>Ga0066256_1000736_pt1 | contig 63658 bp, 63 predicted proteins | sample ThiBio_1000_biof_FD_87107 | JGI IMG/M metagenome (GOLD analysis project Ga0066256, IMG submission 87107) | Wastewater bioreactor microbial communities from Cape Town, South Africa - Thiocy_expt_1000_biof (version 2) | ecosystem: Engineered > Bioreactor > Thiocyanate-remediating >... | reverse complement strand
CGGCCGTTCGGTCGCTCGTTTAGGTAAAGTATGCGGCCTCGCGACCGCCCGTCCGGTGTCTGTCATCCAGTCGACCGGTCCCAAGATCGTCCGATGGGCTCACCCTGTCGCGACGATCAGACGAAATGCGTCTCCTGCCGCCACGGGTTGCCTTTCCTTTGTCATGGAAAGCCCGCCGCAGGACGCCGGCCTGTCGGATGCCCTCGGGTCCATTGGGCCGAACCAATGGGGGGAGGTCACCGCCGCCCTAACCGTTGCCCGGTGCGCAGCCGGTTCCCGCAAGAGCGATGGCGCTGAGTATGGGGGAAGTGTTGAGGGCGTGGATAGATGAGAGGTGATGAATCTTTTAAAGCTTTGAAAGGAAATCGAATTATTTGTACCTTCTGCCGTTTCGAATCCCTTTTCCCGCTTGTCTTTCTATTCAATTTTAAAAAAGCTACATATCTTTGTTGTGGCGGTCACTGTTTTCAATGTGGTTCTAATTTATCAAAAGCTAAATTTTTTTCTTATATACCTCATATCGACCCTATGTTTACATCTGTCTCCAGCCTGATGTGGATCGCTGCATAATTTACACGAGATTCCGGATGATGCATAAGGTTCTCTGTTAATAAGACCTGCCAACAGAAGTCTGTGCATTTCTCCAATGTGTAATTGAGGATGATATCATGTAGGTATAATCAAATATTTATGGGAGGAATTTATGGGCAGCAGTGGATCTGGAAATTTTTCTGACTATTCTGGCAGGCCAAAAACGGGATCCGGTAGTGGATCGTCCGGCGGCTCAAGTGGTTCTGACAAATGTGGCGAGGCATTCACCGTGAGTCTCGAAGATGTTGCGAGCCATAGTTACTATGAGAATCACGGTGTTGTACCGGCTCCTGACACCCCGCTTACCATTGAGGTTAGGGGGCGGGTGGTGGCCGTCGCAGGTACAGAGGTGGTTGGCTCGCTTCCCACAGGCCTCAACTACCTTGCGCGTTGCTTGCAGGATGGTTTCAGATACACGGGTGTCGTGACTGCGTCCTCGGGCGGCAACAATCCTCAAGTCCAAGCAGATTTTTTGGCTGGGTAGATGCCCGAGACGTTTCCTATACTGATCGGTGAAGTCACGGTTGATTTCACCATGCCAACGCGCACCGCCGACGCAAAGGTAAGGCTTGGTGGCGTGGTGCATGCAGCTCGCGGCCTGTGGGCTAGTGGGCAAGTCTACTCCGTTGGAGCCTTCTGTCCCGCGTACTTGGTTGAACAAGCGCGAAGCTACCTGATCCAGCACGGTTGTAAGGAATTTGTCCTCCTCGGGGTGGTGACTGGCTCGCCTAACGTAATCGCAATCGCTGATGCGAAAGAAGTTGGACACCAAGGTTACGAAGATATCCTACGCGATGAAAGGCAAATTATTCCAAGTTGTGATCACATCGATTTGGATCGATTCGATCCCATCGTTATCTTTCCAGGGCGTTATGACTTAGATGGGGTAATCAAACAAATCAGGCCAGGTGCTCGAGTTACTATTGATGCCGCATATGATATGGAGAATATCGATTATTTTCTATCTCTTAAGGGTATGATCGACTCGTTAGTTATATCGACATCTTCGAGCTTGTTCTCAAAATTGGCATCGAGAGATGTTAGTCCGTTGCTAGATTTGGCGAGGAGTGTCGGGGCGAAACAGTTGCTTTTGAAAGAAAATCGAGGAGGTAGTAGGCTTTTCGATCTCGGTAGCGGCGATATAGAGTACATTACTGCTACGCTAAATGTAACGGCCAATTCAGTAGGTGTGGGAGATGTCTTCACCGCGGTATTTGGAACTCTTGAAGGCGATTCCAGGGATGCTGCTTGGCGAGGTATGCAAGCCGCTACAGTCTACTCCCAGACGACCTGGCCAGATGATCTTCGACGCGACATTGAACGAGAATTCCAGATGTCCGTGGAGGTAGTGCGCGGGTTGGGTGGCAGCACTTTACCATGGCATTCGCGTCCGAACTTACAGATTTACCTAGCTGCCCCAGACTTCTCATACGCAAATTATGGAGAAATCAGCACTGCCGTGGCTGCACTAGAATATCATAATTTCAGAGTTAGAAGACCTGTTAAGGAAAATGGCGAGGCCAACCGCGACGCACCTATCGAGTCCCTTTCGACCTACTATTTTAGCGACATACAGTTGCTTCGAGAGTGTGCTGCCGTCTTCGCAATTCCCATCAATCGCGATCCAGGAACTCTAGTGGAGATTGGTCTTGCAATCGAGATGGGAAAGCCAGTCGTTACGTTCGACCCCCGCAATGAGAACCGGAACACGATGGTGGTTAGGGGGAGCTCCTCTTATTCGCCGGATCTCGACGTTTGTTTGAATGGCACGTTTGACGCCTTATCGAAGATCGAAAGGGGTTCTCGAGGATGACGAAGAAGGTGATGCTTCTCGCATCTGGTGGCTTGGATTCGACGACTGTCGCTTTTGGACTTCAGGCTGAAGGAGCGGACGTGAGTCCGCTATTTTTTGACTATGGGCAACACTGCGTCGAAACCGAATGGAATCGGGTGAATGAAGTATTACCCTCGAACATGAAGCGCCCTGAACGTGTTAACGTTTCTGGCCTTTTTCGGGGGTCAAAATCGAGACTGATTGTTGAGGCCGACCTCTGGCAAGATAATGTTCGTGATGACGATCTATATATCCCTTATCGAACCCTCTTATTCTACGCTGCCGCTGCTGCAAGAGCGCAAACGCTTGGTGTTCTCGAGGTGTACACGGGCTTTATCAACAGCAACCACGCTAAGGAGATTGATTGCACCGCTGAGTTTATGAACAAGCTCGATGGCCTCACTGACGCCGTTGGACCGGTGCGATTTAAGTCACCATTCCGATACTCATCAAAGACAGAAGTCGCTCAAGAAGCCATTCGCCTTGGCGTACCTATCGGCAGGACATTTTCCTGTCAGGCGTCTAGTAAATTTCCTTGCGGAGCTTGCCCAAATTGTGTGGAGCGCCTAGGAGCGCTTCGGCAAACTGGACTACTTTAGTGACTCGATGCCCATCAGACCGGCTTGAACTTTTAAAAGCGGCTCGCCTAGTGGCGGATTTCGCATCTATGCAGGGCGTCCCGACTACATGTGATGTGCGGCGCGCGACGTATGAACACGCCGGAGCACTCCTCGCGGATGCCGTGCTACAGGCGGGACTTAGCTACCGTACGGTGGTGATGCCTCGCGTTGGCCGTATTCTTAAAGAGTTTCCTGACGCCGACCGCGTTAGCGCACTCATCTGTCTAGTTAAAAAAGGTAGTATTGCACATCTCCTGGATTGGAAGCACCCGACCAAATTGGAGCGCTTTGAAGGCTTGGTCGGCTTTCTGCATAGGGCAAGAGTAGACACCACAGATGACATACGAAAGGTGCTCAAGTCCGATTCCTTTTGCGCCAACCTTCAATTGTTAAATGGTGTCGGTCCGAAGACGATCGATTACATGGCTTGCTTGGTAGGGATTGAGTCGATCGCTGTAGATCGTCACATCAGAACCTTTGCTGCGAGAGCGGGAATCAACAATGCTGAGTACGATTTCTTAAAGAATGCGTTTTGCTTCGCAGCCGACCTACTTTGCATTTCTCGGCGAGAATTCGACGCGTGGGTTTGGTCTAGGGAGGCCAACACGCAATCGTCGCAATTGAATTTCGTCTTTCAATAGGACAGGCAGTCTGCCTCTCATCACCCTTTCGTTCCCTTCTTCCCATTCAGCGCCACCGCCTCGCGAATGAGCGCGGTGAAGGCGGCCTCGTCGAGCTCTTCGCCTTCGTGGAAGTCTATGGCGCGGCGGGCGTTGCCTTCGAGGCTGGATTTGAACAGGCATGACGGGTCTTCTAGCGACGCTCCCTTGTGGAAGGTGAGCTTGACCACGCTCTTGTAGGTCTCGCCGGTGCAGATGATGCCGTTGTGCTCCCACACCGGCACGCCGCGCCATTTCCACGTCTCGACCACGTCCGGGTCTGCCTTGTGGATGAGTTTGCGCATGTGCGAAAGCGTCTGGCCGCGCCAGTCGCCCAATTCCTTGATGCGGGCATCGATCAGCCTGGAAGCGTCTTCAGTCTGGCCGGCGGGGGGCGGAGAGGCGGGGGTGGTTTTGGACATGTCCGGGCTCTTTGTGCTGGGTGCGTGGTTCGCGTGGCGTGGCCTGCTCACATGCGCTCGCCCGGCAGCGCGCTTGCCTGTTTCACCCAGTCGGTGAACTGGGCTTCGTCGAGCGCGTCGTCTTCGCGGATGTCGAGGTAGCGCACGTCCTTCTGTTTCGAGGTGCCGGGCGGCAGGGGGTCGAGCGCCGCGCCGCGGAAGAAGGCGACCTTGATGTATTTTTCGAAGCAATGATAGCTGAGGAACCAGCCTTCGCCCTCGATTCCATAGAAGGGCGAGTTCCATTTGACCGCCTTGGCGACGCCGGGGACGGCGCGGGTGACGAGCGCGTCGAGCCGGCGGCCGAGCTCGCTTTTCCAGCCCGGCATGGCGGCGATGTAGGCCTGCACGGGCTCCTCGCCATAACCCTTGGCGATCTGCGGGTTGCCGCCGGATAGCAGGCGGGGCTTTTGTTCTGCCTGCGGTGGTTTTTCTGTCTTGCCGGGCATTTTTCTTCTTCTTCGCTTGAGGAAGGGAAGGATAGGGCGGTTTCGGCCGATGTCGACAGGGTGACGATGCCCGATGCCGGGAAGGCGGCCCGGCGCAGGGTGCGAGCCGCCTTCTTTTTCCGGCGGGTCAGGCCTTCTTGAGTTCCATCATGGATTCGAAGCCGCCATAGATCATGCGCTTGGCATCGAAGGGCATGGTCTCGAAGTTGGGCTGGGTGCGCGGGTCGGCCATGACCTTGGCGTTGACGTCGTCGCGGTGCTGGCGCGAGTTGTAGACGATCCAGGAGAAGACGACGATCTCGTCTTCCTTGGCCTGCACGGAGCGCGGGAACGAGGTCAGCTCGCCATAGGGCACGTCGTCGCCGACGCATTCGACATAGGCGAGCGCGCCGTATTCCATCCAGACATCGCCGGCCTTGCGGGCCATTTCCTTGTAGGCTTCCAGATTGGCCTTCGGCACGGCCAGCACGAAACCATCGACATAGGACATGAGTTCTCTCCTCGGTTTGCTGCTTTGCGGGTGGTCGCGGTTAGTTTTGTGGGGCGTTGAGGGCCCATTCGACGCCGAATGGATCACGCAATGCGCCCCAGCGGTCGCCCCAGAACATGAGCTGGAGCGGGGTAGTGACCTCGCAGCCGGCATCGACGGCGCGCTGCCACCAGCGGTCGACGTCAGCGTCGGCGAGATGGAGCTGCATGGTGAAGCCTTGCGGGGTTTTCGCCGGGTGGCCGTGTTCGGGATAGAAGTCCGAGATCATCAGGCTGGAGCCGTTGACGTAAAGGTGGACGTGCATGGTGCGGCCCTTCTCGTCGGGTGGCACGGCGAAGACCTGCTCGGCGCCAAAGGCCTTGCCGTAGAAATCGGCGGCCTTCTGCGCGCCGTCGATCTGCAGGTAGGGGGTAAGGCCGCCGAGCGGCTTTGGCATGGGCGGGAAGGGCGGCTGCGGTCCTTCATCGGACATGGGGTTCTCCTGTCTTCGGCTGTTTGCCCCCACAGGACGTATGGCGGCAGCGCGATCCGACAAGCGGGGCGAAGTTTTTTGAAGGATGCGCGCGCTCAGTTGATGAAGGTGTTGCGCACGCGAACCGAGTTCACGACGTAGGCGACCCAGATGGCGCCGACGACCGCGCCGGGGGCGTAGACTTTGAGGAAGTCGGGCGTGGCGAGGTTGGCCAGCGTGTTGATGCCGGTGGTGGCGGTGACCCACACGCCGACGACGAAGGGCAAGGCGAGGCCGACGATATAGCTGACGATGAACAGGCTGGGGAAGGTGGCGCGGGTCTTGAAGAACTGGACGGCGACATAGATTAGGAAGCCGACATAAGCGAGCCGCATGCCGCCGTCGCCGATGAAGGCGAGCGGGTAGCGCGCGGCGGTGCCTTCCGGCAGGCTGCCATACTCCTCGATCATGCCGGTGAGGATCTGGATCGGGCCGACAACCTGGCCGATGGCCATCAGGATGAGCCAGCCGCCGATGCCCTTGAGCTTTGGCTGCTCGACGGTTTCGGTCGCAGTCGAATACGGCTCGGCCATGGCGCTTCCCCCACGCGGTAGGAAAAGAATGCCATAGATGCGGCTTGCTCGCCACCGTGGGCGCCAGTTGGCGTTAACGGTGGTTTCCGAGGGTTCTCAACTTCCCGGACGGCCGGTCTTGGACGGGCGGCGGTTGCGCCGCGCCGTTTCAGCCGGGTCCTCGTAGGAGCCGATGCCGGCGCGCTCGCGGACGATTGGTTTGACGTCTTCGGATTTCGTCGGCTTGACGCCTTCGACCGGCTTTTCGGTGCGGCGCACGGTCATTTCATCGAGTGAATTCTTGCGGAACAAGGAGGGTTTGTTTTGTTCGGGGATGCCGAAATCGGAGCCGTGCGCCTCTTGTGCCGACTGCTTCTTGAACAGCGACCGCGAGACTGCACCCGCAGGTGTGGTCATATCGGTGCCGGGACCCATGTCGTCGATGGACGGCTTGGCGAAGAGGGAGTTTGACTGGGTAGCGCTGCCCCTCACCTGCCTGCCGGCATCCTCTCCCCGTGAACGGGGAGAGGAGGCGCTGTCATCGACGGTGCGATGGCGTTCGCGGCCCTTGTTGTGCTTGCCCTTCTCGCGGCCGGAGACGGGGCTTTCCATGTCGGCGTATTTGGCGAGCGGATCGTCGGAGATGGCGAGTTCCATCTCGCGCAGCCGCTTGATCTCGTCGCGGATACGGGCGGCCTTCTCGAAGTCGAGATTGGTGGCGGCGTCGCGCATCTGCTTGTCGAGCGCTTCCAGATGGGCCTTCAGATTGTTGCCCATCATGGCGCCGGCATCGTCGGTGAACTGCGAGATGTCGGCGCGGACATGGTCCTTTTCGTAGACCGAATCGAGGATGTCGGAGATGCGCGACTTGACGCTTTCCGGCGTGATGCCGTTGGCCTGATTGTATTCGAGCTGCTTTTCGCGGCGGCGGTTGGTTTCCGCCATGGCGCGTTCCATCGAACCGGTGACCTGGTCGGCATAGAGGATGACCTTGCCGTCGACGTTGCGGGCGGCGCGGCCAATGGTCTGGATCAGCGAGGTTTCGGAACGCAGGAAGCCTTCCTTGTCGGCGTCGAGGATGGCGACGAAGCCGCATTCGGGAATGTCGAGGCCTTCGCGCAGCAGGTTGATGCCGACGAGAACATCGAAAGCGCCGAGGCGCAGGTCGCGCAGGATCTCGATGCGCTCAAGCGTGTCGATGTCGGAATGCATGTAGCGCACGCGGATGCCCTGCTCGTGCAGATACTCGGTGAGGTCCTCGGCCATGCGCTTGGTGAGCACGGTGCAGAGCGTGCGGTAGCCCTTTTTCGTCGTCTCGCGGATTTCGCCAACGACGTCATCGACTTGGCTTTTGGCGGGGCGGACCTCGACCGGCGGGTCGATAAGGCCGGTGGGGCGAATGACCTGTTCGGCGAACACGCCGCCCGACTGCTCCATCTCCCAGCCGCCCGGCGTCGCGGAAACGGCGACGGACAACGGGCGCATGGCGTCCCATTCCTCAAAGCGCAGCGGCCTGTTGTCCATACAGGACGGCAGGCGGAAGCCGTATTCGGCCAGCGTCGCCTTGCGGCGGAAGTCGCCCCGATACATGCCGCCGATCTGCGGGATGGTGACGTGGCTCTCGTCGATGAAAATGAGCGCGTTGTCGGGTACATATTCGAACAGGGTCGGCGGCGGATCGCCCGGCTGGCGGCCGGTGAGGTAGCGCGAATAGTTTTCGATGCCGGCGCAGGAGCCGGTCGCTTCCAGCATTTCGAGGTCGAAACGCGTGCGCTGCTCCAGCCGCTGCGCTTCGAGCAGGCGGCCCGCCTTCTCAAGCTCGGCCAGACGGTGCTTCAACTCTTCCTTGATCGACTTGATGGCCTGATTCAAGGTCGGGCGCGGCGTGACATAGTGCGAGTTGGCGTAAATCTTGACCGACTTCAGGTCGCCGGTTTTCTGGCCGGTGAGCGGGTCGAACTCGGTGATCGACTCGATTTCGTCGCCGAACAGCGAAATGCGCCAGGCCCGGTCCTCAAGGTGGGCGGGGAAGATTTCGATGGTGTCGCCACGCACGCGGAAGGAGCCGCGCACGAAATTGATGTCCTGGCGCTTGTATTGCTGGGCAACAAGGTCGGCTAGCAGTTGCCGCTGGTCGAGGCGGTCGCCAATCGCCATCTGGAAGGTCATGGCCGTGTAGGTTTCGACCGAGCCGATACCGTAGATGCAGGACACGGAGGCGACGATGATCACGTCGTCGCGCTCGAGCAGCGAGCGCGTGGCCGAGTGGCGCATGCGGTCGATCTGCTCGTTGATCGAGGATTCCTTCTCGATATAGGTGTCGGTGCGCGGAACGTAGGCTTCAGGCTGGTAATAGTCGTAGTAGGAGACGAAATACTCGACCGCGTTCTCGGGGAAGAATTTCTTGAATTCGGAATAGAGCTGGGCAGCCAAGGTCTTGTTGGGCGCGAGGATGAGGGCAGGTCGCTGCGTCTCCTCGATGACCTTGGCCATGGTGAAGGTCTTGCCGGAGCCGGTGACGCCGAGCAGGACCTGGGTGCGGTCGGTGTTGTTGACGCCTTCGACAAGGTCCTTGATGGCGGTCGGTTGGTCGCCCGCCGGCTGGAAATCCGACTCCATCTTGATGGCGATGCCGCCTTCGGACTTTTCCGGGCGGGCTGGTCGGTGCGGCGTCCACAGGACACCGTCCTTGTGAAGCGGATTGCCGGATTCGATGAGCGCCGACAGCGCCGCCACCGTGGCGGTGACGCCGGAATTGGACAGCGTCTCGGCATCTTCCAGGCTGATGTCGATGCCGGCGACGGGGTTCAGGCCGACGGCGACGCGCTCCTTGGCAGAGGCTGCGCCGCCCATCGACGTACCGCGCCCGGAGCGGGTGGGTGAGGACGAGCGTTCCGGGATTTTTTTGGGAGATTTACCCCCACCCCTAGCCCCTCCCCGCAAGGGGGAGGGGGATTCGGAGGTATCGCGTGGATCCGCGCCATCGGGCGCGACGGCCGGTCGACCTTGCCGAGCTTCGCTCGGTAATTCGGCTTCGCGCGCGATCTGCTCGGCCCAATCGGAGATGGAGCCGGAAAGGGGTGCGCCGGTAAATTCAGCCTGCGGCGCTTCGGCAAAGCCCTTGCGCTCCAATGGCACGGAAGCGTCGAGGTAATCCGTCAGAGGGTTGCCGCGCTTGCGGGGCAAGCGGGTGTCTTCGGCCTGTGAAGGCGAATTTTTTGCAGGGGGTTTGGCCATCGCCGGAATATGGGAGGAGTCAGACTAAATGGGAAGAGCAGAATGGTGTTGCTCAGCTTGTTTGAGTTTGAATTGCTGACATCGGGGTGTCAGGATCAAGCCGATTCAACAGCTATCCGGGAGGGATCATGACGGCTTATGTTGTGGCTACAATGGCGATCCATGATCCGCAGACCTATCGCAAATATACGGACCTGACGCCGCCCTTGATAAAGCGGCATAGCGGGCGGTTCCTGACGCGGGGCGACAACGTGACGACCGCCAAGGGGCAGGCATTCGAGGACCGCATGGTGCTGCTCGAATTTCCAGACAGGGCCCACGTCGAGGCTTGGCTTTCGGACCCCGAATACATCGAAGCCTGCAAATTCAGGGACGCGGCGTCTAGCGTTCGAATACTGGTCCAGGAAAGCCGCGGCAACACGGAAAACCCCGACCCCAAGCTTTAGCGCCTGCCCGGTGGCCTCGAACTATCCGCTTTCCTACAAGCTGACATGGCTGCCCCGGTTGCTGAAGCCGTCGCTGCGGGGCGATGCAGGCGCGTTTGCACCGCCAGCGCAGGCTTTGTTGCGGCCAATGCCGGCAAGCACGGTGCGGATTGCCTTTGTCGGCGATATTTCGGCGGTGGCAAACCGGGGTTTGCCTGTGGTCGATCCGGCGCTTGCGGCAATCCTGTCAGGAGCCGACCTGATTGTCGGCAATTGCGAAAGCCCGGTGGTGCGGCGACCGGCGGCGAAGGTCGGAACGCGGCTGGGGCTGCGGCACGCGATGACGCGGAGCTTTCTTGAAGGGGCGCTCGAGGCTGCCGGCGTGGAGGCGCGCAAGCTCGTGCTGTCGTTGGCCAACAATCATGCGCTCGACCAAGGCGTTGAGGGGTTCGACGAGACGATCGCGACACTTCTGGAGATGGGCATAAGGCCGATCGGTGCCGTGGCTAGGGGAGCGCTGGTGCGAATCGAGGCTGGACCTTTGACGGTGGGGTTTGCCGCGTTCACGCAATGGCGCAACGCATCCCGCGAGGCGTTTTCCGGGCGTGTGGCGATGGACCCGGACGGCTGGTTGGAAGTCGGGCGCGCGGGGGTCGACCTGCTGGTTGCCGTGCCGCATTGGGAACGGGAGTTCCGGCATTTTCCGCAGGCCGAAACGCGCGAGATGGCAAGGCGGCTGGCCAGTCAGGGCGTCGGGCTCATTGCCGGACACCATGCGCATGTCGTGCAACCGGTCGAGCGGATCGGGGATGCGGTTGCGGCCTACGGGCTGGGGGACTTCCTCGGCACGGTGTTTGCGCGGCAGCCGTGGCCGGGGCGGATCGGTGCGATCTTCGTTGCCGATATCAGCACCGAACCCGAAATGCTGGGCAAGGTGGCCGCCTACCGGATGCAGTTCTTCTACCGGTTGCGGGAGGGGCAGCGCGAAAGGCTGCTGCCAACCGAGGCGCTTGGTGGCGCGCTGCGGAACAAGGTGGATGCGCGGCTGGCCGCGATCTTTCCGGCTGGCTTTGAGGTCAGCCGAAGCGCAGTTTCAGGCCGACAATCGCTGCGATGAACAGGAACGAGACGGTGTTGGCGGCGATGACCGGCATCGAGCCGATGGCAAGGCCGTAAACCACCCACAGGAAGACGCCGAAGGCCAAGGCCGCGGTGGTGGCCAGCGAAATATCCCTTGCCTGCCGCTCGCGCAAAATCTTCAGGAGCTGGGGCAGCCATGCAAAGGTCGTGATGACGGCGGCGACCGCGCCAATGATTTCGAATGAAGGATGCAAGGTGGTAGCTTTCGGAAAGGAGCCGGTTGCTGGTTCCCTATGCCAGATTTGGCGTTTGTTTGGAAGCTTGGCCGCCTTGCTGGACCAACGAAACAAAATGTGTTGCGGAAAAGCATCCGGGTCGGATTTCGTGATCGACGGCAGCGGCAATTGCGGCCCGTGTGTGGCTGTCACAAACCCTTGCCATGAACGGCGCAAGCGACTCGTTTTCGCGGGTTTGCGGCTGTCACAATTTGTATTTCGACAGGGCCGATGCGGGGAAACCGTGAGCAATGTGTCGGAAATAAGTTCCTGAATCCATTTGGAAAAGTCACCCTTCGTGATTTGAACGGCGGGTTGGCTCGGACTAGGTCTGGTGGCGTTCCCGGCAACGGCAAAGCAAGCTGGCCGGGAGGACGAAACCGCTCAAAACGGAGTACGACCCATGAAGAAGACCCTTGCTACCGCCGGCGCCCTTCTCGCCTTCCTCAGCACGGCCTATGCGGCGACCGTGGAAGGCACCATCCAGTCGGTCGATCCACAGACCAAGTCGATCACGCTTGACGATGGCAAGATCTATCAGCTTCCAGCCGAAGCCTCGGTCGATCAGTTGACGGTCGGGGCCAAGGTTCTGGTCACAGTGGACGACACCACCGGCACGGTGACATCGATCCAGAACGCTTCGTAGCGTCCGGGTAAAATCCGCGTAGCGTTTGCGGCCGGTCCCGATGGGGCCGGCCTTTCTATTGGCCGGCTTAAAAACCCGATTCCACTTTCCGGGCCAATGCTTTATTCCGTAAGCCAAGAGGCATTGCGGGGGAGGCATGCGCTTGAAGGTCGGTGTGATCCTCAATCCTGTGGCGGGAGGCGGCAGGCTCAAGCAGGACTGGCCGCGCGCGGCGGCGTTGCTCAAGAAGCATTTCGGCGAGTTCGACCTGCGCGAGACGCAGGCCGAAGGCGACGCCGAGCGGCTGGCGATCGATCTTGCCATGCAAGGCTGCGAACTGGTGATCGCGGCAGGAGGCGACGGCACGGCCAGCGAGGTGGCCGACGGCTTGATGCAGGCGTTCGAGGAAAGCAGGCGGGTGACGGAACTGGCGCTGCTGCCCTGCGGCACGGGCATAGATTTCGCGCGTGGGCTTGGACTGCCGAAGAATCTCGATGTGCTGCTGAAGCAGATTGCCGAGGCCAAGGGCCGAAAGGTCGATGCCGGGCGGATCACCTATGTCGACGACCATGGCAAGCTGGCGAGCCGGCATTTCATCAACATCGCCAGCCTTGGCTTGTCCGGCGTGACCGACCGGGCGGTGAACGCCGACAAGCGCAAGGGGCGCGTTTCGGCCAAGGCGCTGTTCTACTGGCGCACGGTGGCGGAGTTCGTGCGCTACCGGTTCCAGAGGGTGCGTATAACGGTCGATGACGGCAAGCCGGTGGAGGCGAGCATTGCGCTGGTGGCGGTGGCTAATGGCCGCTTCTTCGGCGGCGGCATGATGATTGCGCCGGATGCCGAGTTGAGCGACGGGCAGTTCGATATCGTGATCCTGAAGGCGGCGAGCAAGCTGCAACTGATCTGGGACCTGCGGCTGGTCTATGGCGGCAGGCACCGCAACCACCCGGCGATCACCATGCTGCGTGGCCGCAAAGTGCTGGTGGAGCCGGTGGGCAGCGCTTCGGTGAACGGTGCGCTGGTGGATATTGACGGGGAGTCGCCGGGGCGCATTCCCGCGACGTTCGAGATGCTGCCGGGCGCGCTGACATTGCGCTACTGAGCGCTTCAGGAACTGATTCAAGCGCTTGCCGGATTGATTCCGGTGCGACGCGTAAGTTGCTGATTTTGCTGCGTATAGATGTCAGGCTTCGAGCCGTGCCGGGAAGCCGGGCGCGCGCAGGTCCTTGCCGACCGCATCCTCGAGCAGCTTGACGATCTGGGTCGACCAGGCGCTGCCGCCAAAACTTTCCTTGCCCTGCTCGAAGATCGAGTTGACCCGCTGGGCGAGGTCGAGCGGAACGCCGGTTTCGCGGGCCATGCGCATGGCGAAGCCGAGGTCCTTCAGAGCGAGGTCCATGGTGAAGCCGATGTCGTAGGAGCCATTGAGGACAAGTTGGCTCTCGGTTTCATGGACGAACGAATTGCCGGAGGACGCGACGATGGCATGGTAGGCCTGCGCAAGATCGAGCCCGCCGGTCTTGGCCAGCATCAGCGCCTCGCCGGCGGCGACGAGGTGGATGAAGGCCAGCATGTTGGTGATGACCTTGATGATGGCGCCCGACCCGATCGGCCCCATGTGGAAGGAGCGCGCGCACATCGCCTCGATCGCCTTGCGATGATGTTCGTAAAGCGCGAGGTCGCCGCCTACCAGCGCCGTGACTTGGCCCGAGGCCGCAAGATGCACGCCGCCGGTTACCGGGCACTCAAGCGTATGTATGCCGCGAGCAGCAGCGAGGGCGGCGAGGTGGATAATCTCGTCGCGGCCGTTGGTGGACATCTCGATCCACGTGCCGCCTTCGGGCAAGCCCTCCAACAGGCCGCCGGGTCCGGTGAGGACGGCTTCGCTGATCTTGGGAGAAGGCAGGCAGGTGATGGCGCAGCCGGCCTTGGCGGCTGCCGCGGCGGGACTTACCGCCGTCTTGGCGCCAAGCGCCATAAGTTTTTCGACGGCAGCGGGCGAGGGATCGTAGACGACAAGCGAAAAGCCGTTGCGCAGAAGGCTGGCAGCGAGGTTGCTGCCAAGATTGCCGAGACCGATGAAAGCGTATTTGTGGCGTGCGGTCATGGAAACAAGGGATCCTGGGTCATCTGGAGATGCAAATCCTTGCCCGTGTAAGGATGCGCCTCGCAGACGGCTTCGTCCAGTTCCACGCCGATGCCGGGTTCTTTTGACGGGATAACGTTGCCGTCCTGCCACTCGATCTTCTTCTTCAGGAGCGTGGCGTGGAAGCCGTCCCACTGCTTGAGCGATTCCAGGATGAGGAAATTGGGCAAGGTGACGGCAAGCTGGATGTTGGCGGCGCCGACAATCGGGCCGCAATAGCAGTGGGGCGCGACCTGGATGTGGTAAGCCTCGGCCATTGCCGCGATCTTCTTGGTCTCGAGGATGCCGCCGGAACGGCCGAGGTCGGGCTGCAGGATGGAGGCGGCACGGTTTTCGATGACGCGGGCGAATTCGAACTTTGTGGTCAGCCGCTCGCCGGTGGCGATGGGGATTTTCGTGCCGCGCGCGACTTCGGCCATTACTTCCGGCATATCCGGCGGCACCGGTTCCTCGAACCAAAGCGGATCGTAGGGCTCGATGGCGGCGGCCATGCGAAGAGCGCCGGATGCGGTGAACTGGCCGTGGGTGCCGAACAGGATGTCGGCCTTGGTGCCGACTGCCTCGCGAATGGCTTTCAACATGCGAGCGGATAGGTCGATGTCGTGAAGGCGCGGCTGATGGCCGTCGAAGGCGGTGTAGGGCCCGGCGGGGTCGAGCTTGACGGCGTTGAAGCCCTGCTTGACGTAAAGTGCTGCGCATTCGGCGGCGAGGTCGGGATCGTTGTAGACGTTCTTGCCGTGGGCATCTTCGGAATGGACCGATCCGGTGTGCGGATAGAGATAGGTGTAGGAACGCAGTTTCTCGTGCACCTGGCCGCCGAGCAGCTTGTAGACCGGCTTGCCAGCCTCTTTGCCGATGATGTCCCAGCAGGCAATTTCGAGTGCGGAGAAGCAGCCCATGCCTGAGACGTCCGGACGTTGGGTGAAGCCGGACGAGTAGCAGCGGCGGAAGAAGCTTTCGATGTCGTGCGGGTCGCGCCCGACGAGGTAGCGCTCGGCCATGTCCTCGATCATGCGGGCAGTGACATGGGCGGAGAAGGTCGCGTTGTAGGCCTCGCCATAGCCGACGACGCCACCGTCAGTGGTGAGCTTGACGAAGATGAAATACTTGCCGCCGATGCCCGGCGGCGGATTGCCGACAACGAAGGTTTTGACGTCGGTGATTTTCATCGATTGTCCTCCAGAACCATGAGCGCGCCTTTCCAGCCGGTCATGATCGATGCGGCGTTGGTGTTGCCGGTGACGTTGTCGGGAAAGATCGAGGCGTCGATGACGCGCAGGCCCGACAGGCCGTGGACGCGCAGGCGCGGATCGACCACGGCGCGCGAGGGATCGGGGCCCATGCGGCAAGTGGAAACCGGGTGGTAGACCGTGCCCGAACGCTTCCTGAAATCCTGAATCAGGTCGGCGTCGGAAGTGATTGGCGGACCTGGCAAAACCTCTTCCTCCACGATCTCGGCGATGGCCGGCATGGAAGCCAGCTTGCGCAGGAATTTCACCGCATCCAGCATCTCCGAAACGTCCTCGTTGGTCGAGAAGGCATTGGGCGTGATCTTCGGATAGTCGAGCGGATTGGCCGAGCGGATCATGATCTCGCCACGGCTGGAAGGCCGGCAATTGGAAAGGCCGATGGAGAAGCCCGGCCACGGGTCGGGCGACAGGATTGGCCGCTCGCCGCTTTTGGGAATGACGGTGGAGAAGGCCTGGAAATAAAGCTGCATGTTGACCCGGCGCTGACCGGGATCGGTGTGGAAGAAGCCGCCGCCCTGGTTCATCGACATCGACAGCGGACCGGTGCGCAACAACAGATATTGCATGCCGACCAGCGCCTTGCCCCACCATGGGCGCAGGATCTGGTTGAGCGTCGGCAACCGGCCTTTCCAGGTGTAGTTGATGCCCTGATGGTCTTGCAGGTTGCGGCCGACATTTTCCGAGGCATGGGTGACCTGGATGCCGTGCTCAGCGAGCAAGGCAGCTGGGCCGATGCCAGACAGTTGCAGCAATTGCGGCGTGTTGATCGAGCCGCCGCTCAATATGACTTCGCGACCGGCGCGCGCAGTCTTGCGCTCGCCGTTTTGCATGTATTCGACGCCGATGGCGCGCTTGCCCTCAAACAGGACGCGGGTGGCAAGGGCGTTCATTTCGACGCGGACATTGGCGCGCTTCATTGCCGGCCGCAGGAAGCCGCGGGCGGCGGACATGCGCCGGCCGTTCTTCGTGGTGATCTGGTAGACGCCGACGCCTTCCTGCGACGCGCCATTGAAATCCTGATTGAGCGCAAGCCCTGCCTGTTGGCCAGCCTTCAGGAAGCGCTCGGTGAGCGGATGGACCTTGGTGCGGTTGTCGGTGACGTGGATCGGACCGCCCTTTGCGCGCCATGCATCCGCGCCAGCCTCATTGTCCTCGATTGCCTTGAAGATCGGCAGGAGGTCATTGAAGCCCCAGCCGGTATTGCCGGCTTCTGCCCATGCGTCGAAATCCTCGCGCGCACCCCTGATCCAGACCATGGCGTTGATGGAACTGGAGCCGCCGAGTAGCTTGCCGCGCGGCCAATGGTCGGCATTGCCGGCAAGTCCCGGATCGGGTTCGGTCTTGTAGTTCCAATTGACGGCGGGATCGAAGAAGGTCTTGCCGTAACCAAGTGGCATCTGGACATAGAAGCGGCGGTCCGTGCCGCCGGCCTCCAGCACGAGGACGGAAAAGCGTCCGCGTGCCGACAGTTTTTCCGCCACGACCGAGCCGGCAGAGCCGGAGCCGACAACGATGAAGTCATATGTGGTCATGATGGATGAAGCGGCTCCGGAAATTTCGTGGATACCCTAGACTGGCGGAGCGCTGGCCGTCATCGGGCCTTCCGTCATGGCTTATGAAAAAAGCGACTGCGAAGCGCGTTGACGCATCGGACAAGCGGCACTACGGACGGATGGCAGGTCAATTGAGAAGGTGGTGGCATGGTGAATTATTCAAACGGCAAGCCGCGTGGCGAATTGACATTGCGCACGCTTGCCATGCCTGCCGACGCCAATGCCGCAGGCGACATATTCGGCGGCTGGGTGATGGCGCAAATGGACCTTGCCTGTGGCATCCGCGCCGCCGAGCGGGCGCGGGGACGCGTGGTGACTGCGGCGGTCAACGAGATGGCATTCGCCAAAGCGATGAAGGTCGGCGATACGCTGTGCATCTACACCCATGTCGAGCGCGTTGGCCGCACGTCGATCACGCTGAAGGTCGAGGCCTGGGCGCAGCGCTATCTCTCCGACCTGATGGAAAAGGTCACCTATGCCGATTTCGTCATGGTGGCGCTGGATGGCGAGGGCAAACCCAAGCCGGTGCCGGCGGAGTAAGACTCGTCTACCGGCACTGCTCTTTCAGCTTATCGCAGCGGAACTGTCGAATTGCGCACGCGCGCTGTTGATGCGGCCCGTATTGGCGCGCGCCCAATCGCTTAGCGCGGTGACGGGAACGAGCAGTTCGCGGCCAAGATCGGTCAATTCATAATCGACGCGCGGCGGAATGGTCGGAAAGACGGTGCGGGTAACGAAGCCGTCGCGTTCCAGGCTGCGCAGCGTCGTCGTCAACATCTTCTGCGAGATGCCGCCGACGGCGTGGCGCAGTTCGTTGAAGCGCATCGGGCCGTTGCCCAGCGTCGCGACGACCAGGACTGTCCATTTATCTCCCACCCGTTGCAGGATGGCGCTGATGGCGCGGCAATCCTCGGTGTGGTGCAAGTGCCTCGGTTTCAAAAAAGTGCCTCCTTGCGGAACTGGATGACAGTCACTCATATAGTGCAGGTATCCAATTTATACCACCATCCTCACAGGAGAGACCACTATGACGAAACCAAAGATTGGAGTCATCATCGGCTCGACGCGCGAGGGCCGGTTTGCTGAAACGCCGGCCCATTGGGTTGCCGAGATTGCCAAGGCCAGAGGTGACCTCGATATCGAAATCATCGATTTGCGCGATTTTCCGCTGCCCTTCTTCGACGAGGTGTCATCCTCGCTCTACAGCCCGTCCAAGAGCGAAGTGGCGCAGCGCTGGCAGAAAAAGGTTGCCGGGTTCGACGGCTTCATCATCACCGCGGCGGAATATAGTCGCGGCCCGGTTGCCGTGCTGAAGAACGCGCTCGACTACGCCTATACCGAATGGAACCGCAAGCCGGTTGCCTTTGTGGGTTACGGCGGCGTTGGCGGCGCGCGTGCCGTGGAACAACTGCGCTTGAACGCGATCGAATTGCAGATGGCCCCGACGCGTAACGCGGTCCACATCACCTGGGGCGATTTCATCCAGGTCAGGCAGCATGGCAAGAAGCTCGAGGAATTCGAGCATCTCAATCAGGCTGCGAACGCAACCGTCGAGGAACTTGCGTGGTGGGCCAAGGTGCTGAAGACTGCTCGCTACAACGATGCCGAGACGGCGCAGGCCGCTTGAGGATTTTCAGGTGATAGTGGCCTGCAAACTGTCGGCTTTCTTCGCTTCCGGTGCTCATGTACCTCAAGTACATTGCGCTCCGGGTCTCGAAAGCCGCCGTTTTCGGCTCACTCTGACCTGAAATTTGAGCGGCGCGAAATGCTCGGATAGACCAATTTCCTCCCAAGGAAACCGAGGGGCGGTGCAGGCACCGCCCCTTTTTCTATCGCGCGATCTCGCGATGGCCGGTCGGCAGTTTGGTCGCCATGACCTTATCGATGCGGCGGCCATCGAGGTCGACAACTTCGAAGCGCCAGCCTTGCGCATCAACGCTTTCGCCGACGGAAGGCAGGTGGTGCATGTGCGACAGGACGTAGCCTGCCACGGTTTCGTAATCGCGGTTTTCCGGCAGGTCGATGCCGATGACGTCAGCCATCTCGTCGGCCTGCATGTAACCTTCCAGCAGCCACGAACCGTCTTCGCGCTGGAAGGCGGCTTCGTCGGCGTCGTCCTCGTCCAGATCGGACCTGAACACGCCGGTGATGGCTTCGAGAATGTCGGCAGGCGTGACGACGCCTTCGAAATGGCCGTATTCGTCATGGACAAGCGCCATTGGCATATCGGCCTCTTTCAGCTTGGCCAGTACGTCAAGCGCATCGGCCTGATCGTGGACGATGGGGGCCTGGCGGACATGCTTGCGCGCATCGAGCGTCTTTCCGGCGAGGAGCGTTGCAAGGATATCGCGGGTCTGGACGACGCCGATCATCGCATCGACAGACCCGTCGGCAGCCGGCAGGCGCGAATGCTGGGTTTCCATGAGAAGCTTGCGGATCGCCGCTTCATCCGATTGCACGTTGATCCAGTCGACATCGGTGCGCGGGGTCATGACGGCGCGCACAGCGCGGTCGCCGAGGCGCATGACGCCGGCGATCATGCGGCGTTCGTCTGATTCGATTGTGCCGTGATGCTCGGCCTCGGCGACCAGCATCTTGATTTCCTCGTCGGTGACTTTTTCCTCGCTTTCGCCGCGCTGGCCGAGCAGCCACAGAACCGCGCGGCCGGAGATGTCGAGCAGCCAGACAAGCGGCGCTGCGATCTTGGCGAGGATGGCCATGGCGGGCGCGACCCTTGAAGCGACGCGCTCGGGATCGCGCAGCGCGATCTGCTTCGGCACCAGTTCGCCGATGATGAGCGAGCCGTAAGTGATCAGCGCCACGACGATGCCGACGCCGAGCGGGTCGGCCACGCTTGACCTGATCCCGTTTTCGGCAAGCAGGGAGGCGAGCCTTTCGCCGAGGGTGGCGCCTGAGAACGCGCCCGAAAGTACGCCGACCAGGGTGATGCCGATCTGGACCGACGACAGGAATTTGCCGGGGTTTGCTCCGAGTTCGAGGGCGCGGGCCGCACCGCCGACATTGCGGTCGATCATGGTCTTGAGGCGCGCTGGACGGGACGAGACGATGGCCAGTTCGGACATGGCCAACAGGCCGTTCACGCAGACGAGGACGACGACGATAGCGATTTCAACGTATAGCATGAATGCTCATTAGCATCTGGGGAGGGGCGCAGCAAAGACGTCAATTTTTGGATGAATATGCAAAAAACTAAAAATCGCATACCTGAGAAATCATGACTTTAGAACGCCGATGGTAATCTTTCCATCCGTGAAATAGGGGTCGCCGCCGCCATTGAGACCCTTTTGGGTTGCGCCTATTCCTTCCATTTCGCGTGTGGAGGCAAGGGCGGAAGCGTCGAAAAGACTTTGGATGAGAAAGTCGCGTTCGCCATCGATGTCCGGGCCGATGTGATGCGTGATCGCGCCGGTGTCGTGGCTGACGCCGACGCCACGGTCGAAGCTGGCGGCACCCAGCCAGAGCGGGCGGCCATCCGCGCCAAGCTCGGGCGTTTGCCATAGGCGGACATGATGGCGCTGGTCGGCGCTGTCGCCGACGGGTTTCTCGAAGGCAAGATCCTGGGCGCGGCCTTCGTAGAGGAGCTGGCTCACCGGCGCATCGGGATAGGGCCGGTCGAAGAGCACGCTTTCGCCGATCTCGATCGCGGTCTTGAGCGTGACGGCATCGGCGGTATCCCAACGGGCAAGAGCGAAGGCGCGCATGATTTCCTCGCGCGTTCCGACGAGGCCGACATTGATGGGATCGCCTGCGATGCCCTGCGGGGTGCGGGTGACCATTTCAAGCGAGGTGGTGCCGGCGTGCCGGTCGCGCAACGTCCAGAATTCGGGTGCGGCGAAATAGGCGAGGCCGAGATAGGCGCCGCAGGCAAGTGCAAACCAGTTTGCGGAGCGCCGCAACAGCCGCTTGCGCTTCATCGACAGCTTATCCTGCCAGTTTCCAACGTCGTCGAAGCTGCCAGACTATCTGCAGGCGCGATAGCCATTCCTGCGGTTCTTGATGTCGAAATGGAAGTGGTTGCGGTGGTCGTAGTTGTAGCCGGGGCCAAGCACGGTGGTGAAGTAGGAGCAGCCATCGGCGCGGACGGTGTTGAGCAGGCTGCGTTCGCGGAAGGCGAACAGGCCGGGCTTGCGGACGTCGATTTCCTTGCCGCTGTTCAGTTCGATGCTCATGACGTCGAGCGCGTTGCCCTTGCCATGCTCGGACAGGACGCCTTCGCCGCGGATACGGCGGCAGGAGTAGCTCGACCCCTGGTGAATGGCTTTGACGCCGGAGAAGTAACGCAGGCGCGCGGCAGGCACGAGTTCGCTGCGGGTCCATGTGGCGAAGCTGGCGGCCATGGCGCAGGTGAGCGTGGCGGCGGGCTTCATCTCGACATTGCCGACGGCAGTCACCTTGACGGGGTAGGCGATGCCGCACTGGCCGCCGTCCTGGATGGGAGCAAGATCGGAATAGGAGACGCCGAGGCTCTTGAGGTCGTCGCGGCACTGGACCTCTTCGGTCGGCATGACGTTGCCTTCGGCAAAAGGCTGATCCATGCGCGGATAGGCGGCGGTCATGTAGGGATTGGACGGAACCAGCGTCTGCATGCCGGAATATTGCGGTACGGTGGCGGTCTGGGTGCCGACATCCACGGCGGGCTCAAGGCTGAACACATCACCCGAGGTGCAGGCCGATAAGGTGCCAACCGCCGCCAACAGTGAGAAACGCAAGGCAAGCCGCCGCAAACGCTGCGCCTGAGGCATGCCACCCATTGCGGCGCGAGACTTCCCGAGCATCGAACGATCCCTGTCCTTTGAGGAAACAGAGATTAACCACGAAGGGTAAAGGAAAAATCAGTGCCGAAATTCATCGCTGTGGCGGGATTGCGGCAAGCTTCGCAGCCATGCGTTGAGGTTCACTGGCAGAAGGTGCCGCCATTGCGGCGCGGTTCCAAGTCGAAGTGGAGATGGGTGGCGTGATCGGCATCGCTGCCGGGGCCGAGCACGGTCTTGAAGGGGCCGCATGCCTTTTTGCGCACGGCATCGAGGAACTTCGCCTGCTTCTCACCAGGCGATGGGCCGACCTCGACGGTCGAGCCGTCCTGCAAGGTGAAGCTGGCGATGTCCAACGCGTTGCCGAACGCATGTTCCGACATTTTCTGGCCGTTGTGGCGTGGGCGGCAGACATAGGCGGAGGCCTGGGTGATCGATTTCAAGGGCGAACCGAGTTCTGTTGTGGCGGCGGGCGCGATGGTGTCCTTGATGAAGCGGGCAGCGGCCTCTGCCATCTGGCAATTCATCAGGGCCTCCGGTGCGAGATCGACGGACGCGCCAAGTGATTTCACCGAAACGGGATAGGGCAGCGCACAGCCTGCTTCCGCATCATGCTCGGCCTTGCGGTCCTCGAACGCAACGCCAAGCGCGTTGAGGCGCTTGCGGCAGGCGAGTTCCTCCTCAGGCATGGTTTCGGCAGCCGTTGTGGCCGAACGAGGATCGGCGAGGGGTTTGGTTGGCTTGGTAGGAGCCGCGTCATCGTCCGCCCCGGCTTCCGGCTTTTGGGAAGGGAGAGGGGCGTCTGCGGGGGCGATAGGTTTTGCGTTGTTGTCGTCGGGGCGGGGCTGCGGCAGCGGAAGGGTGTCGGCTTCGTCGCTTGGCTGTGTGACGGATTTCGCGTCCGGCCTGTTGCTCTGCTCAGGAACAGGTGCGGAATGGGGAAGGGTGACGGGATTGGCGATAGCCAAGCCCGTCAGCGGCAACATCAACACTATCGGGAGCCATGCAAGGCGCGAAAAATCCATCGCCCTGCAACGGCAGCAGGGCGGGCGAGGTTGCACAGGGGGCCTTCACGTTCAGTGACGGATTGTTGCCTTGCTACGGGAACTGGCCTGCTCAGATATTGATTCCGCGTGGTCTGCCAGCGCCTTGTTTCAGAATCGGTTTTGCCGGTTGGGCTGCCTATTGCTGATGCGAATCGCGCAGGCGCCGGTCCCAGTCTTCGACCGTGCGGGTGGTGATGCGGCGCGCGGCAAGGTCGCGCCACGATGTTGCGAGCTCCGGTAATTCTGAGAGTTCCTGCAAGGCGTCCATGTCGAGCGTGCGCGTGTAGAGCAGGTCGATGACGCGCGACAATGGCCATTCAGGCTGCGGGCGTTGTTGGAGATGGAAGTGATCGCCAGCTTCCACCTCGCCCTCTTCCAGCACGCGATAGTACCAGCCGGTGCGGGCGGTTTTCTGGACGAGGTAGGCCATGTCCGGCCGCCCGAAGCGGGCATTCAGACGCCAGCATGGCTGACGGCCCTGGCTGACCTGAAGCATGGTGGACCCGAGACGGTAGATATCGCCGATGCAGATGTCGGCCTCGGTCATGCCTTCGGTTGAGATGTTTTCGCCAAAACCCGGCGCGTCGGCCACGAGGCCGTCATCCAGCCAAGCCGAATAGTGCTCGTGCGGATAATGGTGAAGTGCCTTTTCCGGCCCGCCGTGATGCCGGGTATCGCCCTGCTGGTCGCCCTCAAGGCCAGTCAGCGTGACATGTTGCGGCCCAGACATGCGTTTCTTGGCGATGCCGCTTGGGACGCCGCGCGGTCCAAGCGGGGCGAGCTTTCCGATGAACAGGGTGTCAATGGCGACTTCCGTAGGCACGAGCTTGCGGGCTGGACTGCTATTCGGCAACGGCTTCCAGCCCCTGTTCCAGCCAGTCGGCAAGTTGCGGCATTCCAAGCAGGTATTTCGCCGTTTGCCGCCATGGACGCTGCCTTGCCGCCGCCAGTGCTTCGCTCCATTCGCCGGCGTCATAATCGCCACGCCCGACCCATGCGAGCGCGATCAATTCGGCGGCCTCATCGACGTTGAGATCACCGATCAGTTCCCGCAACTCGCGCTCGGTCAGGTCTTCGGATTCTTCTTCGGCGAGGCCATCGTGCTGATGAAGATCATGGCCGTCGCCATCGAACTCGACCTCATGCTCGCTGCCGTCGGCGAAATCGTCCGACATGCCGGCGCTCAGAGCTTTCGCCTTGAGAATGAACAGGCGAACCGTGTCTGGTCCGATGGAGAGTTCCCACTCTCTTTCTGCGCGATGCTGCACTGGACGCCTCCGTGCTTGTCCTTTCCGGTGTGCCTCGGCCGAGTGTTGCGATGATAGCGCATTTGCAGATTGCGTCATCCTTTGATGCTGACCGGGCAGTGAGCCGATTGACAGGGCCAGCGCCTGGAATGAAATGGCGCAATTTCACCAACCGATCGGACCCCTGACGTGGCGTTGTTGTTGTCTCCCAAAATCCTGCCCATTCTGATGCTGATCGCTTCGAATGTGTTCATGACCTTTGCCTGGTACGGGCATCTGAAATTCAAGACGTCGCCCATCTACATCGCCGTGCTGGCGAGCTGGATGATCGCGTTTTTCGAATACTGGCTGGCCGTTCCGGCCAATCGCATCGGCAGCCAGGTTTATTCAACGGCGGAACTGAAGACGATGCAGGAGGTGATCACGCTTACCGTGTTCGCCATTTTCTCCGTATTCTACCTGAAGGAAGCGCTGACACTGAACCATGTGCTGGGCTTTGCATTGATAGCCGGGGGAGCAGCTTTGATCTTCAAGGGCTGATGAGGGGCGGCTCGAGCCGTGCCGGGATGAAATGCAGCAGCCAAGGCGTTAACTTGATGACACGTTTCCAAGGAGGCTTCGATGCGCACAATAATGCTGATGCAAGTGGCGGCACTTGCCGTTTTCCCGCTGGTTGCCACGCCAGCCTTTGCCGCCGGCGGAGATAGCGGCGGCAGCAGCGGCGGCACTGAAACCGTAACTCAGTGCAAGAAGGGCCAGGTGTTCGACAAGAAACTGAACAAATGCGTTGAGCCCAAGCAGGGCATGCTGGACGACGACAACATCTACGAAGCCGGCCATGCGCTGGCGATGGCTGGCCGCTATGACGAGGCGATTGCCGTGCTTAGTCTGGCCGAAGACAAGACCGACCCGCGCATCCTCAACTATCTTGGTTATTCGCACCGGAAAGCCGGCCGAATCACCGTCGGTCTCGGTTACTATCAGGAAGCGCTTCAGAACGACCCGGACTACACGCTGGTGCGGGAATATCTTGGCGAAGCCCATCTCCAGTTGGGGGACGTGACGGCGGCGCGCGAGCAACTTAGCGAAATCGAAAAGCGCGTTGGAAAAGGTGCCCGCGAATACGGCATGCTGGCGGAGCAGATCGATCATTTCCTCAAAAGCTGAGGCGCAATCGAACGGATACGCCTGATTTCGGCTGAATTCCGTGCCGATGCCGGCACGTGGCGAGGCTGGATTTCCCGGCGGTTGAGCTGAGTTTCGGCTCTGGTCGGCTGAGTTGCGGCAGATGCGCCCTAAAGCTGATTATCCGGCTGCAATTTTAGGGCGTGAAAAAGCTGCGGCAATTGCTATATTGAAGAAATCCGAGATGTGACGGTCCCGTCGGGTGGTACCCGCGGACCGTTTTCTTTTTGTGCTTCAGGGCCATCCAGTGGAAATGGATCGGCGGCAGGAAAGGACTGGCTATGAACAAGGTGCCGATGACCGGCAAGGGTTTCGATACGCTGAAGGAGGAGTTGCGCTGGCGCCAGCAGGAAGAGCGGCCGCGCATCATCGAGGCTATCGCCGAAGCCCGTTCGCATGGCGACCTTTCCGAAAACGCCGAGTATCATGCCGCCAAGGAAGCGCAGAGCCTGAATGAAGGCCGCGTGGGCGAGCTTGAGGATTTTATCGCGCGCGCAGAGGTGATCGATATCTCCAAGTTGAGCGGCGAAAAGATCAAGTTCGGCGCTACCGTCGTGCTCGTCGATGAGGATACGGAAGAGAAAAAGACCTATCAGATCGTTGGCGACCAGGAAGCCGACGTGAAGTCGGGCCGTATTTCGATTTCCTCGCCCATTGCACGGGCGCTGATCGGCAAGGAAGTGGGCGACGCCATCGAGGTCAATGCCCCGGGCGGCGCGCGCGGCTACGAGATCGTCGACCTGCGCTGGCTCTAAGCAATGACAATCCCGGTGCCCGCGACCCGCATTGACCTGTCGCGGGTCGAGGTTGTCGTGCCCAACTTCAAGCAGCGGCTTTCCGGCGTCACCAGCACCATCATCCAGCTTGTGCCGCTGCAGGCGGCGGAAATCGGTATCGCGACGCTGGGACCCGGCTTACCAGATAGCCTGCCGAAAATGCGCTGGTGGCAGGTGCCGGGGCTGCTGCTGCGGCCCGACAAAGGGACGGTGCGCGTGTGGCATGCGCGCCGCAACCCGGAAATGCTGGCCGGTGTCGTCCTCAAATATGTGCTGCGGGCGCCCTTGAAGCTGCTGTTCACGTCGGCGTCGCAGCGCAAGCACACAGGCTGGACGCGCTTTCTGATCCGTCGCATGGATGCGGTGATCGCCACCAGCCGCAAGACAGCCGCCTATCTGGAAGTGCCGAATACGGTGGTGATGCATGGTATCGACATCGAACGCTTCCACAAGCCGGCCGACAAGGCCGAGGCGGTGCGGGCTGTTGGGCTTGATCCGGCGCAGCTTTATGCTGGCTGTTTCGGTCGTGTCAGGCACCAGAAGGGCACGGACCTGTTCGTGGACAGCATGATCGAGCTTTTGCCGCACTATCCGCGATGGTCGGCGGTGGTGGCGGGCCGTGCGACGGCGGAACACAAGGATTTTGAGGCCGGACTGCGCGCAAAGGTGGAAAAGGCCGGTCTGGCGGGCCGCATCCTGTTCGTGGGCGAACATCGCGACATCGAACGCTGGTATCGGGCGCTTTCGCTTTACATCGCGCCGCAGCGCTGGGAGGGGTTCGGGCTGACGCCGCTGGAAGCTATGGCCAGCGGCGTGCCGGTGGTGGCGAGCGATGTTGGGGCTTTCTCCGAACTGATCGAGGACGGCGTGACCGGCACATTGATTGCGCGCGACGATCTTGGCGCCATGGTGGACGCGGCGGGCCGACTGATGGGCGACGACAATGCGCGTGAAGGGGCTGCCGCAGCTTCGTTGCGACGTGCGCACGAGCTGTTTCCGTTGCAGCGGGAAGCCGCAACGCTGATAGGGATCTACAGGCGATTGCAGGCCGGGGCTGGCTGACCTCTTCCGCAGTTACTGATGAAAAGGCTATAGAATCCTGATGCAGATTGAGGCGTTCATTATCCATCTCGCCCGCGCTACGCAGCGGCGTCCCCAGGTCGAGCATCTGCGCGCGGCTTTGCCCATGGCGTCTCACGTTGTCGATGCGGTTGATGGTCAAGCGTTGTGTGAAGGCGAGATTGCTGCCGTCTACAAGCGTCATATTCACCGTCCACGCTATCCGTTTGAACTGAGGAGAGGAGAGATTGGATGCTTTCTTTCCCATCGCAAAGCGTGGCGTGAAATCGTCGAACGCGGCGTTGATGCAGGACTCATCATCGAAGATGACGTGGAGGTGAATATGGCCGTTCTCGACCGCCTGTTAGAAGTGGTTCGCGGCCACTTCGACAAAGCTGCCTATCTACGATTCCCACAAAAGTTGAATGAACATGGCCTCGTTGTCGCCTTGGGTGATCGGGCAACGATTATTGAGCCTCGCCAAGTTGGTCTAGGAATGGTTATGCAGCTAGTTGGCCGTGATGCTGCTGCGGCCCTGCTCGAAGCAACAGGTCAGTTCGACCGCCCCGTCGACACGAGTCTCCAACTTCGATTGTCGGGGAAGGTGCAGATTCTTACGTCTTACCCTGTTTGCGTGAGGGAGATCAGTCGTGAGGTTGGTGGGTCGACTATCCAGAAAAAATCCAAACCACTGAGGGAGATTGCAGAACGTGAGGTGAAGCGGGCTTGGTATCGAACACTGCTTAGAATGAACAAACGCGCTTCAGGATTGTGAAGGGTCACGTCGCATCCTTGCGTGTAATTGATACAGTTTCGCTTCGGTCATAAATGAATATATCGCGCCTGTCCAAGCGTAGATGAATCCAGCCCAGCCACATAAAAAGAAACGGCGAAAAATATATAGTCTTTGAAAATATATGATAGGGTTGAAAATTAATCGCAGTAAACGTGGCCTTTTCCCTAACTTGAATAATTGCTCTGCCTTTAAGGTGGAATAGTGATTTTCTTTTAATATTTGTTCTCCCAAGCTAACCACTCTGGCATGAAGTATTTTTCCTTTATTAACGGTGCCGATCTCGCCGTCCACCTCAACACCTTCGTGCACGAGTTCGCCAAGTCCGTAGCGGGTCCGGTCCCGTCGCATCAAACGAATAGCCGTGCCGAAGCGCACCCGGTCAGGTGTATAACCATAGCCGTAGAGGAACAGGCTGAAACCCAGTCGCCACGCTGCACAGTTTTGCGATCGTGATGTTAGCGTGGCTAGTTCTTGCTGCAACAAGGGGTCGAGACGTTCATCGCAGTCGAGGTTCAAGCACCAAATTTCGGAGCATTGATCCAGCGCGAATTGTTTCTGTGCTGCGTATCCGGGCCATTCGCGCTGGAGCAGTCGGATAGGATAGCCTTTGTCCTTGTATTCTCGGATCCGCTCAATCGTGCCATCCGTCGAACCGGAATCGACAATTATGATCTCTTTGCATGCATTGAGGCTTTCGATGCACGGTCCGATCATGTCCATTTCATTCTTGCTGATGATGAAGGCAGATATGGGCAATGTGCTGGTGGTTGGCATCCCACGGTCCCGACAGGTTTCGGTTGCTTGCATATTTCGGATTTTATCCGAAATCGTGCAACGCTTGAATTTTTGCCTTCAGGGCACTGGACAATTTGGTTTTGCCACACATCTGCGCATTTTTTAGTTTCAGAGCGCTCTTAAAAATCTGCCATTTTGTGTGCGAGCGAATGCCGTGCTTCCTTGAGACATATAGTCTTGATTTGGTTGCCTCGTACTCTCGGAAATATGCACTTCTATCGTTCTCGTGACCCGAGGTGGATTTTCCAATTTTGTGAATAACAATAGAATTATGTATATATCGAATTTTGTATCCTTTTTTTATTATTCTGGTCGAAATGTCATCGTCTTCATAATATAAAAATATATTTTCATCAAAGCCATTTATTTCTTTAAATACACTCGTTCTTACTATCAAGGCGGCGCCTGTAGCTGTGATTATTTCTTCGTCACCTGATGGGGCCGGTGGCCTAACCCAGTACGGCCGTGGAAGTAGTATTGTGCGGCGGCGTAGAAATTGGCTTCCATCTTCATTCAGTACCCGTGGGTTGAATGCGGCTGAATCCGGGTATTGGAGCATGGCTTGTTGCATCGCGCTCAGTGCGCCGGCTTGCAGGCGGGCATCTGGATTGAGAAACAGGATGCTTTCGGCCGTAGCCACGTCGGCGCCGCGGTTGCAGGCTGTGCCAAAGCCAAGGTTGCTCCGCATTTCAAGCACTGTCGCTCCCAACGAACGGCAAACCTCTACCGAGTTGTCCGTGCTGGCGTTGTCGACGACAATAACCTGATGCCCAGGAGGAATTGAACGAAGAGCATCGGCTACAACTTCGCTGCTGTTATATGTTACAAGCACGATCGAGAACATTTTTAGCCTCTAGTGAGGGCCAGAGTATTCTCATGGCGATTTGCAACCTTCATACCGGTGCCATTTACCAGTTCTATGAAGCGGGAAAGATTGCGTCCTTGCTGCTCGAAAATGTGCGGGTGGATTTCAACAATCGCGAGTCGGCATGAGGCAAGAGCAGCGGCGTCCCTCTCGAAGACATCGAACTCCGCACCTTCGATATCCATCACCAAGCTGTAGCCTTGCTCCACTCCCATGGCTGAAACGATCTGTCCAAGTGTGCGCGCGGCGACTTCAATGTTGCCCGGCAAGGCGGAAGAGCTGAGGCGGCTGATATGGACGTTCTCGCTTTTGGCGAAACTGATGGTTTCCGCCCCATACGCGATGGCATAGTTGTGCACTTGAACGGGAATGTTTCGCGGCCGGGATTTCACATTTTCTGCACAGATGTCCACAATGTCTGGATTGGCTTCGATCACCCAATAGGGCGTCTCGGGAGCAAGCTTGCTTGAGATGTAGGCGCTGAGAATCCCAAGCGATCCTCCGGCTTCGATAACAGGAAGATGGGCATCCAGGTAAGCGTCCACGAGGCGGCGCTCAGCTTCCTCATACTTGCCTTGCATTACCTGTCGTTTGAACGTGAACGGAATATGATCGGGGATCGCGACTTTGATGGAGTGATAGTCGAACTTTTCCCCGTGCTTGAGCTTGTAAAGACCCAGCCGAAAGTCACGTGACAATTGCTTTAGCGTATTGGCCATGCGTGTTCCGTTCGGAAAGCTAAGCTTAGAAGACCGTTATCTTGGGCATTAAGCCAGAATGAGACTGCATGTCGAGACCCGCCCCGGATTACCCCGGCTAGATCTCGACTGGAACCTCGTCCTTGACCTTGCGGATGGTCAGCGCCGTGCGCACCGTTCCGACATTCGGCGTTGAGGTAAGTTCCTCGATGACGAAGGTCTGGAAGGTGCCGATGTCGCTGGTGACGCAATGCAACAGGAAGTCGGATTCGCCCGACACCATCCAGGCCTCGCGCACGATCGGCCAGCTTCGCGTGCGTTCGGCAAATGCCTTCAGCTCGGAATCGGCCTGGTGGTGCAATCCGATCAGGCAGAAGGCGACCACTTCCATGCCGAGCGAAGGGGCGTCGAGCAGGGCGCGGAAACCGCGGATGATGCCCTTTTCCTCCAGCCGGCGCACGCGCCGCAGGCAGGGAGGGGCAGAAATACCGACCCTTTGCGACAACTCGACATTGGTCATGCGGCCGTCATTTTGCAGTTCGCGCAGTATCTTCCAGTCGATGGCGTCGAGGTCAGCCTTGATCGGCATTTGGGAAAGTCCACTGCGCAAGAATCTGTCGTTCATCGGTAATTAAACGACTTTTTGCCGCATACCAGCGTTTTCACGCGGGATTTCGCGGGTTTCCAACGCTTCGAGCGGCCATTTGGGGCAATAAGCTTTCCGGGGACACTTTGCGCGCCTCCTTGCTGGCTCGGCGGCCAACACTTACATTGCGCATTCGAAGATTTAAGCCAGTTGCGGGCCGCAAGACGGTTCGCTGTCGCGAAAGCCGCTCCATGACCGTCAAGCACGCCCCCGTTCTCATCATTGGCTCAGGTCCGGCCGGCTATACCGCCGCGATCTATGCCGCGCGCGCCATGCTTAAGCCGGTCCTGGTCGCAGGACTGCAACAAGGCGGGCAGTTGATGATCACCACGGATGTCGAGAACTATCCGGGCTTTGCCGAGCCGATCCAGGGGCCGTGGCTGATGAGCGAGATGCTCAAGCAGGCCGAGCATGTCGGCACCGAAATCATCAACGACATCATCGTCGAGGTGAGTATCGACCAGCGTCCGTTCGTCGCCAAGGGTGATTCCGGCACGACCTACACGGCTGATGCGCTGATCATTGCCACGGGCGCACAGGCGAAATGGCTGGGGATTCCCAGCGAACAGACCTTCATGGGCTTCGGCGTTTCAGCCTGCGCCACCTGCGACGGCTTCTTCTATCGCGGCAAGGATGTGGCGGTTGTGGGCGGCGGCAACTCGGCGGTGGAGGAAGCGCTCTATCTCTCCAACCTGGCTAAGAGCGTAACCGTCATCCATCGGCGCAGCGAGTTCCGTTCCGAGCGCATCCTGCGCGAGCGCCTGATGGCGAAGGAAAACGTCAAGGTGATCTGGGACACGGTGGTTGACGAAATCACCGGCCGCCCGGGTAAAACACCGCTGCCGCCTTCCGTCGAGGGCCTCAAGCTGAAGAATGTGGTGACCGGACAGGAAAGCCAGCTCAAGGTGGACGGCGTGTTCGTTGCGATCGGGCACGCGCCCTCGGTCGAGCTGTTCGTCGGCAAGCTGAAGCAGAAGCCGAACGGCTATCTGTGGACGGCGGCGGATTCGACGCGCACGGATGTGCCCGGCGTGTTTGCGGCTGGCGACGTGACCGATGACATTTATCGCCAGGCGGTGACGGCGGCGGGCATGGGCTGCATGGCTGCGCTCGAGGCGGAAAAGTATCTGGCCGGAATAGAGGTACACCGGGAAGCGGCGGAATAAGCCGCTCACTCCAGGTTTCGGCCTGGTTCTTCATCAAACGCCGCACAGAACGAGGGGCATCATGGCGTTAGATTGGGATAAGCTACGCGTGTTTCACGCAGCGGCGGAGGCTGGTTCCTTCACCCACGCTGCCGAGACGCTGCACCTTTCGCAATCGGCGATCTCCCGGCAAGTGAGTGCGCTCGAACATGACGTCGGCGTGCCGCTGTTCAACCGCCATGCGCGCGGCCTTGTGCTGACCGAACAGGGCGAAATGCTTTTCCGCACCGCACACGATGTGCTGATGAAGCTTGAGACGATCAAGTCGCGGCTGTCGGAAACCAAGGACCTTCCGACCGGCATATTGCGGGTGACGACTACGGTTGGACTCGGCACCGGCTGGCTGACCGAACGGGCAAAGGAATTTCTCGACCTGTTCCCGGAGATCAACCTGCAACTGGTGCTGACCAACGAGGAGTTGGACCTGACGATGCGGCAGGCCGATTGCGCGGTGAGGCTGCGCCAGCCGCAACAGCCGGACCTGATCCAGCGCAGGCTGTTTACCGTGCACCTGCATGTGTTTGCTTCGCAGGCTTATCTCGACAAGCACGGCGTGCCGAAGTCGGCCGCCGATCTCGACCACCACCGGATCGTGACTTTCGGGGAGCCGGTGCCGCCTTATCTCGCCGGCCTCAATGCTCTGGAAACAGTCGGGCGCACTGACGGCGACAAACGCCCGACAGTTCTGCAGATCAACGACTTGATGTCGATCCGCCGCGCGGTGAAGCGAGGTGTCGGCATCGCGATGCTGCCTGACTACATGGCGGGCAAGGATTCCGGGCTGGTGCCGGTTCTCGAAGAACTTGAAGGGCCTTCCTTCGATACGTTCTTCGTTTATCCGGAGGCAATGAAGAACCAGGCCAAGCTGAAAGCGTTCCGCGACTTCATGTTCGCCAAGGCGCGCAACTGGTCGTACTGACCGGGTTTCGGGCTGCCTAGCATACAGGCGGTGCCTCACAACAAATCCGCCAAAACGCTCTCCAGATGCCGGGGCAAGGCGTCTGTGCCCTCAAAATCGGCTGGTTTCATTCAAAAAAGCCCGGTCTCTGGCCTTATTGCCGCGAAATTGGTCTTGGACCACAGCCTATGTCTTTTTGCATGTGTGCGTTGCAAAATAGATGCTTGTTTCTGAGGCAGGAGGGTCCCATATATTGTGCATCTCCTGAGCGCGTTCTCCTCCCATTAGCGCTCACGAGTGTTCCCCTCTGGAGGTTTAGCCCTTGTGGGCACTTCCAATCAACTCAGCCGGATCTTCTTGGATCCGGCTTTTTTGTTGCCTGAATCAAGCCTCGCATGAAGGTGTTTCATCGGCGATGCCGGTTTGCGAGCTGCGTTGCGGAGCGTGCGCCTTTGGCGCGTAACAGTCATGTAACCCCTGTAACATGACGCGGGCTTTCGATCTTGACTAAGGATTAGGCAGGACGCGGCGTGGTGGTTCGGGCGATGGGGGCATCGCTCGCATCGCGGGCTCAGGTAGCCGCCGCGTCCAGCTTTTCCAGCCGGTGGAATCCGGCCAGGGGACCGCCTCATTTGTTGTCGTGGTTCTGGTTTCAGCGGAAAGCCGGCGTGGGTTTTCCAGCGGTTTGCAAATATGCGGCGGACCTGCCGTTACCTCCCCGGAAACGGTCCGCAACAAACGGCGCCCGGTTTATCCGGACGCCGTTTGTGGTTTTGACCTCACGCTGCCTTGCCGCTTGCATTCATTGCGTCGTCTGCCAGTCGCCCGGTGAGTTCCGACATGTGGCTGAAACTGGCGCTGTAGGTGGCGACGCCTGCCGTTGCCGAACGAAGTTCGATGATGAGATCGCCGATCTCGGCTTGCGGCATGGTTGCCTCAACGACATCCCAGCCCGGCCAGCCTTCACGCGCGTCGTAGCCCAGGATCTGGCCGCGCCGTTGCGGGATGAGTGCGATGATCTTTGCGGTGGCGTCGGATGGGGTGAGGATCACCACTTTCATCACCGGCTCGAGCAGTACCGGCGAACAGGCGGCCATGCCCTCCTTCATGGCGAGCTTGGCCGCCATCTGGAACGCCATGTCCGAGGAATCTACCGCGTGATAGGAGCCGTCGGAGAGGTTGACGGCGACATCGACGACGGGAAAGCCCATTGGGCCCGATTTCAGATAGTCGCGGATGCCTGTCTCGACCGACTGGATATAGGTCTTGGGCACGACACCGCCGGTGATCGTGTCGGTGAATTGGAAACCGCTGCCGCGGGCCAGCGGCTTGATCTGCAACACCACATCCCCGAATTGACCGTGGCCGCCGGACTGCTTCTTGTGCCGTCCGCGCTGTTCGACCGGTTTGCGGATCGTTTCACGGTAGGGCACAGCAGGGGCGTGACCCTCGACCGGAATCTGGTTCTTGCCCTCCAGCCGCTCGCGGACCACACGCAAGTGCATCTCGCCATGCCCGGACAGGATGGTTTCCGCCGAATCCTGATTGTGATGAAGGTTGAGCGAGGGGTCTTCCTCGGCCAGCCGCTGGATGGCTGCCGACATTTTCACGTCGTCCTTGCGTTCCTTTGGACGTAGCGCGAAGGCATAGACGGGCTGTGGCGGCGACAGCTCAAGGAGGGGGGCAACGCCGCCCTTGGCCGAGGTCAAGGTCTGGCCGGTGCGCACATCGTCCAGCTTGCCGAGGGCCACGGTGTCGCCGATCGATGCCGATGGCAGCTTCGCCTGGTCCTTGCCCAGCATGCGGTAGATGCCGGACACCTTGTTGATCTCGCCATTGGGAAGGTAAAGCTCACCACCGTCGGCGACTTGGCCGGACAGGATGCGCGAGACGGAAAGCTTGCCGCCATGCGCAGTGTGGATGGTCTTCATGACCTGAACCACCGTGGCGTTGCCTTCCGGCGCGCCGAGCCGCTTGCGGGTCGCCTCGATGTCGGGCGCGTCGTGGCGAATCGCCTTCAACAGGCGCAGAACGCCGTTGCCCTTTTCGGCGGTGCCGATGAGGACAGGCGTGACGGCACCGTCGCGAAGATCGGCGGCGAGGTCGTCGAAGATGGCGTCCTTCGGCGGCTCGATCTCCTCGAGCAATTGCTCCATCAGGTGGTCATCGTGATCGGCGAGCGTTTCGAGCATCGAGAAGCGCGCCTCCAACTCGCGGGCCTTGTCGTCGCCCGGGATCTCAGCGACTTCGCTTTCGGCGTATTCGCGGTAGATGTAGGCGCGCTCCAGCGCGAGGTCGATGGAGCCGATGACGACGCCATCCTTGCGCAAGGGAATCTGCCGCAAAAGCAGCGGCAAGGTGCTGGCAGGTTGCAGCATCTTCAGCGTTTCACGTACGCCTGCGATCGACTTGTCGATCTTGTTGAGGAACAGGATGCGCGGCACGCGAAGTTCATCGAGGCGGCGCATGATGAGTTGCAGGGCAGGAATCTTCTTTTCGTCGGCCTCGGCCACCACGACAGCCACGTCGCAAGCGGCGAGCACGGGCTCGGCCTCGAAGGCGAATTCGATCGAGCCGGGGCAATCGACGAAGGTGAGGGTGTCGCCCATGAATTCCGTGGTGGCGACGGTTGCCTCCACGCTCATGGCATGGGCGCGCGCTTCGGCGGAATGATCGGAAACGGTGTTGCCGGATGAGACCGGGTTCTGGCGCGGGATTGCGCCGGTGCGGGCAAGGATGGCTTCGAGAAGTGTCGTCTTACCGCTTGAGAAGGGACCGACTATGGCGATGCATTTCGGTCCCGTGCGTCGTCCTCCGGCGCGATTACCCATGACTGACCTCCGCTCAGGCGTTTTTTCAGGAGCGGCGGCCGGCCTGATGACCGTCGCGCGGCGGCAGCATTGTGAGGAAACTGCCTGCCTGAAAGCATCGTCCCACGGGTTTGGCTTTTGGGCAAGTGTGTGGGAGAAGGTGCGCGGGAGGACGCCGCCATTTCCAAATCTGCCGCCGAACAGATGTATGACAGCCTATGTGTGTCGGAGCGGTTGCCGGCGGACGAATTGGAGGCCTATACGCGGCGTCTGCTGACGCCGATAGCAAGGCACGCGTTGGATACCGTGCCGTTTTATCGGGACAGGCTCGCCGGTATTTTTCGCCCGGATGGAACGGTCGACCACGACGCATGGCTTGACTTGCCGGTGCTGACGCGGCGCGACCTCGCCGACGATTTCGAAGCGTTGAAAAGCAATGCCATTCCGGTGGCCCATGGTGAGACCAGACCTGGCACGACCTCTGGTTCATCCGGGATTCCCGTTACCGTGCTCAAGACTGCGTTTGCAGGAAAGATGGAGCAGGCCATCATGGGGCGGTTCTACCGATGGGTTGGCGTGAATCCCAGGTATAGGCTGGCGATGATAAGGGCCGCGGCTCATCCAAAGCTTCGCTACCAGGTGCAGGAAGAAGAGCCTTGGGTTCCGGCCTGGATGGCGCCCGAGGATTTCGGCACCTATTCCCGGCTCGCCTATCCGACAACGCTTTCCGAGCAGCTTGCCTATATCCAGCGCCAAGGGCCGGTTTATCTCAACACCCAGCCCAGCAACGCGATAGGGCTGGTCGCCACTGCCGAGCAAAACGAGGTGACCGGCCTCGAGGTGAAGGGAATAATCACGCTTGGCGAATTCGTTCCCCAGCAGCTCCGTACCGATGCAAGACGCGTGCTGGGTTGCGAGATATTCGACACCTACAGCGCCAATGAAGTGGGGACGATGGCTTCGCAGTGCGCTTGCGGTTCGCTTCACGTGAATGCCGAGTGCATTCTGGTTGAAGTTCTAAGGCCGGATGGATCGCCCTGCGATGACGGTGAGGAAGGGCGCATCGTGCTGACTACGCTGCTCAATTCCGCGATGCCGCTGATTCGCTACGACATCGGCGATATCGGCTATCTCGGCGGACGATGTGACTGCGGCCTGACCTTGCCCAAGCTCACCTTGACCGTTGGCCGCCTTCGAAGGCTGTTCAAGTTTTCCGACGGGACAGAGATCGCGCCCATTTTCGGCATGGAGTGGTTCGCTGCTGCCTTTCCGGTTGTCCAGTGGCAACTTGCACAGATCGGCCCGGAGGCCCTCGAACTGCGGTTCTCGAGCCGGGCTGACGACGATGCGCTGAACTATGAGGCCGTAACACAGGGACTGCGCGACTATTTTCGGCGGCCGGTCAGCGTCAGCTACAAACGCTATCACGACATGCAGGTTGGGCCCGGCGGCAAGATCGACCAGTTCGTAAAAGAAAATGGACCGGCGCCTGGGGCTGCCGGTCCAGATATCAAGATATCCTGATTTGCGTACTTAGCCGCATTCGCTGGTGCAAGGCGCAGGGCCCGTCGTGGTGTCGTCGGGAGCGTTGAAGGCTGCGCCGAAGAAATCGAGCAGGCGGCTGCGCGGGTCGTCCTGACGGTGACGATCCTTGAGCGACTTACCGGCTTCACCGAAGTAGATGCGCAGGCCGACATTGTAGGTCTGGGTGTCGTCGCCGATGCCGGCATCAGCGAACAGGGCAACGTTGTTGCTGGCGAAGGGCAGCATTGCTTCACCGCCGACCTTGGCGAAGGTTTCATCGAACTGATGTCCGATGCCAGCGTGGATGCGGAAGTTGTCAGTTGCATAGAAGGCCGCAACGAGGTCGCCGCTGAAGAACGTGTCGTCAACACCATCGCCGTCGACGAAATCCGCGCCGACGAAGGCTTCGACGCTGACGCGGTCGAAATAGGCTTCGCCTTCAGCACCGAGGCGCCAGATCGACCCGCCAGCGCCGCCGCCCGAGAGGCGTACATAGTGGCCATAGACGCCAAGCAAGCCCTGGTCGGGATCGCGCCAGAAGCCGTGTGCGCCGATACCGGCTGCAGTGATATGGGGGTCGGTGTCGAAGCGCGCAGCGCCCGCGTCGATCTGGACGCCGAACTGCTGTGCGACCGGGAACGAGATGGAGCCAATGCCGTAGACTGCACTTGGTTCATCGGAGACGTCAGATATGTTCGTCTGGGAGTAGCCGATATCGAGCTTGCCATTGATGCCGGAAACGGCTGGCTTGCCCTCGAACTTTTCCTGGAAATCGGCCGCATTGGAAGCGACGCCCAAGGACAAGAAAATCGCAGTCGTAGTCAGAAGATATGCTCGCATGGCCCCCATCCAAAAAATACTCAAATCAACTTGCGGCACCATGGCGAGACTCGGATCGGAGCGGAAGCATTGCGTTGCAGGATTCAAGGTTAACGCGGAGGAATGCCGAAATGGTGTGGCGACTTTGACACATTCTTGCCAGAGTTAGGCCACGTTCTGTTCGTGACCGATGCTACCCGTGCGCACGAATCGGCGCGCTATTTCATCAAGCGCCCGATCACCTTGCGGGCTACGGTGCCGGGTTTGACGCTGCTGATCTGGCCCTTGTATTCGCCGGAGTAAACCTTGCGCACCATGGCGGTGCGGTTGGACACGTTTTCATCCAGCGACACGGCAAACTCAGATTCGGATCGCCGGACAATGGTGCCTTCGAAATGAGCGTGACCGAGTTGAACGGATACCCGCGTTCCCAGCGGCGCATGCACATTGCCCAGCAGGCGCATGCCGCCGACCGAAACATCCGCCGTGACGAAGATGTGGTGTTCGTTGTCGAACGACACGATCACCGTTTCCTTGCCTTGAAGGCGCTCATGGCGACGCATGCGGGGTTTTTCGACGCAGACCGCGATCGCGGAAACGAGAATGATTATGTTGTACCAGGACCAGTAGAGCGCCACCACGCTGGAATCCTGCAGCGGATCTCTGCCGCCAAAGGAGATAAGCACCCCGAGAAGGGTCAAGCCGAGCAGGAAGCTGAACAGGCTCATCATGCGCCACTGGATGACGGTCTTTGAGCGATCGCCACCCTTGGCGGTGACCTTGAATTTCTGACCCTTGGGCTTGAACAGCCCGATGGCGACAGCGGTCAGGATTTCGCGCGCTGCGAGAAGCTGCGAGATATCAGTCATCACCGGCAAGACACGCTGACCGGAGAGCCATGCCATGACCGCGATCTGGGAGAGATAGTAGGGCAAGAAGTTGGCGATGCCGTCGGCTGTGCCGACATTGACGGCGTTGATGCCCAGCAGGAGGTAGAAGATCGGGACGAGGATGCCGGCCACGCGAAACAGGTAGGCCATGCTCCAGTAAAGCAAGCTCTCGACCAGGCTGACACGGTCGATGAATTGAAGGCCATTGCCGAGTTTGAACGGACCATCCTTGCCGCGGATGATCTGGATGAAGCCGAGGCACCAGCGCGAGCGCTGGGTGATGTATTCCTGCAGGCCTTCGGGTGCGAGGCCAAGCGACAGGCGCTCATTGAGATAGACGGTGCGGAAACCGTTGCGCTTCAGCCTTAACGTGAGGAGATAGTCTTCCGTCACGGATTCAGTTGGGAAGCCGCCGGCGCGCTGGAGCGCATTCATGCGGATGACGGAGGAGGTGCCGCAGCAAAAGGCCGTGCCCCAAGCATCCTTTGCAGGCATGAGCACGTCGAAGAAATAGCGCTGCTCGTCCGGCCAGGCGTCGGAAGCCTGCAGGTTGGCCTGGATCGGGTCCGGATTGATGAAGTGCTGCGGCGTCTGCACGATGCCGACGTCCGGCTCCTTGAACAGGGTCAGGGCGCGCGACAGAAACATCGGCGTCGGCACAAAGTCGGCGTCGAGAATGGAGATGAAATCCGGCGGTTCATCCAGGCCCGCGACGTGGCGCAGTGCGTGGTTAATGTTGCCGGCCTTGGCGTGGGCGTTGTCCGGCCGGGTCAGGTAGTTCGCGCCGAGTTCGTCCGCCAGTTCAGCCAGCCATTGCCGCTTTCCGTCATCCAGCACCCAGACGCGGAAGTTGGCATAGGTCATGCCGGTTGCGCCGACGATGGTGCGCTCGAGGATTTCGCGCTCCTCGTTGTACGTGCAGATGAAGACATCGACCAACGGCATATGCGGCAGGGCATTGAGCCACGGCGTATTCTTCTCGACCTCGCTCGAGCGTTCCTTGGTGCGGGTCAGAGTTATGTAGGAGATGACCGATCCCGTAACCGCTCCGACCTCGATCAGGAAGAACAGCCAGCCGACGACAAAATCGACGGGATTGGCGAGGGAGGGGATGGTGGCGGTGATGCGCCAGAACAGATATTTGGCCGTCAGGGCCAGAACCAGAATGATCGGCAGAATTCGGAAGCGGCAATGGCGATTGATCCAAGGCATCACGGCCAGCAGCAGGCCGGCAATGATAAGGCCGGGCACGGCACCTTCCGATAGAACCGACAGGATCGGGTTCATGGCCGGGACGCTCTCAGGAAGACGTCTTGCCGAAAACCACGCGGCCTGTGCGGCCAACTGGGCAAGAACCTTCGTGCTGCATGCCTTCGACCGCGACCAAGGCCCGGTAGGCTTCCTTCGTCAGGGCTGACGGCAGGATTGCGAAGTTGGAGGCAGCAGACGACACGCCGCTGAGTTGCACGACCTTGCCCGGCAAGGCGTTGGAGCCTTCCCGGAAGGTGAAGCTCGCCGGCATGCCGACCGAAAGCGTGTTGTAGACGGCCTCGGTGACCGCTGCCGTGACAAGGAGCTTCGAGCAGTCCAGCACGCTGATCAGTGGCTGCCCGGCAGTGACCTGTTCGCCTGGTGCGGTGAACAGTTCCCATACCTGGCCAGCGGTCGGCGCAGTCAGCGTTGCCTTGCTTGCCAGCTCGAACAGGGCCTGTTCCCGCGCCACGCCTTCTTCCAGCCTGGCCACGCGGGCATCCTGCCTCGCCTTGTCGGCTTCAAGGGAAGCCATGGTCTCGGCGATGTCGTCGAGACGCTGGGCGGAGCGGGGCTCGTCGTCATAACCGTCGCCGAAGAAGCGGCTTTGCGCCAACGCTTCCGCTTCGACGCCAAGTGCGGCCTTGCGCGCCTTGGCCTGATCCAGTTCAGCGGCGGCGACATCAAGGTCGCGCTTGGCGTTTTCCCGGGCAGCCTTTGCCGCCGTGCCCTTGGCTGTCAGCGACGACTGCCGCTCGAACTCGGCCTCAGCGCGCGCCAGCACCGCTTCGGCCCCGGTCAACTGGGCGTCGACCTCGGCAATCTGCGCCGCGACGCGGTTCTTGCGATCGATGCGAAACGTGTCCACCCGCTTGCCTATGCCGGTGCGCAACTCGGCCAGGCGGGCGATACGTGCGGCAAGCGCATTCTGTTCTTCGCGGGCGGCTCCCAGTTCTTCGCTGGCGCGCTCAATGGCGTTGTGATCGGCGCGGGCGTTGGCGACGGTTGCCAAATCCCAACCGGCCGGGATCGTGCTTCCGACACGAAGCCCTTCAAGACCTTCGGCAATGACGCCGCCAATCGGGGCGCGGATGGTTACGATCTGGGCGTTGACCACCGCTTCCACGCTCGAAACCTGGAAAAGGCGCTGCATCGGCATCCAGCCGACCGTCAGGAGTATGGCAAGACCTGCAACTGTCTTGAGCATACGCGACCACAGCGGCGACAGCGGCTGGCTAAGACGTGAGGGAGCGGGCTGCGGAGCTGGCGCTTCCTGGGTCTCCTCGTTGCCAAATTCCTTGGCAAGCATGGTCTGCAAGGCTCCAGCGCCTTTGGCGTCCGTTGATGGCGTTGCCTGGCTATAGACGAAGCGGTTCGCCGACGAGGCGTCCGTATCCGTGTCCGGATCGGGTTGGGTATTGGTGACTTTCCTGGGCTGGGCCCCGGTTTTGGATGTCATCTCGACCATCCCGCCGTTGGCGGGTTCCCTGTTACGCCGAACGTGTTGCTTGTTGCATCCGGCTTTTATCTGCCGACAGTGTTACCGATGGGAGTTTCGAGACCCTAAAGTTCTATGCAATTTTTACGCGATGGCTAATGCATCATGAAAAATGGCGCTGATTGCAAGGTGGCTTTATAGTCAGTTGCATCAGCTTGGAATTTATCGGGAAACGAGGTTTCACCATGAAGATCACACCATGCGGAAGCGTGCCGACACGGCTTGCTTCGGACCAGTATTTTACGGGCAGGGTGACGCAGGACCCGATCATCGAGACGGAAGCTCCGGCTCATCTGCGCGCCATTTCGGTGCGGTTCGATCCGGGCGCGCGCACGCACTGGCACACGCACCCGCTTGGCCAGACATTGCACGTGACGGCAGGAGCGGGACGCGTGCAAAGCTGGGGTGGTCCTGTTCAGGAGATCAGGGCAGGCGATACGGTGTGGTTTGCACCTGGAGAGAAGCATTGGCACGGTGCGGCACCGCTCACGGCCATGACCCATATCGCCATGCAGGAAGCGCAAGATGGCAGGGCCGTCGACTGGCTGGAGCCGGTGAGTGACGACCAGTACGGGGCGTAGTGGCGGGCGAAGCGCTGACCCTAGCCGGCGAACTTGCGTGCGCCGGCCACGCACAGGATGACCGCAACAGTGACCGCCAGCATGCCCAGCGTTACGGGCTCGTGCAGGAGGGTCGCCGCCAGCGCCAAACCGAAGAACGGCTGCAGGAGTTGCAACTGGCCGACCGCTGCGATGCCGCCTTGCGCGAGGCCGCGGTACCAGAACACAAAGCCGATCAACATGCTGAACAGAGAGACATAGACAAGGCCGATCCAGGCAGGTGGATTTATGTCCGCGAATGTCGGCGGCATCCGGCTGATCATCAAAGCCGCCATGACGGGTAGCGACAGTACGAGCGCCCAGGAGATGACCTGCCAGCCGCCGAAGACGCGAGACAGCTTGGCGCCTTCGGCATAGCCCAATCCGCACACAATCACCGCCGCGAGCATCAGAGTGTCGCCAATCGGCGAGGCGGTGAGGCCTTGCGATAGCGCAAAGCCCGCTACAAGCGCGCTGCCAAGCACCGAGAAGGCCCAGAATGCAGGCTTGGGCCGTTCGCCGCCGCGGATGACGCCGAATATGGCCGTTGCCAGAGGCAGCAGCCCAATGAAAACGATCGAATGCGCGGACGTGACGTGCTGAAGGGCAAACGCTGTCAGCAGCGGAAATCCGACGACAACGCCTAGGGAGACCACGACAAGCGAGGCGATGTCGGCGCGGGTAGGGCGCTTCTGCTTGAACGCGACGAGGAGGCAAAGCGCTAGTGCGCCGGCGATTGCCGCCCGTGCCGCGGTCAGGAACACAGGATCGAACTGCAATACGGCAACGCGGGTGGCGGGCAGCGAGCCGCTGAATATGACCACGCCAATCAAGCCGCTGACCCATCCGGTGGTTGTCCGGTCCATATCCCACTCCATCGATTGCAGCTTTCTATGGGCTTCGATGGCTGGCGCAGCTAGTGACAGTTCAGTACAATTGAACTGAACTGTTATGATACGATGGGCAATACAGATGGATGGAAATTCCGCAACAGGTTCCCGCGTCGAGACAGTGATGGCAACTGTGCGCCAGCGGATTGCAGGGCGCAGCCTCACATCAGGGGCCAAACTGCCGTCGATCCGTGGGTTCGCCGCCACGCTCAAGGTTTCCGCCTCGACCGTGGTGGAAGCCTACGAGCGGCTTGTCGCGGAAGGGGTTATCCACTCTCGGCCCGGCTCCGGCTTCTATGTCGCCAACCAGATGGCGCCGCTATCGCTGTCCGAGATCGGCCCGAAGCTAGACCGGGAGGTTGATCCGTTCTGGGTTTCGCGGCAATCGCTGGCGACCGGCGACGACAGCATGAAGCCGGGCTGTGGATGGTTGCCGGCATCGTGGATGCCGGAGAGCGGTATCCGGAAAGCGCTACGTTCGCTTTCGCGTGCCGAGGGGACTGTGCTTGGCGACTATGGTTCTCCGCTTGGATTGCCGCCGCTGCGCCAACTTATCGTCCGGCGGATGGCGGAACGGGGCATAGAATGTTCGCCGGACCAGGTCATGCTGACAGAATCCGGAACGCAGGCAATGGACCTGCTTTGCCGCATGCTTCTGGAACCCGGCGATACAGTGCTGGTCGATGACCCTTGCTATTTCAATTTCCAGGCGCTGTTGCGCGCCCATCGCGCCAGGATGATCAGCGTGCCTTACACGGCGTCCGGCCCAGATACAGAGCGCCTCGCGGTAGTGTTGGCCGAACACAGGCCGCGGCTCTACCTGACCAATTCGGCGATCCACAATCCGACCGGCGCGATCCTGTCGCCTGTTGTTGCCCACAGGGTTCTTAAACTCGCCGACCAGTTCGGGCTGACAATCATCGAGGACGATATTTTCGCCGACTTCGAACGCAGTCCGGCTCCACGTCTGGCTGCGTTCGACGGGCTGGACCGCGTGATCCACATCGGCAGTTTTTCGAAGACGCTTTCCGCTTCTGCCCGTTGCGGCTTCGTGGCGGCGCGCCCTGAATTGATCGAAAGCCTGATCGATCTCAAGATCGCGACCTCATTCGGCGGCGGAAGGCTAACCGCTGAACTGGTTCTTTCCGTCCTGAGCGACGGCGGCTACCGCAAGCACATGGACGGACTGAGAAGCCGTCTTGCTCGCGCAATGTCCGATGTCGCAGCGAGGCTGAAGGCCATTGGCATCGTGCCCTGGCTTGAGCCGCAAGCCGGCATGTTCCTGTGGTGTCGCCTGCCAGACGGTCTGGACGCCGCGGATGTCGCGCGGGCGGCCCTCGAAAGGGGTGTGGTGCTGGCACCCGGCAATGCGTTCAGCCTGTCGCAATCTGCCACGAACTACATGCGGTTCAATGTTTCGCAAACGCTCAGCGACCACACTTTCCAAGTGTTGCAAGTGACGTTGCGTTCAGCGCGGAAGTCGGGCGGTTGACGAAAACACAAAGCCCGGCAGTGTGCCGGGCTTTGGAGTCATTTCAGGTGGTTGAGCAGGTCAGCTCAAGCTTGCTGTGAAACGCTGGATGCGCGTGCAGGCTTCCTCGAGAAGCTTTTCCGACGTGGCATAGGAGATGCGGAAATTCGGGCCAAGGCCAAAGGCCGAGCCGAACACCACCGCGACGCCTTCGGCCTCTAGCAATTCGCTGCAGAAGGTCTCGTCAGTGTCGATGACCTTGCCGCTGGGGGCCTTCTTGCCGATCAGGTTGGCGCAGGACGGGTAGACATAGAACGCGCCTTCAGGCGATGGGCAGGTAATGCCGCGCGCCTGGTTGAGCATCGACACGACGAGGTCGCGCCGGCCCTGGAAGATCGCCTTGTTCTTCTTGATGAAGTCCTGCGGGCCATTGAGCGCTTCGACGGACGCCCACTGGGCGATGGTGCAGGCGCCGGAGGTCTGCTGACCCTGGATCATGTCCATTGCCTTGATGAGCTGGAGCGGGCCGGCTGCATAGCCGATGCGCCAGCCGGTCATGGCATAGGCTTTCGAGACGCCGTTCATCGTCAGCGTGCGTTCGTAGAGGTTCGGCTCGACCTCGGCGATGGTCTTGAATACGAAGTCGCCATAGGTGAGGTGCTCGTACATATCGTCGGTCAGCACCCAGACATGTGGGTGCTTCAGGAGAACGTCGGCGAGCGCCCTCAGTTCGGCCTCGGTGTAGGCGGCACCGGAAGGGTTGGACGGCGAATTCATCAACAACCATTTGGTCTTCGGCGTGATCGCCTTTTCCAGCACCTCAGGGGCCAGCTTGAAGCCGTTGTCGATCGAGGTATCGGCAAAAGCGGACGTGCCGCCGCAGATCGCCACCATCTCAGGATAGCTGACCCAGTAAGGGCGCGGGATGATGACTTCGTCGCCGGGGTTCAGCGTAGCCATGAAGGCATTGAACAGGATCTGCTTGCCGCCGGTGCCGACGATGGTCTGCGCTGGCGTGTAGTCGAGATTGTTCTCGCGCTTGAACTTCTTGGCGATTGCCTCGCGCAGCGGCACGATGCCGGAGACGGGCGGATACTTGGTTTCGCCGCGGCGGATTGCCTCGATGGCAGCGTTCTTGATGTTGTCGGGCGTGTCGAAATCCGGCTCGCCTGCACCGAGGCCGATGACATCGCGCCCGGCGCTTTTCAGCTCGCGCGCTTTCTGCGTCACCGCGATGGTCGCGGAAGGCTTTACGCGGGAAAGGGCGTCGGCGAGAAAGGCCATGAGGAAATGTCTCCAGAGTGTGGCTGAAACCAGTCGTTCGACTGCGTGCTTCTATTGTCGCATCGGCCGGCGAAGTGCAAGCTTCGCGAAACGGGAACCGGCGAATTCCAATCTCTGCTACATTAACTGGCGGTAAAATATTGAGCCGGTAGAATGGTCTGATTTGCAACTGGTATGCGGAGCGCCGATTTGGCTCGGAGCATCGGGCTTGCCCATGTCATTCGTCACGAGGACGGCACTGCGACCGGCGTGTGGGGCGTCTATACGCTGAAGAGCGCATTCCAGCCGATTTTCGCATTCAATGAAGGCAAGCTTTCGATCGTTGCATTCGAGGGGCTGATCCGCCCGTTCCGCAATGGAGAGCCGGAAACGCCGGCGGTGTTCTTTTCAGGATGCCCTCCCGTAGACCGCCTGCACATCGAGGGGCTGACCCGAACCATGCACCTTTTGAACGCTGGGGTTTGCCTTCCCGAGCAAATGTCGGTGTTCATCAACTTCGACCCTTCAGTCTTTACGGACAGGAGCATCTCGGACGCTGCCATGCGCGACATGCGGCTGGTGCTGCATGAGGCGAAAATCGATCCGCGCCGCGTGGTTTGCGAAGTGACCGAGCAAAAGACGATATCCCAGGAAGCGCTCTACGACTTTGTGGGCGCATTGCGCGCCAGCGGCTTCCGTATTGCGGTAGACGACTACGGCGCCGACGAATCCGACATAACCCGCATCCAGGAACTCAAGCCAGACATCGTTAAGTTCGATGCGGTATGGATCGGCCAGCTAATGGAGTCTGGTGCGGGCTTTGCCTTGCTGACGGCAATGGTGAAGTCCTTCGAGGAGCAGGGCATTCATACCGTGTTCGAGGGCATCGAGGAGAACTGGCAACTCGAGCTTGCGGAAAAGTCCGGCGCCTCGATGGTGCAGGGTTTTGTGCTGGCGCGCCCGGAAATCGCCTCGCTGTCCTTGCGCAACATGGGTGGCATCAGCGAGATGCAGGCGACGCTCGAGCAAGCTGAGGATGCCGATGCGGCACGGCCGTCGCGCGCTACCGGGCGGACGGCCAGGGTGTTTGGCCGAAGATCCCTCAGATGACACGCAAGCCTGACCGGCGCCGCGATGTCCGCGGAGCGATCTTTGCCGATGAAATCGGCATCGAATACGGGGTCTATGGCGATTTCCGGCTGCGCAGCGCCTATCAGCCGATCTTTGCGCCCCGCGACGGTGGATTGAAGCCTGTAGCTGTCGAGGCACTCATAGAACCTCATGTGGCCGGCCAGCCTGTTTCTCCCAGTATCTTCTTTGATGGCATTGCGGCCAAGGATCGGCTGTTCGTGGAAACGATGTGCCGCACTTTGCACCTGCATAACTTCCGGCATATCGGGGTTAGTGACCTCGACCTGTTCTTCAATTTCCATCCCGGCGTCAACGATCATCCGGGGCGTGTTCTTGCCGAACTGCGGCTGATGATGGGCGGGCTGGAGGATGTCGAACTGCATCCCGGCATGCTTGTGTGCGAGATAACCGAACATGCCGCGCCAAATGACAAGGTGCTGGTGGCAATCGCTCGCGAAATGCGCCGCAACGGCCTTCGCATAGCGGTCGACGATTTTGGCGCCGGCCATTCGACCGAAGAAAGGCTCAAGCTGATCGAGCCGGATATCGTCAAGATCGATGGGCCATGGTTCGCGCTTTTGTGCCGCTACCCTGCGGCCGAACGCCTGTTCAAGTCGCTGGTCAGCCTGTTGCACGATCGCGGCGTCAAAATACTGGTTGAGGGCATCGAACAACCCGACCAGCTACGGGTGGCTATGGAAGGCGGCGCCGATCTTCTGCAAGGGTTTCTGCTCGGCCGCCCGGCACTGGCCGGAACGATTTTCAACGAGGAACCGCTCGACGCTGCGCGCTTACTTGGCCGGACCGGCATGGCTTCGCCTTTGATCGGCTGACCGATCAACGAAATCGATTATTGCACCAATATAAATCACTGGAAGCGCGGTTTTGGCGGGCGCAATAATTCAGCAGAGGGAGACTGACTGAATGACCGTGCTTTATGGAATGATCGACAGCGGCAATTGCTACAAGCCGCGGCTGCTTATGGCGAAACTGGGCCTGCCGTTCACCAATGTCGAGGTGAGCTCGCATACCGGGCAGACACGCACCCCCGAGTTCGTGGCCAAGAACCCGAACGCGATGGTGCCGCTGCTGGAACTCGACGACGGACGGCGGATCGCCGAATCGAACGCCATCCTGCTCTATCTTGCGGAAGGAACGCGGTTTCTACCCAGTGACCGCTATCAAAGGGCCATGGCCTATCAATGGCTGTTCTTCGAGCAATACAGCCATGAGCCCTATATCGCCGTGCGCAAGGCGCTTTTGACTTTCCCCGAACGCGCGAAGGACGCGACGCCGGAACGGCTGGCGCAGACGCTGGAGCGCGGCAACAAGGCGCTTGGCGTCATGAACAGGCATCTGGCGGACAACGCCTATTTTGCCGGAGGCGCGCTCAGCGTTGCCGATATTGCGCTCTATGCCTACACGCACTCTGCGGAGCAGGGGGGCTTTCAGCTCGATGCCTATCCGGCGGTTGCCGCGTGGCTGAAGCGGGTGGAAGCCGATCCGGGCCACGTGCCGAGCGACTGGCTGCCGTAAGGCAACGTATGGAATAGGGGCAGGAAAACAAAAAGGCGGGATAAATCCCGCCTTTCGATTGCTTGGAAGCCTGATCGGGAGCCTGGTGTCCGGGCCGGCAGCAATCTGCTGCTTCGGCTGGTCGGGGTCATCATGCTCCGGCGCGCTTCTCGCGCAGCCGCCAGTACATCCGTGACTTGCTGCGCGCCCCGAACTATCGCCCGGCGCGCGCCTTGTGCAAAATCAGGCTGCCTTGCTCAGAGATCCAGCGGACGACTTGCCGGTGCGGCGGTCCTGCTCGATCTCGAAATTGACCTTCTGGCCTTCGTTGAGGGTCGACATGCCAGCGCGTTCAACAGCGGAGATGTGGACGAATACGTCCGCGCCGCCATTGTCAGGCTGGATGAAGCCGTAGCCCTTGGTGGCGTTGAACCACTTAACGGTCCCTGTTGCCATAGTAGTATTCCTTCGAGTTTGCTCATGTTTTCGGTGACCGGACCAAAGCCCGGCCGGTGGCATCGAGATTTTGGAGAAAGACGTCAGCAAACGCGAGGATCGCGAGGCCCGGATCGATCGGCCGAAATATCAACGGGGTGCATATAACCCTTGTTTGAGGCAAAAACAAGAGGTTACAGGAAGCAGCTTGCGGCAGGACGCCAAACGGACGCCGCATTTGCGGCGGAACTTCAAGGTTCTGCTGGCGTTACGGCGAAAGCAATTATTACCGTGTATTACCGTGCGAGCTAGATCGGGAGGCACCCATGAAAGCAATCCTTGTTGCGGCGAGCCTTTGCCTGATCGCGGCGGAGGCGCATGCAATCTCACGCTATGATCCCACCCGGATGAGCTGCGGCGAGGTGCAGGCGCGCGTTGCCCGCGACGGAGCCGCACTCTTGCGCTACCGCTCGCCGCGCAATCCGAACATCACGCTCTATGACCGCTATGTGCGCGACGACCGATTCTGCGACATGGGCGAAGTTCGCAGTCGCGCTTTCGTGCCGAGCGCGGACCGGAATTCCTGCCAAGTCTACAAATGCGAGCGACCGGAATACGAGGAAAGATGGCGGCGGATATGGCCTGACTAGAATCACGCCATCAAAAGGTGAATGCGGATTGCGCCGATGGCGGCGGGCCTATGTGGACGCCTTCCAGCGCCAGCATTTTTTCCTTGGACGCTGAACCGCCGGGAGCGGAGAAGCCGCCGATCTTGCCGCCGGCAGCAAGGATGCGATGGCAAGGAATGACCAGCGGCACCGGATTGGCGCCGAGGGCTGCTCCGGTTTCGCGCGGCAGTCCGGCCTTGCCGGCGCGCTTGGCAAGCTCGCCATAGGTCGTGGTTTCGCCAAAGCGGAGCTTGCGCGTGGCGTCGTAGATGGCCAGCTGGAACTCGTCGACGCCGGTGAGATCGACCGGGACGTTCGCGAAATCGACTTCCTCGCCCGCCGCATAGGCCTTGATGCGCTCGACCAGATCGGCGACCCATGCCGGCATGTCGCGGCTTGCGGGCGCGCCGGTGCCGATCTTGCGCAGCAGGTTGCGCTCGACGCTTTCGCGGCTTTTCTGCGCGAGATGGACGCGGGTGAGGCCGCGCTCGCTCCAGGCGATGCCCATGAAGCCGAGCGCCGTTTCGAAGACGGAATGGCCGATGGTTTCAGGAACAGTGGTGTCGTTCATCGAATTGTCCTTTCGCACATGGCCCCAAATTCGAGGCGAATTGGTACGAAGCGGGAACATTATCGCACCGGCCGGGCGGGATCGCCACCCGAAATACGCGCAAACAACAAGTTACCGGAGGACAGGTTGCGGGCCAGACTCGGCTGATGTAAGGACGGAAATTACGTTTTTCCGACCAACGGACTTCGAACCCCCGGTTTGCCAACGAAGCTGCCCATTGCTGCCCTTGGTGTGATGCTGGCCGCGTTCGGCCTTGCCGGCTGCACCACGACCTCGCAATCGCCGCAATTGGCGCAGTCCACAAGTGTCGACGAGACCGACGCCGGCTTCACCATTCCGCTGCCCGAAACGGTCGCAGTTCTGCCTGAAAGCGCCTATGCGCAGGCGACGGTGAATGCCGACATGGCCGGGATGCCTGCTTCGGCGCAACCGGGCGATGCGACGGTGGCCGATGCTACGCAACAGCCCGCAGCGATGCCCGGCGTGCAGTCGCAACCGGCGCTGCTTGCCTCGGCGGCGCCTGAAATCCAGCCGGCCTCGTTCGTCGCGCCTGCCCAGCCGGTAATGCCGCAACCGGCAGCGCCGCGCGGCCATGTAGACATGCTGATCGCCAAATATGCTGCGCTCTACGAAGTGCCGGAAAATTTCGTGCGGCGGGTGGTCAATCGCGAAAGCACCTTCAATCCGATGGCCTACAACAAGGGCCACTGGGGGCTGATGCAGATCAAGCACGCGACGGCGCGCGGCATGGGCTATGAGGGACCGGCCAACGGGCTGCTCGATGCCGAGACGAATCTGAAATACGCGGTGAAATACCTGCGCGGCGCGTGGCTGGTGGCCGATGGCGACGAGAACCGCGCCGACCGGCTCTACCAGACCGGCTACTATTACGACGCCAAGCGCCGCGGCATGCTGGGCATCACCGGCCTCGGCAAAGACCGCAAGCGCCGCCGCGAGCCGTTGCTTATCGCGCCGGCACTGCCTGTGGAAACGCCGCCCGTGGTTGACCTGCCGGTTGCGCTGACCGATTCCTGATCCTTTTCATATGTCGGGCGCGTTGCCGATGCGCTGCTTCAGCTCAAGCGCCCAGGCGCGGCCTTCGTCGCCGCCCCACAGATGCCAGGCGATGTAGCCGGCGGAGGGATTTGCCTCGTTGCCGTAGTTCTTGCCGCGCTTGTCCACTTCGTGGCGGGCGAAGTAGCTCACCATGCGGCGGATGGTGGAGGGGGCGAGCGGCTTGCGCGCCTTGAGTTCAGTGGCGCGCGCCACGCCGATCTCGGTGCCGCCGCGCTTGAACTTGGCGCGCATCGCCAGTCCCTTGGTGGCGTTGTCGGCCACGACCTGCGGCGGAACAAGCGAAATCTCGTCGGGATCGTCCATTGCACCTCCACAGGCACGGCCAAGCGTTTCGCGCACCCCGCGCTTGTGCGCCGGTGCCTGTCATTACTATAGGGCAAGCCGGTGGAAAGGGGACAAATCGGGCGGATTTTTGCTATAGCGGGGAAAACAGCAAGCGAGGCCGTCATGCCACCCATTGCGCTTCCCCTTGTCGGTTCGTGCCGCTGCGGGCGGGTCGAAATCCGCATCACCAAGGCGCCGATCTGCACCGCCGCCTGCCACTGCCACGGCTGCCAGAAGATGGCGTCGTCGGCCTTTTCGCTGACGGCGATGGTGCCGGCGAACGGGTTCGAGGTGGTGAAGGGCGAGCCGGTGATCGGCGGCCTGCACGGCGCCGACCTCAACCATTATTTCTGCCCGCACTGCATGACATGGATGTTCACGCGGCCGGTGGGCTTCGACTTCGTCAATGTGCGGCCGACCATGTTCGACGATTCGAGCTGGTTCCGACCCTACATGGAAACCTATGCCAGCACCAAGCTGCCCTTTGCCGAGACAGGCGCGGTGAAGAGTTTCGAGACGTTCCCCACCATGGAGGACATCGGCGGGTTGATTAAGGGCTATGCCGACTGGGCCGGGTGAGGGGTGTGCTTATTCATCGCCACGCCCGGCTAAAGCCGTCTGGCCATTGTCAAAGAACTGACCTCGTCTGAGAGGTCGGGAGGACGGGCGGCCGTTCGGTCGCTCGTTTAGTAGTTTAGTGCGGCCTTGCGGCCGCCCGTCCGGTGGCTTCCCTCAACCAGTGCACCGGCCATGCCGCAGCCCCAGCCTCGATGGCCGACAACTGCGGGCAACACTGCGCCCGGTTCGAGGGCCGGACTTAGGGGTTCATCACCCAGCCGCCTACCGCAGACGACCAGCCCGGCACCGTCGCCCTTCCCTGATCCCCGGTGCGCACCAGGTCTCCCGCAAGGGCGATGGGGGGATTATGGGGGAGGTGCAGAGGGTGTGGATAAAAGGGCGGTAAATTTTTCAGAATCGGCAACCGAGGGTTTCGCCCAGGCTAGATCGGTGCTTGATCAATGGCACATTGACACGATAATCAACTTCGAAGTCTCCCTTTCGCTTGAACTCGTGTAAATCATGAGAAGTTTCGTTGAAACTATAGCGTGACGCGGCTCCGAATGGCAAATTCTTATAGGTTGAAATTATTTTCAAAAGAAGTATGTTTATCTTCATTGGCAAATATAATAATTAAAACAGTGGTTTAGTGAGGAAAAAATGGAAGAAGAAATGGCTGAAAAGGATCTTGATTTAGAGCAAACTGAAGAAACACCGGAGGATGAACCTCTTCCTTCTTTAAAATATGAAATATTTTCATATCCTTCAGATACGACTTTAAAAGGATATTTGGAGCAGTGGAATAATGGGCAGCTATTTATTCCTGAATTTCAGAGAGGTTATGTCTGGGATCAAACTAGAGCAAGTAAATTAATTGAGTCATTTCTACTTGGGTTACCGGTGCCTCCGACATTTCTTTACAAGCCCGCTGCATCAAAATCCTTTTGGATTATTGATGGTCAGCAACGTATACGTAGTGTGGTCGATTTTCAAAAAGGCGTTTTTGGAGAAGCGAAATTCCGATTAAAAGGAGTCGATCCTCGCTGGAATGGTAGGACGTTCGAAGATTTGTCAGAAGAAGAACGGTTCAGTCTAGAAACGACGGTTTTGCGAGCGATTGTCATTCAACAAACGCATCCTGCGGATCACACAAGTATTTATCAAATATTTGAAAGACTTAATACAGGCGGTGTTCGTCTAAATTCTATGGAAGTTCGGCAATGTGTTTATACGAGCAAATTTTTGCAAGTTGTAAAGGATTTAAATGATGATAAAAATTGGCGAAATATAATAGGCGTATCGATACCAGACAAAAGACTAAAAGATAGAGAACTTGTATTAAGAATTATTTCTTTGTATTTAAATGTTGAAAAATATGAAAAGCCTATGAAAGGGTTTTTAAATGATTGTGCTGTGTATTTTAAAAATGGATTTAATAATGAAGATCAATTGGACAATAAGCTGAATGAAATATGTGAAAAATTCCTGAAATCTTGTTCTGATATTATTTCCCAAATTGGTGATAAGCCTTTTCATCTAAAGGGTCGTTTGAATTTTAGTGCTCTTGATGCTGTAACGGTTACCCTGATGCGGGCAAATTCTATCGAGAACCTAAAAGAAAAGTTTGAGAATCTGATAGGAGATTCGAGTTTTCAGGACGATGTTTCCTTTAATACGAGTGACGAGAGTGTATTAAAACGCCGATTTGAAACAGCCGCGCGATACTTGGTGTAGAAAATGTCGCATTTGGATCGTACGGCTGCCATTCTTGATATTGTAGAAACTGCCGCCAATTCTGGACAATTGCCGGGGCCGACTCAGAGTTTTTTAGCTCAATATCTTGCCGTCGTTCTGTATTCGGAAATGGAAGAGCGCGTAGCTGAGATAGTAAAAGGCCACCTTGAATGCTTCACTCACGAAGCAGTGGCAAATTTTGTAACATCTTCGATGGGAGATCTTATAAGGCGTGTTCCTAAATCGGATATTGCTAAACTTGCAGAGCGTTTTGGTGAGGCATTTAAGACGAGATTCAATGGGAGTGTTGAAGAGCATAAAGTGACTTTTTATAGCAATGTAATTTCAGCAAGACATGAGATTGGTCACAGGAGAGGATCCAATATTTCTCTTTCTGAGGTGAAAAAGGGCCATGAAGCGGCAAATCATATCCTGGATACTCTAGCGAATTGCCTTGCTGCAAATGAACCGGCCAGTGACATCGCCTCTGGTCTTTCTAATAGCGATGTCACCTTGGGTTAGTTGTCGGGTGCTTCTACAAGAAATATTCCTGCAGCGGCCTGACTTCCAGCGAGCCGGCACGCAGGGCGGCGATGGCCTCCGCAACGGCGGCGGCGCCGGACAGCGTGGTGTAGTAAGGCACCTTCTGCATCAGCGTGGCGCGGCGCAGCGACTTTGAGTCCGAGACCGCCTTCTGGCCGTCCGTGGTGTTGAAGACGATCTGCACCTGGCGGTTGCGGATGGCGTCTTCGATATGCGGGCGGCCTTCCAGCACCTTGTTGATCTTTTCCGCCGCGACGCCGTTTTCGCCGAGGAAACGGGCGGTGCCGGAGGTGGCCAGCACCTTGAAGCCCTGGTCGGCCAGGCGCTTGACGGCGGGCAGGATGCCCTTCTTGTCTTCGTCGCGCACCGAGACGAACAGCGTGCCCGAACGCGGCAGGTCTACGCCCGCGCCAAGCTGGCTCTTGGCGAAGGCCAGCGCGTAATCGGTGTCGAGGCCCATGACCTCGCCGGTGGAGCGCATTTCCGGGCCAAGCAGCGTATCGACGCCGGGGAAGCGGGCGAAGGGGAACACTGCCTCCTTGACCGCGATGTGGCCGGGATTGCGGGCATCCGGCTTGGCGCCGTAGTGGGCGAAGGCCTCGTCCAGCGTTTCGCCGGCCATAATGCGCGCGGCGATCTTGGCAATGGGGCGGCCGATGGTCTTGGCGACGAAGGGCACGGTGCGCGAGGCGCGCGGGTTCACTTCCAGAACGTAGATGGTGCCGTCCTTGATGGCGTATTGCACGTTCATCAGGCCGCCGACATTGAGCGCCTTGGCAAGGGCCGCCGTCTGGCGCTCGATCTCGTCGACGATCTCGGTCGAGAGCGAATGCACGGGCAGCGAGCAGGCCGAATCGCCGGAATGGATGCCGGCTTCCTCGATGTGCTCCAGAATGCCGGAGATGTAGGTTGCCTTGCCGTCGCACAGGCAATCCACGTCCACTTCGACGGCCTCGGTGAGATAGGTGTCGAACAGAAGCGGGTTCTTGCCGAGCAGGGTGTTGATCTGGCCGGTTTTGTCGTTGGGGTATTTCTGCTTGATGTCTTCCGGCACGAGGCCGGGCACGGTGTCGAGCAGGTAGGTCTGCAACATGCCCTCGTCGTAGATGATCTGCATGGCGCGTCCGCCCAGCACGTAGGACGGGCGCACGACCAGCGGGAAGCCGAGCTCGCCGGCGACGGTGCGCGCCTGCTCGACGGAGTGGGCGATGCCGTTCTTGGGCTGGGTGAGGTCGAGCTTCTGCAACAGCTTCTGGAAGCGGTCGCGGTCTTCGGCGAGGTCGATCATGTCGGGCGAGGTGCCGAGGATCGGGATGCCGTTCTTTTCCAGCGCCTCGGCAAGCTTCAGCGGGGTCTGGCCGCCGAACTGGACGATGACGCCGACGAGTTCGCCGCGCGTCTGCTCCATCTTGAGGATCTCGATGACGTCCTCGGCGGTGAGCGGCTCGAAATAGAGGCGGTCGGAGGTGTCGTAGTCGGTCGAGACCGTCTCGGGGTTGCAGTTGATCATGATCGATTCGTAGCCGGCTTCGCCGAGCGCGAAGCAGGCGTGGCAGCAGCAATAGTCGAACTCGATGCCCTGACCGATGCGGTTGGGGCCGCCGCCGAGGATGACGACCTTCTTGCGGTCGGAAATGCCGGCCTCGTTGGCGAGGCTGCCGGCAAACGGCACCTCATAGGTGGAGTACATGTAGGCGGTGGGCGAGGCGAATTCGGCGGCGCAGGTGTCGATGCGCTTGTAGACGGGATGGACGGCGAGCGCATTGCGCAGATGCGCGACTTCCTTGGCGGTCTTGCCGGTGAGCGAGGCCAGGCGGGCATCGGAGAAGCCGGAAGCCTTCAGCATGCGCAGGTTATCGGCGTCCTGCGGCAGGCCATGCTCGCGGATGCGGGCTTCAAGCGCGATGATGCCGGCGATCTGCTCGAGGAACCACGGGTCGATCTTGCACATGGCATGCACGTCTTCGAGCGAGGTGCCCATGCGGATCGCCTGCGCGACCATGCGCAGCCGGTCGGGCGTGGGGGTGCCCAGCGCCGCGCGAATGGCGTTCCTGTCATCGCCCTGGCCGATGCCGGGGATTTCGATCTCGTCGAGGCCGGTGAGGCCGGTTTCAAGACCGCGCAGCGCCTTTTGCAGCGATTCCTGGAAGGTGCGACCAATGGCCATGACTTCGCCGACCGACTTCATGGCGGTGGTGAGCGTGGGCTCCGCGCCGGGGAATTTCTCGAAGGCGAAACGCGGGATTTTTGTCACGACGTAGTCGATGGACGGCTCGAAGGAAGCGGGCGTCGCGCCGCCGGTGATGTCGTTTTCCAACTCGTCCAGCGTGTAGCCGACGGCGAGCTTGGCGGCGATCTTGGCGATGGGGAAGCCGGTGGCCTTGGAAGCGAGAGCGGAGGAGCGCGAGACGCGCGGGTTCATCTCGATGACGACGAGGCGGCCGTCGGCCGGGTTGACGGCGAACTGGACGTTGGAGCCGCCGGTCTCGACGCCGATCTCGCGCAGCACCGCGATCGAGGCGTTGCGCATGAGCTGGTATTCCTTGTCGGTCAGCGTCAGCGCCGGCGCGACGGTGATGCTGTCGCCGGTGTGGACGCCCATCGGGTCGACGTTCTCGATCGAGCAGACGATGATGCAGTTGTCCGCGCGGTCGCGGACCACCTCCATCTCGTACTCCTTCCAGCCGAGCACGGACTCTTCGATCAGCACTTCGGTGGTCGGAGAGGCGTCGAGGCCGGAGCGCACGATGTCGAAGAACTCGGCCTGGTTGAAGGCGATGCCGCCGCCGGTGCCGCCGAGCGTGAAGGACGGGCGGATGATCGCCGGCAGGCCGATCGCGTCGAGCGCCTGGGCGGCCACCCCCATGGCGTGGCCCATGTAGCGCTGCTTGCGGTCGCCCTCGCCGAGGTTCCACTCGGTCTCCAGCGCGTCGAGCGCGGCGTCGAGGTCGGCCGGATTGGAGGCCTTCAGCTCGGCGCGGCGCGCCTCGTGCTTCCTGCGGTCGGCGTCCTTCACGTCCGTTGCGTTGGCGAGCATGGAGCGCGGCGTCTCCAGCCCGATCTTCTTCATCGCCTCGCGGAACAAAGCGCGGTCCTCGGCCTTGTCGATCGCCTCGGCGTTCGCCCCGATCATCTCGACATTGTAGCGCTCCAGCACGCCCATGCGGCGCAGCGACAGCGCCGTGTTGAGCGCGGTCTGGCCGCCCATGGTCGGCAGCAGCGCGTCGGGCCGTTCCTTGGCGATGATCTTGGCGACGACCTCGGGCGTGATCGGCTCGATATAGGTCGCGTCGGCCAGCTCCGGGTCGGTCATGATGGTGGCCGGGTTGGAGTTGACCAGGATGATGCGGTAGCCCTCCGCCTTCAGCGCCTTGCAGGCCTGCGTGCCCGAATAGTCGAACTCGCAGGCCTGGCCGATGACGATGGGGCCGGCCCCGATGATCAGGATCGACTTGATGTCGGTACGTTTTGGCATGGAAGGTCCGCTTTGTCGGCCCTGCGCGAAGGCGCGGCGCGGGCTTTTCCGTTTCGCGCGCTCACGCGTCGCGGGCCCGGCCGGCTGCGCAGGTTCAGGAATCTGTCAGGCTAGGCCGGCCTTATAGGCGACAGATCAGGGGGATGGAACCCCCGGACCGGCTTATTCCGGAGGGCATGCCGGCGGGCGCGCGGGATCGGCGCGGCGTGGGCGCGAAAGCGATACCCGCGCCGGCCGGAAAAGCGGGGAAATCCAGCGCGGGGCGCGCCGACGCTCCAGCTCGGCCGGGCTGGGATCGGGGAGCGGGAAGGGGCCGGTGCGGACGGGGCCGGCCGGCTCGTAGGTGGCGACGACGACGCCGGTGGTCGAGACCTTCGAGCCGGTGAGCCGCAGCGCGGCCGGCGCGGTGGCGTCGTCGAACAGGCGCTTGCCCCTGCCGAGCAGGACGGGGAAGGTCAGCAGGCGCAGCTCGTCGACCAGCCCGGCGGCGAGGAGCTGGTGCAGGAGGTCGGTCGAGCCCTGCGTCAGCAGGTCGGGGCCGTCCGTCTGCTTGAGCTCCGCGATGCGGGCGATGGCGTCCGGGCCGAGCCATTCGCTGTTTTCCCAGACGAGGCTGTCGGGCCGGTGGGTGGCGACGTATTTGGTCACCGCGTTGAACGGCCCGGCGATCGGGTCGTCGGCCGGGATGAACGGCCAGTGGGCGGCGAAGATGTCGTAGGTGCGGCGGCCGAGCAGCAGGTCGAAGGGCCTGCCGAAGGTCTCGCCGATCGCCGCGTCGGTGACCTCGTCGCCGAGGGGGAAGACCCAGCCGCCGAAGGCGAAGCCGCCGGTAGGGTCCTCCTCGGGGCCGCCCGGCGCCTGCATGACGCCGTCGAGGCTGAGGAAAGCCGCCGCGATGATCCGTCTCATGTCGATCTCCCGTGAATACCGTTGCGATGACCGAGGAACGCGCGGGCGCGGCGCGCGCCGACAGCGCCGGCGAAATTTCGCGCGCGGCGGAACGGGCGGGGCAGGGCGCCCGTTTCTCGCGGGTCCGCGGCATGCGGGCCAGGAAACAGGAGGAGCATCATGGGCGTCAACGAAGCACCGACCGCGAAGGGCCGGGAATCGGCGCAGGGCCTGAAGCAGGCGAGCAAGGCGGAGGAGCGCAAGGTCGAGGCCGAAAAGGGCTCGCACCTCAAGAAGGGCGCCGAACGCTTCGACGAGCGCTCGCGCAGCTCCGACGGCAAGGGCGCCGGCGCCAAGCAGCGGTAGGGGGCGGAGGCGACCTCGCGGCCGTCATCCCGGCCGCAGCCCGCAGGGCGGAGAGCCGGGACCCATTGATCGGCGCGGCCGGTTGGTGGGTTCGCGCTGCCATGCGCCTCGGCGAGGACCCGGCCGCACCCCATGATGTTCGGACCAATGGGGCCCGGATCGTCGCCGCTTCGCGGCTCGTCCGGGATGACGGCCGCTTGGTTGGCGCACTGCCGCGAGGCGCTGCCTTCGCAGGTTCTGCTTGCGCGGCGGAATGGCCGTTGCTTCATTCGTCCCATGTCGGGCTATGTCTACATCCTCGCATCCCGCAAGAACGGCACGCTCTACACCGGCGGGACGAGCGATCTCGAGCGGCGCGTCTGGGAGCACCAAGAAGACCTTACGCCGGGATTTACGAGCAGGTATGGCGTCAAACGCCTCGTCTGGTATCGGGACTATGCCGACATCCGCGATGCCATCGACGACGAGAAGCGCATCAAGAGATGGCGGCGGAAGTGGAAGCTGGAGCTGATCGAGGCGATGAATCCCAAGTGGGAGGATCTCGCCGAGTTGCTGGGGAGATAACCGGGATGACGGCCGCGAGGTTGCGGCTCACGCTACCTCCCCTCAGCGCCCTCCAAGCTGCTTGACCAGAGCTTCGGCACGCGAGACGGCGGCTCTGGCGGTTTCGAGGGGCTGCGGCTGGCCGGCCTTTTCGAGGAGGGCGAGGCCGGTGCGGCAGCCATCCAGCGCGGTGCGGGCGAGGGCGGGGTCGGCGTCGTGGCGGGCCTTCTCCATCTTCAGCTCGCAGGCGGTGTTGGCGAAGTGGCCGGCATAGGCGGGCAGGGAGGCGGCGATGCCGGCGGCCTCGTCGACGAATTTCTCGGCGCGCGCGTAGAGGGCCGGGTCGAAGCCGCCGTCGCGCAGGCGCCGGGCCATGAACCCGGCGGCGTCGTTGCCGGCGACCGCGCCGATCTCGCGGCTGCCGAGCACATGGGCGACGTCGTGCAGCTCGACGCCGGCGCCGATCGCCCTGTCGATGTCGGCGGCGCGGCCGGTAACGGCGGCGAGGCTGCTCGCCGCGCCCGAATATTGCTGGAGCAGTTCGCCATAGGGGATGGCGTTCGCGGTCGCCGCGCCCCACGCGCGATACTGGTCGAGCGCGCCGCCGAGCGCTTCCGTGCCTGACCGGAGCAGGTCGAGGTCGCCGATGGCGTTGCCGAGCCAATAGCTCGCCTTGCCGTACTCGGCCTGCATCTGGGCGTGGAATTGCGGGTCGACGGACGGGCTGGCGTCGAGGACGGTGCGCATGGTGGCGACGGCCTGCTCGAGCGCAGGGGCGTCGCCCTCGCGCAGCGAGATCGCCGCGCCGATGCGGGCGCGCTGGTAGGCGAAGGCGCGCTTCTGCTGGTCGGTGAGCGCGAGCGGGGTGGTCTTCTCGGTCCTGTCGAGCATGGCCAGCGCTTCCTCGAGATGGGCGGTGTCCGGCTCGTAGGTGCCCATCTTCGCCAGCGTCAGGGCCTGCTGGAGCATGGCGTCGGCGGCCGCGCCCGCATAGCCGGCATCCGAATAGATCTCGACCGCTTGACGGCCGGCGTCGAGCGCGGCGTTGAGATGGGTGAGGTTGCCGAAGCGCTCGGCCCATTCCAGCCCGAGCCGGCCCTCGACGCCCATGATCTCGGCATAGATCAGCGGGTAGCGCTCGCGGTCGAACATCTCCAGCGCGACGCCGACCATCTCGCCGGCGGTGGCGAGCGCGACCTGGGTGTTCTGCCGCAGCGCGATGCCGAGCGCGATCGAAGCCGACTTGACGATAGAGCGGCCGGCGAAATCGTCGACGTCGGTGTCGCCGTAGAGCGTGGCGAGCGCGGCCGTCTGCGCCTGCATGGCCGCGAACAGTTCCTGGCTGGGCGCGGCGATCCATTGCAGGTACTGCGCCTGGAATGTGCGGAACATGGCTTCCGCCTCGGCCGCCTTGTCGTCCGCGGTCCGCGCCAGCTCGCCCGCCTCGCGGAACAGCTTTTCGGCGGCGGCGAAGGAGGCGGGGTCGTTGGTGGTCGTCGCAAGCTGGCCGACGGCGCGGCCGGCGTCGATGGCGATGCGGGCGCGGTCGGCGGCGGGGAGTCCGTCGTCGCTCTCGGTCGCCTGCCGGAGCTGTTCGCCCGCCTCGCGCAGGGCGGCGGCATCGAAGCCCTTGGTGCCGCGGATCAGCAGGGCGCGCCCCAGCTCGTGGCGCAGGCGGGGGTCGGCGGAAGCAGCGCCGCCGATGGCCTCGCGCGCGAGCTTCTCGGCGGCGGAAAGCGAATCGCCCGCGCCGCGCAGCTCGGCGTCGATCAGGTAGGCGTCGATCTGGGCGCGGCGGTAGCCGGAGGCGCGCTCGGGGTCCCATTCGGCGACGGTGTCGTAGGCCTCGCCATAGTCGGCTGCCGCCTCGACATGGCGGAACAGCAGCTTCTTGGTCTCGGCCGAGCGGGCGAACACCTCGGCGTCCTCGCGGATGCGCTGGCGCAGCTCCTCGGCCTGCTGCTGGCGCGTCGGCCGCAGGTCGGCGACGCGCTGCTTGGCCTGCTCGCGAAAGCCGTCGGCGGCGTTGAGGGCGCCCTGCAGCTCGGCGTCGTCGGCGAGCTGCGTCAGCCGCTGGATCTCGGAATCCGGGTTGGCGAGGCTGTCGCGAGCGGCGCGGGCCGAGGCGAACTGCGCGATCTGGGTGCGCAGGCGCGTCTCGACCTGGGCCGGGTCGTCGCCGGGCGAGACGTCGAGGGCGCGCATCATGGCGAAGACGACGCTCATCGGCACGTTGCCGGAGCGGGCGAGCGTCTCGGCCTGGCTGCGCTGGATGTCGGGCAGGCCGGAGATGCGCACGAGGAGCTGGCGGCGCTCGGTGAGGATGGCGCTCTCGTCGCCCTCGACCGGCTTCGGCGCGCCGCCGAAATAGAGCAGGCGGCGCAGGTTCTCGTTGACCCAGGGATGCTGCTGGCCGCCGGTGTCGAGATAGACCTCCTCGGCGACCATGCGCATGACGGTGCCGAACTCGGCGCCGTCGAGGGCGCCGAGATGCTTCAGGATGGCGGCGGCGTAGGGGCTGTGGCCGTCGGCCTTGCCGTCGAGCGCGACCTTGCCCGGCTCGGCGGCGAAGCCGATGACGGCGCCCAGCCCGTCGTCCCGGGGAGCGGCGGCGCGGGCCGACAGCGCGGTGGCGCCGCGGGTGGCGGCGACGGCCAGCCCGCCGGCGGCGACCGGAACAGGCTCGGCCCTGGGCGAGGGGCGCAGCACGGCGTCGGCCGGGAAGGGGCTGTCGCGGCAGGCGTCGAGCAGCACGATGACGACGGCGGCCTTTCTGCGCAGGCGGGCGACGAAGTCGGAAATCGGCACCAGCCTGTCGGCCGCCTCCTCCAGCGAGGAGACGTCGGCATCGACCGGCACCAGCCAGTTCTCGCCGCCGGCCTCGATGCCGTGGCCGGCATAATAGAGCACGGCGACGTCGGCGCCCTCGGCATCCTCGACGAAGTCGTCGAGGTCGCGCGACAGGCGCTTCGCGTTGCGGTCGGAGGAGAGGTTGGTGTCGAAGCCGAGCTTCGACAGCAGGTCCTCGATGGCGCGGGCGTCGTCGGGCGGGTTGGCGAGCTTCGGCAGGTTCTGGTAGTCGCCGTTGCCGATGACCAGCGCGACGCCGCGCAGGGTCTTTTCCTCGGCGGCCCCGGCGGGCGCGAGCGACCAGAACAGAGCGAGCAGGGCGGCAAGAAGCGCCGCGAGCGCGGCGCCGAACCCCAAGCCTTTTTCGTCCAGCCCCATCGTTCTCCGTTCCGTTGCCATCGAGACCCTAGCTGCCGATTGCGTCGAGACCAAGCCTATCGCCCCGCGAGCGCGGCGTCGGCGCGGGCGATGCGGCCGTCGAGATGGGCTTCGAGCGGCCGGTCGCCGCGGCTGCGGGCGTAGTCGCGCGCGGCGGCGTAGGCGGCGCGGGCCTCGCGCAGCATGTCGGCCGACGGGTCGGCGGCGCCGAGCAGGAGGTCGCCGAGGTCGAGGCGGCTGCGCGCCGCGCTGGCCGTCTGGCCGCCCCGGTCGAGCAGCGGGATCGCGGCGCGGTAGGCTTCGACCGCCTGGCGCGCGAGGTCGTCGCGCCGCGCCGGGTCGCGCTGCGCCAGCGCGGCCAGCGCGTTGCCGCGCCGGGCGAGCAGCGGCCCGCGATAGGGCGTCCAGCCGGTCCTGTCGACCGCGTCGAGGGCGGTGGCGGCGATGGCCGCGGCCTCCTCCAGCCGCTCGATGCCCGTCTCACGGCCGGCCCAGGCGAGCAGGGCGCCGGCGAGCGCGTATTGCACGGCGATGCCGTCGCGCGGCGCGTTGCGGGCGGCGTATTCGTCGGCGGCAGCGCGGAAGGCGTCGGCCGCCTCCTCGAAGCGGACGGTGCCGGCGCCGGCCTCACCCAGCGTCACCAGCGCCGAGCCGAGGCCGAACTGGGCGAGCGCCCAGCGGCGCGGGTCGACGTCGCGGCGGTATTCCTCCAGCGACAGACGGTAGGCGGCGATCGCCGGCCCGAGCCCGCCGGGGCCGCCGGCGAGCGCGTCGAGCAGGACGAGGCCGTCGGCGAAGGCGAGCTGGGCCCTGGGCCACTGGCGCGGCGCCCGCCGGCGCCCGCCGGCGTCGACCCCCGCCCCCGAGGCCCTCGCCGGCCC
>Ga0066256_1000730_pt1 | contig 64242 bp, 67 predicted proteins | sample ThiBio_1000_biof_FD_87107 | JGI IMG/M metagenome (GOLD analysis project Ga0066256, IMG submission 87107) | Wastewater bioreactor microbial communities from Cape Town, South Africa - Thiocy_expt_1000_biof (version 2) | ecosystem: Engineered > Bioreactor > Thiocyanate-remediating >... | reverse complement strand
GGCAGCACCGCGCGGCGGATTGCGTAGCGCTCGCGATAGAACTCGATCGCTTCGTAGGTGGTGGCCGAGGCCTGCACCGACAGATGCAGGCGAAGCTGCGGATGCGTGCGATGCGCATAGCCGAGCACCGCGATGTCGGCGCAGATCAGCGCGTCGGCGCCCAGCTCCGCCGCGGTGTCGACCGCGCGCCACCAGCGCGACGGCTCGCGCGCGTCGGCATAGGTGTTCAGCGCCATCAGCACCGAGCGGCCGCGCGCGTGCGCGTAGTCGATGCCGCTGCGCATCTGCGCGAGATCGAAGTTCAGGCCGGCGAAATTGCGCGCGTTCGTCGCGTCTTTCAGCCCCATGTACACGGCGTCGGCGCCGGCGTCGACGGCGAGCGTGAGCGCGCGCAGCGATCCGGCCGGACAGACGAGCTCGGGCTTGCGCGCCGCTTCTCGGGAGGCGGTCATCGGCGGGGGGCTCCCTGCAGGGGAAGCGGAATCAGCGGGCGCGGGCTTCGGTGCGCGGGCGCCCGTACCAGCCGGCGTAGCGCAGCGACCAGACGAGCATCGCCGCGGTCCAGACGAGCGCGGCGGCCACCAGCGGCGCCGACTGCGCGGGCAGCGCTGCTGCGATCAGGCGCAGCACGACGGCCGCCTGCAGCGCGAGGAACAGCCACCAGACGATGGTCTCCGACGACAGCATGCGGCCGGCCTGTCCGCAGGTGACGCGGCTGACCATCGCCAGCATGGTCGACGCGAAGAAGCCCATGGCCAGCGCGTGCAGCGCGGCAAGCCGCAGGCCGGTCGCCGGGAACCCCGACGCGAGCGCGAAGGCATCGGCCGCCTGCAACGCGAAGGCGATGCCGAGCCAGGCGAGCGCGCCGAAGAGCATTGCCAGCAGCCGGATGCGCAGGTTCTGCTGCATGCGCCAGCGCAGCGCGATCCATGCGAGGAGCGCGGCCGCTGCCGCATCGACGACGAAGGCGATCGTGTGCAGCGCTCGGGCGATCGACGCGTCGCCGGTCGCGCCTGCGATCGCCTGCACGATCGGCTGAAGCAGGAATGCGCCGATCGGCAGCGCCAGCGGCGCGTTGCCGAAGCGCCGTTCGATCGTCTGCGAGGCGACGTGCACGAACGGCACCATCCGGTGCAGCGCCGCGACGAACACCGGCGCGAGGAAGCCGTGCAGCAGCACCGACTCGGCCAGCGCGAGCCGTGCGGGCGCCCCGGCAGCCAGCCCCCAGGCGGCGATCCAGAAGGCGAGAGCGGCGAGGATGGGCAGGTTCATGGCCGCGCTCCCATGCGTTTGAGGACTTGGCTATGCGCCATGCCGACAATGCCGACCAGGATGGCGGCAAGGCCGGCCGCCATGAACAGCGCTGCCCAGATCTGGATCGTCTGGCCGTAATAGGAGCCGGAGAGCAGGCGCGCGCCAAGGCCTGCGACCGCCCCGGTCGGCAACTCGCCGACGATGGCCCCGACCAGCGAGATGGCGATGGCGATCTTCAGCGAGGTGAACAGATAGGGCATCGAGGCTGGCCAGCGCAGCTTCCAGAACACCTGCGCGCCGCTGGCATTATAGGTGCGCATCAGGTCGAGATGGATCTGCTCCGGGCTGCGCAACCCCTTCACCATGCCGACGACGATGGGGAAGAAGGAGAGATAGGTGGAGATCAGCGCCTTGGGCAACAGGCCGGCGATGCCGATCGAATTCAGCACGACGATGATCATCGGCGCGATGGCGAGGATGGGGATCGTCTGCGAGGCGATGACCCAGGGCATCAGCGAGCGGTCCATGGCGCGGTTATGGACGATGCCGACCGCCAGCACGATGCCGAGCACCGTGCCGATGGCAAAGCCGAGCAAGGTTGCCGAGAGCGTGATCCAGGCATGGTAGACGAGGCTGCGCTTGGAGGTGATCGGCTTGTCGATGGTGGTGTCCCAGAGTTCGGCGACGACCTGGTGCGGCGCGGGCAGAACCGGGCGCTCCTGCGCGAAGGTTTTGGGCAGCACTTCCATGAAGCTGGTGGGCGTTCCTGCGCGCGCCGCCTGGTCGTATTCGAAGGGGGCGTTGAGGATGACGACGAAGACATGCCAGACGATCAGGATCGCCAGGACGACGGTGAGGATCGGCAGGACGTGATCCTTGAAGAAACCGGTGCGCGCCATGCTCACACCTTTCCTGTGCCGGGGAACATCATCAGCGCCATCGCCACGACGCCGGTGGCTACCCCGAGCAATTGTAGCGTCGGCAAACGCTCGCCGAAGACGCTGACGGCGATGAAGTTGATCAGCAGCAACTGCACCACGGCGGATATGGAGATCGCCAGCGCCAGTCCGCCCTCGCGCATCAGCCGGATCATCATCAGGTTGCCGATGCAATAGAGGCCGAGCGACAGGACAAGGAACAGGACGTTGCTGGTGGCGATATAAGTGCGCGAGGCGGTGGCGGCCGTGAGGAACGCGGCCGTCGAGGCGCAGAGCCAGAGAAGGAAGGGCAGGCTCATGCGTGGCTCCTTCCCGTGTTTGTCAGCGAAACGCGCGAGCCGGTTTTCCCGAGAAAGACCAACGAGAAAAAATGGCGCGGACAGTGGACGCTCTCAATCCTCATGGATATGCCCCGCATGCAGGCCTTCGCGGACGCGATGGGCGATTTCCAGGAATTCCGGCGTGTCGCGGATGCCGAGCGGCCGCTCCTTGGGCAGTGTGGATTCGATCACATCCGTCACCCGCCCCGGGCGCGGCGACATGACGACGATCCTGGTCGAGAGATAGACGGCCTCGGGAATCGAGTGGGTGACGAAACAGATGGTCTTCCGGGTCGCCGCCCAGAGTTTCAGCAGTTGCTCGTTGAGATGGTCACGGACGATTTCGTCGAGCGCGCCGAAGGGTTCGTCCATCAACAGCAGGTCGGCATCGAAGGCGAGCGCGCGGGCGATGGAGGCGCGCTGCTGCATGCCGCCGGAAAGCTGCCACGGATATTTCTTGCCGAAGCCGGAAAGGTTGACCAGCGCCAGCGTCCGTTCGATGCGCTCTTTCTTCTCGGCGCTGGAAAAACCCATGATCTCCAGCGGCAGAGCGATGTTCTTCTCGATGGTGCGCCAGGGATAAAGGGCTGCGGCCTGGAAGACATAACCGTAGGCGCGTGCCTTGCGCGCCTGTTCCGGCGTCATGCCGTTGACGGAGATGCGGCCGGCGGTCGGCTGTTCGAGATCGGCGATGATGCGCAGGAAGGTCGTCTTGCCGCAGCCGGAGGGGCCGATGAACGAGACGAAATCGCCCTTGCGGATGTCGAGCGAGACGCCGGTCAGCGCCGTCACCGGCCCGTCATTGGTCTGGAAAGTGAGCCCCAGCTCCTCGGCGCGCACGACGGTTTCATTGGATAGTGGCATGGTTCCCCGATATGGTTCTTGTAACGCGGCCAGGCCTGCGCGTGATTGTCCTTGAGAACCTGTCAGGTCACCCTGAACCTGACAGGTTCTGAATTTCTTTGTTTCCGTTTGCCTTTTCGAGAAAACCGGTTTCCACTTTTCCCTGACAAACTCCTGGAGAGATTATCGATGTCGTCATCCCCCGATTCCGAGTGCAAGCTGATCCGCCCGGCCGCGCCCTATGACGGCAAGCAGGGCTTTTCCTATCTGGAAGGCATTTCCGCCGAATCCTGCGGCGCCAAGGGCATTGCGATGATGCTGCTTACCGTGCCGCCCGGCGGCCGCGCAAAGGCGCATCTGCACGAGGCCCATGAAACCGCGGTTTTCGTGCTCTCCGGCGAAGTCGAGACCTTTTACGGTCATAACCTCGAACACCGGATCATTACCAGGGCGGGCGACATGTTCTACATTCCCGCCGGCATGCCGCATCTGCCGGTCAACCGTTCGACGACACAGCCCTGCAGCGCCGTCATTGCCCGCACCGATCCGCGCGAGCAGGAAAGCGTCGTCCTGCTGCCGGATCTGGAAAGCCGCGCGGATTAGCGGAGTTCGTCGCCAGACCCTTTTCATTTGCATCGCTTGTAAGGTCCGTAGGACGAGCCGTCGCCCATCGTCACCTTGACGGCGTCCTTGCCCGTCCTGATGACCTTGCCGGCAATGTCGCCGCCGCTGTCCTCGCCTTCCGCCTGGCAGGAGAAGGTGACGTCAGTTGTGTCGCCGTGCGTCTTGCCGATCTTCTTGATCTCGCAGGCGGCGACGGATGTGGTCAGTGCTTCCTTCGTCAGCAGGAAAAAGTCGTCTGCGCCGGATGAATCGCCGGTGCGGGCGTAGATGCAGCCTTCCTTGTTTCCGTAATTGCCGTCGAGCGGCCCGCCTGCGGCCTGCGCCAATGTGGGCGCCGCCATCAGAACCAGAAGTGCGAGAGGGCGGCGCATCATGATCAAACTCCGCTGGCCGGGATGCCGCTGCGCTCGACCTTGCGCGGCGCCGTCAGTTCCTTCCAGGTCGACAGGGCCCTGTTGACCGCCTGGAACGGCTCGCGCTTGACGAACTTGCCGTGGCCTTCCTGGGTCTTGACCGCGCCTTCCTCGATGGCAAGCGCGCCGCGCGTCAGCGTGAAGCGCGGCAGGCCAGTCACCTGCTTGCCCTCGAAGACGTTGTAGTCGATCGCCGATTGCTGCGCCTTGGCCGAGATGGTCTTGGAACGCTTCGGATCCCAGACGACGATATCGGCATCGGCGCCGACGAGGATCGCGCCCTTCTTCGGATAGACGTTGAGGATCTTGGCGATGTTGGTCGAGGTCACCGCCACGAATTCGTTCATGGTGATGCGGCCGGTGGCGACGCCGTAGGTCCAGAGCATCGGCATGCGGTCTTCGAGGCCGCCGGTGCCGTTGGGAATCTTGCGGAAATCGCCGACGCCATAGCGTTTCTGGTCGGTGGTGAAGGCGCAATGGTCGGTCGCCACCACCTGCAGCGAGCCGGAGGCAAGGCCGGCCCAAAGGCTGTCCTGATGCTGCTTGTTGCGGAAGGGCGGGCTCATGACGCGCCGCGCCGCATGGTCCCAGTCCTTGTCGAAATATTCACCCTCGTCGAGCGTCAGGTGCTGGATCAGTGGCTCGCCATAGACCCGCATGCCGTTCTGGCGGGCGCGGCGGATGGCTTCGTGGGATTGTTCGCAGGAGGTGTGGACGACATAGAGCGGCACGCCGGCCATGTCGGCGATGATGATGGCGCGGTTGGTCGCCTCGCCCTCGACCGACGGCGGGCGCGAATAGGCATGTCCCTCGGGGCCGTTATTGCCTTCGTCCATCAGCTTCTGCTGCATGGCGGCGACGACGTCGCCGTTCTCGGCATGGACGAGAGGCAGGGCGCCGAGTTCGGCGCAACGCTGGAACGAGGCGAACATCTCGTCGTCGTTGACCATCAGCGCGCCCTTATAGGCCATGAAATGCTTGAAGGTGTTGATGCCGTGGTCCTGCACCACCGTCTTCATGTCGTTGAAGACCTGCTCGCCCCACCAGGTCACCGACATGTGGAAGGAGTAGTCGCAATTGGCGCGGGTCGACTTGTTGTCCCAGCGCTTCAGCGCGTCGAGCAGCGACTGGCCGGGATCGGGCAGACAGAAATCGACCACCATGGTCGTGCCGCCGGCAAGGCCGGCCCGGGTGCCGCTTTCGAAATCGTCGGCGGAATAGGTGCCCATGAAGGGCATTTCCAAGTGTACATGCGGATCGATGCCGCCCGGCATGACATAACAGCCGGTGGCGTCCAGCACCTCGTCGCCGGAAAGGTTCGGCCCGATCTCGACGATGCGCTCGCCCTCGATCTTGACATCCGCCTTGTAGGTCAGGTCGGCGGTGACGATGGTTCCGCCCTTGATGACTTTGCTCATATCCGCTGTTCCCTTTTTCGAATTATGCGGCCGGGCAGATCAACGCATGTCATGCGGCAGCGTGTTCCTGCCTCTTCAATCTTGTCCTATTGCGATGCCGCGCCACATGTGTCCGGTGACACAGATGCGGATCGGTCACCCCGCAATCTCCGCCGTTTCCAGCACGGCGCGCAGCAGGACATCGGCGCCGGCCGAGGCCCATTCCTTGGAAATATCCTCCGCCTCGTTGTGCGACAGGCCGCCGACGCAGGGGCACATGATCATCACGGTCGGCGCCACCCTGGCGGTCCAGCAGGCGTCGTGGCCGGCGCCGGAGATGATGTCCATGTGGCTGTAGCCGAGATCGTCGGCCGCCTTGCGCACCGAGGCCACCAGCTTCGGATCGAAGGTCACCGGATCGAAATGGCCGACCGCCTCCACCGAACAGCCGACGCCGAGCTTTTCGCAGATTGCGGCTGCTTCCTTTTCGATGCGGGCGCGCATGGCGTCGAGCTTTGCCTGGTCGGGCGAGCGGATATCGACGGTGAAAACCACCTTTCCCGGCAGCACGTTGCGGGAATTGGGCGAGAAGAACACTTGGCCGACGCCGCCGACGCAGCCCGGCTGGTTGTCCATCGCCACCGTCTGCACCGCTTCCAGAATGCGGCCCATGGCAAGGCCGGCATTGACGCGCATGTTCATCGGAGTCGAGCCGGTATGGGCTTCACGGCCGGTGAGCGTGAATTCCAGCCACCACAGGCCCTGGCCATGGGTGACGACGCCGATCTGCTTGTCCTCGGCTTCGAGGATCGGGCCCTGCTCGATGTGATATTCGAAATAGGCATGCATCTTGCGCGCGCCGACTTCCTCGTCGCCGAGCCAGCCGATGCGCTTCAACTCGTCGCCAAACGTCTTGCCGTCGGGATCCTTGCGCTCATAGGCATATTCGAGCGTATGTACGCCGGCGAAGACGCCGGAAGCGACCATGGCGGGGGCGAAGCGGGCGCCTTCCTCGTTGGTCCAGTTGGTGACGACGATCGGATGCTTGGTCTCGATGCCGAGATCGTTGGGTCTGGGCACCACTTCGAGGCCGGCGAGCGCGCCCAGCACGCCGTCGAACTAGCCGCCGGTCGGCTGGGTGTCGAGATGCCTGCCGATATAGACGGGCAGGGCATCGAGATCGGTGCCGGGGCGGGTGACGCCCATGGTCAGCCCGGCCGCATCGCACCAGGACTTGAACAGGTCGCGGCCCTGTTTGTCGACATCGGTCAGGGTCTGGCGGTTGTTGCCGCCGGCGACGCCCGGGCCGATTTTGGCCATGTCCATCAGGCTGTCCCAGAGACGGTCGCCGTTTACGCGCAGGTTTTCACCCGGTGCTGCCACCATGTCATCATCCTCACCAGTTTGCCGCAAGCCGCCGGCTATTGTTGCGCCGTTGTCGGATGCGAATGTCGGCGGCATCTTTTCTGCCGCCCGGACCCCAATCGATATTGCCTTTATCAGCCTTTCGGCGATAATTTGACCGAATGGTAAATTACAACTTCTCCAGCAGCACTCAAGACGGAAAAGATAAAATTCATCGACAAAATGACGGGCAGTTGCACATTATTTCGTCAATGCCGTCCTGTGAGCAAAGCTGACTGAAAAGGTTGAATTTCAAACGGAAACAGGCAGCCCATGGCTATCCCGAGAGCAGCGAAAACGCAACGGCGCACCCGCATTCAGGAAGAGAAAGAAGAACAGATTCTCGAGGCGGCGCTGGAGGTGTTTTCACAGCACGGGTTCCGCGGCGCCACCATCGACCAGATCGCCGATGTCGCCGGCATGTCCAAGCCGAACCTGCTCTATTATTTCCGCACCAAGGATGCCATGCATCGGGCGTTGATCGACCGGGTGCTCGATACCTGGCTCGACCCCTTGCGCGCCTTCGACGCCAACGGCCATCCGCATCAGGAAATCCGCAGCTATATCCGCCGCAAGCTGGAGCTGGCGCGGGATTTTCCGCGCGAAAGCCGGCTGTTCGCCAATGAGGTGCTGCAGGGTGCGCCCCATATCGAGGACGAGCTGAAGGGGCCGCTGAAAAGCCTGGTCGATGAAAAGGCCGAGGTGATTCGCGCCTGGGCCGATTCCGGCAAGATCGCCAAATGCGATCCCTACCACCTGATCTTCGCCATCTGGTCGACGACCCAGCATTATGCCGACTTCGACGTGCAGGTGCGCGCCGTGCTCGGCCAGGATCAGGCCGGCGAGGGGCGTTTCGAGGATGCGGCGCGTTTCCTCGAAAGCATGTTCGTCAAGGGGCTCGAAATCCACGAATAGGCCGCGCGGCCTTGCGTGTTTCCGCCGTCGCCCGCCCGATCTGCGCTTCGGCCAGCAGCCCGTCGAGCTCCGACATATCGTGGACGATCAGCGTTTCCAGCGTGCCGGAGCGGCCGCGGATGGAAATGTCGTGGGTCTCGCAATCCGCTTTCGCAAGGCCCGCGAAGCGCAACACGTCGGCCGAGACCGCGAGCTGCGCATCGTATTCCTTGGCGAACCCTTCGAGGCGACTGGCGGCATTGATCGTATCGCCGACCGCCGTCAGCGACGAGGCGCGGCCGTAGCCGAGCTGGCCGATGATCGCCGTGCCGGCATGCATGCCCATGGCGATGCGCAAGGGTTTTTCCAGCTCGGTGGTGACGCCGCGGTTCAGCCCCTCGATGCCGCGGGCGATACGCGAGGCGGCGTTGAGCGCCTGCAGGCTGGCTTCCTCGATGCCGTTCTTCAGGCCGAACAGCGCCAGGGCGCCATCGCCGATGAACTTGTCGATGACGCCGCCCGAGGCCTCCACCGCCTCGCCGACCGTCTCGAAATAGCGGTTGAGCAGGAAGACGGTATCGAAGGGAAGGCGCTTCTGGGCAATCAGGGTGAAATCGCGCAGGTCGCAGAACAGCACGGCGATGCGCCGTTCGCGCCCGGCCGCTTCCTGCACGCTCGGCTGGACCTTGACGCCGACATTCTCGGCACCCAGCACCGGGGCGATGGTGAGGTCATGGGTCATGCGCAGCTGGCAGGCGAGGCGGACATTGTCGGGGGCGTGGATACGGGTGAGGGTCGCCTGTTCCGTTTCATTCGGCGGCGGCTGTTCCGCCAGCCCCTCGATCACCCGCACGCGGCAGGTGGAACAGCGCCCGCGCCCGCCGCAGGTCGAAAGATGCGGGATGCCGGCGGCGCGGCTCGCCTCCAGAACGCTGTAACCGCGCGGCACCGCGACGGTGCGGTCGGGATAGGTAACCTTCACCTTGCCGCGCACCGGCACGAGGCGGGCGACCAGCGTCGCGCCGATGCCGCCCCAGAGGACGCCGAGGATGGCAAGGCGGATGGCGTTCAGCGTTTCGGCATCGCTGCGCGGCGGCTTGAACCACATGTCGGAGGCCGGCGGCAGCGAGCGGGCGCCGGCGGCGAAGCCGAGCAACGCCAGAAGCGGCACCAGCAGGGCGAAGGAATAGAGAAACAGCGCATAGCGCGGATACCAGTCGCGGGCGCGTATCCAGAACCAGAAACCGAGGCAGCCATGGAACCAGGCGAGCAGCAGCGCCACCGATTGCCGGGTCGCGAAGGCGGGATCGGCCCACATCTTCGGCAGGACATCGTAATAGCCGTCGCCGCTCCCGGTCAGTACCCATTCGATGCGGGTGCCGATGACATGGTTGACGAGCAGGAACGGGAATGTGAGGCCGAACAGAATTTTCAGCGCCTCGCGTAGCGGCATGCGCAACGTCCGGCGGCGATAGAGGCTTTCCAGCGCCAGCAGGAAATGGGTCAGCAGCGAGCCGTAGAGCAGGACGGTGCCCGGGGCACTGCGCCAGAGGAGATTGAAGACCGTTCGCGCTTGCTCCATCGCGTCGACGGAGATCAGGCCAAGCGCATGATTGAGAAAATGGGTCAGCAGAAACAGGCCGAGGCAGAGCCCGGTCACCAGATGCAGGCGCTTGCGTGTGCGCGAGGAAAGAACCTTCAAGCGGACATTCCCGTTGGCGGCGTAGGCGGCTTTTGCCGTCCTGTTCCTTATCCGCGACTTCGCGTGTGCGGGCAACGCACGTTTTGGAGACGATGTGTTTATCGGTGGGGCATCGCTGCACAGGCCGGCGGCTGTAACGTGAACGCACCGTCCATGGCACGCCGGTGCCGTAGACCTCCTTCTCCCCTCGGGGGAGAAGGAGGCACGAAGGGCCGGATGAGGGGGCGGCGAAGCCGAATGCCTCATCGATAATGTGCCTTCGGCATCCCCCTCATCTCGCTGCCGCGAACCTTCTCCCCGAGGGGAGAAGAGGCTTCGCGGTGATGATTTTATGCCATCAGAATATCGGCCGCTATCGCGCGGCCGGCGCCGTCCGGTTTACTCGGCGGCCTGGCGGGCCATCGGGTTGTTGGGGTGAGTCGTCCAGTTGGCGTAGTTCGGGTCGACGTTTTTACCGGTGCGCTGGTCGAGGGCGCCGGCGTCGAGGGCGACCATCGAGATGCAGTTCTCGACCGGGCAGACGTTGACGCAAAGATTGCAGCCGACGCATTCGTCTTCCATCACCTCGAAATGGCGCACGCCATCGACGAAGCTGGTGATCGCCTGGTGCGAGGTGTCCTCACAGGCGATATGACAGCGGCCGCACTTGATGCAGGCATCCTGGTCGATATGGGCCTTGGCGATGTAGTTGAGGTTGAGATACTGCCAGTCGGTGACGTTCGGCACGGCGCGGCCGGTGATGTCGTCCAGGCTGCGATGGCCCTTGGCATCCATCCAGTCGGACAGGCCGGTGATCATTTCCTCGACGATCTTAAAGCCATAGGTCATGGCGGCGGTGCAGACCTGCACGTTGCCGGCGCCGAGCGCCAGGAATTCGGCTGCGTCGCGCCAGGTGGTGACGCCGCCGATGCCGGAGATCGGCAGGCCGTAGGTTTCCGGATCGCGGGCGATCTCGGCCACCATGTTGAGCGCGATGGGCTTGACCGCCGGGCCGCAATAGCCGCCATGGGTGCCCTTGCCGCCAACGGTGGGGTTGGGCGCAAAATTGTCGAGATCGACCGAGACGATGGAGTTGATCGTGTTGATCAGCGACACGGCATCGGTGCCGCCGGCCTTTGCGGCGCGGGCCGGCTTGCGGATGTCGGTGATGTTCGGCGTCAGCTTGGTGATGACCGGCATGCGGGTGTATTGCTTGCACCAGCGCACCACCATCTCGATATATTCCGGCACCTGGCCGACCGCGGCACCCATGCCGCGCTCGGACATGCCGTGCGGACAGCCGAAGTTCAGCTCGATGCCGTCGGCGCCGGTCTCCTCGACCAGCGGCAGGATCGCTTTCCAGCTTTCCTCCTCGCATGGCACCATGATCGAGGCGATCAGGGCGCGGTCCGGCCAGTTCATCTTCACCTGCTTCATCTCGCGCAGGTTCACGTAGAGATCGCGGTCGGTGATCAGCTCGATATTGTTGAGGCCGAGCAGGCGGCGGTCGGCGCCCCAGATCGCGCCGTAGCGCGGGCCGTTGACGTTGACCACCGGCGGCCCTTCCTCGCCCAGCGTCTTCCAGACGACGCCGCCCCAGCCGGCCTTGAAGGCGCGCTCGACGTTGTAGGCCTTGTCGGTGGGCGGCGCGGAGGCCAGCCAGAAGGGATTGGGGGATTTGATGCCTACGAAATTGTTGCGGATGTCAGCCATGGTCGTGTTCCCTTCAGGCGACGGCAGCGGTTGGCTGCGCACCGGCCAGCAGCGCGCGGTGGATCGACTCGGCGGCATCGCGCCCATTGGCGACGGCGGCGACCGTCAGGTCCTCGCCACCGACGACGCAGTCGCCGCCGGCCCAGACGCCGGGCATCGAGGTGCGGCCGTCCGCATCGACGACGATGCGGCCGCCTTCCATGGCAAGGTGGCCAAGGCCCGAGGCCTCGAAGGTCTGGCCGATGGCCTTGAACACCTGATCGGTCGCGATCACGCCGGTCTCGCCGGTGCCGACAAGACGCCCTTCGGACAGTTCGGTATATTCCACTTCGATGCCGGCCACGCGGCCGTCGCGGGCGATGATCTTCTTCGGCGCCAGCCAGTGGCGCAGGATGACGCCCTTGGATGCGGCGAGATCCTGCTCGAATTCGGAAGCGTTCATGTGCTCCTTGCCACGGCGGTAGCAGATGGTGACTTCCTCTGCGCCGAGCAGCTTGGCCTGAACGGCGGCATCGACCGCCGTCATGCCGCCGCCGATGACGACGACGCGGCGGCCGATCTCGACCGATCCCTTGTCTCCCGCCTGGCGCAGCGCCGCGATGAAGTCGACCGCGTCGACCACGCCTTCCAGTTCCTCGCCCTCGGTGCGCAGCGCATTGACGCCGGCAAGACCGATGCCGAGGAAGACGGCGTCGAATTCGCCGGTGAGATCGGCAAGGTTGAAGTCGCGGCCGAGCTTCTGGCCGTGCTTGACCTCGATGCCGCCGATCGAAAGCACGTAATCCACCTCGCGCTGGGCGAAGTCGTCGGTCGATTTATAGGTGGCGATGCCGTATTCGTTGAGGCCGCCGGCCTTTTCGCGGGCATCGAAGATGACGACCGAGTGGCCGTTGACTGCGAGGCGATGGGCGGCGGCGAGGCCGGCGGGGCCGGCGCCGATCACGGCGATGCGTTTGCCGCTCGAGGCCGCCCGGGCATAGAACTGCTTGCCCTGCTCCATGGCGATGTCGGTGGCGTAACGCTGCAGCCGGCCGATCTCCACGGGGCGATGCTCGGCGGTGTTGCGCACGCAGGCCTGCTCGCACAGGGTTTCAGTGGGACAGACGCGGGCGCACATGCCGCCGAGGATGTTCTGGTCGAAGATGGTGTTGGCCGCGCCGATCGGATTGCCGGTCGAGATCTGGCGGATGAACAGCGGAATGTCGATCGAGGTCGGACAGGCCGTCATGCACGGCGCGTCGTAGCAGAAATAGCAGCGATCGGAAGCGACCAGCGCCTCGTGGTTCTCGAGGCGCGGGTGAAGGTCGGAAAAATTGGCGGCGTATTCGGCCGGCGACAGCCGGCTCGCCTTTATCCCAGTGTCCAGACGTCCCATTGAAGTTCCCTCTTTTAGTAAACGGCCAGTGATATGGAGCGTAACTCAGGAAAATTTATTTATCAAACGGTAAAATTTTAAACCGAAGCGAGCTTTGATGGGCCGTCCTGCCCATCTATGCGAATGAAAAGTCTCGCATTTTTCAAGGTCAAGCCTTCAGCGACCGAGAGAGCGCCCAAACCGGAAGCACCGGGATCGCGTTGTTTTAAAATTATACTTTAAAACTCATATTTTGAAAACAGGAGTGCGGCGGCGCAAAAAATTCAAAAAGTTGGCCGAGGGTCGGAACCTTTCCGGTGAGACGCCGTTTTATTCGTATCCGACGGCTTATCGCATCGACCCCAATGCGCGCCCCAAGGGCCCTCGGATCTTCACTCACGGTTCCCCTCCCGGTGAGTGTCAAGGCAGCCAGCGCACCCCAATCGCTGGCTGCCTTTACTGTTTCGAGGGACAGCGCACGGGCTCTGCCTAATGCGATGCCGGCCGTTTCAGGCTGAACGCGTCAGGATCTCGAATTCGGCTTCGGGCACGGTCAGGCTGTATTCGATGCTGTGCGGCGTCATCTGGAAGCTGGCAGAGCCGGCGACCGAGGTCGGCACGACGCGTTCGAGCACGGTGCGGCCGAAACTCTTTTCCTCGAATTCGCTACCGCTGCGGCTGAGGCCGAGCAATTCGCTCCAGACGATCTGGATGGCCACGCGGCCTTCGGTTTCGATCTCGCGGCATTCCAGCGAAATGCTCGACGCTCCCGAGGCGATGGCGCCATGGGCGGCGGAATTGACGATCAGTTCATGCAGGGCAAGGCCGATATGCACGGCGGCATTCGGGCTCAGATGCGCATTGACGCCCTGGACGCGCAGCGGCGAGGCGCGATCCGGCCAATAGGGCGCGAACTGCTTTTCGGCTAGTTCGAAGAGATAGGCGCCACGCCAGCTCGAATCGGTGATCAGATCCTGCGAATGCGACAGAGACTGCAGCCGGCCGCGAAATTTCTTGAGGAAGAAATCCAGCGAGATGGTGTTGCGCGCCGTCTGCATGGCGATCCCCTGGATGATGGCCAGCAGGTTCTTCGAGCGGTGCGACAATTCGCGCAGCAGCGATTTCAGCACGCGCTCGCGGTGGCGGGTATCGGTAACGTCGGAAACGACGGAGAGCAGGCCGAAGCGGCCGTCCTCCAGGATGCGTTCGATCTTCAGTTCGTAGATGCGAACGCCCTCCGACGTCGTGCTTTCGACTTCGGTCACCGCGGGTTCGCCGTTGCGCAGCACCTGTTGCTTGATGGCGCCGAGACGGACGCCGTCAACCTCGCCGAACAGGGCTGCGTCGTCGCGCCCCAGCGTCGCGGAGGAGGCGGCGAAATGCGCCGGCAGATTTTCGACGTAACGGATGCCGAGCGTATCATCCTGCTGGATGACGCCGATTCCGGCACCGGAAAGAGCTTTTTCCAGGATGAGCGTTTTCGATGCGGTGCTGAATTCCGGCCCCGAAATTGAATGACTACTCACATAACAGCCTTTCCTTGACCCCGCCCGTGCCGCACCATGGGCGGGTGTCAAACATACCCTGCGGCGGAGACACGAGCCGACCCCGAAACTCGGGGTCGACGCCTACCGCCTTAGAACGGCGGTTGGCGCTGCCGGTTCCCGGTTCGGCGAAAAAGATATTACGCCGCTGCCTTTGTGCTTTCGTTAAAGAACAGGGCCTGGCTGATCAAGGCCTTGACCATGTCCGGATTGAACGGCTTCGTGACGAGGAAGGTCGGTTCGGGACGTTCGCCGGTCAGCAGGCGCTCGGGGAAGGCGGTGATAAAGATCACCGGGATGGAGCTGTTCTTGAGGATGTCGTTGACCGCATCGATGCCGGAACTGCCGTCGGCGAGCTGGATGTCGGCCAGCACCATGCGCGGCTGGGTGCTGTTGTAGAGCTTGACGGCTTCGGCATGGGTGCGGGCGATGCCGGTGACGCGATGGCCGAGGCTTTCCACCATCTGCTCGATATCCATGGCGATCAGAGGCTCGTCCTCGATGATCATGATGTCGGTTGCCACCTGACGGGAGATCTCCTGCGAGGCCTCGTCGAGCAGGCCGAAAACCTCCTTCTCGGACTGGCCGAGGATCTCGGCGATCTCGTCGATGCGGAAATTTTCCACCGAGGCGAGCAGGAAGGTCTGACGGGCGAGCGGCGACACTTTTGCGAGGTTGAGCGAGGCGCGCTGCTCCCAGGCATAGGGCGATACCGGTTCGGGGATGGAGATGACGGCGGAACCAAAGAGGTCTGTGTAGAGTTTGTACAGGGCGACACGATCGTCGGAGCTGCTCGGGAAGATGCTGATATCGGCGATGATCGCCTCGAGGACGGCGGCGACATAGGCATCGCCGGAGGTCTGGCTGCCGGTCAGCGCTCTAGAATAGCGCCGCAGATAGGGAATGTGCGGCGCGATTCGTGTAGACAAAGTCATTGATATGCTCCCGTAAATATACCCCGTACGCGGGTACTGATGAGCCAGAAACGCAAGCTTGGCAAAAAAGTTCCGCAAAGGCTGGAACTTTTTTGCCATAACGGGATTATCCCCGTTACTTGCAGTTCATGATCGTGCGCAGATGACATCGATCCTCTGACGGATTTTGGGGCGGCGCTCGGCGCGGACGGTGGATGATGTGTCCATGACCGCATCTTCGGCGTGGAACTGTAACGGGTAACATTCATGACGCAACGGACAAGAGCGAAACCTTGATGATGAACAGCAAGAAAGAGGATCGGGAGCTGCCCGCGCAAAGCGGGCACGTCGCGGACATCCTGGATCCGAACAACCAGATCGGCATTCGCCTTCGGTCCCTGTATGCTGCGGTGCAGGAAGAGGTCATTCCCGATCGCTTCCTCGACCTGCTTGAAAAGCTCGACCATGTCGAGCGCTTGGCAACCGTCCAGACGGGCAAGGAGTGAGGCGCCCATGGACGACAATTCGCAACCGAGCTTCAAGCGCGAGATGCTGGCCGCCCTTCCAAGCCTGCGTGCCTTCGCCATATCGCTCATTGGCCGGCACGACCGCGCCGACGATCTCGTCCAGGACACGATCATGAAGGCCTGGGCGAAGCAGGATCATTATCAGATGGGCACCAACATGAAGGCCTGGCTGTTCACGATCCTGCGCAACGAGCTGTTCAGCCAGATGCGCAAGCATGGCCGCGAGGTGCAGGACAGCGACGGCGTCTTCACCGAATCCATGGCGACCCATCCCTCCCAATACGGTTCGATGGATCTGCAGGATTTTCGCCGCGCGCTGGAAAAGCTTCCTCCGGACCAGCGTGAAGCCATCATCCTCGTCGGCGCTTCCGGCTTCTCCTATGAAGAGGCGGCTGAAATCTGCGGTTGTGCCGTCGGCACGATCAAGAGCCGCGTCAACCGCGCGCGCCTGCGCCTGCAGGAAATGCTCCAGGTGAGCGGCGAGGGCGACTATGGCCCCGATGCGACCTCCGCCCCCCTGACCTCCAAGGCCTTCGCCTTCTAACGCGACGGCAATCTCCCACACGCAAGCCGATATTTTAACGGCCGCCTGCTGACTGTGGGCGGCCGATGTCTGCGTTTGCGCGTTCGCAATGGGCAGGCCCTCACCCCACCCGCCGCCGTCATGCTCGGGCCTGTCCCGAGCATCTACCAACGGAAAAATATCCCATTAATGTCTATTGCTTAGCGTGCGTGTTCAGATCCTCGGGACGAGCCCGAGGATGACGAATGTGGCGGCGGGGTGCCAAAAAATAAGGCCGCTCCGGTTTCCGGAACGGCCTTATTCTCCGTATCGTCTTAATGACGCGCTAAGCGTCGTCGTCCTTCTTCTTCCCGAAAAGGGATGCGGCAAAGCCGGCGGCAAGCGCGGCCATCAGCATCGGCTGGGATTGCAGCAGACTGAGGCCGAAGGCGATATTGGCCTGCATGTCGAGGCGCCGGCGACGGGCGCGGCGATCCTCGATGCGGTTCCAGATCATCAGCGCCACCAGCACGATCAGCCCGAGCAGCAATGCGCCGCCGGCGACGAACAGGGCGGCGACTTCAGGCGGATGATGCCGCGCCAGCCGCAACGCCAGCGCGATCAGACCGAACATATAGGCGGTGAGGAAGAGGAGGACGGAAATCCCGATCATGATGCCGCTGCGCTTGGCGCGCGCAACGGTTCTCGTGACGTTCAAGGCGGCGATCTGGCCGATCAGGCCGAGCAAACCCTTCATGGGGATCAGCGCCGTGCGAGCAGGGCGACGACCAGGCCGAACGCCGCGGCGGCGCCGATCGTCGCCAGCGGATGCCGGTGCACGGTGCTGCGCACCTGTGCCTCGCTGCGGCCGTAGAGGTCGCGCAATTCGCCAAGAATTTCCTCGCCGGACTGGATGAGGTCGTCGACGCCGGCTTCCGCCTTGCGGCGGGTGCGCCGGCCCTGGTCGCGGCCGCGCTCGCGCAGATTCTTACTCAGCGAGGCCAGTTCGGCCTTCAGTGCCTCAACCTGATCCTCAAGCGTTTCCTCGATCGAATCCAGCGTGCCGGATTTCTTGCTGCCGCGAACGGATTGAAGGATGGACGGTGCCATGGGGAGCGCTCCTGAACTTGGGGCCACGAAGGGGCGTGAAACTCGACATCCGGCGCGACCTCGGCAGGCCGGTACTGACGGATGCGCGAGACAAACGCACAGATCCCGCAAAAGTTCCGGCCAGCCGCCGCTTTCTCAGGCGATGGCGCTTTGCGGCAGGACGAAGGGCGAGCGATCCGCCGGTGTCTGGTTCACCTTCAGCGCGCAACCGAAGACATGCTGGAGGATATCGGTGTCGATAACTTCGGCCGGCGTCCCGGCGGCGGCGATCTCGCCCTTCTTCAAAAGGATCAGGCGATCGGCAAAATGCGCGGTCAGGTTGAGGTCGTGCATGACGGCGATGACACCGCCGCCCTGACGGCAGAAGGTTTTTGCCAGCGCCATGATCGTCAACTGGTGGCTGATGTCGAGGCTGGAGACCGGCTCGTCGAGCAGCAGCCAGCAGGGCTCGCCGTCGCGCACGGCCTGCGGGATCTGACAGAGCACGCGGGCAAGCTGCGCCCGCTGCTGCTCGCCGCCGGACAGTTCCTGGTAGTAGCGGCCCTCGAAGCCGGCGAGATCGACCGCGGCCAGCGCCTGGGCGATTTGTCGCGCCGCCTCGGCATTCGGCCGGGCGCCGCCGGCGGTCAGGCCGAGGCCGACGACCTCGCGGGTGGTGAAGGGAAAGGAGATGGTGCTCGCCTGCGGCAGAACGCCGCGCAAACCCGCCAGCTTCCAGCCGGGCAGGTTGCGGATGTCGGCGCCGTTGATGCGCACCGTGCCGCCATAGGCTATTTCGCCGGTGATCGCCTTCAGCGTCGTGCTCTTGCCGGAACCGTTGGGGCCGGCGATGGCGGTCAGTTCGCCGGGGCGGGCCTGCAGGGACAGACCATGCAGGGTGCGCCGCCCGCCAAGCGTGACGGTCAGGTCTGAAACGTCGATCATGGGGATTACATTCCCAGCCGCGCGCGGTTGCGCAGCAGGATCCACAGGAAGAAGGGACCGCCGACGGCCGCCGTGATGATGCCGATCGGCAGTTCGGCAGGCGCAACGACGGTGCGCGCCAGCATGTCGGCGCCAATCAGCAGCGTGCCGCCGAGCAGGGCGGAGGCCGGCAGCAGCGCGCGGTGATCCGGGCCGATGGCGAGCCGCAAGAGATGCGGCACGACGATGCCGACGACACCGATGCCGCCGCTGACGGCCACCGCCGCACCGGTGGCGGCGGCGACACCGACGATGGCGACGTTCTTCAGGCGTTGCACCGGCACGCCCATGTGGAAGGCAGCGGCTTCTCCCAGCGCCATGGCGTTCAGCCCGCGGGCGAGGAAGGGCATCAGCAGAAGCGAGGCGGCCATGATCGGGCCGGCGGTAGCGATCTTGGCCCAGGTGGCGCCGGCAAGCGACCCCATGCTCCAGAAAGTCAGGTCGCGCAACTGCTTGTCGTCGGCCATGAAGATCAGGATGCCGGTCAGCGCCATGGCGAGCGCGCCGAGCGCGATGCCGGCGAGCAGCATGGTGGCGACCGACGTCTGGCCGCCTTGCGTCGCCACGCGGTAGAGAATGACGGTCGAGACCAGACCGCCGGCAAAGGCGGCGAGCGGCAGCGCGAAGCTGCCGAACATCGCGACAACGGGGGCGACCATGCTGGTGCCGAGCACGATGACCGTGACCGCTCCCAGGCTGGCGCCGGAGGAAACGCCGATCAGGCCGGGATCGGCCAGCGGATTGCGAAACAGTCCCTGCATGACTGCGCCGGAAACGGCGAGCGCCGCGCCGATCAGAAAACCGAGCAGGGCGCGGGGCAGGCGGATGTCGAAGACGATGATGCGGTCGCGGGTGCTCATCGCGCCGTCGGCGGCATTCGGATCGGCCATGGCGCGCAGCACATCGATCACGGAAGCATCGGAGGCGCCTGTCGTGATCGACATCAGGATGGAGAAGACCGCCGCCGCCAGCAAAGCGACAATGGCGATGCGGGCGATGCGGGTGCGGTCGCCGTCGCGATATTCGCTCATGGCGCGCTCGAAAAACCGCATGAGCCCGCGCTCCCCATCCGCCGCCTGCTGGTAGGCCATGGCTTATCCTCCGTAGACGCGGGCGATCAGGTCGCGGATGGCGCTTGCGGTGCGCGGGCCGAAGCCGAGCAGATGCAGGCCGTCCATCCTGATCACCGCCTTGTGGACGGCGGCCGGCGTCAGGCCGAGCGCCGGATGGGCGACGATTTCCTGGACTGTGGCGTCATGGTTGCCGCCGCGCTCCATCATCAGGATGACATCCGGTTTTGCTTCGACGATCGCCTCGTCGGTCATCGCCTTGTAGCCGGGGAAATCGCCGGCGGCGTTGACGAGGCCGGAAAGGCGGATGATGCCGTCGGCGGCGGTGCCGGTGCCCGATGCCATGACCTTGCCGTTCTGCAAGCTGAGGATGAACAGCACACGCTTGCGCTCGGCCTGCGGGCGCGCTTCCGCCGCGGCGATCGCCTTGTCGAGATCGGCGGCGACGCTGTCATGCAGCGTCTTGGCCTTGTCCTCGACATGCAGGACGGCGCCGATGGTGTCGATCTTCTCCAGGATGCCGTCTCGGCTGAACTTGTCCGGCACCATGGCGACGGGGACGCTGGCGCTTTTCAGCACCGCCAACGCATCCGGCGGACCGGAGCCCTCGATGGCGAGGATGGCGGTCGGGTTTGTGGCCAGCACGCCCTCCGGCGAAAGCTGGCGCATGTAGCCGACATCCGGAAGCTTCAAGGCCTCGGGTGGATAGAGGCTGGTCGAATCGCGGGCGATCAGCCGCTTTTCCTCGCCGAGCGCATAGACGATCTCGGTGACCGCGCCGCCGATGGAAACGATGCGGGAAGTGTCGACCGGCTTTGCCTCTTCGGCATGGGAGACGAGCGGCAGCAGCGCCAGCGCGGCCGTCAGCGCGAGCGTGCCGAGGCGGGAAGAGATGGACGGGGAGGATCGCATCTGGCCGCTCTACCTCAGGCCGCGCCGCTGGTCTGCGCGCGCGGCAGCGCCTCGACGATGGCGCGCCAGTCGGCGCGTTCGCCGCCGCCTTCCTTGCGCTTGCCGAAGAACTGGATGATCATCTCGCCCTTGGCGTTGAAGGCCTCGAAGGATGTGACGGTGCCGTCGACGGTCGGTTTGCGCACCGCCCAGGCCTCGGCGATGTGATCCTGGCGCAGATGCAGGTGGAAGCTCGGATCCATGATGTTGATCCACGGCCCCATCGGCTGGACGTTGGAAATCGGGCCGCCATGGATCTGCACCATGCCGCGATTGGCGACGAAGCACATGATCGCGGTGCCGGCATCGGCTGCGGCGCGCAGCATGTCGGCGACGGCGCCGTCCGCCAGCTTCCAGGCATAATCCTCGCCGACGATGCGGATGGCGCGGGCACGGCCGATCTTCAGCTTCTTCAGCATGCCGAAGAACTGGTGGGTGTCGGTCATCTTGCTCCACTGGTCGCGCAGGCTTTCCTGTGTCACGGACGGATCGTCCTCCTCGCTGCTGGCAAGCGTCTCGGCGGTGAAGTCCTGCGACTGGTCGTCGAGACACAGGTCCGCGACGAGGGCACGATAGGCGTCCACGTTCGACGTCGGCCGCAGGTGCAGCTTGAAGACGGCATCGCCGGCCTTGTCGAAATATTGCAGGCTGAGGCGCTCGTTGTCGCCATCCTTCTTGGTGACGGCAAAGCCGTGCGCCCAGACAGTGTTGAAGATGCGCATGTCCATGTTCTCGCCGAGCGTCAGCGACACGTGGTCGGCGATCTTGATGGTCTCGAACTCGCCGATCTTCTCATGCACGGCGCTTTCGTTGCGGGTGAGCGCCATGACCTCGCCCAGTTCCTTGACGCGCTCCAGCAGACGGTTCGGATGGGAGTCGATGCGGGTGGCGGTCAGCCCGACTTCCGCGGCGACCAGCGCTGCTTCCGAAATGCCGAGATTGGCGGCGATGTCGCGCTCGCGCAGCTTGGCGTTCTCGGCGCGGTAGGCGCGGATGTCGGCGGGCGTGGGGGAGATCTGTGCAGTCATGATAAACCTATTTGTTGAGAATGAGCTTGCCCTGGCGGGTGATCTTCATCCGGTAGACGGACCCTTCGTGCAGGATGGCGATTTCCTTGCCGCCGCGAAACAGCTCGGCGGCCTCGATGACCCGCATGTCGCGGGGGAGTGCGGCTGGTGAAACAGGAGCCTCGGGGGCATCGGGGGCGTCGGCAATCATATCGCTGTGGGTATCTCCGGCGCGCGGCCGGCAACGGACGCGACAGGGTGGAAATTATCTTGATTTCATAATTCATGTTTTTTAAGGTGGCAATACAGGACTTGAGTTATCAACTTTATCGGCCGCGCCCCGGGGATCGTCCCGGCTCGCGGCCATGACAGCGTTTAGAGGGACATATGAAGACGTTTGCGATGCAGGCCGCCGCGATTGCGCTGGCGATCTTGCCGGCGGCCGGTGCTGGCGCCCAGGAAGCCAAGCCGGGGCTGGAAGTCGAGCTGAACGCGCTCGCGCCGTCGCAGAAGGGTTGCATGATCACCTTCGTCGCGAAAAACGATATGCCCACGGCCATCGGCAAAATCTCTTTCGAACTCGCCTTCTTCAACGAAAAGAACGTGGTCGACCGCATCACGGTGCTGGATTTCCGCGATCTGCCGGTTGGCAAGAAGCGCGTGCGCCAGTTCGACATGCCCAACGTCAAATGCGAGAGCATCAGCCGCATCATCGTCAATGACACGCCGGTCTGCGAAGGCCCGGCCGCCGGCGAATGCATGAAAAGCCTGACCACACGCTCGCAGATTTCTGTGCCGTTCGAAGGTTGACGCGGCCGGGCGCAGGCCCGGCGAGGTGATGGCGGCAGGCGGCCGCCCGTGTTGAAAGGATCGAGGATGGTCTATTCCAGGAAAATGCGGGCGGACGCCGTTGCCGTTCACACTCTGCCGACCGGGCGGGGCGTCAACGACAATATTCCGGGCCTGGTGCCGGGGCACCAGATGTCCGATCTCGATGGCGTTCCACGCCAGCCCGCGGCCGAGACCGTCATCCATTACGCCCGCATCGCTCAGATCGGCTCCTTCCCCGAAAACGCGGCCGATGCGCCGGCGCAGCCGGCCGAGACGACGATGCCGACGCTCGATGACGGCGCGGAACGCGAGGCGGCGGCGAAGCCGAAGCGCGCGGCGCGCAGCATCGCCGCCGGGCTGATGTCCTGCCTGGCCCATGCCGCTGTCTTCTCGCTGCTGGCCGTGACCATGGTGGCGGTGCCGGAAGAGCCGGTGGAAGAGGCGGGCGCCGTCGTTTCCGTGACCATGCTCGGCGAAAACGAATTCGACCAGCTTGCCGCCGGCGACCCTGAAATCGTCGAATCAGAGGAAGTGCAACCCGAGGAGCTGACGCCCGCCGAGCCGGAGCCGGTGGTGACCCAGCCGGTGCAGGCAGCGCAAGCTGTCGCGCCGACCGAGGTGCAGCCGGAAACGCCGCCGGTCGAGCCGCAGGAGCCGATGGTTTCCAACGAGCCGGACGTCCTGACTTCGATCGTTCCGGCCGAGCCGATGGTCGCCCAGGCAGCCCCTGTCATGGCGCCGGCCGAACCGGTCGAGCCCGTCGAGGCGATGACGCCGACCGCGGTCGCTCCGGTCGAGCCGCAGGACATTCAGCCTCCGGAGCCGGAAAAGCCCGTCGAGCAACCCGTCATCCAGAAGCCCGAACCGAAGAAGCCGGTGGCCCGCGAAAAGCCGGTGGAAAAGCCGAAGCCGAAGAAGAAGCCGACGCCGAAAAAGGCTGGCTCGAAGGGTGACGCCGCCGAAGATCGCAAGCGCGGTTCGGCCGACGGTTCCGAGGCCGCCAACGCCAATCGCGACGGTTCGCGCACTGCGGGCCGCAGCGCCACGGGCGCCGGCAGCGCCGCCGTCGCCAACTATCCCGGCAAGGTGCAGTCGAAGATCCGCCGCTCGGTGCGCGTTCCCTCCGCCTTCCGGCGCGAGCGTGCCTCGATGAGCGTGCGGGTACGGCTGACCATCGTTTCCTCGGGCCAACTCGGCGGCGTTTCGGTGGCGCGCAGCTCCGGCGTTTCCGAGCTGGACGAAGCCGTCGTCAACGGCGTGCGCCGCGCCGCGCCCTTCCCGCCCTTGCCGCCGGAATGGGGCAAGCCGAGCTGGACCTTCACCCAGGAAGTTCAGGTGACCGGCCGCTGAGCGCGGCCGTCACAGGGATGAAAATTCTAAACCTGCGCTGCTTTCGGCGCAGGTTTTTTGTTTTAAATCAATGTTATAAAATATGAGTTATTCGCTCCAGTTTATACTTTACTCCTATAATCAAGTTTAATATGGTGCGCCCGTGCCCGGCCGAGAGTCGGTGGAGCAATTCCCGTCGGAATTGCGTTTGAGAGAGATCGCGGACGGAGAGGGTATGGCCAAGAAATTGCGCAAGCAGAACAACCGCCAGGCAGCGGCGGCGGGCGGCGAGATGGCGGACAAGCGCGGCGGGGCCAGCAGCCTGGATGGACGCAGCTTCCTTTATGTCGGCGGCCGCGACTGCCAGGTGGCGCATCTGAGGGAAATCGCCAGCCGCCACGGCGCCGAGCTCATCCACCATGATGGGGGCCTGCGCGAAGCGGTGTCGCGCATCGATACCGTGCTTCCCTCGGTCGATTGCGTCTTCTGCCCGATCGACTGCATCAGCCACGACGCATGTCTTCGGGTGAAGACCGGCTGCAAGAAGTTCGGCAAGGCGTTCATTCCCTTGCGCAACGGCAGCAAGTCGAGCCTGGAGCGGGCTTTGTTGACGATTCAGGAACGGGAAGCGAACAATGGATGAGAGCAAGCTGACTGGCTTCGGGTTGCTGGGGCTGCATCGCCTGGTGGCGAGCCGTGGCGACGGGCTGGTGCCGGAGCTTTACGATGCGCTGATGCGCGAGGCCCTTTGGCGCGAGGATCATCCGAACGTGGTGAAATTCCCCGCCTGGGCGACGCGCCGTCCCGGCGATGCGGCGGAAACGCCGGTCGAGGCCAAAGTGCTTGCCTTTGCGCTGCCGGTGGTGGAAAAACGGGATGAGCGTCAGGCCCGCTGATCGGGCCGAGACGGAATAGAGTTGGAGGACGAAGGCATGTTCGTGGCGATGAATCGTTTCAAGGTGGCGACGGGTCAGGAAGAGGCTTTCGAAGCCATCTGGCGCAACCGCAATTCGACGCTGAAAGACATGCCGGGTTTCGTGCAGTTCCACATGCTGCGCGGCAAGACGTTTGCCGAAGACGGCTATACGCTCTACGCCTCGCACACCATCTGGGACAGCGAGCAGCATTTTTCCGACTGGACGAAGTCGGAAAATTTCCGCGCCGCCCACCGCAATGCCGGCGACCACAAGGCCATCTATCTCGGGCCGCCGGTCTTCGAAGGGTTTAATGCCGTCGAAGGTATCTGAGTTGTTTCGTTCGGCGCATTTCCGAACGAAAAACCACCTCACACTTTTCCTGGAAATTCTTTACGGCATCCGGGGCCTGAAAAGGGCCCCGACGCCGACCGCCAGCCAGCCGGCCATCATGACGATGCCGCCCGTGGGCGCCGCCATCGGAAACAGGCCGTTGCCGGATGAATGGCGATAGACCAGATCCCCCGCAAACAGCACCGTCCCGAGGCCGAGCAGCAGGCTGGCGGCATTGCCGGTGCGCAGACGCTCGCCGGCGGCGTGGATGGCGACCAGCGCCGGCGCATGCACGAGGCACATCTGCGCCGCATTGCCGAGCAGATGGCCATCCCCGAGATGCGAGGCGGCCGCGGCAAGCGCCACGCCGGTGATGCCGAGCAGGCCGGCCAGCAGCAAAGAGGGCGAGGGCGAGGCAGTGGACGGCATGGTCAGTCCCTGGTGTGCATGTGTTGGGCAAGACGCTCGACCGGCGCCCAGATGATATCGCGCAATTTTGCGTTGGCGATGGTCTCCTCCATCGCCAAGCGGAAGCAGAGCAGCCATTCGTCGCGTTCGGCCGGTCCGATTTCCGCGATGAAATGCCGCCGCCGCAGCATCGGAGGGCCATGCTTCTCGCCAGGGACCGGCGGGCCACCGAGATAGCCGGTGAGATAATCGTAGAGCTTCTGCTGGGAACTGCCGAGATCGGCGGGGTGAGGGGCGCGGCAGCGCGCCGCTTGCGGCAGCGTGTCCATCAGCGTGTAGAAACGCTCGGTGAGCGCGCGCACCGTCGCATCGCCGCCGATGGCTTCGTAAAGCGTGATGGTTTCTGTCATCGCCCCGTCCGTTTCATCGTGTTCATATGGCTTACATGCCGTCTTCTCGGCCTGCATTCAATGGAAAAGCGTCAGCTGCGACCTTTCGGCGAGCCGGCCTCGCCCAGGCGCCTATCTTGACAAAACCGTCCAGACGGTATCTTTATAAGGCATGTCAGAATCGCATCGCCGCAAGAAACAGCCTGAACGTGTCCGCCGGCAACTCGTCGATGTCGCCGCGCGCATCGCTTCCGAGCAGGGGGTGGGCGCCGTCACCCTCGACGCTGTGGCCCAGGCCGCCGGCGTCAGCAAGGGCGGGCTGCTGCATCATTTTCCCGGCAAGCTGCCGCTGCTCGACGGATTGTTCGAGCATCTGGTCGAGGAGTTCGACCGGGCGCTGGCCGAGGAAATGCGCCAAGATCCGGTGGCGCAGGGGCGATTTTCCCGCGCCTATCTGCGCGTCGTCGCCGACCTGCGCGACAACCCGGTCGAAAGCCGGCAATGGGCGGGCCTGACCATGGCGATGCTGAACGAGCCGCATCTGCGCGAGCGCTGGCGGGCTTGGGGCGAGCAGCGCAACACCGATTACGTCGGCACGGATTCCTCCGTTTCCGCTCTCATCGTCCGACTCGCCGCCGACGGGCTCTGGCTTGCGGACGTCACCGATTGCCAGACGATCGACCCGGAGGCGCGCAAGGCGCTGGTCGAGCGACTGGTGGCGATGACGCTGGCCTGACGATTGGAGCAAAGGCCGATGAGCCCGACGATGTTGTATGCCCTTTTGTTCACCGCCATCGGCCTCGAAGTCGCCGGCACGTCGGCGCTGCAGATGTCGCAGCAGTTCACCCGGCCGTGGCCGACGCTGGCAATGATCCTTTGCTATGTCGCCTCCTTCTATTGCCTGTCGCATGTGCTGCGCACCATTCCGGTCGGGCTGACCTATGCGATCTGGAGCGGGCTCGGCATCGTGCTGATCTCGGCGGTCGGTTATTTCTTCTTCCGGCAGACGCTGGATCTGGCGGCGATTATCGGCCTCGGGCTGATCATCGCCGGCGTGCTGGTCGTCAATATGTTTTCCAACAGCATTTCGCATTAAATTGCCGCTGCAACCTCAAGTCCCTCTTGCGTGGCGGTTCCGCATGGCTATTCGATAGCGATGGACCACGGACGACGGGAACAAGTTGCCGCCTCATCGCTTTGGCCCTGACAGCAATTTTTTCCGCATCGCAAATGTCAGAGAGGAGGCCGTCGTGATGGCCATACGCACCGTGGTCTGGGGTGAAAACATCCACGAACAGACGAACGAGATCGTCGCCGGCATCTACCCGAAGGGAATGCATGTCACCATCGCCGAGGCGCTGAACGCCGATCCGGCCATCGAGGCGACCACCGCGACCTTGCAGGAGCCGGAGCATGGCCTCAGCGAAGAGCGTCTCGCCCGCACCGACGTTCTCACCTGGTGGGGCCACAAGGACCACGGCGCGGTTTCCGACGAAGTGGTCGAGCGTGTCGCGCGCCGCGTCTGGGAAGGCATGGGCCTGATCGTGTTGCATTCCGGGCATTTCTCCAAGATCTTCAAGCGCCTGATGGGCACGCCTTGCGCGCTGAAATGGCGCGAGGCCGGCGAGCGCGAGCGGTTGTGGGTCATCAATCCGCGCCATCCCATCGCCGCCGGCCTCGACGAGAGCTTCGTCGTCGAATACGAGGAAATGTATGGCGAGCAGTTCTCCGTGCCGGAGCCGCTCGAAACCGTCTTCATCTCCTGGTTCCAGGGCGGCGAAGTGTTCCGCTCGGGTCTCACCTGGCGGCGCGGCGCCGGCAATGTCTTCTATTTCCGTCCCGGCCACGAAACCTATCCGACCTACCACGACGCCAATGTCCGCAAGGTGCTCGTGAATGCCGTCAAATGGGCCTACAATCCGCAAGGCGACCTGAAATCGATCAACGAGGCTCCGAACGTCCCGGTGGAACAGGCGCTGGAGCCGATCGAGGAGCGCGGACCGAGATTGCACCAGGCCGGCGAGGCCGGTTATCGCTGAGGGAACTTCCATGCGTCTGGTCATTCTCGGAACCGGCGGCATGGCCAATAGCCATGCCAAGAATTTTCAGGCGATCGACGGCGTCGAGGTCGTCGCCGCCGTCGATGTCGATGCCGCGCGCGTCAACGCCTTTGCCGACCTGCACGGCATCGAGCGCCGCTTCATCTCGCTCGACGAGGCGATCGCCTGGGGCGGCTTCGATGCGGCGACCAATGTCACGCCCGACCGCATCCATCATCCGACGACGCTGGCGTTGATCGCCGCCGGCAAGCATGTCATGTGCGAAAAGCCGCTGGCGGAGACCTATGAGAAGGCGCTGGAGATGACGCAGGCGGCCGAAGCCGCCGGCATCATCAATATGGTGAACCTCACCTATCGCAATGTCGCGCCATTGCAGAAGGCGCGCGAGATCGTGCTTTCCGGCGAGATCGGCGGCGTCAAGCATGTGGAGGCCTCCTATCTGCAGAGTTGGCTGGTGTCGCGCGCCTGGGGCGACTGGCGCACGGAATCGCAATGGCTATGGCGGCTCTCCACCGGCCACGGCTCCAATGGCGTGCTCGGCGATATCGGCATCCACATCCTCGATTTTGCCTCCTATGGCGCGGCTGCCGACATCGAACACGTCTTCGCGCGGCTCAAAACCTTCGACAAGGTTCAAGGCGGGTCGATCGGCGACTACAAGCTCGATGCCAATGACAGCTTCACCATGTCGGTGGATTTTTCCAACGGCGCGCTCGGCGTCGTCCATGCCAGCCGCTGGGCGACCGGCCATCTCAACGAATTGCGCCTGCGCATCTATGGCGAGAAGGGCGGGCTGGAAATCAGCCACAGCACGGAAGGCTCGTCGCTGCGCGGCTGCCTCGGCGCAGACGCCGAAACCGCCACCTGGCGCACGCTCGATGCCGGCATGGTGCCGACCAATTACATGCGCTTCGCCGATGCAGTGCGCACCGGCATTCCGCCCGATCCCGCTTTCCGCCACGCAGCCGACCTGCAAAAAATCCTCGATCTCGCCATCCTCACCGAAAAGGAGCGTTGCGAGCGCGGCATCGTGTAGCAGCGCCCGTCATCCTGTTGAAACAGGCTTGCGATAGCCTTGCTCTCGTGCGCATTGTAGCCGCGGTGCGCAGTCGACCTTAGCAACGATTCGTTTCACGCAGCCAAGCTGCCGGACAGAGGATGATGCCCCATGTCCTATACACCGATTCATCGCGTCTTGCCCGCCCTGAACCCGGACGACCTTGCGGTCGTCGCGCGGGTTTTCGAACGAGTCTGCGCCGATTGCAACGAGCCGACCAGCAGTTTGGTTGCCGCGCGTTGCGCCGGTACGCTGATCCGCTCCTTTCAGCGCGGCATCGCCGAGGAGGAGATGCTGCTCGATATCGGCCATGCGGTCTTGCGCTCCTGAACTTGTCCTGGCACGATTGCGCGCGGACCCGACGCAATCTTCGTTTGGCAAATGTCGCCGCTGCGGCTATGCAAGGGCCATGTCCGACAACGTCATCAAATTTCAGCCCCGCCCGAAACCGCAGCCGCCACGGCAGACGCCGCCCTGGGCGAAACGCCTGCTGGTGGTGCTGGCCATCGCGGCCTTCTTCATCGCTGCCTATGTCTATTTCGCGCTGACGGGTGCGGCCGCCGGCGTGTGATGTTCTTCAGGAAAACAGCGGGATGCAACGTTTTACGCAAGCAATGCGAAAGCGCTTGATCGATATTCAGCGGTTTTGGCAAGCGCCCTGGTATGGCCGCTTTGGCGGATCGATGGCTCGCCGGCAGCCGCGGATTAAGCAGCGCGTTCACCTCGCCGCCTGGTTCCATTCCTTCCGCAGGATGGCTACTGAATCGTGTTCCCGTAAATGGGAATGCCGCCGTCGTCTTTCTTGAACGATACGAATTCCTTGAGCAATCCTTCCCAGTGCATTCCCAGTTTCTCGCATAGCCGCTGGGAGGACGTGTTGTGGTCCTCCACAGAGGCATAAAGCTGCCGCGCTGCCCGCGCTGTGAAAAGATGGGCGAACAGCGCTGTCGCGGCTTAGAAGGCATAGCCGGCTCCGCCGAACACCGGATTGAAATTCCAGCCGACGGAGAAGGTATCGCCATCTTCGTGAACCGCCAAGGGATCGCCGACAAGCCTGTTGGGTTCCTTCAAGAATAGACTAAGCAAAGAAGCCGGGAAGTGGAATAGTGGCGCACCCGACAGGATTCGAACCTGTGACCTTTGGAATCGGAATCCAACACTCTATCCAGCTGAGCTACGGGTGCATCCGTGAGCGGCGAAGATTCGCCGTCGTGCTGGTGTAGGGTTCTTAGCTCAGGATGGGCGGGGCTTCAATCTGAAAATGCCTGCCGGATGCGATTTACAGTGGGTGGAATGTTACCGTAAAGTTCGTCCGGGTGTGCAGGGCGGGATTTCGTTTGAAGGCGTTCCGGGGTAGAGCTGGGAAAACGTCCTTTCGGGAAGCCAGTGCCATGCAGTTGATCGATCCGAGCCATCCGTTCTACCGACCGCTCTGGATCCGATTGCTGGTCGTCGGGTCCTGTACGGCGTGGACGGCGGTCGAAGCCTATGCGCGGCAGCCTTTCTGGGCGGTCATCACCGGGGCTGCGGCGGTCTATTCAGCCTATATGCTGCTGTTCACCTACAAGCCGGCCCCTGAAGCGCCTGCCGCGCCGCCGTCTTCAGACAGCAACGGGCCGGAGCAGCCCTAACACGCGACGCTTCTTGGACCGGAAAACCGCCGCACTTCTCCTGGAAATGCCTTAACGGCCTGGCTGGAGGCGGCGCAGGGCTTCGTCGACCATCAGGTTGGCGACGGTCATGCGGATATTGGCCTTGTCGCGATAGGGTTCGGAAAAGCCGTCGGGATGGTTCTTCCTGGCAAAGGCGCGACGCTTGTCCTGAAGGATTTGCACCGTATCGTCGGGGGCGAGGGCCAGATCCTCCGATATCTCGGCAAGCGTCAGGCGCAGCAGGTGCGGCGGTATTTGCGGTTCGGGCGGCGGCGGGGCGTCGATCCCGTCAAGCGCGTCGCGATAGCCGCGGTCCAGGCTGCCGCGATGGTCGGCGCCGGGTTCGAAAACGGCGCCGACAAAGCCGCCGCCGAAGGCGGAAAGGCTGGGTTGGGCGGCGGGCATTCCGTCTTCGTCCTCCGATTCGCACTCCTGCCTCAGCCGGTCGAGAACGGATTCGAACAGCGATTTTCCGAACAGCACGGGCCGCTTCCTTTCTTCCCTGTGAAGCGACGCGAAGGCTAAGAGGTCAAAGTGGCGCGAAACTGGTGGTTTCGGACAGGATGCGCGACTGCTCCAGGATCATGTCGTAAAGCAGGCGGGCGCTGGGCGGAAGCGCGCGTTCGCGCATGGTGATCAGGCTGTAGGGCTTGACGGTGATGTCGAAATCGGCAGGCAGGATGCGGATTTCGCCGGCGCGCGAACTCTGCCCGACCAGGAACTGCGCCATGTCGAGGGCAACGGGAGCGATGGCGTTGGAATCGCGAATGACGGCGACCGTCAGCAACAGCGAGGTCATGTTGATGATGTTGGCCGGCATCGGCAGGTCGGCGCGCATGAAGATATCCTCCAGCGTGCGGCGCAGCAGCGTGCCTGGCGGCTGGAACACCCAGTCGTAGCGGGTCAGGTCAGCAAGGCTTGCAAGCCCCTGCTTCAACAGCGGATGGCCGCTGCGCACGATCAGGCAGGCGCGCTCGACGCCGATCTCATGCATATGGAATTGCTGGGGATTGATGTCTTCTGGAATGCGGCCGAGGATGAAGTCGTGGCGCGCCGCCATCAACTCGCGGGCGAGAATGTTGCTGGTTTCTACCTGAACGTTGATCTCGATGCCGGGATAGGCCGAGGTCACCCGGCGCACGGCAGGCACGACAAGGCTGAGCGCCGGCGCGGTGACGGCGCCGACGAAGACCGAGCCGCCGCGCCCGCTGCGCAACTCCGAAAGCTCGCGGCCGGCCTCGCGCAGTTCCAGCAGGATTTTTCGAGCGCGCGTGGCAAGGGCGGCGCCATAGGTGGTGAGCACGACGCCGCGGGCGATGCGTTCGCATAGGGGTGCGCGCACGATCGCTTCCATTTCCGAGACCATGCGCGAGGCCGCCGGCTGCGACATGTGCAGCGCTTCGGCCGCCGCCGAGACCTGCCCGAGATCTTCCAGCGCCACCAGCATCTGCAGATGGCCGAGCTTCAGGCCGCTCTTAATCAGGGTGGGGCCGTCACTGTCCTGGCCGTGTACCTTGCCGGAATTCGCTATCGGGACGTGCATACTCATGAGAAGGGCTGTTTCCGGCAAATGCCATTTAAAACGTTGCAAACGGAGGCATTATATCAATTTTGGTATGCGATATGCAAGATATCGTATTTGACAGGTATGGGAAAAAAGACGAGGTTGCAAAGTGTGTGCTGGAGCAGCTCAAGCGGCTGGCGGGACGGGGAGACGCTGGCAGACACAGCCCGACGGGCGACGACGCCTTTCGTCACCGGCCGGCCACGGACCGACTTGCGGGCTTTCCGGCCTGTTTATTGCCACTCAGGGAGAGAGACATGAAAACCCTTCTTTCGTTGTTCGCAGCGACCGCGATCAGCGTCGCTTCGTTCGTCATGCCGACGCTGGCCGCCGACAAGGGCGTGGTCGGCATCTCGATGCCGACGAAGACGTCGACGCGCTGGATCTCGGACGGCGAGACCATGGAAAAGCTGTTCAAGGATGCCGGCTACACGCCGGACCTGCAGTTTGCCGATGACGACATTCCCAACCAGCTCGCCCAGATCGAGAACATGGTCACCAAGGGCGCCAAGGTTCTGGTCATCGGCGCCATCGACGGCACGACGCTGTCGGACATCCTGCAGCGCGCCCATGACGCCGGCGTCAAGGTCATCGCCTATGACCGTCTGATCCGCGACTCTGCCAATGTCGACTATTACGCCACCTTCGACAACTTCCAGGTGGGCGTGTTGCAGGCGACGACGCTGGTCAACGGCCTGAAGGCGAATTTCGCCGACACCAAGCCGTGGAACGTCGAACTGTTCGGCGGCTCGCCGGACGACAACAACGCCTTCTTCTTCTATGACGGGGCCATGTCCGTCCTGCAGCCGTTGATCGACAGCGGCGACATCGTCGTCAAGTCCGGCCAGAAGGGCATGGAACAGGTCGGCACGCTGCGCTGGGACGGCGCCGTCGCCCAGGCGCGCATGGAAAACCTGCTCTCCTCGACTTATACCGATGCGCATGTCAACGGCGTTCTCTCGCCCTATGACGGCCTGTCCATCGGCATCCTTTCGGCCCTTAAGGGCGTCGGTTACGGTTCCGGCGACATGAAGATGCCGATCGTCACCGGCCAGGACGCCGAGCTGCCCTCCGTCAAGTCGATCCTTGCCGGCGAGCAGTATTCGTCCATCTTCAAGGACACGCGCGAACTCGCCAAGGTTTCCGTCAACATGGTCAACGCGCTGATGGAAGGCAAGGAACCCGAGGTCAACGACACCAAGACCTATGACAACGGCGTCAAGGTCGTTCCCTCCTACCTGCTGAAGCCCGTCGCCGTCGACAAGTCGAACGTCAAGGACGTGCTTGTCGGCGCCGGTTACTACACCGCCGACCAGATCGACAAGTAATCGCATCTGCAAGCCATGAGGGAATCCGCGCGAGACGCGCGGATTCCCTTCGGACTCGGAGGTCTATCGCCGGCCGGATCGCGCGCATTTCCAGGGAAATACCGGTTTTCCATCGAGAAATGCCCGAACAGAACCGGGCGGTCAGGGAATGCCTGACATGGAAAACATCATTCTCGAAATGCGCAACATCACCAAGACGTTTCCGGGGGTGAAGGCTCTCGACAACGTCAGCTTCAAGGTCAGCGAAGGCGAGATCCACGCGCTGGTCGGCGAGAACGGCGCCGGCAAGTCGACCCTGATGAAGGTTCTGAGCGGCGTCTATCCCGCCGGAACCTATGAGGGTGAAATCCACTACGACGGCAAGGTCCGCGCCTTCAGCACGATTTCCGACAGCGAGGAACTCGGCATCATCATCATCCACCAGGAGCTGGCGCTGGTGCCGCTTCTGTCGATCGCCGAAAATATCTTTCTCGGCAACGAAATCGCCCAGAAGGGCGTCATCGACTGGCGCGAGACCTTCGCGCGCACGAAGGAACTGCTCGCCAAGGTCGGCCTCAACGAGGCGCCGGCGACGCTGATCACCGATATCGGCGTCGGTAAGCAACAGCTCGTGGAAATCGCCAAGGCGCTGTCGAAGAAGGTGCGGCTGCTGATCCTCGACGAACCGACCGCCTCGCTCAACGAAACCGACAGCCATGCGCTGTTGCAGCTGCTGATGGAGTTTCGCCGCCAGGGCCTGACCTCAATCATCATTTCGCACAAGCTGAACGAGATCAAGCTGGTCGCCGACAAGATCACCATCCTGCGCGACGGCGGCACCGTGGAGACGCTGGACTGTCATACGCAGGACATCAGCGAGGACCGCATCATCAAGGGCATGGTCGGCCGTGACATGGAGGATCGCTATCCGCCGCGCGAGCCGGATATCGGCCCGACGCTGCTGGAGGTGAAGAACTGGAACGTCTATCACCAGCAGCATCGCGACCGGAAATTCCTGCATGACGTCAATTTCCATGTGAAGGCCGGCGAAGTCGTCGGCATTGCCGGGCTGATGGGCGCCGGGCGCACCGAGACGGCGATGAGCATCTTCGGCCGTTCCTGGGGCCACAAGATCACCGGCGAAGTGCTGATGCACGGCAAGCCGGTGGATGTCAGCACCATTCCACGCGCCGTCGAGGCGGGGCTCGCCTATGTGACGGAGGACCGCAAGCATCTCGGCCTGGTGCTGATGAACAACATCATGCACAACACCACGCTCGCCAATCTCGACGCCGTGGCCAACAACGGCGTGATCGACGACCGGCGCGAGATGCAGGTGGCGACCGATTATCGCAAGCGACTGCGCATCCGCTCGCATTCGATCTACCAGGAAACGGTCAACCTCTCCGGTGGCAACCAGCAGAAGGTGGTGCTGTCGAAGTGGCTGTTCACCAATCCGGAGGTGCTGATCCTCGATGAACCCACGCGCGGCATCGACGTGGGGGCGAAATTCGAGATCTACTCCATCATCAACGAGCTTGCGGCGGAGGGGAAGGGCGTCCTGATGATTTCGTCGGAAATGCCGGAACTGCTGGGCACATGCGACCGCATCTATGTGATGAACGAAGGCCGCATCGTTGCCGAGCTTGCCAAGGCCGAGGCAAGTCAGGAATCGATTATGCGCGCTATCATGCGCTCCGGGGAGAAACATTAATGGCAACGGCGAGCGAAACCGACGCAAAAAACACGGCTTCGATCGGAAGCTACCTGCGCAACAATATTCGTGAATACGGCCTGCTGGTGGCGCTGGTCGTGATCATGGCGCTGTTCCAGGTCATTACGCAGGGCGTTCTCTTCCGCCCGGTCAACATCACCAACCTGGTATTGCAGAATTCCTTCATCGTCATCATGGCGCTCGGCATGCTGCTGATCATCGTGGCCGGGCATATCGACTTGTCGGTCGGCTCGATCGTCGCCTTCACCGGCGGGTTGTCGGCGATCATGCTGGTCAAATGGGGGATCCATTTTGCCATCGTCGTGCCGGTGTGTTTGATCCTCGGCGGCCTGGTCGGCGCTGCGCAGGGCTATTGGGTGGCCTACCAGAAGATTCCGTCGTTCATCGTGACGCTGGCGGGCATGCTGGTCTTCCGCGGTCTGACCTATCTGGTGCTGCAGAACCGCCCGATCGGCCCGTTCCCGCCGGACTTTCAGAGACTGTCGACCGGCTTCGTGCCGGATCTCTTGTATTTCGCCAATCCGGCCCCGGAAACCATCACCAACTTCTTCGCGCTGGTCGTCGTCGTGGCGCTGGTGGCGGCGGCCGTCTATTTCGGTCTGCGCAACCGCGCGGTCAATGCCAAGCACGGCACCGAGAATGAGCCCTTCGTCTTTTTCGCGTTGCAGATGGTCATCATCGGCGCTGTCGCGATCTTCATCGGCTTCCAGCTCTCGACCTATCGCGGCTTCCCGAACGTGCTGGTGGTCATGGCGCTGCTGATTGCCCTCTATACCTTCATCACGAACCGCTCGACCATCGGCCGGCGTATCTATGCCATGGGCGGCAACGAGAAGGCGGCGAAGCTTTCGGGCATCAACACCGAGCGGCTGACATTCTACGCCTTCGTCAACATGGGCGTGCTGGCCTCGCTCGCCGGCATGATCATCGCTGCCCGCCTCAACTCGGCGACGCCCAAGGCCGGCGTCGGCTTCGAGCTCGACGTCATTGCCGCCTGCTTCATCGGCGGCGCCTCCGCCTCCGGCGGCGTCGGCAAGATCACCGGCGCGGTCATCGGCGCCTTCATCATGGGCGTCATGAACAACGGCATGTCGATCATGGGCCTCGGCATCGATTATCAGCAGCTCGTCAAGGGGCTCGTGCTGCTCGCTGCCGTCTTCTTCGACGTCTATAACAAGAACAAGGGCTGAGGCCCCAAGGCTCCAGCCGCACTGCATACATCATGGAGATGGGCAGTCCCGCCGCATAACGCGGCGGGAACGGACAGGCTTTGCCTGAAGCATACTATATTTCGCATTTCCGGACGGAAAACCGATCTCCACTTTTCCGCGAAATGCTCTGAAAGGAACGAGACAATGCTGATATCGCAGATCAAGGATAAGGATGGAAAGATCGCCGTTGCAGTGCGCGGCGGCCCGGGCGAGGCGGCGCGCATCGTCAATAGCGCGGAGAGCGTCTATGCATTGGCGCTGGAAGCGGCGAATGGTGGCAAGCGCTTCGCCGATGTCGTCGCAACCCATGGGCTCGGCGAGAGCGTCGATCTCGAGGCCGTCTATGCCGAGGGGCGTTTCCTGCCGCCGATCACCCATCCCGATCCGGCGCACCTGCACCTGACCGGTACGGGCCTCACCCATCTCGGTTCGGCTGCGACGCGCGATTCCATGCACAAGAAGGCGAGCGAGCAGGCCGAGGAGACCCTGACCGACTCGATGAAGATGTTCCGCATGGGTCTCGAAAACGGCAAGCCGGCCCTTGGTGAAAAGGGCGTGCAGCCGGAATGGTTCTACAAGGGCAACGGCACCCAGGCGGCGGCCCCTGGGGGCAATCTCGTCTCGCCCTCTTTCGCGCTGGATGGCGGCGAGGAACCGGAAATGGCCGGCATCTACATCATCGCTGACGACGGTATGCCGTTCCGCCTTGGTTTCGCGCTCGCCAACGAATTCTCCGACCATGTGACCGAGCGCATCAACTATCTCTATCTCGCCCATTCGAAGTTGCGCCCGGCGAGCTTCGGTCCGGAAATCCGCATCGGCGCCGCGCCCGACGACATCAGGGGTGCATCGCGCATCCGTCGCGGCGGCGAACTGATCTTCGAAAAGCCGTTCCTGTCGGGCGAGGCGAACATGTCCCATACCTTCGCCAATCTCGAATACCATCATTTCAAATACGACCTGTTCCGGGCGCCTGGCGATGTGCATGTTCATATGTTCGGCACGGCGACGCTCTCTTTTGCCGACGGCATCAAGCCCGAGGAAGGTGATGTCTTCGAAATCGAGGTCGCCGAATTCGGCCTGCCGCTGCGCAATGCGCTAAGCGTCGCCCCCGAGGACGACATCGTCGTGCGCCAGCTCTAACCCATGACAATTTGCCGGCGGTTCCGCTCCCGGGAAACCCGGCAAAACCGAGGATGAAACCCATGAAGAAGAAAGCCGAATGGCCCCGCAAGCTGCGTTCCTATGACTGGTTCGGCGGCACGGGCAAGAACGCGATCATGCATCGCTCTTGGATGAAGAACCAGGGCCTGCCCGCCGATACCTTCGACGGCCGACCGATCATCGGCATCTGTAACACCTGGTCGGAGTTGACCCCCTGCAACGCGCATCTTCGCGATCTCGCCGAGCGGGTGAAGCGCGGCGTCTACGAGGCCGGCGGCTTCCCGGTCGAATTCCCGGTGTTTTCGACCGGTGAAAGCACGCTGCGCCCGACCGCGATGATGTTCCGCAACCTCGCGGCCATGGATGTCGAGGAATCGATCCGCGGCAATCCGGTCGATGGCGTCGTGTTGCTCGGCGGCTGCGACAAGACCACGCCCAGCCTGCTGATGGGCGCTGCGTCCGTCGATATCCCCGTTATCCTGGTGTCCGGCGGCCCGATGCTGAACGGCAAGTGGCGCGGCAAGGATGTCGGCTCCGGCACCGCCGTCTGGCAGTTCTCGGAAATGGTGAAATCCGGAGAGATGAGCCTGGAAGAATTCATGGATGCCGAGCAGGGCATGGCGCGTTCGGCAGGCAGCTGTATGACCATGGGCACGGCCTCGACCATGGCGTCGATGGCCGAGGCGCTCGGCATGACGCTGCCGGGCAATGCCGCCATTCCCGCCGTCGATGCGCGGCGCCGGGTGATCTCGCAGCTTTCCGGCCGCCGCATCGTCGACATGGTCAAGGAAGACCTCAAGCCGTCGGACATTCTCACCAAAGAGGCTTTCGAGAACGCCATCCGCGTCAATGGCGCCGTCGGCGGCTCGACCAATGCCGTGCTGCATCTCCTGGCGCTCGCCGGCCGCGTCGGCGTCGAACTGACGCTGGACGACTGGGATCGCCTCGGCCGCGATGTGCCGACCATCGTCAACCTGCAGCCGTCGGGCAAATACCTGATGGAAGAGTTTTACTATGCCGGCGGGTTGCCGGTGGTCATCAAGGCGGTCGCCGAGATGGGCCTGCTGCACAATGATGCGATCACCGTGACCGGCGACACGATCTGGAACGGCGTCAAGGACGTGGTCAACTACAACGAGAACGTCATCGTGCCGCGCGAGCGCGCGCTGACGCAATCGGGTGGCATCGCCGTGCTGCGCGGCAACCTGGCGCCCAAGGGCTGTGTGCTGAAGCCGTCCGCGGCCTCGCCGCATCTGATGCAGCATCGCGGCCGCGCCGTGGTCTTCGAAAGCATCGAGGATTACCATGCCCGCATCAACCGCGACGATCTCGACATCGACGAGAGCTGCATCATGGTGCTGAAATATTGCGGTCCCAAGGGGTATCCCGGCATGGCCGAGGTCGGCAATATGGGCCTGCCGCCCAAGGTGCTGAAGAAGGGCATCACCGACATGATCCGCATTTCCGATGCGCGCATGTCCGGCACCGCCTATGGCACCGTCATCCTGCACACCGCGCCTGAGGCCGCCGATGGCGGGCCGCTGGCCTTGGTGGAGACCGGCGACATGATCGCCGTCGACGTGCCGAACCGCTCGATCACACTGGAAATTTCCGACGAGGACATGGCGCGGCGTCGCGCCGCCTGGGTCAATCCGGTCAAGCCGCTCACCGGCGGTTACGGCGGGCTCTATGTCAAGACCGTGATGCAGGCCGACACCGGCGCCGACCTCGACTTCCTCATCGGCCCGCGTGGTTCGGATATCCCGATGAACCGTGACAGCCATTGAGGTTGTGGCACGTCGGTGCGGAAAACCCCTTCTCCCCCCGGGGAGAAGGGGGTCTGAAAGGGACGGACGAGGGGGTGCGAGCGCATGGAATCCTTGAGGTTTCTTGCCTTCGGCATCCCCTTCATCCCGCTGCCGCCACCTTCTCCCGCAAGGGGAAGGGGCTTTGACGCAACGCTTCTATTCCAGCACCCTTGCGCTCTACTCAGGAAAAACGATTAACCCGCCTCGCGCGCCGTTTCCGGCGCATCCTGCCCCTCGGCCTCGCAAAGCTTGCGGATCTGAGGCCATTTCTCGCGGAAAGCGGTGACGCAGGCGGGGTCGAAATGGGTGCCGCTGCAGGCGAGGATCTCGCGGTAGGCCTCCTCGATCGGCCAGGCCTTCTTATAGGGACGCTCCGAGCAGAGCGCATCGAAGACATCGGCCACGGCGACGATGCGGGCTTCGATGGGGATCTGCTCGCCCTTCAAGCCGTTGGGATAGCCGGTGCCGTCCCATTTCTCGTGATGACCGCCGATGATGGCGACGGCGACTCGCGCAAGTTCGGCGGAACTGTTGCGCAGGATGTTGACGCCGATCGGCACATGCTCGCGCATCTTTTCGATTTCATGCGGCTCCAGCTTGCCGGGCTTCAGGAGCAGGGCGTCGGGGATGCCGATCTTGCCGATATCGTGCAGCGGCGTTGCGAGATAGATGTTGCGGCGCCGGATGCGGTCGAGGCCGATGCCCTCGGCGATCAGCTCGGCGACGCCCGCGACGCGCTCTATATGATCGCCGGTATTGCCGTCGCGCCAGGCCATGGCCTGCGCGAGGCACCAGATGATCTCCTGCTCGCGCATGTCGGCGCGTTTCGAGGCGGTGCGTAGCGCCTTGTCGAGATTGTCGGCCTTGTCGGCCAGCGCCAGTTGCGCCTGGCGCAACGCCAGCAGGTTCGAAAGGCGCGCCCTGAGTTCGAGCGGATCGAAGGGTTTGTTGAGGAAATCGGTGGCGCCGGCTTCCAGCGCCTGCAGGCGGATCGAGCGTTCGCGCTCCGACGTCACCATGACGATCGGCACGTTTTCGTATTCGGGACGCTCGCGCAACGTTTTGATGACGTCGACGCCGTTGAGGACCGGCATCATGTAGTCGACGAAGACGATGTCGAAGGTGACGGCTTCGGCGCGTGCCAGCGCCCGGACCGGGCTGGTATAAGTCTCGACCTCGTCCGTCACGAACTGCCGGACAGCCGTTTCGATCGCCAGAAGGCTGGACCTGCTGTCATCGATGATAAGGAGCGGCATTCGAAACCCCCAAAAAATCCGATTCCACGCTGCCGTTTAACCGAGCGTCAAGCGAAACCCTTCCTCCGAAGGTCGCTTGCCGGCATCGGCGGCGGCGCTCTGAAATATCTCCCAATGTTTCAACCGGAGCCTGCATGGCGCCTGTTAAAATAGTCTTGAGGACGGCATGCGAAATGATGGCGCAGGCCGAAGCCGCATTGCGTCGTGCTTAACGAAGGCTAAATTCGGGGCGTAGGATCCGGTTTTACTGCCGGAAGAAACGATGAATGGGCGCCCCATTGCTGCGGCGCGCCGGTTCAATACACGATAATTATATAAGATTATTCTTTTATACTGTTCAGCTCTGCGACTGGCTCTGGCTCATCGCCGCCTCGACGGAGAGCGAGACGGTCATGGTCTCGTCCGCCTCGCCAAGCCGCAGGCCGGAGATCGGGGCGGCGTCGACATAATCGAGGCCGGTCGCGACGCGCACATAACGGCTGTCGGGGCAGATTTTGTTGGCGACATCGAAGCCGACCCAGCCGAGCCCGGCGACATGGGCCTCCGCCCAGGCATGGGAGGCCGTCTGCTGCGTGCGATCGTCCATCAGAAGGTAACCAGAGACGTAACGCGCGGGAACGCCGAGCAGGCGGGCGGCCGCAAGAAAGATATGGGTGTGATCCTGGCAGACGCCAGCCTTGGCGTCCAGCGCCGCTTCGGCGGTGGTTTCCGTGCCGCTCGCCCCCGGTTCATAGGCCACGGCCTCATGAACGGCGCCCATCAGGGCATGCAGGCGCGCCAGAGGGTTGTCGTCAGCGATGCCGCGCGCCAGTTCGCGGATGTGCTTGCCGGGCTTGGTCAGCGGCGTTTCGCGCAGGAAAAGCCAGAGCGGGCAATAGCCGAGATGTTCGCCGAAGACGCCGTTGCGATCCTCGGTCTCGACCTCGCCGGCGGCGACGACGCTGACGGTGTGGTGGTCGCCGCTGATCGACAGCAGTTCGGTCCGGTTGCCGAACTGGTCGTCATAGACGACCTGGGGGTCGGCGCCCTCGACGGTCACGGACCAGTTCAACACCTTTTGCCCCGGCGCGGTCGGCGGCGAGAGGCGCAGCCGCTGCAAGGTGTAGTGCGCCGGGCCGTCATAGGTGTAATGCGTGGTATGGCTGATCTTCAGTTTCATGCCTGTCACCTATCCCCGCCTCACTGGTAGAAGCGGTAGCCCTCGCTGATTTCCTGACCCAACTGATTGTTGCGCTGCACGAAATCCTCGAGGAATTCATGCAGGCCCTTGTCCATGATGTCTCGCACCGACAGCGCCTGCAAGGCGCGCAGCATCGCGTCGGCGGTCTCGTGCGCCGGCAGGCGCTCGTCATATTCCTGTGCGAGATAGCCGAGATTGCTGACGATCTTTTCGTAGCAGTAGCTGAGCGAGCGCGGCATCTGGCCGTTGAGGATCAGGAAATCGGCGATGTTGGCCGGCTTGTACTCGGCGTCATAGACCCAGCTATAGGAGCGATGCGCCGAGACCGAGCGCAGGATTGATTCCCATTGCACGTTGTCGAGCGACGAGCCGACCGCCGAGACCGAGGGCAAGAGCACGTAATATTTGACATCGAGAATGCGGCTGGTGTTGTCGGCGCGCTCGATCAGGGTGCCGATGCGGGCGAAATTATAGAGTTCGTTGCGCAGCATCGAGCCGTGGAAGGCGCCGCGGATCAGGGCGACGCGGCGCTTGATCGCGTCGATGACTTCGGGCAGGTCGGCGGGCTTCACCCGCTTGGCCAGCAGCGTCTTCATCTCGATCCAGCATTCGTTGACCGCTTCCCAGGTGTCGCGGGTCAGGGCCGTGCGCACCATGCGGGCATTGTTGCGTCCGGATTCGAAGCAGGACATGACGCTGGAGGGGTTGGCGCGCTCGCGCAGCAGGTAGTCGATGGCATCGACACTGGTCGTCTTGTCGTGCATTTCGCCATAGGGCTCGCGCACGCCCGCGCTTTGCAGCACCCCGTCCCAGTCGTCGTCGGTAACGCCGCTGCGGGTCAACGACATGCGCAGGCCGGCATCGATCAGCCGGGCGATGTTTTCGGCACGCTCGATGTAACGGAACATCCAGTAGAGGCCATTTGCGGTTCTTCCAAGCATGTCCGTCTCAGTCCTCCAGCACCCAGGTGTCTTTCGTGCCGCCGCCCTGGCTGGAATTGACCACCAGCGACCCCTGCTTCAGCGCCACGCGCGTCAACCCGCCGGGGATGATCTGCACCTTGTCGGAAACCAGCACGTAGGGACGCAGATCCACATGGCGCGGCGCGATGCCCTTCTTGACGAGGATCGGCACGGTCGACAGCGACAGCGTCGGCTGGGCGATGTAATTGGCCGGGCGGGCAGCGAGCTTGGCGGCGAACTCGGCGCGTTCCTTTTTCGACGCCGTCGGGCCGACCAGCATGCCGTACCCGCCGGAACCGTGGACTTCCTTGACGACGAGGTCGGCGAGATTGTCGAGCACGTATTGCAGGCTCTGCGGCTCCGAACAGCGCCAGGTCGGCACGTTTTCGAGCAGCGGCTTGCGGCCGGTGTAGAATTCGACGATTTCCGGCATGTAGGAATAGATCGCCTTGTCGTCGGAAATGCCGGTGCCCGGCGCATTGGCGATGGTGATGTTGCCGGCTCGGTAGACATCCATGATGCCGGGTATGCCGAGCGCCGAATCCGGCCGGAAGGTCAGCGGGTCGAGGAAATCGTCGTCGACGCGGCGGTACAGCACGTCGATGGCCTCGTAGCCGCGCGTGGTGCGCATCTTCACCTTGCCGTCCATGACGCGCAGGTCCGAGCCTTCCACCAGCTCGACACCCATCATGTCGGCGAGAAAGGAATGCTCGTAGTAGGCGGAATTGTAGATGCCCGGCGTCAGCACCGCCAGGCGCGGCTTGCCCTTGCAGCCAGGAGGCGCCAGCGACGCGAGGCTCTGGCGCAGCAGCATCGGATAGTCTTCCACGCGCTGCACCTTGTTGCGGTGGAACAGCTCGGGGAACATCTGCATCATGGTTTCGCGGTTTTCCAGCATGTAGCTGACGCCCGAGGGCGTGCGGGCATTGTCCTCCAGCACATAGAACTGGTCCTCGCCGGTGCGCACGATATCGGTGCCGACGATATGGGTGTAGACGCCACCGGGCGGGCGAAAACCGATCATCTGCGGCAGGAAGGCGCTGTTCTTCTCGATCAGCGCGCGCGGGATGCGCCCGGCGCGGATGATTTCCTGCTTGTGATAGATGTCGTCGAGAAAGGCATTGAGCGCCACGACGCGCTGTTCGATCCCCTGCGCCAGCTTGCGCCATTCCTTGGCCGAGATGATGCGCGGGATGAGATCGAAGGGGATGAGCTTTTCGGCCGAGTCCGCGTGGCCGTAGACTGCGAAGGTGATGCCGGTTTTTCGGAAGATGCTTTCCGCATCCCGGGACTTGCCGATCAGATGCGCGGGGTTCTGTCCGGAATACCACTCGAAATATTGCTGGTAAGGCTGGCGCGGCGCGTCGTCCGCATTCATCATTTCATCAAATGCCAATGGCGCATTCCCCATTTTTTTTCATTTGAATACAACGGAAGAGGCAATGCAAGAACCATGCACAATCGCCATCGAAGTTTTTGAGCGGTGGTTTTCCGGCGTTTTCGCCCGTGGCGGCGCAACCTGCGGTTTTTGCTGGCGAAGAAGACCGGAAGCGATTGGCCGCCGTTTCGGCAAATGCCGGAAAATATGGCAGTGTTGCAGTTCGGTGCCGATCGGCGGGAAAAGGCGATCGGCGGCGTGCGGCGGCGCCATTCGCGTTTTGACGGGGCGGGGGCGGGGGCGTAGAGCCTGACCTGCCGACGCTTGCCAACCCGGGCAATGCCGCAGCACGCTCCCGTTTCCGGAACCATCCATGCTCGATCGTCTTGCTCCCGCCGTGTTCGTGTTCCTATGGTCGACAGGCTGGATCGCTGCTGGTTATGCCGCCATCCATTCGGAACCCTTCACCTTTCTCGCCTGGCGCTACGGCCTGTCCTTCCTCGCCTTCGCGGCGCTGTGCATCGTCGCCGGAGCCCGCTGGCCACGCGACTGGCGGCAGGCCTTGAAGGCGGTCTATTCCGGCATCTTCCTGCATGGGCTTTATCTTGCCGGTCTCTGGTGGGCGGTGGCGCGCGGTGTGCCGGCGGGGCTGTCGGGCATCATCGCGGCGCTGCAACCGCTGTTGACGGCTGTGGCCGCGGCCAGCCTGCTTGGCGAACGCCTGTCGCGGCTGCAGAAACTCGGGCTGGCGCTCGGCTTCCTCGGCATCGCCATCGCCATCTCGCCGAAGCTGACGGCCATCGATCCCGGCAATCTCGGCCAGACGGCGGTGCCGCTCGTCGTCAACCTGCTCGGCATGGTCTCGGTGACCTATGGCACGGTCTACCAGAAGCAGCACCTGCAGGTCGGTGACATCCGGACCATCGCGACGCTGCAATATGTCGGGGCGCTCTTGGTCACCGCGCCGCTGGCGCTGTTTACCGAACGGCTGCATTTCGACGGCTCCTGGCCGGCGATCCTGACCATGCTGTGGTCGATCTTCGGCCTTTCGATGGGCGCCATCGGCCTGCTCCTGTACCTGATCCGGCGCGGACAGGTGTCGAAGGCGGCCTCGCTGATCTATCTCGTGCCGCCGCTGGTCGCGGTCGAGGCGGCCATTGCCTTCGGCGAGCCGCTGACCCTGCCGATGATCGTCGGCACCGTCATCGTGGTGATCGGCGTCTATTTCACCAACCGCCGGCCGATTGGTCGATAATGAAAAACGCCGGCCCCAGGGGACCGGCGTTTCTGATCGTTACACCCGCTCTTAACGGCTGGACGAGCGCTTGGCGCCGCCGTCGCGGCGCGGCTGGCCGCCGGTGCGGTCGGCGAACTTCTGGCGCGGCGGGCGCTTCTGGCCGGGGCGGGCGTGCGGATGGGCCTTGCCGGGCTCGGAGGCGGAAGCCTCGCCGCCCTGACGGCGCTGGCCGTTGCCGTTGCGCGGCTGGCCGCCATTGCCGTTGCCGCCGCGGCCGCGGTTGCCGGAACGGGCCGGCTGACGGTTACCGCCGCCATTGCCGCGTCCGCTGAATTCCGGACGCTCGCCGCCGGCAGTGGTGATCTCGATGCCCATCAGGCGCTCGATGTCGCGCAGCAGATGCGCTTCGTCGGGCGTGCAGAAGGCGATGGCGATGCCGTCGCGGCCGGCGCGGGCCGTGCGGCCGATGCGGTGGACATAGGCATCCGGCACTTCCGGCAGGTCGTAGTTGAAGACATGGCTGACGCCGGGGATGTCGATGCCGCGCGCGGCGACGTCGGTGGCGACGAGGATGCGGATTTCGCCGTCACGGAAGGCCTTCAGGGCGCGCTCGCGCTGGCCCTGGCTCTTGTTGCCGTGGATCGAGGCGACGGCATATTCCTTTTCCGCCAAGTGCTTGGACAGCTTTTCCGCCGTGTGCTTGGTGCGCATGAACACCATGGCCTGCGCCTGCGGATTGTCGTTCAGCGTCTTCTTCAGAAGCTCGGTCTTGTCGTTCTTGCCGGCGAGGAAATGCACATATTGCTCGACCTTGTCGGCGGCTTTGCCGGGCGGCGTGACCTCGACCTTGACCGGGTCCTTCAGGAAGCTGCCGGCGAGATCGGCGATCGACTTCGGCATGGTCGCCGAGAAAAGAAGCGTCTGGCGCTTGGCCGGAACCATGCGGGCGATGCGGCGCAGATCGTGGATGAAGCCGAGATCGAGCATCTGGTCGGCCTCGTCCAGCACCAGATGGGTGACATGGGCGAGCGAGATGGCGTTGCGGTTGATGAGATCGAGCAGGCGGCCGGGCGTGGCGACGAGGATGTCGGTGCCGCGCTCCAGGATCAATTGCTGCTTGTTGATCGAGGCGCCGCCGACGACCTGGTTGATCCGCAACGGCGTCTTCTTGAGGAAGGAGCGCAGGCTGTCGGAGATCTGGTTCACCAGCTCACGGGTCGGCGCGAGGATGAGAACGCGGGTGGTGCGATTGGCCGGGCGCCGGGCGTCCGCAATCAGCATCTCGATGATCGGCAGGCCGAAGGCGGCCGTCTTGCCGGTGCCGGTCTGGGCGAGACCGATCAGGTCGCGTCCCTCGAGCAGCAGCGGAATCGCCTTCTCCTGTATCGGCGTCGGCGTTTCATAACCGAGAGCGGACACGGTCGCGACGATCTGCGCCGACAGGCCGAGCGTTTGGAAATTGGTCAAAATAAATGCCTCTTCGTGGCGCCGGAAGCCATAGCGGGCCGCAGGATTGCGGCTCCGTGGCATCTGGCGTCAAGAACCCCGCGTGAAGTGGGAACTTGTGTTGGAAAGTGCTTTCCAGCGCTCGTGTTTTGTCCGCCACCGTGGCGAAGTCTCTTGGCCGAGCCATCCTCTCTTGCGCGTCAAATCCGGCGCGAACGCTCACGCGGCGTTCGGAGAGGGGAAAGCTGTCGGGCATTTGGAGGTTTTCGGGGCAAATGTCAAGGGCCAAGCAGAAATGACGAAGCCTGCGCGAGCCGCCGCGCAGGCTGATCCGGAAGCGTTCGGGGTGTTCGTGCCGAAGGCTCAGCGAGGGCAGACCTCGACGCGATAGCCGCGACCCCAATAATCATGGCGCCATTCCATGTGGCAGTAACGCGGACGCGGCGGCGGCAGGTAGTCCGGATAATAATAGACCGGACGGCCGTAATAGGGCTGGCTGCCGGCGGCGAGCGCCCCGCCGATGAGGCCGCCGACGGCGCCCGCGGCAAAGCCGCCCCAGAAGCGACCATGGGCGGCGGCGGGCGCGGAGGTCGCGACGCTGGCGATGGCGAGCGTGGTTGCGATCAGGCCCGCAGAGACAGTCTTTTGCAATACGGACATCGTTCGAATCCTTTCTGTTTCGCTCCGAAGAGCCAGGATCGAAGATGATCGCGCAACGTGGCGGAACCACGCCACATTTGCGCCATTGCGGGTTAAATTTCGTTCATGTTCGACGGCCTCAGAAATCGGTCGGCACGCCGCCTTCCGCCTTGCGGCGCGCGACGAAGGCGTCGAGTTCCTCCGAAATGGCCGGGTCGAGCGGCGGCTGCTCGTAATGCTTCAGCGTTTCCTTGAACACCCGGTTGGCGTGGTCGTAGGTCGTGGGACGACCGGCTTCGCTCCAGGTCTCGAAATTGCGCCAGTCCGACAGGATCGGCGAATAGAAGGCGTTTTCGTAGCGCGCCAGCGTATGCGCCGTGCCGAAATAATGGCCGCCGGGGCCGACATCGCGCACGGCGTCGAGGGCCAGCGCATCGGCGCTGACATCGAGCGGTTTCAGGAATTCCGCCACCATCTGCAGCATGTCGACGTCGAGGATGAACTTCTCGAAGGAGGCGGTGAGCCCGCCTTCGCTCCAGCCGGCGGCATGCATGATGAAATTGCCGCCGCCCTGCGTCAGAGCCCAGAGCGACAGGGCCGATTCATAGGCCGCCTGCGCATCCAGCGTGTTGGCGGCATTGGTGTTGGAGGTGCGGTAGGGAAGACGATAGCGGCGCGCGAGCTGGCCGCCGGCGATCACCGCCTTCATGTATTCCGGCGTGCCGAAGGCCGGCGCACCCGTCTTCATGTCGACATTCGAGGTAAAGCCGCCATAGATGACTGGCGCGCCCTTTCGCACCATCTGCGTAAACGCGATGCCGCACAGCGCCTCGGCATTCTGCTGAACCAGCGCGCCGGCGATGGTCACCGGGGCCATGGCGCCGGCCAGCGTGAACGGCGTCACCACCACAACCTGATTGCGCGAGGACATTTCGATGATGCCCTGCAGCATCGGCCCGTCCAGGCGCAGCGGCGAGGAGGAATTGATGATCGTGAACAGCGACGGCTCGCGCTCCATCTGCTCCATCGAGATGCCGCGGCCGATGCGGGCGATCTCGATGCCGTCGAGATTGCGCTGCTGGCCGAGCGAATAGCAGTGGAACGGTTTGTCGGTGAGCTTGACGAGATCGGAGAGACAATCGAGATGGCGCACGGAGGCATGGATATCGACCGGTTCGACCGGATAGCCGCCCGTTGTGTGGATGATGTCGTAGCTCTGCGCCAGTTTGAGGAGCTTGCGATAATCTTCCTGGTTGCCGGCACGGCGGCCGCCGTCGCGGTCGGCGACGAAGGGGGCGCTGGCGATCTGGGCGAAGACGAGATTGTCGCCGCCGATGGCGACGTTGCGCAGCGGATTGCGGGCGTGCAGGGTGAAGGTGGAGGGCGCGTGCGCCACATAGTCCATGATCATGGCGCGGTCGAAGCGCACCCGGTCCTTGCCGGGTGTCACCACGGCGCCGGCCGCCTTCATGCGCTCGCGCGCCTGCGGCAGCATGATGTCCATGCCGATCTCTTCGAGGATGGTCAGCGACGCCTCGTGGATGTCCTCCAGCGCCTCCGGCGACAGAATCCGGCTCTTGTCGAGCGAATTGACCAGATTGAGATAGGCGGAAGCGCCGCTTTTGCGGCTGCGCTCGACCCCGCGGCCGCCGTTGCGGCGACGACGTTCGGGCTGGGCGGCGGTATCGGTTTCAGGCGGTACTGCGGGGCTGATGTCGCTCATGGCAAATCCGATGGTGTGTTCTCGACATGGTTGTCGCAGGAATTTGTCCCTTTTGTCGCCGCTGTTTGCGACAGGAAGCCGACTTTCTTGGGATAGCGCGACATGGCGAACGCGTCGGGCAAGGCTCGGCCTTTATCGCGGTTGGTTAACGCGTTGTTATGCCCGTCGTGATATGCGGGAGGAATGCGCCCGGAAGCGTGGCACCAGAGTGTGGAAGAAATGGCTGGCGAACTGCTCGATATAGCCTGCGAAAGGATCATGCACCGTGAGCGGCCCGCCTCTATCAAGGACAGTGAACTGCGCTTCGTCGCCGTGAATGCTGCCTATGCCCGCCTGTTCGGCCGCGCGCCCGACGAATTCCACGGCCTGCGCTCCGAAGATGTCGACGATGTCTCCGACCGGCGCGATGTCGGCGATTGCGAGCGCCGCGCGCTGGTGTTCGGAACCGAGGAGACGGCGTTGTTTGCCGGTGACGGCTGGTTCGACGACCAGGTGGTGGTGATCGAGCGCTTCATGCCGGCCGATGACCGCGCCTTCGTCTTCGGCCTGTTCGGCGCCTGGAACGAGGAGCGAGAGGCGCGGGACGAACCCGTGCTCACCCATGCGCCGGTTCGCGAGGATTTCGAACGCATCCCCGCGCCGCCCGCCTTCACACCGCCGCCACTCGACGCCACCGTCACCGAGGCGCTCGATCTCATCGATATCGGGCTCGGGGTCTTCGACCCGCAGGGGCGGCTGGTTTATTGCAATGCCGGCTTCCGCGTCATCTATGGCGAACCCTGCGGCCATTTCGATCTCGGCGTTACCTATCGGATGCTGCTGGAGCGCATCTACGATTACGGCGTCGCCCGTTTCGGCGACGAGATCGTGCAAGGCTTCGGCACGCGGGAGCAATGGGTTTCCGGCCGCATCGAGCAGGCGCAGCGCCCCCACTACGACAAGGTGGAGCCGGCCTGCGACGGCGGCTGGCTGCGCTGCGTCAACCGGCGGCTCGACGACGGCTCGATGATCGTGCTGCGCCTGGACGTGACTGCGCAGAAGGAGCAGGAACTGGCGCTGCGTCGGCATATCGGCGAAACGGAACTGTTCCGATCGGTGCTGGAAGAGATGCCGGTCGCCGTCTTCATGCGCGACGCGGCCCACCGCCTGACCTTCGTCAACGAGGCCTATGCCGACATGGTTGGCGCGCCGCGCGCCGAATTGATCGGCACCACCGAAGCTGAAGTCTTCGACGATGCCGGCCGGGACTTCCATGCCAAGAACGATGACGTTCTGGAAAACGGCACGCTTATCCAGCGCGACGACGTCCTGCCGCGCCGCGACGGCAGCGTGCTGCCGATCATCACCCGCATGGCGCGCATCGACACGGGAACCGAAAAATACGTGGTCGGTTCCATGACCGATGTCTCGATGCTAAAGGCACGCGAGGCGCAGCTCGAGGAGGCGCGTCTGGAGGCGGAGACCCTGCATCGCGATGTCGGCAGCGTGCTCGAATCCATGCCGGTCGGCATCCTGATCCCCCCCCCCGACCTGACCATCGAATTCGCCAACCCTGCCTTTCACGAGATCTGGGATTATCCCGCCGAAACGGTGCTTGCCGGCAGCCCGTTTCGCGATTATGTGCGCTTCAACTTCGACCGGGGCCTTTATGCCTGCTACGGCGAAGATTTCGAGGACGTTTTCCAGCGCCGTGTGCGGGAACTGTGCGACGTCAGTGAAAACGACCAGCGCGAAGTTTCCATCCCCAACGGCAAGACCCTGATCATCACCGCCAAGAACCTTTCCGGCGGCAAGGTGCTGATCTCCTATGTCGATATCTCCGCAGTCCGCGACAGCGAGCGCCGCATGCAGGAGACACGCCGCGAGCTGGAGCGTGTCGGCCAGTTCATGAAGGATGCCACCTGCGTGATGACGCAGGGCCTGATCGTCATGGAGAACGACCTGATTGTGCTGTCAAACGAGGCGGCGGCGCGGATTCTGCATGTTCCGCCGGAGCTGGTTGCGCATGGCGGCAGCGCGTCGGCGATCTTCGATCATTGCGCGGCGCGGGGCGATTTCGGCGGCGATCCGGAAGCGCTCGGCCAGTCCTGGCGCAAGGTGATCGCCGACAAGCATTCCTTCTCCCACGGTTTTCTCGCGGCGGGGCAGACATGGGTGCGCATGGAGGCGAATTTCAGCGGCCAAGGCCACTGGATGTTCGTGCTCAACGACCTCACGGAGATGAAGCGCCGCGAGGAGGAACTGACCGCGCTGCTCGCCCGCAGCGAGGCCGCCGACCGCGCCAAGTCCGAATTCCTCGCCAATATGAGCCATGAGATCCGCACGCCGATGAACGGCGTGCTCGGCATGGCCGAGCTTTTGTCGCGCACCCAGCTCGACACCCGCCAGCGCACCTTCGTCGATATCATCGGCAAATCCGGCAATGCGCTGCTGACCATCATCAACGACATCCTCGACTTCTCCAAGATCGATGCCGGCCAGATGAAATTGCGCAAGGCGCCGTTCGATCCGGTCGAGGCGGTGGAAGACGTGGCGACGCTGATGTCTTCCGCGGCGGCCGACAAGGATATCGAGCTTCTGGTCCGCTGCGGGCCGGATGTGCCGCAGGTGGTCGTCGGCGATGCCGGCCGTTTCCGCCAGATCGTCACCAATCTCGTCGGCAATGCCGTCAAGTTCACCGAGATGGGCTATGTGCTGATCGACGTCACCGCCGAGCCGGACGGCGAGGGCGCGGTACTGCTGGGCCTGCGGGTCGAGGATACCGGTATCGGCATCGCCGGGGAAAAGCTGGACACGATCTTCGAAAAATTCTCGCAAGGTGACGGTTCCTCGACGCGCCGGCATGACGGCACGGGGCTGGGGCGGGCGATCACGTCCGGTCTCGTCGACTTGTTCGGCGGCTATATCACCGTCACCAGCGAGCCGGGGCGGGGATCGATCTTTTCCGTGCGCCTGCCGATGGTCGCACCCGCCCGAAGCGGCGAGGTCAAGGGTCTGCCGGTCAACGTCAATGGCGCGCGGGTGCTCATCATCGACGACAATGCGGTCAGCCGCGGCATTCTTGAGGAGCAGGCGCGGCGCTGGGGGTTCGATGCCTTCGCCACCGGCAGCGGTGAGGAAGCGCTGGCGCTTCTGCAAGCGGCCGCCGATTTCGGGGTGGATGTCGACGCGGTCGTGCTCGATTACCGGGCGCAGGGCATGTCGGGCGCCGATATCGCCCGCGCCATCCGTCGCGAGCCCCGCTTCGACGATCTCGCCATCATCTTCCTGACCTCGATGGATGCCGTCGGCGACGACGATTTCTTCTCGGCGCTGAAGGTGCAGGCGCATCTGATGAAGCCGGCCCGCGCCAAGGTGCTGCGCAGCGCCATCGTCGATGCGGTGCGCGCCGCCCGCATCCGCCGGCTGTCTGCGGCGCCTGACCGGCCGGCGATCACGTCGACCTTATCCGCAAGCGTGGCATCGGCCGCCGCCCAGTCGCAGGCCGGCGGCCTGGATGTGCTGGTCGCCGAGGACAACGAGGTCAATTGCATCGTCTTCTCGCAGATCCTCCAGGGGCTGGATCTCCGCTTCCTGATCGTCAATGACGGGCAACAGGCGCTGGAGGCCTGGCGGGAGCACAAGCCGGGCGTCATCCTGATGGATGTGTCGATGCCGGTCATGAACGGCCATCAGGCGACGCGCGCCATTCGCGCCCATGAAGGCGCGGCGATCGCGCGCGGCGAGACGGTCGAGCCGGTGCCGATCGTCGGCGTCACCGCGCATGCGCACGCCGCCGACCGGGATCTCTGCTTCCAGTCCGGCATGAACGACTATCTTTCCAAGCCGCTCAGCCCGGAAATGCTGGAGGAAAAGATCGGCCGCTGGCTGCCGCGCAAGGCGAAGGCGTCAAGCACAAACTAAATTTCCATTTTATCACATTTCCGGTCGGAAAGCCGGTTCACGCTATATCTGGAAATACTGGCTTGACCCCGCAAAGCATCTCACGCTTGCCAGCAAAGCCCGGCCGGCGCTCGACGGTGAAACCCGCCTGCGCCAGATTGCGGCGCACGAAGCCCGCCGCCGCATAGGTCGCGAAACGGCCGCCGGCGACGGTCTTGTCGTAGAGGGCGCGCATCAGTTCGAGCGACCACATGTCCGAATTGCGCGATGGCGCGAAGCCGTCGAGATACCAGGCGTCGAAGGCTGCATCGAAGTCGCGCACGCCTTCCAGCGCCGGGCCGCAGACGACGGTCAACCGGGTCCGGTCGTCGATGTCGAGCGTGACATGGCCGCCAGGTTCGGCCGGCCACAGCGCGACAAGCGCCTGCCGCTCGCGGTCGATCTCGGGCCAGCGCGACAGCGCCCGGTCGATATCGGCCGCCGCCATCGGATAAAGCTCGAAGGAGACGAAGTGGAGATGGCCGCCCGGCCCCCGCGTTTCCCGCCATTGCCGAAACGTCTCGCAGAAATTCAGGCCGGTTCCGAAACCCAGTTCGCCGATGCGGAAACTCTCTGCCGCCTGCCAGCGCGCGGGCAGGCCGTTCCCGTCGAGAAACACGTAGCCGCATTCCAGCCGGCCGTCGGTCTGGCAATAAAAGTGATCGCCAAAGGCCAGCGAATAGGGCATATCGCCGTCGCGCCAGTCGAGCGCCTGCCCGGCCGGGGCGGGCGTCGTTTCGGAGGTGGTTTCAGTCATGGCTCTTTCTTCGTCCAATGCCGTTCCTGCCGATACGCCGCCGGCGAGCGCCGGTCAATCGTCCGCCGACCTCGTCATCGTCGGCGCCGGCATCATGGGCCTGTGGGCGGCCTTCGAGGCGGGGAAGTCCGGCCTGAAGACGATGCTGATCGATGTGAAGGGTGCGGGGGCCGGGGCAAGCGGCGGGCTGCTCGGCGCCTTGATGCCGCATATGCCGGATCGCTGGTCGGCGAAGAAGCAGTTTCAGTTCGATGCGCTGGTATCGCTGGAGGCGCGCATCGCCGAGCTGGAAGCGATAACCGGACTTTCCGCCGGCTATCGCCGCAGCGGCCGGCTGATCCCGCTGCCGAAGCCGCATCTGCGCGATATCGCGTTGCGCCACCAGGCCGATGCCGAAACGGCTTGGAAGACGCCGACGCGGGCCTTTCATTGGAATGTGATCGATGCGCCGCAGGTCGCGGGCTGGGTGCGGGTCGAGGCGGGTGCCGCCGGCTTCGTGCATGACACGCTGGCGGCCAGGATTTTTCCGCGCGGGCTGGTGGCGGCGCTGGCGGCGGCGCTTGCGACCTTTCCGAACCTCGCCTTTCGGAAAGGGGAGGGCGTTTCCGCCATCGATGCCGCGCGAAAACGCCTGCATTTCACGTCCGGCGACTCGCTGTCCTATGGCGCCTGCATCGTCGCCGCCGGCGTTTCCGCCTTCCAGTTGCTCGAAGCCCTGGGGCCGGCGCTGCAAAAACCGCTGGGGCAGCCCGTGAAGGGGCAGGCGGCGCTGCTGGCCGCCGATGTCGATCCCGGCCTGCCGGTGATCTTCCTCGACGGGCTCTATGTCGTTGCGCATGAAGGCGGCCATGTCGCCATCGGTTCGACCAGCGAGAACAGCTTTGCCGAACCGTTTTCGACCGATGCGCAGCTCGACGGGCTGGTGGCGGCGGCGCGCGACCTCGTGCCGGCCTTGGCGGACGCGCCCGTTGTCGAGCGCTGGGCCGGGCTGCGGCCGAAGGCCATCGATCGCGATCCGATGGTCGGCCCGCATCCGGACCATCCCGGCATTGTCGCGCTCACCGGCGGGTTCAAGATCAGTTTCGGCCTCGCCCATGTTCTCGCCCGCGCGGCGGTGGATGCCATCGAGGGGCGGGCGATGGACGTGCCCCCCGGCTTCACGCTGGAAAGCCATTTGGCCGTCGCCGGACGAAATGCGCCGTAAAGCCCCCGGTTGCTGCATCGCACTTCGCATCCCTGTCATGCAAATCACCTAGATCCGGCCGCAGGAGTCGTTTTGGACAAGGGGACGACATGCGTTATGCCATCTTTTTCACGCCGCCCGCGGGTGATCCGCTGACGCTGGCGGCGACGCAATGGTTGGGGCGTAATGCCTTTTCCGGTCATCCGGTCGAGCCGCCGGCGCTGCGCGGCCTCACGATTCCCGAGATCGCCTATTATACTGCGCTGCCGCGCCGCTACGGCTTTCACGCGGCGCTGAAAGCGCCGTTCCGTCTCTCCGAAAAGATGTCGGAATCGATGCTGCTGCGCCATCTCATGCGGTTTGCCGGCACCATCGCGCCGTTTGCCGTCGAGCGCATGGAGGTTGCCCGTCTCGGCGATTTCTACGGGCTGGTGCCCTCCTGCCCATCTGAGCAGCTGCTTTTCCTTGCCGCCGCCGTGGTGCAGGAATTCGACGCCTTTCGCGCGCCTTTGACCGAAGAGGAGATCGAGCGGCGCGACCCGCATGGGTTGAGCGCCGCCCAGCTCGCCAATCTGCATCGCTGGGGCTGCCCGCATGTGATGGACGAGTTCCGTTTCTATATGAGCCTGACCGGCCCGGTGGCGTCGGCAGTAATGACCGTGCTCGGTCCGGCGCTGGAAGATTTTTTCGCGCCGGTGCTGCAATCACCAATGGAGATCGCCAATCTCGCGCTGTTCGTTGAGGAGGAGTCAGGCGCGCCCTTCCGGGTGCATTCCCTGCATCCGCTGGGGCGAATTTCACGGCGACGCACGGCCTGAGAGCGACGGTAAAGCTGTGCGCCGGCGGTTTTCCATCTCGACTTTCGCGGCATGAGTGCTACCGTCGAAGCCTGTCCGCATGGGGTTCTTTCGATGGTATCCGAGACTTATCCGCGCGATCTCGTTGGTTACGGTCGCGCCATTCCCGATCCGAAATGGCCGGGAGATGCCCGCGTCGCGGTGCAATTCGTGGTCAATTACGAAGAGGGTGGCGAAAGCTGTATTCTCGACGGCGACCCGGCCTCGGAATGCCTGCTCTCCGAAATCGTCGGCGCGCAGGCCTGGGCCGGGCAGCGCAACCTCAACATGGAATCGATCTACGAATACGGTTCGCGCGCCGGCTTCTGGCGCCTGTGGCGCATGTTTACCGGGCTGAACGTGCCGGTCACCGTCTATGGCGTGACCCTGGCCATGGCCCGCAACCCGGAAGCGGTGGCCGCCATGAAGGAAGCCGGCTGGGAAATCGCCAGCCACGGTTATCGCTGGCTGGAATATAAGGATTTTTCGGAAGAGGCAGAGCGCAAGCATATCCTCGAGGCCGTGCGGCTGCATACCGAACTCACCGGCGAGCGCCCCTACGGCATGTATCAGGGCAAGCCTTCCGACAACACGCTGCGGCTGGTGATGCAAGAGGGCGGTTTCCTCTATTCCTCCGACTCCTATGCGGACGACCTGCCGTTCTGGGTCAGGGGCGTCGACGGCACGCCGTTCCTGATCATCCCCTATACGCTTGAAACCAACGACATGCGGTTTGCGACGCCGCAGGGGTTCAACACCGGCGACCAGTTCTTCACCTATCTCAAGGATGCCTTCGATACGCTCTATGAAGAGGGCCGGGAAGGCAGCCCGAAGATGATGTCGGTCGGCCTGCATTGCCGCCTCGTCGGCCGTCCGGGCCGTGCGGCGGCGCTGAAACGCTTCATCGAGTATGTGCTCGGTCATGAGAAGGTCTGGGTGCCGCGCCGCATCGATATCGCCCGGCACTGGCATGCTCATCACAAGCCGTCGAGCCTGCTGCCATGAGTGCGCGGGCCGATTTCATCGAAAAGTTCGGCGGCATCTTCGAGCATTCGCCGTTCATCGCCGAGCGCGCCTACGATTCCGGCAATATCCTGGTGCCGCTGACCGTCAGGGGGGTGCATGCTGCCTTCGTCGCGATGTTCCGCGCGGCGAGCGAGGCGGAGCGGCTGGGCGTGCTGCGCGCCCATCCCGATCTCGCCGGCCGACTGGCGATTGCCGGGGAACTCACCGAGGACAGCCGCAAGGAGCAGGCCGGCGCCGGCCTCGATCGGTTGAGCCCGCAGGAGCACGCCCGCTTCACCGCCCTGAACACGGCCTATGTCGAAAAATTCGGCTTCCCCTTCATCATCGCCGTCAAGGGGCTCGGCAAGGACGACATCCTCGCCGCTTTCGAGCGCCGCATCCACAATCCGCGCGAGGGCGAATTCGCGACCGCCTGCGCCGAGGTCGAGAAGATTGCGGCGCTCAGGCTCTCCGGCCTGTTGCCGCCGGGCTGAGGCAGGATTGCATCCCGGCTTCGATGCGCAGAAAAGGCGCCACGCCAATCCAAGGACATCAACGTGCAAGATTATCTTTCCATCGAACCGCTGACGCAGGCCGCGTTCGCGCCCTTCGGCGACGTGATCGAGGCCGATCCGGCCCGGATGCGGCTGATCAACGGCGGCAATACCGAGCGGTTCCATGCGCTTTTCGCGCCTGAGGCAGCCGGCGAAAACGCCCGCGTCATCGTCAATCTGTTCCGTGGCCAGCCGCGCGCCTTTCCCTATCCCGTCGATATGATGGAGCGTCATCCGTTCGGCAGCCAGAGCTTTTCGCCGCTGAGCGGCCGGCCCTTCCTCGTGGTCGTCTCCGAGGATGAGGACGGCAGGCCGGGGCGTCCGCGCGTCTTCTTTGCCCGCGCCGACCAGGGCGTCAACTATCGCCGCAATACCTGGCATCATCCGCTGATGTCGCTTGGCGGCGTCAGCGATTTCCTCGTCGTCGATCGCGAAGGCGCGGAAAACAACCTCGAAGAATTCTTCTACGACATCCCGTATCTCATCGCGGAGCCCAAGCCATGACCGGATTGACGACCCATGTTCTCGATACCGCCGCAGGCCTCCCGGCGCAGGGCCTGCGCATCGATCTCTTCCGTCTTTCCGGCGACGCCCGCGAAAAGATCGCCAGCGTCGTCACCAATCACGACGGCCGCGTCGATGGCGGGCCGATCCTGATCGGCGACAGTTTTCAGGTCGGGGAATACGAGCTGGTCTTCCATGCCGGCGATTATCTGCGGGCCAAGGGCGTGGCGCTTTCCGAGCCGCCCTTCCTCGATGTCATCCCTCTGCGTTTCGGCATCGCCGACGTAACGGCGCATTACCATGTGCCGCTGCTGCTCTCGCCCTATAGCTATTCGACCTATCGCGGCAGCTAGATCAGGCAGCGGGCAGGCGACTGCCGGCCCGCTGAAAAAAATCAATCGCGCAGCAAAATGCTCTTGTCGATATCCTGGATGTTGCGACGGCCGCAAAGCGCCATGGTGACGTCCATTTCCTTGCGGATGATCTCCAGCACGTCGGTGACGCCCTGCTTGCCGCCGGCGCCGAGGCCGTAGAGGAAGGGGCGGCCGATATAGGTGCCCTTGGCGCCCAGCGCCACCGCCTTCAGCACATCCTGGCCGGAACGGATGCCGCCATCCATATGCACTTCGATCTTGTGGCCGACGGCATCGACGATGCGCGGCAGCATGCCGATCGACGACATGGCGCCGTCGAGCTGGCGGCCGCCATGGTTGGAGACGATGATTGCATCGGCCCCTGTCGAGACCGCCATCTGCGCATCCTCGGGATCGAGAATGCCCTTGAGGATCAGCGGGCCGCCCCAGCGTTCCTTGATCCATTCGACATCGCTCCACGACAGGCGCGGATCGAACTGTTCGCTGGTCCACACCGATAGCGACGACAGATCGGTGACGCTTTTCGCATGGCCGACGATGTTGCGGAAGGTGCGGCGCTTGGTGCCGAGCATCTTCATGCACCAGCCGGGGCGCGTCGCCATCTGCCAGATGTGCCTGGGGGTGAAGCGCGGCGGCGCCGACAGGCCGTTGCGAATGTCCTTGTGGCGCTGGCCGAGGATCTGCAGGTCGAGGGTCAGCACCAGCGCCGAGCATTTCGCCGCCTTGGCGCGGTCGATGAGGTTCAACACGAAATCCCGGTCCTGCATCACGTAGAGCTGGAACCAGAACGGCTTGGTCGTGACGGAGGCGACATCCTCGATCGAGCAGATGCTCATGGTCGAGAGCGTGAAGGGAACGCCGAATTCTTCCGCCGCCTGCGCCGCCAGCATCTCGCCATCGGCATGCTGCATGCCGGTGAGGCCGGTCGGCGACAGCGCTACCGGCATGGAGACCGGCTGGCCGATCATCGTCGTCGCCAGCGACCGGTTGGTCATGTCGACCAGAACCCGCTGGCGCAGCTTGATCCTGGCGAAATCGTCCTCGTTGGCCCGGTAGGTGCTTTCCGTCCAGGCGCCGCTATCGGCATAATCGAAGAACATCTTTGGCACGCGACGCTTTGCCAGCGCCTTGATGTCCTTGATTTCAAGCGGCTTGCCCATGCCCGACCCCTGTTTTGCTGATACCCAGACCGCGCCATAGCATGTCCGGGGCCGGCTTGTTAAGGGCGGAGGATCGAGAGAGGTCAATTCTGTTGACCTGTGACAGGATCACGCCGCCCCGGAACGAAAACGGCTTCTCCCGGTTCCTTCTCTGTAAGGAGACCACCATGGCACTGACGGCGATCTACGCGCAATTGAGCTGCTCCGACCTCGGGCGCAGCGTGGTCTGGTTCACGAATGTCTTCGCGCGCCAGCCGGATGCCCAGCCCATGTCGGGGCTGGTGGAATGGCATCACGGCACACAGGCGGGGTTCCAGCTCTTCGAAGATACCGAACATGCCGGCAAGGGCACGCTGACGCTGATGGTCGACGACATCACCGGCGAACGCGAGCGGTTGATGGCGGGCGGCATCCAGGCCAACCGGATCGAGGCAGCCGACTATACGACGATCATGCGGCTACGCGATCCCGACGGCAATCTGGTGGTGCTGGCACAGCCGGGCCGGACGTGAGGCCCGGCCGGCGCGGGGCTCAGGCGGTCAGTGTCGATTTGGCCGGCTTGCCGGCGACATAGGTCTCGATCACGGCGCGGTCGTCGCCCATGGTCTGCAGCAGGAAAAGCTCCTCCGTCAGCCGGTTGACCACCTCCATCTTCAGCGCCATGGCCGGCGTCGCGCTGGCATCCAGCACGACGATGTCTGCATCGCTGCCGGGCTCCAGGGTGCCGATGCGGTCGACGAGGCCGAGCGCCTCGGCATTGCCGCGGGTCATCATGTGGAAGCTTTCCAGCGGGTTCAGGCGTTCGCCCAGCAATTGCTGGATCTTGTAGGCCTCGTCCAGCGTGCGCAGCATGGAATAGCTGGTGCCGCCGCCGATATCGGTGGCGACCGAGACGCGCACCGGCTTGTCGCGGCGCGTCAGCTTTCGCCACGGGAACAGGCCGGAGCCGAGGAACAGGTTCGAGGTCGGGCAATGCACGGCGATGGAGCCCGCCTCGCTCAGCGCGTCCATCTCGCGTTCCGACAGGTGGATAGCATGGCCGAGCAGCGTCTTTTCCCCGAGCAGGCCGTAATGGGCGTAGATGTCGGTGTAATCGATCGCATCCGGATAGAGCGAGCAGGTATAGTCGATCTCCTCGATGTTTTCGGAGAGATGTGTCTGGATGTGCAGGTCGGGAAAGTCGCGGGCGAGCGCCTGCGCCGCTTCCATCTGCTCAGGTGTCGAGGTGATGGCGAAGCGCGGGGTGATGGCCACATGGTTGCGGCCCTTGCCGTGCCATTGCTCGATGATCGCGCGGGTTTCGTCATAGCCCATCTGCGGCGTATCGAGCAGGCCTTGGGGGGCGTTGCGGTCCATCATCACCTTGCCGGCGACCATGCACAGCCCACGCCGGAGGCTTTCGGCGAAGAAGGCGTCGGCGGAGGCCTTGTGGACCGAGCAATAGGCGACGGCCGTCGTCGTGCCGTGGCGTACGAGTTCGTCGAACAGTCGGCCGGCGATACGCGCCGCATGATCGCTTTCGACGAAACGGCATTCCTCCGGGAAGGTATAGGCATTCAGCCATTCCAGCAGGTTGGCGGCATAGGAGCCGATCACCTGCATCTGCGGGAAATGCAGATGCGTATCGATGAAGCCGGGCAGCAGGAGATGCGGGCGATGGTCGATCTCGACCGCATCGGCCTGCGCCTGCGCCCGCACCGTATCGTATGCGCCGCGGGCGAGGATTTTTCCGTCCTCGACCAGCAGGGCGCCGTCTTCCTCATAAGCATAGCTGGCGTGGTCGTCGAGGCTTTCCGGCCGGCGGTGGAAGCTGAGGGTCCGGCCGCGCAGAAGGATTGATGTCATTGGGTTTTCTCCTGCGATACGGCGCTTTCGAACCAGGCGGTCAGCACCTGGCGCTCCTCAGGGGTGATTTCGGTGACGTTGCCGGGCGGCATGGCATGGCTGCGGCCGGCCTGCAAATAAATCTCGCGGGCATGGGTGGCGATCTCGGCGTCCTCCTCCAGCTTCACGCCCTTGGGCGGGCGTACGATGCCTTCCCAGACGGGCTCGGCCGCATGGCACATCGAACAGCGGCTCTGGACGACGTCTTTTGCCACCGGAAAATGCGCATTGGCGGCGAAGCGCTGCGATGCTTCGGGCAGGGCCGCCTGGCTCTCGCCGGTGAGCGCCTTCGGCACGGTGGAAAGCCACATGATGAGGATGAACAGGACGAGGGTGGCGATCCAGGTCCAGGTCGGACGCCCTTTTCGCGCATGGGTGGTGTTGAACCAGTGGCGGATGGTGACGCCCATCAGGAAGACCAGCGCCGCGATGATCCAGTTGAACGCCGTGCCGAAGGCCAGCGGATAGTGGTTCGACAGCATGAAGAAGATCACAGGCAGGGTGAGGTAATTGTTGTGCAGCGAGCGCTGCTTGGCGATGAAGCCATATTTCGGATCGGGCGTGCGCCCGGCGATCAGGTCGGCGACGACGATCTTCTGGTTGGGGATGATGATCATGAAGACATTGGCCGACATGATCGTCGCGGTGAAGGCTCCGAGATGCAGGAAGGCGGCGCGGCCGGTGAACACCTGCGTATAGCCCCAGGCCATCGCGACCAGCGCCACATAGAGCACCAGCATCAGCCCCCAGATATTCCTGCCGAGCGGCGATTTGCACAGGAGATCATAGACGAGCCAGCCGAGCGCCAGCGATGCGACGGAGAGGCCGATCGCCACCGGCTGGCTGATATCCAGCACATGCCGGTCGATGAGGAACAGATCGGCGCCGCCATAATAGACGACGCAGAGCAGGGCGAAACCGGAAAGCCAGGTGGCGTAGCTCTCCCATTTGAACCAGACGAGATGCTCCGGCATGTTGGCCGGCGCCACCAGATATTTCTGGATATGGTAGAAGCCGCCGCCATGCACCTGCCATTCCTCGCCATATGCGCCGGGCGGCAGATGCGGGCGCTTCACCAAGCCGAGATCGAGGGCGATGAAATAGAAGGAGGAGCCGATCCAGGCAATCGCGGTTACCACATGCAGCCAGCGGATCGCAAAGGCAAGCCATTCCCAGGCTATCGCATATTCATACATCGGCTTCCCCTCGTGCTCTTTTCCGACTCGTCACATTGCGAAAAAAACGGGTTGCGGGAAAGGGAAAATCGCCGCCATACACGGCGGAAAGGAACGGAAGCCGTGCCGGCGCGTTTTGCCTTGGCCTGCAATCCTGAATCGCTACAAGCTGCCCCGGCTTTGAGCGGGCGCGAGGGATCGGCGATGCAGTCTGCAGACGACGCCATCATCGATGGAGATGTGCCATGCGCTGCATTCCGATCTCAAAGCGCGTCGCGGTCCTTCGGACTCGCTCTCTTCGCTTTAAATTTTTGCTTTATCGCATGCCGTTATCGCAAAACCGTTTCACACTTTTGCGCGGCATGCTTGCCGTGATGATTGCCTGTGCCTCCAGCGTTCAGGCCCATGAAGCCCATACGGGCTGGAGTTATGAAGCCTTTTGCTGCAACGGCAATACCGTGATCGGCGATTGCCAGGCGATCCCGACGCGCAGCGTCACGATCACACCCGGCGGCTACCAGTTGTTGCTGGTGCCCGGCGACCACCGCCTGATCACTCGAAGTCATATCTTCCGCCTCAAGCAGAGCGATGCCCGCCGCTCCCAGGACGGCTCCTACCATCTCTGCCTGTTTCCCGACGAAAACACGCCGCGCTGCTTCTACGCCCCCGACATGGCGTTCTGATCGCGCAAGGTTTCCGCGCCCATCTCGGCAAGCAGCCAGGTGCGAAACGCCTTGATCTTCGGCACGTTGCGGCGGCTTTGCGGATAGGCGAGCCAGTAGTCGCGGCCGTCGTTGCAGAGGATGTCGAAGGGCTGGACCAAGCGGCCGGCGGCGATGTCCTCGCGAAAATGATCGGGATTGAGGATGGCGACGCCATCGCCGGCCATGGCGATGTTGGCGTCGAGAAGTTGCGTGCCGTATTCATGCTGGGGAAAGCGCTCCAGGCCGGGCTCCTCGATGCCGGCGGCGGTAAACCATTGCCGCCACCAGGGATCGCCGGCGCTGATGATCGGCAGGTTCAGCAGGTCGGCCGGTTCCTTCAGCCCGCCGCTGCGCGCCGCCAGTTTCGGGCTCAGCATCGGCGTGAAATCCAGCCGCATGATGCGGTGGGAAACGAGGCCCGGCCAGTCGCCCTTGCCCCAGCGGATGGCGACATCGGCGCTCTCGCGGTTGAAATCCACCATGTTGGCGGAGGCGAGCAGCCGCACGGCAATTTTCGGATGACGAAGCTGGAAGGCGCCGAGGTGGCGGGAAAACCATTGCTGGGCGAAGGTGGCAGTCGAATGGATGGTCAGCGTATCGCCGGCCATGGTTTGCACCGAGGACAGCGCGTCGCCCAGCAGCCCGAAAGCCTCCGCCACCTTCGGCGCCAGCTTTTCGCCGACGGCGGTCAGCGCCACCTGGCGCGGCCGGCGCTCGAACAGCGGCTCGCCGATGGTCTCTTCCAGCAGCTTGATCTGGTAGCTGACGGCGGTCTGCGTCAGGCCGAGTTCCTCGCCCGCCCTCGTGAAACTCAGGTGCCGGGCCGCCGCCTCGAAAACGCGCAAGCCGTTCAGCGGAACCTGTTTCGAGAGCTTCATGCATCAGGCCTCTTCATGCGTCCAGACGGTCATTCGATTGGATCGGCTGGATTTTCCGGCGCATCCTAACCGCAGGATCATCAAATAGACAGGGGAAACCCTGCGGAGGTTTTCGATGCTGGACTGGATGAAGGCCTGGTTGTCGCAACTCATCGGCGCCCGTGGCGCCGGCCGGGCACGGCTCGACATGACGACACTGCCCGAGACGCGCAAGCGCGATATCGGCTTGGTCGACCGGGGCGATCCCCCTCTGGGCGGGGGGTGGAAAGAGGCGGCCTTTCAGGGGGCCCCCCAGGCCGCG
>Ga0066256_1000725_pt1 | contig 64485 bp, 58 predicted proteins | sample ThiBio_1000_biof_FD_87107 | JGI IMG/M metagenome (GOLD analysis project Ga0066256, IMG submission 87107) | Wastewater bioreactor microbial communities from Cape Town, South Africa - Thiocy_expt_1000_biof (version 2) | ecosystem: Engineered > Bioreactor > Thiocyanate-remediating >... | reverse complement strand
GCGGTCATCGTGGTGATGCCTTTCGAGTGGGATGTGAGAGTTTCCTCGAAGGATCACACGGTGACCGCGCCCACGTCCAAGACGGGGCTGGCCACCGAGCGGCTACACCACACTACGGGGCACTACTTCAGCATGAGACCGGAGAAGGTTGCGATTACACGAGACGACGACGGCCCGTTCAGCTCGTCTGGTGCGCAGAGTTCGAACGAGTCGCGGAGGCGTACGACTGGGAACGCCGGATACACGGTTGGTCGCGCGCGAAGAAGCAGCTTCTCATCGATGGCCGGTCTGAGGATCTACCAGGATGGAGCAGGCGTCAGCGGGCGGCGAAGCGCGACGAGGACGCGGAGTGACGCCCTTCGTCTCGCTGCGCTCGCTCAGGAGCCGGCTTGATCTGGCGCGGTTCCTGAGCGAGGAGCGAAGCGACGCCCTTCGTCTCGCTTCGCTCGCTCAGGAACCGACGAAGGGCGCCAAAAGGGCCGCGATCAGGCGGGGTCGAGCAGGGTGCCGGCGGCGTGGGCGCGGAACAGGTCGGACGCGGCCTGCGGATCGCCTGCCTCGAGAACGTCGAGCAGACCGCGGTGCCAGTCGGCCACCTCGTGCCAGTCGCCGGTGAACTTCGGGTCGCCGAGCACGTGCAGCGAGCGCAGGCTGGGCTCCAGCAGATCCCACATCTTGGGCAGGTAGACGTTTCCGCTGGATTCGATCACGCCGCGGTGGAACGCGAAGTCCAGTTCCCGGAAGCGCGCGAGGTCGCCGACCTCGGCGGCCTCGTGCATGCTCGCGATGAGATCGTCGAGCAGGCCGCGGCGCTCGGCATCCAGTGCCCCGCACGCGAGGCGGCCGGCGAGCGCCTCCAGCTCCACGCGAGCGACCTTGGCCTGTGCGGCCTCCTCGGCCGAGTAGCTGGCGACGAAGTTTCCCTGGTGCCGCACGTGCGAGACCAGGCCCTCGTGCGCGAGCCGCTTGAGCGCATCGCGCACCGGCGCCTGGCTGACCTGCAGCTGGCGGGCCAGCTGCGACTCGACCAGCTGCTCGCCCGGGGCCAGCGTCGAGTCCTTGATCATCGCCTTGATCATGGCGTAGATCTGATCCGAGAGCAGTCCCCGCTGCAGGCCTGCTGCGCCCATCACGTCCGTCATGGCTTCCATTGTACTTTCATTATCGACTATCGCTAATGGCCCACGCGGTGCGCCAGGCATCGGCGATCAGGCGGGACGCCTCGGGGAACGGATGCACGCCGTCGGGGGCCAGCTCCGCGGCATCCCGGCCCTCGGCCGCAGCGGTGAGCACCTCGTGCAGCGGCACCAGCTGCGCACCGAACTCGACCGCGAGCCGCCGGACGGCGGCGCGCTTCTCGTCGAGCTCCTCCAGCCAGCCCCGCTGCTCGTTCCGCACCGGAAGCAGATACGGCTCCATCAGGATCAGCACCGGATCGAAAGCATCCACGGCGGACGCCAGGAGCGCACGCAGGGTCTGCTCGAACCGCCCCGTGGGCGTCGGGTCGTCGCTGTCGAACCGGCGCCACACGTCGTTGATGCCGACGTAGACGGTGAGCACCTGCGGCGCGGTGGGCATCAGATCCGATGCCCACCGCGCCGCAAGGTCCACGGCCCGGTCACCGGCGATGCCGAGGTTGCGCACCTCGGCACCGCCGGCCTGCAGCTCAGGAGCCAGCAGCGACACGTATCCGTCCCCGAACGATCCGGGGTCGGTCCTGTCGCGTCCGGCATCCGTGATGGAGTCGCCGATGAACACCAGCCTCTTACGGTCTGTCAGGACCATCGGCTCCTCCTCTGCAGCGGTCCCTGCATGCACGCTATTCAACCGGGTCCTGAGCCGCTGCGCCCGCGCGCCTGCGGCGGCGCACCGACCAGAGCGCGAGGCCGATCAGCAGCATCCCCGCTCCGAGCATCGCGGGCAGCAGCGGATCAGCGCCGGTCAGCGGGAGGGTCCCTCCGCCTGACACACCCCCGGACGGCCCATTCTCGCCGGCGCCTGGCCCACCGGCGCCTGGCCCACCGGCGCCTGGCCCACCGGCGCCTGGCCCACCGGTGCCTGGCCCACCGGTGCCTGGCTCATCCTCTGAGGCGGGATGCACCGAGAACACGTTCTCCTTGCCGTAGTGGTACAGGTTGAAGAAGCCGTCGGCGCCGATGCGCAGGTTCGCTCTGGCATCCCGCACGTTCCACACCGTCTTGCCGTCGACCCGCAGCACCACACGGGTGCCGCCCTCCTCTGCCACGGCGCCGACCTCGATCTCGTGGCTGCTGCCGGGTGCGATCACCGTGTTGGGGATGACGTCGAGCATGGTCTGGCCCGGGGACCAGCTCTGGAACTCGAACGTGTCCTCCTTCACGAGGAACAGGTAGCCGGTGTTGGAGTTCTGCCAGGCCGGGATGCCGGGCTGGTCCGAGCGCACCTGGAACCCGTACCAGCCGCCGTCGAACTTGCCGAAGTCCGCCTGGAGCTTCAGCAGCGTCGACCCGAAGCGCTCGGCTTTGTAGCCGTAGACGCCCTGCGCGGCGAGCTTCACGCCGTCCTCGTCGACGGTGATCCCGGAGGCTTCGCTCCAGTTCGCGGCATCCGTCAGCTGCCGGTCGAGCCGCACCGTCGGATACTCGGCGTCGGCCACCGTGACCTGCACAGATGCCGTGAGCGACGGGTCCGAGACGGAGGTCGCCGTCACGGTGGTCGCACCGGCGCCGACCGCCGCGATGCGGCCGTCATCCGCGACCGTCGCGACCGCGGGGTCAGCACTGGACCAGGTCACGCGGGTGTCGCTGGCGTCCTCCGGTGCTGCCGTGGCCTTCACCGTGTGCCGTTCCCCGACGTTCAGCGCCAGCTTCTCGGCATCCAGGCTGATGCCGGTGACCGGCACCCCCGAGAGCGAGAACCCGATGTTGTCGAAGTCGAGCGAGGGGTAGCCCTCGACGTAGAAGCCCACGCGACCCGCAGCGCCCGGCGCCGGATCCTTGCCCTCGAGCACGATCGCACCGTTCACGACGATCCTGATCGAGCCGTCCTGCACCGCGATGCGCACGTGCGAGGTCTTCCCGTTCGGGAGCGCCTGATCGGCCGGCAGCACCTTCTCGGCGACCGTCTTCCAGTTGCTGTCGAAGATGTCCCAGGTCGGTCCGGCCGCTGCGTTGCGGTAGCGGATGTACCCGCCCCCGTTCTGATTGCGGTTGTAGATGACCAGGCCCGAAGTGGCGATGTCACCGGCGGGCGGGGTGACGTCGAAGTCCAGCACGAACTCGGTGAAGTCGCGCGGGAGCAGGGAGTTCGCCCCCTTCACGATCCGGTACACCTTGTTGCCTGCCGCATCGACCTGGATGCTGCGGTTCGGGTCGGTCGGCCATCCGTTCGCCCCCGACTGGAAGTCGGTGAAGTGCAGCACGCCGTCGCCCTCCGAGACGACGACCTCGATGGTCGCCTGCTTCGCGGGGTCGGACTTCGCGGTCGCGGTGATGGTCGTCGTGCCCGGGCCCATGCCGAGCACCAGGCCCTTGGCATCGACCGTGGCCACGGCGCTGTCGGCCGAGGCGTAGGTCACGGCGGAGTCGGCCGCGTTCCACGGCAGCGGTACGGCGCGCACTCGCGCCTGGTCGCCGGCGTCGATGCGCAGCTGGTCGCTGTCGAAGGCGATGCCCTTCAGCGCCACGGTGTCCGGGGACTGCGACTGCCCGATGTGCCCGGACACGCCGATCTTGTCGAACGCGATCGCCTCGAACCCGGGGATCTTCGAGAAGACCTCGGAGTCGGCCTTGAGCGCGTAGTCGCCCTTGGCGGCGTCCACGAAGCCGGGATCGGCGGTGGCGACCAGGTTGGTGCCGTAGTTCAGCAGGTTCTTGCCGTCCTTGGCACCTTGGTCGTTCAGCCCGGCGATCGGCTTGCGGTTGGGGTTCCACACCACGTTCTTCGCGAAGGTGCTGTGGTTCGGGTAGTAGTGGTCGTCCTCGAAGAAGTGACTCAGCTCGGGGTACTTCTCCAGGTACGGGGTGCCGATGAAGTCGTTGTTGTCGGCGAACACCTGCTTCCAGGCCGGCATGTAGTCGCGGTCCACGACGTTGCCCTCCTGGTTCCCCATCCACTGCTCGTAGTTGTCGTACGGAACGTAGGAGTCGATGAAGACGTTGTTGCTGGCGTTGATGTAGTCGGCCGATCCGCTCTTGATCGCGGAGTTGCCCATGTTCGCGAACACATTCTTCTCGATGGTGAGGTCCCACGTGAAGTTGTCGGCGTAGATGCCCTCGACGCCCGCGATGCCCACGCCGATGTCGTGGAAGTAGTTCTCGCGGAAGACGTGTCCGCGCTGCTGCGGGGTCTTGCCGGAGTTCATGTAGATCGCGCCGAGGTCGTTGAACATCTTGCAGACGTCGTACACCTCGTTGCGCTCGAACAGGTGGTCGTTGCCGTAGACGATGATCCCCGGATGCGGGGCGTCGTGGATCTTGTTGTTCCTGGCGATGTTGCCGACCCCGTCGAACATCACACCCGGGTTGTAGGCCTTGTGGTAGTACGCGAAGTCGGCGATCTCGGAGTTCTCGACCCGGTTGCGACCCGGCTCGAGGGTCGTCTTGTCGCCGCCCTGCAGCACCACGCCGATGCCGCCGACGTGGGTGATCCGGGAGTCGGTCACGGCGTGGTCGCGGCCGCCGCGGTTCACCGGGATGCCGTCGTAGGTGTAGCGGCCGGGCGAGTTGATCAGCACGCCGCCGTCGGTGAAGTAGCGGATGTCGGAGTGCGACACCGTGACGTGCGAACCGCCGAGGATGACGGCGGCCGTGGCGCGCCCGTACTCCATCACGATGTCGTCGAAGGTGACGTACGACGTGTCGTCGGTGCGCAGCATCGGCTCGCTGAGCGTGGTCACCGTGACCGCGCCCTCACCCGAGGTGAACGCCGCGTTGGGCATGAGGTACAGCTTTCCGGCATCCCGGTCGATGTAGTACTCGCCCGGGGCGTCCAGCTCCTCGAGCAGGTTCTGCGCGAAGTGGAAGTCGGGGAACCAGCTCTTCATGATCCCGGACATCTCGCCGTAGCGCAGCGTGATGGTCTTGGCGGTCGTGTCGATCTTGTCGATCTTGTTGTACGACCACTCCCAGCTGTAGCCGAAGATGCCGTCCAGCCAGACGTCCTTCGCCTGGGTCCAGTACTTCGGGCGGTCGTAGCCGTAGGTGAACGTGCCGCCGCGGTCCTGCAGGTCGGCGTCCTTGCGGGTGGGACCGGGATCGATGATGTCGCCCATCTGCACGGTGGGGCTCGCCGCGTCGGCGTTGGGCCAGCGCGCCAGCGTCATGCCCTGTCCGGCGATGTAGAGCTCCATCGGCGGTGTGGTGCTGACGTCGTTGGCCTTCCAGTAGCCGTGCCGGCTGAGCTGGCCGTAGTCGTTCAGGCCGAGGGCCTTCAGATCGACCTCGAGAACCTTGTCGCGTGCGGCGACGTCGACGATGCGGCTGGTGACCGCGCTGTCGGTCACCTTCGCGAAGTCCTCACGGGGCAGCTCGCGGCCGCCCGTCAGGGTCGCCTTCTCGCCCGGGTAGGAGCGGTAGACGATCGGATGCTCGGCTGTGCCGGAGTCCTCCTTGCCCAGCGCGAACGAGGCGCTGCGGTCGTACTGCCCCTCACGCAGGAACACGGTCATGCCCTCGGGCAGGCCCGCACCCGCCTTGAGCTGGCGGATGCGGTCGCGCGCGCCCTCGAGCGTGGCGAGCGGGGCGTCGATGGTTCCCGCGGCGGCGTCATCACCCCCTGGCGCCACGTAGAGGGCGGGTCCGTCGGCGGCGGATGCCGGGGTGGCGACGAGCGCCGTCCCGATCACCGCCGCTATGGCGAATGCTGCCAGTGCACGCTTCATCGCGTCTCCGTTGCTCGTGGTGAGGGTTGCTCTTCATGAGGCTTGCGCCGAGGGGACTGCGCCTCGAGGCCGGCTGGGGGCCCGCCCGATCGCTGGGGCGATCGATCGAGAGCCTAGCTAATCGATAATCGCTAATCAAGCATCGATCTGGTTTGGCGTCACGCGCTTGATCATTTGCCACACTTTCTACCGATTTCTCACAGATTCTCTCGTTACTCGATCGTGACGACTCGAGGTTGACGAAACGGTCGATCACCGGAAACATTGGAAACTCCGCGCCGCAACACCCGGATGTCGCGGAGAGCCCGAAGGTCAAGGATGCCCCAGTCATGACAGAACTTCTCAACAGTTCACAGCCAGTTGCAGGACGACGTCCCCGGCGGATGTCGAACGGCATGTTCGCCCTGCTCCTGACGGCACCCGGTCTGGCGCTGCTGGCCGCGGTGGTCGTCTACCCGCTGATCACTGCGCTCGTCACCGCGTTCTTCAAGCAGAGCCTGGTGGTGCCCGGGCGCGAGTTCGTCGGGCTGCAGAACATCATCGACGTGCTCACCGGCGACTTCCCCCGCCTGCTCGGCCAGACCATCGTCTTCACCCTCGGCACCACCATCGCGCCGTTCGTGATCGGGTTCGGTCTGGCGCTCGCGCTGAACTCCCGCATCCGGGGCGCGAAGGTTCTGCGCGGCATCATGCTCATCCCCTGGCTCATCCCCGGCGTCGTCGTGTCGTTCCTGTGGATGTGGATCTTCAACGCCAACTACGGCGTGATGAACGCCCTGCTGCAGTCCATCGGCCTGATCGACGACCCGCAGGCCTGGCTGGCGCACCCCGCCACCGCCATGGTCGCCGTGATCGTCGCCAAGACCTGGCAGTCGTTCCCCTGGATGATGGTCATGCTGCTGGCGGGTCTGCAGACCGTCCCGCCCGAGCTGCACGAGGCCGCGGAGATCGACGGCGCCGGCACCGTGCGCCGGTTCTTCTCGATCACCGTGCCGCAGCTGAGCGGCATCATCGGCCTGGTGCTGCTGCTCGAGTTCATCTGGAACTTCCAGCACTTCGACATCATCTACGTCCTCACCGGCGGAGGACCCGCCGGCTCCACCCAGACCTTCGCCACCGCCGTGTACGAGACCGCGTTCACCGGGTTCGACCTGGGCCACGCGGGCGCCCTCGGGCTGCTCTGGATGGTGCTCCTGATGGGTCTCGTCGTCGTCTACGTCCGATTCTCGGAGAAGGGGGAGAAGCGATGACCGCGCTGCTCACCGAGACGCCCGCTGTGGCATCCGACCGTCCCGCGCCGCAGCAGCTGCGCAAGCCGAAGATGCGCGCCGACCGCCGCGCCGTCACGATCAGCGCCTGGGTGGCCGTCATCGTCTTCGGCGGCTTCGCGCTGCTGCCCGTGTACTGGCTGCTGGCGACCTCGCTCACCCCGCGCACCGAGGTGTTCTCGTACCCTCCGCGCCTGTTCCCGAAGCAGATCACCTTCGACGCGTACCTGGCGCTGCTCGACAACCCGGCCCTGTTCGGGTACCTGCGCAACAGCATCATCGTGTCCGTGATCACGGCCGTGCTCTCGGTGATCGTCTCGGCGTACATGGGCTACGCGTTCTCGAAGTTCCGCTATCGCGGGCGCCGCAGCCTGATGTACTTCGTGCTGGCCTCGCAGATGTTCCCTCAGGCCCTGCTGCTGATCACCCTGTACACGGTGTTCTCGGCCTACGGCCTGCTGAACACCTATGCCGCGCTGGTGCTGTCGTTCACGACGTTCACGCTCCCGCTGTGCGTGTGGATGCTGAAGGGCTTCTTCGACACGATCCCCGACGACCTGATCGAGGCCGCCCTCGTCGACGGCGCCTCGCGCATGCGCATCATCCACTCCGTGGTGCTGCCCCTCGCCGCGCCCGGCCTGGTCGCCGCCGGCCTGTTCGCCTTCGTGCGCGGCTGGAACGACTTCATCTTCGCGCTGACGCTGGCCGGTCCCGACAAGCAGACCCTGCCCCCCGGCCTGGTGAACACGTTCATCGGCGAGGCCTCCACCGCATGGCCCGAGCTGATGGCCGCCTCGCTCGTGGTCTCCCTGCCCGTGGCCATCGCGTTCATCGCGCTGCAGCGCTTCCTCGTCGGCGGCATGACCGCCGGCGCGGTCAAGGGCTGATCCCGCCCGCTCCTTTCCCGACACACCCACGCAGAACCCCCTCGAAGAAGAGAGAGAACACCATGTCTCAGAACACCCCCTCCGTCTCGCGCCGCCAGCTCCTGCAGTTCGCAGGCCTGGGAGCTGCGGGCCTGATGCTGGCCGGCTGCATGCCCAGCGGCGGCCCCACCGGCGGCGGCGCCCCCGCCGCGGGCGATGCTTTCGCCCCCGGCAAGTTCAAGGCCGCCGACTTCAAGTTCTCCAGCTGGTCGCTGACCGAGGAGGCCGCGGCCCCGGCGATCAAGGCGCTCCTGGAGGGCTACAAGAAGAAGAGCAAGGTCGACATCACCGAGGTCTCGTTCCCCTACAACGAGTACTTCAAGCAGCTCATGCTGCAGGTGCGCGGCGGCCAGTTCTCCGGCGCAGCCCACGTCGACGTCGCCTGGCTCGCCTCGCTGGCGGCGCTGGGCAAGCTGCAGGACGTCTCGGCCTTCACCAAGGACCGCGGGTACACCGACTCCGCGCTGAAGGCCGCGCAGTTCGACGGGAAGCAGTACGGCTTCCCCTGGACGATCGGCGCGATCGGCCTGCTCACCAACTCCGAGCTGATCCAGAAGGCGGGCATCGACGAGTTCCCGGTCACGGTCGACGAGTACGAGGGTGCGCTGAAGAAGCTCAAGGGCCTCGGCAACGGGCTGATCCCCTACGCCGCGTCGACCAAGGCGGCGCAGCTGAAGGACATCCTGATCTGGATGCAGACCTTCGGCAGCGACCTGGTGAAGGACGGCAAGGTCACCATCGGCGACGACGCCAGCATCGAGGCCGTCACCTGGTACAAGTCGCTGTACGACCAGGGTCTGATCGCCGCCGACGTCGACCGCTTCGACGCCCGCTCGCTGTTCTCGCAGGGGCGCACGGCGATCTACGACGACGCCCCGGTCGGCCGCAACTCGGTCATCAAGGACTCGCCGGACCCCCAGCTCGCCGACAAGATCGTGTCGGAGTCACGTCCGGTGCTGAAGAAGGGCGACACCCCGCGCGCCCTGGTCTGGGGCGGCGCGATCGTGGTGGTCGGCGGCGCGAGCGACGACGCCACCGGCACCGCCGCCGAGTTCGGCCAGTGGGCCACCAGCGACCTGGACGCCGTGCTCGCCGACTACAAGGTGCGCGCCCTGCCTCCCGTGACCGAGAAGGCGCAGGCCTCCGCCGAGGTCGCCTCGGACGCCTTCGGCTCCCGCTTCGCGGAGAAGATCACCGCCACCGCGACCGTGAACCCGTTCTGGCAGTTCCCGCAGTACGCGCAGGTCGAGACCGTGGTCGCCGAGCGCGTGCAGGCGGTGCTGGTCGGTCAGCAGAGCCCGAAGGACGCCATGGCGCAGGCGGGCGAGGCCGCGCAGAAGCTGATCGGCTGATGGGCGTCCCGGTCACGCGCCGCGCAGTGGCAGGGGTGACGGCGGGCATCGCCGTCGCCCTGGCCACCGCGCTGGCGCCCGCGGCGAGCGCGGGCGTGCACCCGAGCACGGTCGAGACCGTGCCGGTGACGGTCGACGGGTCGAACCAGTCCGGCTGGTGGAACCCGCTGGCCGTCGTCGACGGGGTCACGTACTTCGCCTACAACGTGCCCGCCGGCACGAACCGGCACGAGGTGCACCTCGCCTCGCGCACCGCGTCAGGAGAGTGGACCTCCGGATGCCTGCGGCTTGCCACCGGCGCGTGCGCGAACTACCTCAACGACAACGGGCACAATCAGCCCTCGGTCGCGGTGGACGGCGCGGGCGAGATCCACGTGTTCGCCTCCATGCACCACGAGGACTGGAACTACTTCCGCTCCACCGTGCCCGGCGACGTCACCTCGCTGGTCGAGGTGAGCGAGGAGATGCCCGACCAGGGCTCCACGATCTCCTATCCGATCACCGCGGTCGGCCCGGACGGCGACGTCTGGCTGATGGTGCGCACCGGCCCCGACGCCCAGGCGCGCCGCGACGGCGTGCTCTACCGGTACGACCTGGACACGCGCACCTGGGCGCGCGAGACCGTGGTGGCCTCGGCGACGAACTACTCGGTGTACCCCGACGACGTGACGGTCGACGCGAACGGGCAGGTGCACCTGCTCTGGGAATGGCACGCCTGGGCCGCCGGCCCCTACCGCCACCTGGGCTCGTACGCCGTGTGGAACCCCGTCACCAAGGCGTTCAGCGACGTCGCCGGCGGGGCGCTCACCACGCCGATCCGGCCCACCACCCCCGGGCCCGTGGTCTTCCAGCCGTTCACCGACGGCGAGACCATGACGGACACCACCCCCGCCGTGCAGACCGCCAAGATGGCGATCCTGGACGGCGTGCTGCAGGGCGTGACGTACCGCTACGCCTCGGGTGACTCGCCCCTGTTCGACCTGGAGTGGGCGACCTGGAACGGCACGGACTGGAACCGCGAGACGCTGATCGATCCACCGTCCCTCGGCTCGGGAGTCGACACCGTCGCCACGATGGATGCGACCTCGTACGGTTCGAAGACCCGCGTGTACGGTGTCGTGACGCTGCAGACCTGCAACGTCACGCGCAGCCAGGTCGTCATGTTCGAGCGCGCCGACGGCCGCTCCGACTGGGCGATCGAGGCCGTCGGAGACCCGATGGTCGGCCAGCAGCGACTGCGCGCCGCGACCCGCGACGACGGCACCGACGTGCTGTACCTCAGCGCCCCGGCCACCCCGGGCGGCGGCACGCTGCGCTACGCCGAGGTGCCGCGCTCGGGCCAGAAGCGCGCAGGCGGCTCGCTCGCGGGCATCCTCACGGCTCTGCGCGGCGACGCCGGCGGCGCGAACCTCGCGCGCACCGGCACGGCCAGCGCCTCATCGCAGCTGCGGACCGACACCGGCCCTGAGCGGGCGATCGACGGCAGCTGCGCGGATGCCAGCCGCTGGGTCTCCTCGTCGACGGACACGCAGCCGTGGTTCATGGTCGAGTGGCCGCAGGCCGCCCCGCTGGATGTCGTGCGCGTGCGCAGCGGCTACTCCGCCGGGGTCCCCTCGGACTCCGTGCTGCGCGACTTCACCGTGCAGCTGCGCACCGCGGAGGGCTGGATGCCCATCGCGAGTGTCGCGGGCAACGTCAGCGGCGAGGTCGTCGTCGACGCGAAGGGCCTCACCGCCGATGCGGTGCGGCTCCTGATCACCGATCCGTCCGCCTCCGCCACGGACGTGGCGCGCGTGTACGAGGTCGAGGCGATCGCCGCCGGCTGAGCGCCAGGGGCGGATGCCGCACGGCATCCGCCCCACCCCGTCCCTTCCATCCCTTCCGACCCTCATCTGAAATCCCAGGAGTTCCCCGCCATGCGCACGCAGACCGTCGAAGCCGACATCATCGTCGTCGGAGGAGGCCTGGCCGGTGTGAGCGCCGCCGTCGCAGCCGCCAGGCTCGGGCGGCGCACCGTCCTCATCAACAACCGCCCTGTGCTGGGCGGGAACTCGTCCTCCGAGGTGCGGGTGTGGGTGTGCGGCGCGACCGCTCATGGCAACCAGCGCTGGGCGCGCGAGACCGGGATCATGGGCGAGATGTTCCTGGAGAACCAGTACCGCAACCCCGAGGGGAACCCGGTCTACTGGGACGACGTCGTGCTCGACACCGTGCGGCGCGAGCCGAACCTGACGCTGTTCCTGAACACCGACGTGTCCGAGGCCGAGGCGACCGGCCCCGACGACGACCGCCGCATCACCTCGGTGACGGGCTGGACCATGGGCTCCGAGATCCGCACGATCTTCCGCGCCCCGGTCTTCCTGGACTGCACCGGCGACGGGCTGATCGGCCGCCTGGTCGGCGCACGCCACCGCCTCGGCAAGGAGAGCCGCGCGGAGTTCGACGAGGAATGGGCGCCCGAGCAGCCCATCCGCGAGTTCCTCGGCTCGACCCTGCTGTTCTACACGAAGGACCTCGGCCACCCGGTCAAGTTCGTCGCCCCCGAGTCGGCGAAGGACATCAGCACCACGCCGATCCCCGCCACCCGCATCATCCGCAGCGGCGACAGCGGGGCACACTACTGGTGGATCGAGTGGGGCGGTCAGCTCGACATCGTCGACGACAACGAGCGGATCCGCGATGAGCTGCGCTCGGTGATCCTGGGCATCTGGGACCACATCAAGAACTCCGGCGAGTTCGACGCCGACAACCTCACGCTCGAGTGGATCGGAAATCTGCCGGGCAAGCGCGAGTACCGTCGCTTCGTCGGCGACCACACGCTGCGACAGCAGGACGTGCTCGACCAGGTCGAGTTCGACGACGGCGTCGCGTTCGGCGGCTGGTCGATCGACCTGCATCCCGCCGAGGGCATGTACGCCACCGGCGCCGGCGCCGTGCAGCGCTTCTCGGACGGCCTGTTCGAGATCCCCTTCCGCTCGCTGTACTCGGCGAACGTGTCGAACCTGCTGATGGCCGGCCGCAACATCTCCGCCACGCACATCGCGTTCGGCGCCGCCCGCGTCATGGCCACCTGCGCAGCGATGGGCGAGGCGGCCGGCACCGCGGCATCCCTCTGCCTGGAGCATGACGAGACGCCGCGCGAGCTGTACGAGAACCACCGCCGCGAGCTGCGCCAGGCGCTGCTGCGCTCGGACTCCTCGCTGATCGGCGTCGCCAACGAGGATCCGCACGACCTCGCCCGGACGGCGACCGTGACCGGGTCGGGCTGGCAGCGCACGATCGCGGCCGGAGCGGATGCCGCGGATGCCGCAGTCGCACCGCACGTGCTCGCAGAGGACCTCGGGATCGTCATCCCCGTGCATCCGCTCCTGGAGACGACCGAGCTGCTGCTCAGCGCGAGCGAGCCCACCACCCTGACCGTGGAGGTCTGGTCCACCGGCAAGCGGCAGAACGTCGTGCCCGCGCACCTCGAGCACAGCACGACGATCGACGTGCCGGCCGGCGACGCCTCCTGGGTGAGCGCGCCGACGCCGTTCGCGCCCGACATGCCGCAGAACGCGATCGTCGTGCTTCGGGCGAATCCGAGCCTGAGCGTGCACCTGACCTCACCACTGCCCGCGGGCGTGCTCACCCTCGTGCACCGGGTGGACAACGACGACGAGAACGTCGAGATCAGCGATGACGGCCTGCTCGTGAAGTGGCCGACCAAGCCGCTGCGCGGCCGCGCGCCGATCTTCCGCGCCCTGCCCGAGAGCGAGGCGCTCGCGCCCGAGCGCGCGGTGTCGGGGTACAACCGTCCCTTCGGCGGTCCGAACATGTGGGCCTCCGGTCCGCTGTCGGACGGGCCCGCCTGGCTGCGGCTGGACTGGGATGCCCCCGTGACGGCCCGCGAGGTGCGTCTGGTGTTCGACGACGACGTCGACGTCTCGCTGATCACGCTGCACCACCACCGCACGCCCGACGAGATCATGCCGCAGCTGGTGCGCGACTACCGCGTCGAGGTGCTGGTCGACGGGACCTGGGTCACGGCCGTCGCGGAGCAGGGCAACCGGCTCCGCCACCGTGTGCATCCTCTCCGCGCGGACCTGGGCGCGTTCACCGCGGCGCGGCTCGTGATCGAGGCGACCAACGGCGCGGCCGAGGCGCGCGTGATCGCATTCCGGGTGCAGTCGTGACGGATGACGCTAACGTGAAGTCCACCCGCGTTCCCGCGGGTGACCGTCGCGCCAAGAGGAGACCGAGGGTGAGCACGTCCTTCGACGAGCGGGAGCGCCCGACCGCCCGCTCGACTCCGGGCGCCAGGGCGACCCGCACCGGGCTGATCGCGCTGGCCGTGCCCCACCTGGAGGAGCCGTACTTCGCCGAGCTCAGCTCGCGCCTGGTGCGCGGGGCCGAGGCGCGCGGACTCGCCGTGCTCATCGTGCAGACCGAGGGCGAGCACAGCCGCGAGATCGACGTCGCCAACGGCCACGGCCTGCCCGACATCGACGGCCTGATCCACATCCCGCGCTCACTGACCGTCGCGGATCTGACGCGTCGCACCTCCCCCGGCCCCCTGGTGCTGCTGGGCGAGCACATCCAGGTGAGCCCGTTCACGCACATCACGATCGACAACTGCGGCGCGGCGAAGACCGCGACCGCGCACCTGATCGAGGCCGGGTGCCGTCGCATCGCCTTCATCGGACGTCGCGACGCGCGCCCCTCGGATGCTGCGGATCGCCGGCACGCCGGCTACCTGGAGGCACTGGAGGCCGCGGGCATCCCGGCCGATCCGGCGCTCACCGCCCAGGTCGACGCGTTCACCGCTGAGGAGGGCGAGCGCGTGGCCGCCGACATGGCGGCGGCCGTCGCCGACCTGGACGGCATCGTGTGCTCGAACGACTCGGTCGCGCTCGGCGCCCTGGCCGCCCTCGCCGCGCGCGGGCGCCGCGTGCCGCAGGACATCGCGGTGATCGGCATCGACGACATCCGCGCCGCGCGCTTCTCGGTCCCGGCCCTGAGCTCGGTCGCCCCCGACCACGATCAGCTGGTCGACGCCACCTTCACGGAGCTGGAGCGGCAGCTGTCCGCACCGATCGGCGCGAACCTGCCCGTGCGGCACATCACGATCCCCGCCCGCCTCGTGAAGCGGGCGAGCACGGCGCGCTGATGACGGTGCTGTTGTTGGCGCTGTGCGGGGCAGGCGGTTCAGTCTGCGACAGCGCGCTCGGCGATGTCGACGCGGGCGATGTGCTCGGCGAGCCGCTCGCGGGCGTCCATGCCGAGTCCGTCGTCGGTGATCAGCCGGTCGATGTCGCTGAGGTCGGCGATCGTCGTGAGCCCGACGACCTGCCAGCGCGTGTGATCGGCCAGCACGATGACCTCGCGCGCGGCCGCCATGAAGGCGCGATAGGTCTCGGCCTCGAGCAGGTTCATGGTGGTGAGGCCGGCCTGCTCGTCGAGCCCGTGCGCGTCGAGCAGCACCAGGTCGCAGTGCAGCCGCTCCAGGGCTCGCACCGCCACCGGGCCGACCAGCGACTGCGAGGGCGTGCGCACGCCGCCGGTGAGCACGACGGTCTGGGTGTAGGGCGCGTCCGCCCGCTCGGGCGGCGAGAACAGGTCCGACACGGGAAGCGAGTTCGTGACGATCGTGAGATCGGGCACCCGCACCAGTTCGTGCGCGAGGGCCAGCCCTGCAGGACCACCAGAGATGCCGATGGCTATGCCCGGCTCGACCAGCTCGGCGGCGGCCGCCGCGATCGCGCGGCGCTCGGCCGTCCTCGCCTGCACAGCGGCCGGCCGGATGCCTGTGGCGGCCATCGCGCGCACGCCGCCGCGCACCTTCTGCACCTCGCCGTCCTCGGCGAGCAGCTCGATGTCGCGGCGCACGGTCATCTCGCTCACGCCCAGCGTGGCGGCGAGCTCAGGCAGGGCGACCGACCCGCGATCGCGCACCAGGGCGAGGATGCGCTCGCGTCGCTCGGTGACCAGCATCCGCTCTCCTTCTCGGGTCGTGACCAGTCTGCCATGCACGCCCGCGCCGCCACGTTCGACACCGGCTCGTTCGACACCGGATCATTCGACACCGCTCTTCCCGACACCGACAGGACCCTTCTCCGCGCATGACGTACCCCGCCCCCTTCGACGTCTGGTTCCCGGATGCCGCCTTCGACGGCAGTTACGGGTTCACCCTCGACACCCTGCGCGCGGTGGCCCCGATCGCGCCGGAGGACGGCTTCGAGGCGCTCTGGCGGGGATGGCGGGAGCGGGCCCGCTCCGTGGACGCGGCGCCGACCGTGCTGTCGACGTCGACGGTGGAGGGGCGCGCGGTGTCACTGATCGAGCTGTCCGGCGTCGACGGCGTGCGGTTGCGCGCCTGGAGCGTCGCGCCTCTCGACGGGACCTCACCCCGGGTGGGCGTCGTGCACGGGCACGGCTACGGCGGGCGGGATGCCGTGGACCTGCGTCGCGTTCCGGCCGATGCCGCCGCGATCTTCCCCGTCGCCAGAGGCCTGGGCGACCTCAATGCGGACATCGGCGCCCCGGAGGACCGGGAGGCGCATGTGCTGACCGGTCTCGCCTCTCCTGACGACTACGTGATCGGGCTGTGCGCCCGCGACCTGTGGCTCGCCGCGGACGCACTGGTGGCGCTGACCGGCGAGGTGCCGCTCTACTACGTGGGCGAGAGCTTCGGCGGCGGCCTAGGCGCCCTCGCCGCGCCGTGGGACGACCGCTTCTTCGGTGCGACGCTGGTCGTGCCGACCTTCGGGCAGTACGACGAGCGACTCGCGGTGCCGTGCCTGGGCAGCGGCGAGTTCCAGCGGCAGTGGGTGCTGCGGCATCCGGAGGCGCGTGAGCAGCTGCGGCCGTTCGACGCGTCGACCGCGGCCCTGTCCTTCCGCATCCCGGTGCGCGTCGAGGCCGCGCTCTGGGATCAGAACGTGCCGCCGCAGGGCCAGTTCGCCGTCGCCAACGCCGTGCCGGACGCACTGCTCGAGCTGCACGTCCTCCCCGCCGGGCACGCCGAATACCCGGGTCTCGAATCGATCACCTCGGATGCCGTGGCCGGTGGCCTCGCGCATCTGGACCGGGCGCTGGCCGCGGCCGTGCGGCGCTGAGACCTCAGCCGACGACGCCCTCGAAGAGCCCGATGTGGTTGCCGTCGGGGTCGACGATCACGGCCCATGCGCTGGTCTCGGTGATGGGCTGCTTCTCGGCGGCGATGGTCGCTCCCGCCTCCTTCGCCGCGGCGATCGTGTCGTCGATGGAGTCGACCTCGACATACGACCGCGGCTGGGTGAAGCCGTCGTCGCGGGGCGCGAGCCCTCCTCCCGAGATCCCGTTCGGGGCCTGCCACATCGGGTAGCCCTCGAAGCCCGGCATCTCGGCGATGTTCCAGCCGAAGAGCTTGCTGTAGAACGCGCTCGCGGCCGCCAGGTCGGCCACCGGGATGTCGATGTGGGTGATGTCTCCGTGCGCCATGATCCGATCCTCTCGTCGGTCCTCGTCAGCATGCCGGGGACAGTCTGCGCCACCCCGAGGCGCAGGACAAGTGGGTCGTCCGATCAGGTGCGGCGGTACCCGATGTGGTCCGGGTTGGGGGGCAGCGCCCAGCCGTCGCCGTCGACGGTGACGCGGTTCTTCATGCCACCGGCATCCGCGATCAGCGCGTAGTCCTGACCGGCGTCCGCGGCATAGCAGAACAGGGTGACGAAGGGCTCGTCGCCCACGTTCACGCTGCGGTGGATCCAGTGCCCGGGCACGTTCACGGCCTTGCCCGGGGTCAGCTCGATCGCCTCGGACCGGCCGTCGACGGTCTCCAGCAGCATCACGCCGCGCCCGCTCAGGCAGTAGTACAGCTCGGCGCGATCGGCGACCGCATGCAGGTGCCCACGGGTCACCGCGAACTCCTCGCCGACGCGCCCGGGCAGCAGGGTGCTCGTGCCGGTGATGAGAGCGCCCGGCCCCTCCTGGTAGCGGTGGTCGTCGACCCAGTAGACCAGCTCGTCGGCGCCGCGTTCGGCGACGGACGCCTGCCAGGCGGCCTCGTCGCGGTACACGCCCGACATGTCGCCGAGGTGCTTCTCGTAGCGACGCGAGCGTCCTTCGATCCCGCCGTCGGGCGAGATGGTCAGCGTGACGGGGATGTCGATGGCGGGCGTGGTGCTCACGATGGGCCTCCTGGTAACTTGTAATTACAGGTATACTCCAAACACCTGAGACCGCACAAAGACAGGCACGGACTGTGATCATCGCGCACGACCTCGGCACCACCGGCGACAAGGCCTCGCTGCACCACGACGACGGCCGGCTCGTGGCATCCGTCACCGTGCCGTACCCGGCGCACTTCGCCGCCGGCGGCGTCGCCGAGCAGGACCCGCAGGACTGGTGGGACGCCGTGGTCGGCGCCACCCGCGAACTGATCGCGCGGACGGGGACATCCCCTGCCGAGGTCGCCGGCCTGGTCGTGAGCGGGCAGATGATGGGCGCCGTGCTGCTCGACGCCGACGGCGAGCCGGTGCGCCCCGCGATCATCTGGGCCGACACCCGCGCGGGCGCGCAGCAGCGCGAGCTCGAGGCGGTGCTGGGCGCCGAGCACGCCTACGAGCTGCTCGGCCACCGCCTGAACCCCACCTACTCGGTCTCGAAGATCATGTGGGTGCGCGACAACGAGCCCGAGGTCTGGTCGCGCGTGCGCCGCACCTGCGTGGCGAAGGACTTCATCGTGCTGCGCCTCACCGGGCGGCTGGCCACTGACCGATCGGATGCCTCAGGCACCAACGCCTACGACCAGCTACGCGGCACGTGGTCGGATGAGGTGCTCACGGCGGCCCGCCTCGATCCCGCACTGTTCCCCGAGATCCTCGACTCCACCGCGATCGCCGGCTCGCTCACCGCGTCCGCCGCCGAGGCGCTGGGCCTGCCGACGAGCGTGAAGGTCGTGATGGGCGGCGGCGACGGCCCGATGGCCGCCGTCGGCTCCGGCGTCGTCGCCCCGGAGGACGGCGCCTACGTCTGTCTGGGCACCAGCTCGTGGATCTCGTTCGCAGCGGATGCCCCGCTGCACGATCCGGCGATGCGCACCTTCACGTTCGACAACGTCGTGCCGGGCTCCTTCGTGCCGACCGCCACGATGCAGGCCGGCGGCGCCTCCGTGCAGTGGATCGCCGAGGCCCTCTCCCCCGACCCCGCCCGGCCCGAGACCGGCCGCCTCACGGCCGAGGCCGCGGACGGCATCGACACCGACGACCTGTACTTCCTCCCCTACCTGCTCGGCGAGCGCTCCCCGCTGTGGGACCCGGATGCGCGCGGCGCCTTCGTGGGCATCGGCCGGCACCACACCCGTGCGCATCTGGTGCGCGCCGTGCTCGAGGGCACCGCGTTCAACCTGCTCACCTGCATCCAGTCGTTCCGCGAGTCCGGTGCGGTGATCGACCGCATCGACGCGGTGGGCGGCGGCGCGCAGAGCGACGCGTACCTGTCGGTGCTCGCCGACGTCTGGGGCGTCCCGGTGCGCCGCCGCACCGTGGTGGAGGAGGCGAACAGCCTGGGCGCCGCCGTGACGGCGGCGGTCGGCCTCGGCCTGGCGGACTTCTCCGCCGCCCGCGCACTCAGCGAGGTGACGGCGGAGTTCACTCCGGATGCCGCGCGCCATGCCGTGTACGCCGAGAGACATGCCCGCTTCACCGACGCCTACGAGGCATTGAAGCCCTGGTCCGCCGGAAGGACCCACTGACATGGCCGTGATCGAGTACACCTGCACGATCGGGGAACAGTTGCGCGACCAGAACGCCCGATCCGTCGTGCATCCGTTCCCCGATCGTGCATCCGTACCTGGCTCTGACCCGAAGGCAGGTCTCTGATGGCCGTGATCCTCGTCACCAGCCGCTCGTTCTCGGACGGCGACCTCGACCTGGTCGCCCGTGCCGCGCACGCGGGACACCGCATCATGCGCGGACCGTCCCATCACGACCTCGCCGAGATGCGTCCCCTGCTGCACGGCGCGGACGCCTGGATCGCCGGCACGGGTCCCGTCACCGAGGAGCACCTCGCGGCGGCGCCGAAGCTGAAGATCATCGCCCGCTACGGCGTCGGCTACGAGGCGGTGGACCTCGACGCCGCCGCCTCACGCGGCATCCCGGTCACCAACACCCCCGGCGCCAACGCGAACGCCGTCGCCGACCACGCCCTGGCGCTGATCCTCGCCGCGCTGCGCACCATCCCCGACGGCGACCGCCGGGTGCGCGCCGGTGACTGGAGCGTGCGCCGCGGCCGCGAGCTCGGCGCCGCCACCGTCGGCATCGTCGGGTTCGGCCGCATCGGCCAGGGTGTCGCGAAGCGCCTGAGCGGCTTCGGCCCCCGCATCCTGGCATCCGACCCCTTCCTGCCCGCCGACGTGATCCGGGCGGCCGGGGCCGAGACCGTCGACCTGGACGAGCTGTTCCGCACCGCCGACGTCATCACCCTGCATGCGCCGGGGGGACAGCGGCTCGTCGACGCCGACCGGCTCGACGGCGTCCGGCCGGGCACCGTGCTGGTCAACACCGCGCGTCCCGATCTCGTCGACGAGGCCGCACTGGCATCCGCGCTGCGCGACGGCACCCTCGCCGCGTACGCCGCCGACACCCTCGACGGCGACACCGCGGCGGGCGACAGCCCGCTGCTGGCCGCCGAGCTCGCCGACCGCGTGATCGTCACCCCGCACCTGGCCGCGCAGACCACGCAGGCCGTCGACAACATGGGCAGCGTGTCGCTCGACGACGTGATCGCCGTGCTGCGCGGCGACGAGCCCGCCCACCCCGTGAGGAGAACAGCATGACCACCGCCCCCGCTGATTACATGGGCTTCGTCGGTGTCACCACCGGCTCGTCGTCGATCATGAAGGTGTTCCCGCTCTGGGCCGACATCCTCGGCCTCCCCACGCGCACCCTGGTCGGCCACGACCTGCCGATGGACGCCGACCCGTCCGTGTACCGGGCGATGGTCGAGCAGATCCGCGACGACGAGCACCACCGCGGGGCGCTGGTGACCACGCACAAGATGAACGTGTTCGCGGCGGCATCCGATCTGTTCGACGAGCTGGACCCGTTCGCCGTCTCCTGCTCCGAGATCTCCAGCATCTCCAAGCGCGGCGACCGGCTGATCGGCCAGGCCAAGGATCCCATCACGGTCGACCTCGCACTGAACGACTTCCTCCCCGCCGACCACTTCGCACGAACCGGAGCCGAGGTCGTCATCCTGGGCGCCGGCGGCTCGGGCACGGCGCTGAGCTGGGCGCTGGCCGAGCGCGCCGACGCCCCTTCGCTCGTGACGGTGACCGCGCGCTCGCAGGACAAGCTCGACCACCTGCGCGAGGTGCACCGCCAGCACGGCACACGCGAGGATCTGATCCGCTACGTCGTCACACCGACGCCTGCGGATGCCGACGCGATCGTCGCCGCGGCGCCCGCCGGCTCCGTGATCGCCAACGCGACCGGGCTCGGCAAGGACCGACCCGGATCGCCGCTGACGGATGCGGTGGTCTTCCCCGAGTCCTCGTGGGCCTGGGAGTTCAACTACCGCGGCTCGCTGGAGTTCATGCACCAGGCGCTCGCGCAGCGGGATGCCCGCTCGCTGCAGGTCATCGACGGCTGGCGCTACTTCATCCACGGCTGGTCGCAGGTCGTGGCCGACGTGTTCGGCCTGACCCTCACGCCCGAGATCGTCGAGGAGCTCGCGTCCGCCGCGGAGTCGGTGCGCTGATGCGCAGCCGGGTGCTGGCATGAGCGTCGTCCGCACGGTGCTCGGCGACGTCGATCCGGCGACGCTGGGGCGGGTGAACTACCACGAGCACCTGTTCCAGGTCTCGCCGCTGCTGCCCGGCGACGAGCTCGCCGACGAACAGGCCTCAGGTCTCGAAGCGGCGTCGCTGAAGGCCAGCGGCTTCGAGACGATGGTGGATGCCACGCCCTTCGGGCTCGGTCGCGACCCCGGCGCCGTCGCGCGGATCAGCGCCGCCACCGGCCTCGCCGTCGTGGCGACGAGCGGTCGGCATCGGGAGGCGCATTATCCGGCCGATCACCCGACGCGGTCGTGGGACGCCTCGCGATTGGCGGACCTGTTCGCGTCCGACGTGCAGGCCGGAATGCCGGCATCCGACGACGCACTCGACGGGCGCCGCGCTGTCACCCCCGACGGGGAGCCGGTGCGCGCCGGCATGCTGAAGGGCGGCGTCGACTACTGGCGGATCAGCTCTTTTGAGCACACGACGCTGCTCGCTCTCGCCGACGCGCACCGCAGCACCGGCGCGCCCGTCATGGTGCACCTCGAGTTCTGCACGGCCGCCCACGAAGTGCTCGACCTGCTCGCGGCCGAGGGCGTGGCATCCGACCGCGTCGTGCTGGCTCACGCCGACCGCGATCCGGATGCCGGCCTGCACCTGTCCCTGACCGAGCGCGGCGCCTTCCTCGGCTACGACGGCTTCGCCCGCCCGCGCACGCGCTCGGACGCCGAGCTGCTGCAGCTCACCGCATCCGTCGTCGCGGGCGGCGGCGCCGACCGCATCGTGCTGGGCGGCGACGTCGCCCGCGCGACCCGCTACATCGCCTACGGCGGCATGCCCGGCCTCGCCTACCTCGGCGAGCGGTATGTGCCGCGCCTGCGCGCCCTGGTCGGCGACGAGGCGGTCGACCGGATACTGGTCGACAACCCCGCCCGGCTGCTGACGCTGTCCGCACCGTCCTCCTGAAGGAGCACCATGTCCGAGCCCACGATCCTGCACGCGACCTTCACGGCCCGCCCCGGCGAGGGCGATCGCGTCGCCGCGCTGCTGCGCGACTTCGCGGAGGCGGTCCGCACCGAGCCCGGCAACGTCGTCTTCGACGCCACCCGCGTGCTCGACGCCCCGGACAGCTTCTTCGTCTACGAGGAGTACGTCGACGAGGATGCCTTCCGGGCGCACCTCGCGAATCCCGCCGGCGGCCCGTTCAACGCTGCGCTGCAGGAGCTCATCGTCGAGCCGTCCTCCGTGCTGACCTTCCTGCGGCGCCTCTGAGGCGGTCGCGGCGCGCCACCGCGGGCGTCGGCGCGTACGGCGCCCCGCCTCCAGGTCGCAGTTGGTCCCGGTATCCGGCGCCCCCGACACTCCAGGTCGCACTTGGCACCGGCATCCGCGTGCCAGAGCAGGACGAACTGCGACCTGGACCGCATCCGATCGCCGAGAACGGTACGAACTGCGATCCGACGCGTCGTCACCGGCCTCGTCCGTCCGCTCGGACGCGAAAGGGCCCCTCGCCCGAAGGCGAGGGGCCCGAATCGTGACGCCGTCAGCGGGTCACTGGTAGAGGACCGCGGAGATCTTCGGGTCGTCCAGGTTGGTGGCGTCGTACCAGTACGAGCCGGTGTCGTAGAACTTCTCGACGGACTTGCCGTTCGCGAGGTCGTAGGCGGCCTGCACGACGGTCTTGCCGATGCCGATCGGGTCCTGCGTGATCGCGCCGGCGAGGACGCCGCCCTTGATCGCGTCGATCTGGGCCGCACCCGAGTCGAAGCCGATCGCGGTGATGTCCTTGCTGGTCTTGCCCAGCTCGCTCAAGGCGTTCGCGACGCCGACCGCGGAGCCCTCGTTGGTGGCGTAGATGCCCTTGAGGTCGGGGTGAGCGTTCAGCATCGACTTGGTGATGTCGGCCGACTTCAGGTGGTCGCCGTCACCGTACTGGATGTCGACGATCTTGATGTCCGGATAGTCCGCCTTGATCTTCTCGACGAAGCCGTCGCGGCGCTCGACACCGGTCGAGTTGATCTGCGAGTGCGCGACGATCGCGACGTCGCCCTTGCCGCCGATGAGTTCGGCCATGTGCTCGGCCGCGAGCGCGCCGGCGACCTTGCTGTCGGTCGCGGCGAGGGTCTTGCCGACCTCGCTGTTGCACGGAGCGTCGAAGTAGGCGACCGGGATGTTCGCGGAGGCCGCGGCGTCCAGGGCGGGGATGCAGGCCTCGGGGTCGAGAGCCGCGTACGCGATGGCGGACGGCTTGCGGTCGATCGACGACTGCAGCATCTGGAGCTGCTTCTCGATCTCGGTCTCGGAGCCGGGGCCCTCGAAGTTGATCTTGACGCCGAGCTCCTTGCCCTTCTCCTCTGCACCCTTCTTCACGGCCTGCCAGAACTGGTGCTGGAAGCCCTTCGAGACCAGGTCGATGGTCATGTCCTTGGCAGCGGGCTTGTCGCCGCCGCCGGCCGGGGTGTCGCCCTTGCCGGTGGCGCAGCCGGCCAGGCTCAGCACCGTCAGCGCTGCGACGGTCGCGACGGCGATCTTCTTTCCGTACTTCATGTGAAACTCCATCGTTCTGTGATTGTGGACGTTCTCGGGTGGACGTGCGGTGTTCAGTTGGGAAGGGAGGTCGTTCAGCTCTTGCCGCGGTTGCGCAGCGCGTCGAAGAACACGGCGATGAGGATGACGATGCCGGTGAGGATGTACTGCCACTCGGTCTGGATCGACATGCTGCGCAGACCGTTGATCAGCACGCTCATGATGAAGGCGCCGATCACGGTGCCGACGATCGATCCGCGGCCGCCCATCAGGGAGGTGCCGCCGATGACCACGGCCGCGATGGCCTGGAGCTCGTAGCCGGCGCCGGCGGTCGGCTGAGCCGAGCCCAGGCGGGCGGTCAGCAGCACACCGGCGATGCCGATGAACAGGCCGGCGAAGACATAGACCCAGATGGTCCAGCGGCGGGTGTTCACACCGGAGAGGCGGGTGGCCTCCTCGTTCGAGCCGATCGCGAACGTGTAGCGGCCCAGCAGGGTCTTGTTCAGCGTCAGGTACGCGATGACGGCCAGCACGATGAAGATGAGCACACCGGAGGGGAGGCTCGCGAAGTAGCCGTCGGACGCCGTGAGCACCGGGTCGAACTGGACGATGCTCGTGACCTGCTTGCGCGTCTCGGGGGCGAAGGTGATCGGCTTCACCTCCGAGATGACCAGCGCCAGACCCTGCGCGATCATCATCATCGCCAGCGTGGCGATGAAGGGGGGCAGACGCAGGAAGGTGACGTTGAGCCCGTTGATCAGGCCGATCAGCGCACCGGTGGCCAGGGCGCCGAGCACACCCACCCACACGGGCAGGCCCCATCCGGTGATGAAGGTTCCCATCATCACCGAGCACAGCGTCATGCCGAAGCCCAGCGAGAGGTCGATGCCCGCGGTCACGATCACGAAGGTCGTGCCCAGTGCGAGCACCCCGACGAGAACCGTCGACATGAGGATGTTCTCGATGTTGGAGGACGACGTGAAGTTCGATCCGAAGATCGCGAAGAACACGAACAGCACGATCAGCGTCCCGAGGGCGAGCCCCTGCTGAACCGAGTTGCGCAGAGCCGCGCCGAGGCGGCCCTTCTGGGTGTTCTCGGACACCGCGGTCTGCACGACCGTCGTGGTCGAGTTGCTCATCAGCTGTCCTCTCCGTGGGCTGCGAGATGCATGATCTTCTCCTGGGTGGCTTCCTCGTTGCGGAGCTCACCGGTGACCTCCCCGTTCGCGAACACGGCGATGCGGTTCGCGACGCGGAGCAGTTCGGGGAGCTCGGACGAGATGACGATGATGGACTTGCCCGAGTCGGCGAGCTGCTGCATCAGGCGGTAGATCTCCTCCTTGGCTCCGATGTCGATGCCGCGGGTGGGCTCATCGAAGATGAGGATGTCGCAGTCGCGCATCAGCCAGCGGGCGATGACGACCTTCTGCTGATTGCCGCCCGAGAGCAGCTTGACGATCTGGTTGACCGAGGGCGTCTTCACGCGCAGCTGCTGCACGTAGTCCTTGGTCTTCTGCTTGGCCGTGCGGTCGCCCATCCAGCCGAGCGCGCCGGCGTAGGAGTTGAGCGAGGCGAGCACCGTGTTGAAGGTGACGTCCTGCTCCAGCATGAGACCCAGCAGCTTGCGGTCCTCGGAGAGGTATCCGATGCCCTGCTTGACGGCGTCCTCGGGCTGACGGATGCGCCGCTCCCGGCCGCCGATCACGATGCTCCCGCCGTCGCGCGGATCGGCTCCGATGACGGCGCGAGCGGTCTCGGTGCGTCCGGCGCCCATCAGCCCGGCGAAGCCGAGGATCTCGCCCTGGTGCAGGCGGAAGGACACGTCGCGCAGCAGCGACTTGGTGGACAGGCCCTGCACCTCGAGGACCACCGGCTCGGTGGTGTAGTCGCGCGGCGCGGGGCGGGCTCCCTCGTCGATCGCGCGTCCCACCATCATCTCGATGATCTTGGGGATGCTGATCTCGTCCTTCTCGAGAGAACCGATGTATGCGCCGTCGCGCAGCACGCTGACCCGATCGGCGAGGCGCCGCAGCTCGTCCATGCGGTGGGAGATGTAGACGATGCCGGTGCCCTTGGCCTTGAGCTGCTCGATGAGGGTGAACAGCACCTCGACCTCGGCGTCGGTGAGGGCGGAGGTCGGCTCGTCCATGATCAGCACCTTCGCGTTGAACGAGAGCGCCTTGGCGATCTCGACCATCTGCTGCTCGGCGACGGTGAGCTCGCCCACTTTCTGACGGGGGTCGAGGTGGATGTCGAGGCGCTGCAGCAGCTCAGCCGTCTGCTGGTTCAGGCGCCGCTCCGAGACGAAGGGTCCGACCTTCGGCTCGCGGCCGATGTAGATGTTCTGCGCGACCGTGAGGTCGGGCATCATGTTCAGCTCCTGGTGGATGATCGTGACACCGAGCTGCTGCGCCTGCAGCGGACTCGTGAACTCGACCGGCTCGCCCTCGAAGGTGATGGTCCCCTCGTCACGCGTGTAGATGCCGGAGAGGATCTTCATCAGCGTCGACTTGCCTGCGCCGTTCTCCCCGACGAGGACCAGGACCTCACCCGAGCGCACCTCCAGGTGCACGTCCTTCAGCGCCTGCACGCCGGGGAACCCCTTGCTGATTCCCTCCACCTTGAGGATGGGATCGCTCATGCCCGCCTACTCCCTCGGAGGTCGAGGATTCCCGTGGAATCCATTTCAAACATCGGATCAATTCTGCGCGTCCCGGGTGCGATGCGCAAGTTGTATCTAAATGTATCTAACGTCGGCGCACAGCGCCAGACCTGTAATAACAAGTTGGTCACGGTGGTGTCGCTGCCCAGAACGACCGGATGACTCAGTGCAGCCGGATGGAGTCGACGGCGACGAGCTTGTCTCGGATGAAGCGGTTCGCGTGCGCACCGAGCTCCTCGTTGTCGGTCCACAGGTTGCGCCAGATCCCCAGCATCCGACTCAGATCCTCCGCGACCACCGCCGACGAGAACGACTCGAAGACGATCGGGCCGTCGTAGCCGATCCGTCCGAGCGCCTTGAAGAAGGTGTCGAAGTCGACCGTGCCGGTGCCGAGGTAGCCGCGGTGGCTCTCGCCGATGTGCACATACCGGAGCCCGGGTGCGGCGTCGAGCACGGGAGCCGCCATGTCCGACTCCTCGATGTTCATGTGGTACGTATCGAGATGGATGCCCAGGTTGGGCCGATCCACCTCCGCGAGGTAGCCGATCGCCTGCCGCGCGGTGTTCAGCACGTTGGTCTCGTAGCGGTTCACCACCTCCAGGCTCACCTGCACACCCCGGGAGGCGGCGTGGTCAGCCACGCGGCCGATGACGGCCCTGCTGCTCGCCAGGCCCTCCGGCGTGACCGGCATCATGTACTTGCGCATCGCCGAGTAGATCACGCCGCAGAAGTGCGTGCCGCCGAGCTCCGCGAGCACATCGACAGCGCGGATCAGCAGCGCCTCGCCGGCCGCCACGACGTCGGCGTCCGGGCTGGTGATGTCGGTCGCGTCCGAGAGCCCCAGCGAGGCGCTCACCGCCAGGCCGTGCTCGGCGAGCGCCTCTTTCGCGGCCTCGACATCGAAGGCGAACGGGTCCATCAGCGGGAACTCGATGAGGTCGAATCCTGCCCGTGCAGTCTTCTCGACGGCCAGGCGGATGCCCGCCGCGTCGAACTCCCCGGTCCAGACCAGGCCATGGCATCCGATGTTCATGTGAGCTCCCTCGCTGCTGAACTGGCACGTTGCAATTTCGCGTTGAAGCGACGGTACCCGCGGTGGTTGCAACGTGTCAATGCCCGGGTATCGTGACTGTCACCACCTGATTCGAGCGGAGAGGATGCCGGATGCCGGCCAGCGTCAAGGACGTCGCCGCCCATGCGGGGGTCTCGGCCTCCACTGTGTCGAACTACCTCAACCATCCGCACGTGCTCAGCGAGAGGACGAGGGAGCGCGTGCGGGACGCCATCGCCGAACTCGGGTTCGTGCCGAACGAGTCCGCCCGCCAGCTGCGGGCCGGCGCGGGCAGGACGATCGCGCTGATCCTGCTCGATGCCTGGCTCCCGTACTTCAGCGAGCTCTCCCGGGGCGTCGAGGACGTCACCCGGGAAGCCGGCTGGTCGCTGTTCTTCAGCAACAGCAACCGCGATGCCGCACAGGAGCAGCGCAACATCGACATGTTCGAGGCGCATCGCGCGCAGGGCATCCTCATCTACCCGCTCGGCGACGTGCTCGGCCGGCTCGAGGGCCTGGCGGACAAGGGCATCCGCTCGGTCGTCATCGGCCCCGAGCAGCCGTCGTCCTCCGTCGGCTCCGTGGCGTTCGACGACCGCGGCGGCGGCCGGCTCGCCGGGGAGCACCTGATCGGGATCGGCCGTCGCCGCATCGCCTTCCTCGGCGATCCCCGCACGGTCAGCCAGTCCGCGGATCGCCTCGCGGGCCTCCGCGACGGGGCGCCCGATGCCCGGATCGAGGTCATCGCGACGGACGGGCTCACCATCGAGGCCGGACTGCTGGCGGCGGAGCGGATCATCGCCGCCCCCGCAGCGGAGCGCCCGGACGCCCTGTTCGCGGCCAACGACATGCTCGCGATCGGAGCCCAGACCGCTCTGCTGCGCGCGGGCATCATGGTTCCCGGCGAGGTCTCGATCGTCGGCTTCGACGACGTCGACCAGGCCCGCCAGGCGCTGGTCCCCCTCACCACCATCCGGCAGCCGGGCTACGAGATCGGCCGTGCCGCGGCATCGGCGCTGCTCCGACTGCTCGAGTCTCCGAGCGCACCCGCCGCGCCGGTCACGCCCTTCGCCGCCGAGCTCGTCGTCCGGGCCTCGACGGTCGGCTGACCGCGGGACGCCCGAGTGTTCAGGCCGAGGGGTGTCCGACGACGCCCTTGCGCAGCAGGGCGTTGCCGTACTTGCGGGTCTCTCCCGTGCGCACCATCAGGTACGCGCCCTTGGCGACGTCGTAGTACGCGAAGCGCTCCACGAAGCGGGTCGTGTCCAGCGCCGTCCCGGCGGCGGCCATCAGCTCATGCTGCACGTCCAGCACCTCGGCATCCGCCGACTCCATCAGATCCATGCCTGGCGCATCGTCCAGCGGCAGCACCGACCGGATCGCGGCGACCACCTCGGGCGTCGTCGTGCCGGGCAGGTCGATCACGCGCTCGCCCAGCGCCCACGCCGGGAAGTGCGCGTCGGCCACGACGACCGAGTCCGAGTGCCCCATCCGATCCAGGTGCAGCAGCAGCTCACCGGTCAGCAGCGGGTTGATCCCCTCAAGCATCCGTCAGTCCTTTTCTCCCTCTCGCCGACGATCCGAACCGCGTCACGCCGGGATCAGTCCGTCCTCGGCCAGCTCCGCCCACAGATCAGCGGGGATCTCCAGCGCGGCGTACTCGGCATTCTGCCGCAGCTGCGCGGGACGGCTGCCGCCGACCACGACCGAGCGCACGAGCTGCGACTGCAGCGGGAACTGGATGGCGGCCGCAGGAAGCGGCACGTCGTGCGCCCGGCAGATCGACGCGATCCGCACCAGCCGGTCCCACAGCTCCTCGGGAAGCTGGCCGTACTCGTATCGGCCGTCGCGCTTCGGCTCGCTCTGCGCGAGCAGTCCGGAGTTGAACACGGATGCCGCGACGATCCCCGTCCCGGTCTCCGCGCACGCCGGCAGCACGTCGGCCGCGGCAGGCTGCTCCAGCAGCGTGTAACGTCCCGCGACCATGATCAGGTCGAGGTCGGCCTCGCGGACGGCGCGCGACAGGGCGTCCGACACCATCGATCCGATGCCGATCGCTCCGACCAGACCCTCGGACCGCGCCTTCTCCAGCGCGGGGAAGGCCTCGGCCAGCGCGAGGTCGAGGTCGTGGCGCTCGGGATCGTGCAGATACAGCAGGTCGATCCGGTCGAGCCCCAGCCGCTCCTGCGACTCGGCGATGCTGGCACGGATGCCCGCCTCACTGAAGTCCCATTCGCGGCGCAGGTCGTCCGGAACGTGGAAGTCGTTGTCGGTGTCCAGCCCGCCCGGCTGATGCGCGGGGTTCGGTCGCAGCAGGCGCCCCGCCTTGGTCGAGATCACGAACTCGTCGCGCGGCTTGGTCTGCAGGAACGCGCCCAGGCGCCGCTCGCTCAGCCCGAGTCCGTAGTGCGGGGCGGTGTCGAAGTAGCGGATGCCGGCGTCCCACGCCGCCTCGAGAACCGCCCAGGCCTCGTCATCGCTGAGCGCGCGGAAGAGGTTGCCGACGTTCGCAGCGCCGTAGCCGAGCGCGGGAAGCTCAAGCGACATGCTGCCCCGTCCAGGTGTACTTCGCGATGCTGTCGGCCTTCATCTCCATGCTCGTGCCCGGCGCGGTCGGCGCCATGTACGAGCCGTCCTGGATGTCGGTCGGCACCACGAAGTGCTCGTGCAGGTGATCGACGTACTCGATCAGCCGGCCCTCGCGAGAGCCGCTGACGGCCACGAAGTCGAACATCGACAGGTGCTGCACGGCCTCGCACAGGCCGACGCCTCCCGCGTGCGGGCACACCGGCACGCCGAACCTGGCGGCGAGCAGCAGGTTCGCGATGTTCTCGTTCACGCCCGCGACGCGCACGGCGTCGATCTGCATGATCTTGATCGCGTCGGCCTGCAGCAGCTGCTTGAAGATCATCCGGTTCTGGGCGTGCTCGCCGGTGGCCACGCGGATCGGGGCGACGCCGCGGGCGATCTCGGCGTGGCCGAGGATGTCGTCGGGGCTGGTGGGCTCCTCGATCCAGGCGGGGTGGAACTCGGCGAGCGCATTGACCCACTCGATGGCCTCGGACACCTCCCAGCGCTGGTTGGCGTCGATCGCGATCGGGAAGTCGGGGCCGCACACCTCGCGCGCCTTGCGGAAGCGGCGGATGTCGTCCTGCAGGTCGGCGCCCACCTTGAGCTTGATCTGCGTGAAGCCGTCGGCCATGGCCTCGCGGGCGAGGCGTTCGAGCTTCTCGTCGGAGTAGCCCAGCCAACCGGGGCTGGTCGTGTAGCCCGGGTAGCCGGATGCCAGCAGCTGGGCCTCGCGCTCCTCACGCCCCGGCACCGCCGCGCGCAGGATCTCGAGGGCCTCGTCGCGGGTGAGCGCGTTGGTCAGGTAGCGGAAGTCGACCAGGTCGACGAGCTCCTCAGGGCTCATGCGGCCGAGCAGCTGCCACAGCGGCAGGCCCGCACGCTTGGCCTTGATGTCCCACAGCGCGTTGATCACAGCGCCGATGGCCATGTGCATGACGCCCTTCTCGGGGCCGAGCCAGCGCAGCTGGGAGTCGCCGATGATGTCGCGGAACGTGCCGCCCATGTCATCCAGCAGCGGCTCGATCTCGCGGCCGACGAGGTGACCGGCGAGCGCGTCGATCGCGGCGACCTGCACGTCGTTGCCGCGGCCGATCGTGAACACGAACGCGTGGCCGGCGATGTCGTCCTCGGCGTCGGTGCGCACGATCACGTACGCGGCCGAGTAGTCGGGGTCGGGGTTCATCGCATCCGAGCCGTCCAGGCTCAGCGAGGTGGGGAAGCGGATGTCGCTGGTCTCCAGCGCGACGATACGGCTCACGGGGCTCCTTCGGCGCGTCGGACGAATATGACGCGGACTCTTGGAGTGTAAACATCCGATGTCTATACTGTCAACGGCGGGGTCACGTCAGCACCCGCTGTCGATCCAGGAGAAGGAGAACCATGAAGTTCGCACGACTCGGCGAGACAGGAAGCGAGATCCCCGTCGTCATCGACGAGGGTCGCACCTTCGATCTGCGTCCGGTGACATCCGATGTGAACGGCGAATTCCTGGCATCCGATCCTGTCGGACGGACGCGAGCCGCGCTGGACGCGGGCTCCCTTCCCGAGCTGGCGGACGCGGATGCCCTGCGCATCGGCGCCCCCATCGCGCGGCCGAGCGCGGTGATCTGCATCGGAATGAACTACGCCGCGCACGCCGCGGAGTCGGGTTCCGAGCCGCCGACCATCCCGATCCTGTTCCTGAAGACGCCGAACACCGTGGTCGGCCCGAACGACGCCGTCACCATCCCACGCGGAAGTGAGAAGACCGACTGGGAGGTCGAGCTGGGCGTCGTGATCGGCACCCGCACCGCTTACCTGGACTCGCCGGAGGAGGCGGATGCCCACATCGCCGGCTACGTGCTCGCGAACGACGTGTCGGAGCGCGACTTCCAGATGGCCGTGTCCGGCGGGCAGTGGTCCAAGGGCAAGATCGCCGCGGGCTTCAACCCCACCGGACCCTGGCTGGTGCCGGCATCCGAGGTCGACTCGACGAACCTGCGCCTGCGCAGCTGGGTCAACGGCGAGCCGCGTCAGGACTCGAACACCAGCGACCTGATCTTCGACGTGCGCACGATCGTGCACCACCTGTCGCAGTACGTCACGCTCGAGCCCGGCGACCTGATCCTCACCGGCACCCCGCAGGGCGTCGCCCTCTCGGGGCGCTTCCCCTACCTGAGCCCCGGCGATGTCGTCGAGGTCGAGATCGACGGCCTGGGCCGTCAGAAGCAGGAGTTCGTGGCATGGGCGCGCTGAGTCTCGAAGGCCTGGTGGCGATCGTCACCGGCGGAGCATCCGGAATCGGGGCGGCGGTCGCCCGTCGCCTGCATGAGGAGGGCGCGCAGATCGCCGTCCTCGACCGCGACACGTCCGGAGCGGATGCCGCATTCGCGGCGTTCACGGCCGACGTCTCCGACCGCGCTTCCGTCGACGCCGCCGTCGCGGCGGTCGCGGAGCGGTTCGGCCGCATCGACATCGTGATCAACAACGCCGGCATCGGCGCACAGGGCGATGTCACCGCGAACGACGACGACGAGTGGGCCCGCGTGCTCTCCATCAACGTCACCGGCATCGCGCGCGTGACCTCGGCGGCCCTGCCCTGGCTGCGCAAGTCGCCCTCGGCGGCGGTCTGCAACACGGCATCCATCGCCTCCACGACCGGCCTGCCGCAGCGCGCGCTGTACTCCGCGTCGAAGGGCGCGGTCTCCGCGCTGACCCGCGCGATGGCCGCCGACCACCTGCGCGAGGGCATCCGTGTCAACGCCGTGAACCCGGGCACCGCCGACACCCCCTGGGTCGGGCGCCTGCTGGACTCCGCCGCCGACCCCGCCGCCGAGCGCGCGGCACTGAACGCCCGCCAGCCGCACGGCCGCCTGGTCTCCCCCGACGAGGTCGCCGGCGCCGTGCTGTACCTCGTCAGCCCGGCATCCGGGTCGACGACCGGCACGTTCATCGAGGTCGACGGCGGCATGGCCGCCCTGCGCCTGCGCGCCGAGTAGTCCGTCGCGGCCCCCTCGCCGCCCCAGGACCGTCCAGGTATCAACTTCTGGTGGAATCCGCCCCAGGACCGTCCAGGTATCAACTTCTGGTGGAATCCGGGCCTGCCAAACAGCGGATGCTGATACCTGGACGGATGCCGACGCCGCGAACGCCCCCTGTCGACCTGCCTGTGGATAACTTTCGCAGCCACCCCGCGGCTTCGGGCAGATTCTGCACATGCGAAGACCCATTCCTCTGCCCGATGGGCTCGGGGCCCGATTCCGGGTGCGCGACGCCGTGGATGCGGGCGCCACACTGACCCATCTGCGCCGCGCCGGCCTGGATGCGCCGTTCTGGGGAATCCGATCGATCCCAGTCGATCCTGACCTCTCCGAGTTGGACCCGTTCGCACGCCAGGCCGCGGAGCGCCGGATGAAGGCGCGCGCCTTCATCCCCCGACTCGGCGACGGACAGTTCTACAGCCACGAGACGGCAGCGGCGCTGCTCGGCGGACCTCTTCCCCTGCGATGGCTCGCACCAGGCGTGGCGGCGGACGGGCGCGACCTCGACGTCCATGTCAGCTCGTTCGGGGAGGGTCCCATCCCGCGCGCGAACGGCATCCACGGGCATCGCGCCAACGTCGCCTGTCGCTTCTTCGTGGCACGGGACGGTGCGCAGATCGCGCGCCCCGAGACCGCGTGGGCGCAGCTCGGTGGATCCCTGAGCGTCATCGACCTCGTCACGCTCGGCGACTTCTTCTGCCGGATGTGGCGCGAGGGCTACGGCCGACGGGATGCCGGAACGCCTCCGTTGACGACGATCGACCGACTGCGCTCGACCATGAACGGCGTGCGATGGCGCGGCATCCGACGCCTCCGAGAGGCGATCGAGCTCGTCCGGGAGGACTCATGGTCGCCCCGCGAATCGGCGGTCCGCTTCCACCTCGTGACGGCCGGGCTGCCCGAACCTGCACTGAACGTCGACGTCTTCGACGACTTCGGGCTCTTCTTGGGGTGCGTCGACATGGCATATCCCGATCAGAAGGTCGCGGTCGAGTACCACGGCGAGCTGCACCATGCCCAGTACGCGGCCGATGTCGAGCGCATGGCTGCGCTGCGTGCCGCCGGCTGGACCATCATCGAGGTGACGTCGGCGCTGTTCGCCCGCCCGGAGGAACTCGTCGCACGGGTGCGCATCGCGCTGCGGGGCCGGTGACGCCGGCGCCGCTTCCAGGGGTGTCATCGATGGCACTCCAGGTATCAACTTCCGCCGGAATCCCGCATCCAGAAACCGCAGATCTTGATACCTGGACCGTCCGTCGCCGCCTGGCAACGTCGCCCGCCGGCGGCGGTGCCAGGCCAGCCGGCCCGGCGCTCCCGCGTCAGCGGATGCCGTAGAACGTCAGCGCGTTCGACCAGAACAGCGCCTCGGCGTCCAGGCCGCGCAGATCCGCCCAGTCGGCGACCGTGCGGAACCAGCGCTGACGGGAGCCCACCACGTACGCCCCGCCGGCCAGACGACCGGCGTCGATCGACGACACCGGCCAGTCGCTCCCCCACATCAGCCGCTCCGGCCCGAACGCGTCGAGCGCAGCATCCAGGAACGGCTGCAGCTGAGCATCCGTCCACACTCCGCCGGACTCGGCGGGCAGGCCCGACATCTTGCAGAACACCTGCGGATGCTGCGCCAGCGCGCCAAGATCGCGCTGCCAGTCCGAGGAAGGCGCCGCCGGCACGGACGCCGATCCGACCGCAGGCTTGCCGGCGTGGTCGAGCACGATAGGCAGATCCGGGACGGATGCCGCCAGCGCGGCCACATCCGCAAGCTGGTGCGCCCGCACACAGGCGTCGAAGGTCCAGCCGCGGCGTGCGACCTCCCGGGCGCCGCGCTGGAACGCCGAACTCAGCGCGAAGCCGTCCGGCTCTCCCTGCAGCAGGTGCCGCACGCCGACGACCCGATCGAACTCGCTCAGCGCCTCCAGCTGCGCATCCGTCGCCGCACCGCGGTCCAGCCGCGCTCCGGCGACGATCGCCACCACTCCCGCGGCGAGCGCGATCGAGTCCACCCAGCGCACCTCGTCGAGGGACTGCGACTCGATCGGGTCGGCCTGCACGAAGATCGCGGCCTCCTCCGAGACCCCCTCGAGCTGCTCCTCGTAGATCTCTTCCTCGGCGAACCGCCAGGCCAGCGGACCCTCGAGCCATTCGTAGGTGAGGACCTCCGGGTCCCACAGGTGCAGGTGGGAATCGATGACGCGCATGGCACCATCCTGCCGGAAACATCGGATGGCTGTGCGAAGATGTGGCCATGGCAGTCACGGATGAGGCGATCGAGAAGATCAAGGCGATGATCGTCACCGGCGAGCTCGGCCCCGGCGACCGGCTTCCGCCGGAGAAGGAGCTCGCCGAGCGGCTCGGCCTGTCGCGCAACTCGATGCGCGAGGCCGTCAAGGCGCTCGAGGTCATCCGAGTGCTCGACGTGCGCCGCGGTGACGGCACCTACGTCACCAGCCTCGAGCCGCACCTGCTGCTGGAGGCGATCAGCTTCGTCGTCGACATGCACGACGACAGCTCGCTGCTCGAGCTGTTCGCCGTGCGGCGGATGCTGGAATCGCAGGCCACCGGCCTCGCCGCCGGCAACGCCAGTGAGGAGCAGGCGCAGGGCCTGCTGGACGAGATCGGCTCCGTCGACGCGGATGCCGTCAGCATCGACGATCTCGTCGCCCACGACATCCGCTTCCACGGCTCCATCGTGCGACTCGCCGGCAACGACTACCTCGCGAGCCTGATCGACGGGCTCAGCAGCCAGACGATCCGCGCCCGCGTGTGGCGCGGGCTGACGGAGCAGGGCGCGGTGGAGCGCACACTGTCCGAGCATCTGGCCATCGCCGAGGCGATCGCCCAGCACGACTCGGCGCTGGCGACCTCGCTGGCCACCGCCCACGTCGCCGGCGTGGAGCGCTGGCTGCGTCAGGCCGCGAACGCCTGACACGGGGAACGAGGCGCCGTCAGGCTCCCAGGCGTCCCATCGCGGCGTCGAACTCGGCGGCGGAGGAGTCGCTCACGGGATCGTGCAGCAGCGCGTCGAGCACGTCGGGTGCGGCCGTGAAGTACGGCACGCCGGCGAGCCGCAGCTCGACGATGTCCTCCGGGGAGCGCAGGCTGGCGGCCAGCACGTTGGTGTCGGTGCCCTCGCATACGGCCTGCATCCGGGTGATGAGGTCGGCGCCGTCGAGGCCGGCGTCCCGCATCCGCCCGAGGTAGGGAGCGATGTACCGCACCCCGATGCTCGCGCACGCGAGCGCCTGCGCCACGGAGTAGACGGCGGTCACCAGCACCGAGGCGCCGTCGCGGACCAGGGCGGATGCCGCCGCGAAGCCCTCCGCGGTGGCGGGCACCTTCACGGCGACCCGCTCCCCCAGGTCGAGGATGCCGGCGGCGTTGCGCAGGAACGAGTCGCGGTCTCCGCCCCAGGTCTGGAAGAACACCTCCTGCGCGCCCTCGGCGACCCATCGTGCGTACAGCGACGGGATCTCGGATGCCGTGCGGCCGCCGCGCTCGAGGATCGTCGGGTTCGTCGTGACGCCGTGCACCACGCCCGCGGCGAGCGCTGCGCCGACCCGCTCGATGTCGGCACTGTCGACGTACAGCCGCGGCGCGGTCATCCGATCTCCTCTCCCGCCCGACGGCGAGTGCGCGCAACCTGTCACTACAGGCCACTCTGCCGATAATGTAATGACAGCGTCCATCTGAAGTCAAAGACGATCGGGAGAACATGACCAGCGACCAGCCCGCCCGCACCGGCGTCGTGATCGTCGGAAGCGTGACCGCTGACGTGACCACCTTCTCCCAGCGCCTGCCCGCGCGGGGCGAGACCATCCTCGGAGATCAGTTCACGCTGCTGCTCGGAGGCAAGGGCGCGAACCAGGCCGTCGCCGCGGGCCTCGCCGGCGCCCGCACGAGCTTCGTCGGCTGCGTGGGGGACGACCTGTTCCACGACCTCATCGTCGACGGGCTCAGCGGCGCCGGCGTCGACCTCACCCACCTGCGCACCATCCCGGGCCCCACCGGCATCGCGCACATCCGCGTCGACGCCTCGGCGCAGAACGACATCGTGATGGTGCCGCTGGCGAACGCGCAGCTCAGCGCCGAGCAGATCGACGTCGCGCTCGAGGCGCTCGCGCCGACCACCTCCGTGCTGCTCACGCAGCTGGAGACACCGGCATCCCTCACCCTGCACATCACCCAGCGCGCACGCCAGCTGGGCATGACCGTGGTGCTCGACCCCGCACCGGCAGCGACGCTGGACGCGGAGGTGTGGCGCAGCATCGACATCGTCACCCCGAACGAGACCGAGGCCACGCTGATCAGCGGGATCGAGGTCACCGACGCGGCCTCGGCGGAAGAGGCCGGTCGCTGGTTCCTGGCGCAGGGCGTGGGCTCAGCAGTGATCACCATGGCGGAGAAGGGCTCCTGCGTGGTGACCGCCGAGGGCACCTCGTTCATCGAACCCATCCCCGTCGAACCGATCGACACGACGGCCGCCGGCGACGCCTACGCCGGATACCTGGGCGCCGCCCTCGCCGAGGGCTGGACGCTCGCCGACGCCACCCGCCTGGCCAGCGCCGCCGGAGCCATCGCCGTGACCCGCCAGGGCGCGTCGCCGAGCCTTCCCGTGCGCTCCGAGGTCGACGCGCTGCTGGCCGCGCAGCAGAAGTAGGAGGAGCCATGCGCAAGACGTCCACCACGATCAACCCGGCCCTGTCCCGGGTGATCAGCGAGACCGGCCACACGGATCTGATCGTCGTGACGGATGCCGGGCTGCCGATCCCGCCCGGGTCCGAGCGGATCGATCTGGCGTACCGCCCCGGCGCCCCCGCGTTCTTCGACGTGCTCGACACCGTGCTCGCCGAGATGGTCGTCGAGGGTGCGACGGTCTCCGCCGAGGTCGCGGAGGTCAGCCCGCACGTGCTCGACGCGCTGCGCGAGCGCCTGCCCGGGATCGAGATCGAGCTGGTGCCGCACGTGGAGTTCAAGCAGCGCACGCATGCCGCGCGCGCCTTCGTGCGCTCCGGCGAGTTCACGCCGTACGCCAACGTCATCCTGCACGCCGGCGTCGCATACTGAGGAGCATGATGACCACGGGGGGAATCGACCGGCTCTCGGCCACGCCCATGTACGACCAGCTGCGGCAGCTGATCATCGACCACATCGAGCAGGACGGCCTGCATCCGGGCGATCCGCTGCCCGGCGAGCACCGGCTGTGCGAGCAGTACGGGATCTCGCGCACGGTCGTGCGCCAGGCGCTCGCGCAGCTGGAGCACGAGGGCCTGGTCGAGCGGGTCAAGGGCAAGGGCACCTTCGTCGCCCGCCCGCGCACCAGCGAGTCGCTGGTGCACACCCTCGTGGGTCTGTACGACGAGGTCGCGAGCCGCGGCGGCCACGTGCACAGCGACATCCTGCGGCACGAGGCCATCGAGGCGGATGCCGAGGTGGCGGCCGCCCTCGAAGTGGAGGAGGGATCGCCGATCGTGGTGCTGACACGTCTGCGGCACGTCGACGGCGACGCCTGGTCGCTGTCGACGACCTGGATGCCGGAGGCCGTGGGCGCGGTCACCCTGGGCGCGGATCTGCACGAGACCTCGCTGTACCGGCTGCTCGAGGAGCACGGGATCGTCGCGACCAGCGGCGTGCGCTCCGCCGAGGCGACGGTCGCCACCCACGAGCAGGCGCAGCTGCTCGGCGTGAGTGCCGGCTCGGCGCTGCTGCGCCTGCGCAGCGTGAGCCGCGACGCGTCGGGCACCCCGATCGAGTTCTTCATCGCGCACCACCGCGGCGACCGCTCGCGCTTCGAGTTCCAGCTCGGCCCGGAGGCCTCGCGCGGATCGCTGGTCCGCATCCCCTGAGCCGCGCAGCGGATATTCTCTGAGTCGACACACGATCGAGGGGGAGACGACGATCATGCGCGAGGAAGACGCACCTGCGCCGGGGGCCGAGTATCCGGTGATCCCGCCTGCGCCGCCGGAGACGACGGATGCCGCACGCACGGCGTCCCCGGCGATGCCGACCGTGCCGCCCTACGGCGCACCGGTCAACGGTGCTCCTGTCCCCGCGCCGCCCGCGGCACCGCCCGCCGCGCCGCCCGCGTGGGGTGGCGCGCCCGCGCAGCCGTATGGAACGCAGCCGCACGGCCTGCCCGCCGTGCCCGCACCGCCATACGCCACGCAGCCCGCACCGCCTTACGGTGCGCAGGCCGCGCCGCCTTACGGGGCACAGCCGTACGGGGCGCAGCCCGCACCGCCCTATGGCACCCAGCCGGCTCAGCCCTACGGCGCACAACCCGCTCAGCCCTACGGTCTGCCGTCCGGACCGCCGTACGCAGCGCAGCCCGCGCCGGCGCGCGGCGGCGCACAGCCCGCAACTCCCACCGCGCAGTCGTACGGCCTGCCGCCGACCCCGGTCTGGGGCGGGCAGCCGTCCGCTGCGACGCCCGCATCCTTCGGGCCGGGCCATCAGCCCGAGCAGAGCTCGCAGCGCTGGCTCACGGCGGTCATCATCGGCGGCATCGTGGTGGGTGTCGCGATCCTCTTCGTGCTGATCCGGCTGCTGCTGGTCGGCCCCGCCGGTGTCTTCGACTTCACCTCGGCCCCGGCCCCCGCGTCGACGTCCGACTCCGACTCGCCCCCGGCGGGCTCCGACGACACGGCATCCGGTGAGGACTCCTCCTCGGGCGCTGCCGCCACGATCGGCGACGAGCTGCAGGCGAAGATCGACGAGTACCGCACAGCGCGCGACGACGGGTCTCTCTGGCAGAAGATCCCCGACAACGAGTTCAACCGCACCGCCGTCACCGCGTTCCTGTACATCGTCACCAACCTGAAGGCCGCGACGATCTGGGGCGTCACCGACGAGCAGGCGCGGGAGTACACGGCGAAGGTCGCCGATGTCGAGGCGAAGCTGCTCGCACAGCAGCCGCTCGGCGAGGACATCCACATCACGCTCGAGACGCGCACGTTCGACTACGACGGCTCGACCGGCGAAGGGGGCTACACCGACAACTGACCCGAACGGAGCGCCCCGCTACGCTCGAAGCATGAGCGACTGGGTCAGTTCCGCCATCCGGGTCCTGGAAGCGGATGGCAACCGCTCCGCCGACACGCATCTGCACCTGTTCCCGCTGCCCGCCGACTGGGGCATCGACCTGTACCTGAAGGACGAGTCGGTGCATCCGACCGGCTCGCTCAAGCACCGCCTGGCCCGCTCACTGATCCTCTACGGCCTGGTCAACGGCCTGATCGACGAGGGAACCACCCTGGTCGAGTCCTCCAGCGGATCGACGGCCGTGAGCGAGGCGTACTTCGCCCGGATGCTGGGCCTCGACTTCGTCACCGTCGTGCCACGCTCCACCAGCCCCGAGAAGATCGACCTGATCGAGTTCTACGGGGGCAGCTGCCACCTGGTCGAGCACGCCTCCGAGATCTCCTCCGAGGCGCGCCGGCTGGCCTCCGAGTGCGGCGGTCACTACCTCGACCAGTTCACCTACGCCGAGCGCGCCACCGATTGGCGCGGCAACAACAACATCGCCGAGAGCGTGTTCAGCCAACTGGCGCAGGAGCGGCATCCGGTCCCCCGGTGGATCGTGGTCGGCGCGGGCACCGGCGGCACCAGTGCCACGTTCGGCCGCTACGTGCGCTACCGCCGCCATGCCACGCAGGTGGCGGTGGTCGACCCGGAGGGCTCCGCGTTCTACGCAGGGTGGAAGGGCGATGCGGATGCTTCGGGCAGCCCGTCCCGGATCGAGGGCATCGGCCGCCCGCGCGTGGAGGCGTCGTTCGTGCCGAGCGTGATCGACGAGATGATCCAGGTGCCGGATGCCGCGTCGGTCGCCGCCATCCGGCTGCTGCGCGAGCGCACCCTGCACTGGGCCGGCGGCTCGACCGGCACCAACCTGTACGGCGCCTTCGAGCTGATCGGACGGATGCGGGACGCGGGCGAGACCGGCAGCGTCGTCACCCTGATCTGCGACGGCGGCGCCCGCTACGCCGAGACGTACTACTCCGACGACTGGGTGGCCGCGCAGGGCTGGGATCTCGCGCCGCACCGCTCGCGCATGGAGGCGTTCCTGGCCGGCGCGAGCTGGGTCTGAGCCGGCGCGCGGCCATAACTCCGGAGATCCTGGCTGGATTCCGGCCACCGAGGCCCGATCGCGCTCCGAGCGGCAGATTTCTCCGGAGTTGTGGCGCGGGCGCGATGAGCACAAGGCTACGCTGAGCGCATGACCACGCTCATCCTCACGGTCGCGGGAGCGGATCGCCCCGGACTCGTCTCCGCCGTCGCCGACCTCACGGGCGCCTACGGGTGCAACTGGGAGAACAGCAGCCTCGCCGAGCTCGCCGGCACCTTCGCCGGCGTCATCCAGCTGACCGTCGACGACGATCGGGTCGACGAACTGCGCGACGCCCTGCGCGGCCTCGACGGGATGCTGGCGGTGATCGTGAGCACCGGATCCGACACGAGCCCGGCGCCCGAGGAGCGGCACGTGTCCGTCACGGTGCTGGGCGATGACCGCCCCGGGATCGTCCGCGAGGTCGCCGGCGTGCTCAGCGCGCATGCGCTCAGCATCCGCAGCATGACCACCGAGACCCGCGACGCCGCGATGGCCGGCGGGCGGCTGTTCGAATCGGCCGTGACGGCGTCGGCCCCGGCATCCGCCGATCTGGACGCGCTGCGCGCCGACATCGAGAAGCTCACGCACGACCTGCAGGTCGACATCAGCATCCTGTGACAGCGGCGCCGATCGCCGTGTCCGGCAGGCGGAAACGACCGTCCCCGCGATCGTCGCTGTGCCACAGTGGGGAGTGCGCTGCCGCCAGACGCAGCGGGAATGCCGAGGATGCCCATGTCCGATGACCGCGACGCGCGCGTGATCTCCGCCCTCATCGCCGCACTGCCGGACGGCTCCGTCGTCTCGAATCCCGACTCGCTGCAGGCCTACCGGCGCGATCGCGCCGAGGACCCGGATGCCGGCACCCCGCTGGCCGTCGTGCGGGCGACGAGCACCGAGGACGTGCAGGCGGCCGTGCGCATCGCCGCGCGCGAGGGCGTGGGGATCGTGCCGCGCGGAGCCGGGTCCGGACTGTCCGGCGGGTCGTCGGCGGTGGACGGCGCCATCGTGATCTCACTGGAGCGCATGCGGGACATCGTCGTCGACCCGGCGCTGCAGATGGCCGTCGTGCAGCCGGGCGCGTTCAACGTCGAGGTGAAGGCCGCGGCATCCGAGCACGGCCTCTGGTACCCGCCGGACCCGTCGTCGCAGGAGTTCTGCTCGATCGGCGGCAACATCGCCACCAACGCCGGCGGGCTGTGCTGCGTGAAGTACGGCGTCACCACCGACTACGTGCTGGGCCTGACGGTCGTGCTCGCGGACGGCCGGGCGATCACGCTCGGCGGGCCGCGACTGAAGGATGTGGCGGGCCTCTCGCTCACCAAGCTGTTCGTGGGCAGCGAGGGCACACTCGGGATCGTCACGGAGGCGATCCTGCGGCTCGTCCCGGCCCAGCGCACGCCTACGACGCTCGTCGCGATGTTCCCGACCGTGGAGGGCGCGATCAGGGCGGTGGTCGACATCAAGGCCGCCATGCGCCCGTCGATGCTGGAGTTCATGGACCGCGTCACGATCAACGCGGTCGAGGACATGATGCGGATGGACCTCGACCGCGATTCGGCGGCGATGCTCATCGTGCAGTCGGACGAGTCCGTCGAGGTCGCGGCCGCGCAGATCGAAGCCATCGAGCAGACCTGCGGCCTGCACGGAGCATCCGAGGTGTACGCGACCAGCGATCCGGACGAGAGCGAGGCGCTGATCGAGGCCCGCCGGCAGGCGATCCCGGCGGTCGAGAAGCGCGGCGCGCTGCTGCTGGAGGACGTCGGCGTGCCGCTGCCGCGCCTGGGCGACCTGATCGACGGCATGCGCGCGATCGCCGAGGCGCGCGGAGTCGAGATCGCCGTGGTCGCACACGCCGGCGACGGCAACACGCATCCGCTGATCGTGCTGGACCCGACGGATGCCGAGCAGCGCGCGAACGCCGACCTCGCCTTCGGGGAGGTGATGGCGCTCGCGATCGAGCTGGGCGGCACGATCACCGGCGAGCACGGCGTCGGGCGGCTCAAGCAGCCCTGGCTGGCCGACTATCTCGGCGACGACGTGCTGGAGCTGAACCTGCGCATCAAGAAGGCGCTCGACCCGCAGAACATCCTCAACCCGGGCGCGATCTTCGGTCTGCTCTGACGCCCTCGGCGATCGCCCCACAAGGACGCTCCAGGTATCAGCTTCTGCTGCCCAAAGCGGCCCGACTACCTCCGAAGCTGATACCTGGACGTTCCCTGGGGTGCTTCAGACGAAGCACCCCAGGGAGGCGGATGCCTCAGACCAGGCGCTTCTTCGGGGAGACCGTGTAGGTGTCCTCGGGGTCGTCGAACACGACTCCGGCGAGCGCGGTGTCGATCGCGGTCATCACCTCGGCATCCAGCTTCACGCCGGAGGCCTTGACGTTGTCGGCGAGCTGCTCGGGGCGCGACGCGCCGACCAGGGCTGCGGCCACGTTCGGGTTCTGCAGCACCCAGGCGATCGCGAGCTGCGGCATCGTCAGGCCCGCCTCGGCCGCGATCGGCTTGAGGTTCTGCACGGCCGCGAGGATGTCGTCCTGCAGGAAGCGCTGGATGAAGTGCGCACCCGAGTGCGGGTCGGTGGCGCGGGAGCCGTCCGGCACCGGCTGACCGGGCAGGTACTTGCCGCTGAGCACGCCCTGCGCCATCGGCGACCAGACGATCTGCGAGATCCCCAGCTCCTCCGAGGCCGGCACGACCTTGCCCTCGATCACGCGGTGCAGCATGGAGTACTGCGGCTGGTTCGAGATGAGCTGCACGCCCAGTTCGCGAGCCAGTGCGTGGCCCTCGCGCAGCTGCTCGGCGGTCCACTCCGAGACGCCGATGTACAGCGCCTTGCCCTGGCGGACCACGTCGGCGAAGGCCTGCATGGTCTCCTCGAGCGGGGTCTCGTGGTCGTAGCGGTGCGCCTGGTACAGGTCGACGTACTCCACGCCGAGGCGCTGCAGTGAGCCGTCGATCGAGTCGCGGATGTGCTTGCGGCTCAGGCCGGTGTCGTTGGGGCCCTTCGGGCCGGTCGGGAAGTAGACCTTGGTGAAGATCTCCAGTCCTGCGCGGCGCTGACCCGCGAGCGCCTTGCCGAGCACGACCTCGGCGGCCGTGTTGGCGTAGGTGTCCGCGGTGTCGAACGTGGTGATGCCGGCATCCAGCGCGGCGTGCACGGTGGCGACCGCAGCGTCGTCGCCGACCTGCGAGGCGTGCGTGACCCAGTTGCCGTAGGTGATCTCCGAGACCTTGAGACCGCTGTTGCCGAGATAGCGATAGTTGACCATGGTCCAACGCTATCCCCCTCCCAGCACCACGAGGGCGGGCTCTGTCACACTGTTCCCATGCCCACCCAGCCGCGGCTGCTGTACGTCGAGGACGAGGCCGAGACCGCCGCGATCGTCGTCGAGGTGCTCTCGGACGAGTACCTCGTCGACCATGCGCGCACGGGCGAGCGCGGGCTGGAGCTCGCCCTCGGACAGCGGTACGACGTGATGGTCGTGGACCGGCGCCTCCCCGGTATGACGGGTGCCGAGCTGCTGCAGGCCGTGCGCACCGCGCACATCACGACTCCGGCGATCATGCTCACGGCACTCGGCACGGTGGCCGACCGGGTGAGCGGCCTGGATGCCGGGGCCGACGACTACCTGCTCAAGCCCTTCGACTTCGACGAGCTGCGCGCCCGGCTGCGCGCGCTCCGGCGGGGACGCGGACCGGGCTCGCGCCGGGAGATCGGCGACTGGCTGTTCTCCACCACCTCGCTGGCGCTCTACGGCCCGGACGGCGGACGCGTGCCGCTCACCCAGGCCGAGGCCGACCTGCTCGAACTGCTCACCTCCAGCCCCGAGCACGTCTTCTCGCGCGAGGAGATCGTCGCGAGCCTGCTCCCGGGCGGCTCGGCGGGCACCGTCGACGCCTACGTGCACTACATCCGCCGCAAGTCCACTCCCGAGATCATCGACACCGTCCGCGCACGCGGCTATCGCAGCGGGATGCCGCGATGAGCGCGCGCACCGATCACGCCGTAGCCGCCGATCGCGCGCGCGTGCAGCGCTCCGCGCTGCGCACCGGCCTCTGGGTCGGCATCGCGTCCGCCGCGGTGGTGACAGCGGTCACCGCGACGATCATCACCGCCCTGCTCACCGCGAGCCGGCCGGGCCCCCGCCCACACGGCCGACCAGGCGAGCCGCTCGGCGATCGCATCCTCGATCTCGACGACGTGCTGCCGGTCGTGATCGCGATGGGGCGGGGCGGGGGGGCGCGGGGGGGGGGGGGGGGGCGGGCCGGGCGGGGGGGGGCGGGCGGGGGGCGGGCCGTGCCCCCGCCCCGGCGGCGGGCGCGCGAGCCGGCGGGGGCCCGGGACGGGGGCCCCGCGGCCGGGGCGGGGGGGTGCGCGCCCCGGCGGGGGCCCCCCCCCCTGGCCGCTCGGGGGCCCTGCGGGCGGGGGGGGGGGGCGGCGGGGCGGGCGCCCGCCGATCTGCGCGTCGCGGCGGAGCAGACGGCGCTCATGCGCGCCGTGATCGCCCTGCTCGACAACGCGGTGCGGTACAGCCCCGACGGCGCGAGCGTGCAGCTGACCGCGACGCCCACGGGGCGTCGTGCGGAGATACGAGTGGCCGACCACGGCCCGGGACTGGGCGACATGGACCCGGAGCGCGTCTTCGAGAGGTTCGCCAGGTCGACGGCGTCCACCGAGCGACGGGGGTTCGGACTGGGCCTCGCCCTGGTGCGCGACATCGCGAACCGGTTCGGCGGCTCGGTCGAGGTCGAGCGCACCTCCCCTACGGGCACGACCTTTCTGCTGACGCTTCCGCGCGCCTGACCGCGCGCCGCGCCGGCCGCCACCTGGGAATCGTCCATCCCCTTTCTATGAGAACCCGCAGGATGCCGGATTCTTGGGGCTTTCTTGGCGGTCGAGCGCGACAGTCATCCCATGAGCGAGAACAACGAGAACACTTCTGTCCCCGGTGAGGCCGCCGACGGCGGCGCTCCCGACACGACGCCGACCGCCGAGGCGGCATCGGCCCCGACCCCGGATGCTGCACCCGCGGCGCCCGCCGCGGCAGAGGCGCCGCCGGCTCCTCCTGCGCAGGGAGCTCCTGTCGCATCCGGCGCGTCGACCACCCCGATCCTTCCGACGACGCCCGTGGACCAGGCGGCGCCGTATGCCGCACCGGCGCAGCCTGGAGCGCCCGCAGGCGCGGCACCCGCGAAGCCGTTCTGGAGCCGCACCGGAACTCGCATCGGCGCCGGCGTCGTCGGCGGCGTGGTCATCCTGATGCTCGGCTTCGGCGGCGGCTGGGTGGCCCACAGCGTGGTGCGCCCGTTCGGGATGCACGAGCAGGCGTGGGGCGGACCGGGCGGCGACCGGGGCATGCCGCACGACGGCTTCGGCGGCCAGCGCGCACCGCGCGGCGGCCAGGGCTTCGGCGACGGCCAGCGCCCCGGCGGACCGAACGGTTCCGATGACGGCAGCACCGGCGGCAGCGACTCCGACGACACCCCGACCCCCGAAAGCACGCCGGGATCCTGAGCCCCGGGTCGCGGCGGATGCCGCAGGAACCCCCTCCGAAGCGGCATCCGTCGCGACCCGGACCACCGACCGCACCACGACACCTGCGAGGAGGCACGACATGGCCACGATCACCCTGCCGATCGGCACGCCGCGGGCGCACAGCGCCGCGATCCGCCCCAGCGCCGCGGTCCGGCGACGCCGCGCCGAGCTGTGGAACCTCGGCGCCACCGTCGCCGTCTGGACCACCTGCCTGTACGTCGTGGCCCTGTGGGTCGCCGGCGGGGGCGTGCAGGCGCTGTTCACCGGCAGCGCCGATCTGCTGAACTCGGCCGGCCGCCTCACTGGGCTGGTCGCCTCGAACCTGCTGCTCCTGCAGGTGCTGCTGATGGCGCGCGTCCCGCTGTTCGAGCGCGGGTTCGGCCGCGACGGAATGACGCGGATGCACCGGCTCGTCGGCTTCTGGTCATTCGCACTGCTGCTCACGCACATCGTGCTGCAGACCCTCGGCTATGCGGCATCCGCCGGGCTGAACCCGCTCGTGCAGCTGTGGCAGTTCGTCGTGGACTACCCGGGGATGCTGCTGGCGACCGCGGGCACGGCGCTCGTGATCCTCGTCGCGCTCACCTCGATGAAGCGGGCACGGCGCCGGCTGCGCTACGAGTCGTGGCACCTGCTGCACCTGTACGGCTATCTGGGCGCCGGGCTCGCACTGCCGCATCAGCTGTGGACCGGATCCGACTTCACGGCATCCGTCGCGGCCACCTGGTACTGGTGGGGCCTGTGGATCCTCACGGCCGTCGCGGTGATCGCCTACCGCGTGATCGTGCCGCTGGTGCGCTCCCGCCGGCACCTGCTGCGCGTCGCGAGCGTCACCCGCGACGGCGCCGACGGCGTGACCGTGCGGATGCGCGGCGAGGGCATCGCTCGGCTCGGCGCGCAGCCGGGGCAGTTCTTCGTCTGGCGCTTCATGGACGGGCCGGGCTGGACGCGCGGGCACCCCTTCTCGCTCTCCGCCGCGCCGACCGGCGACGAGCTGACCATCTCGGCTCGGCTCGTCGGCGACGGAACGTCTCGGCTCGCCGCACTGCGCCCGGGCACCCGGGTGCACGTCGAGGGGCCCTACGGCGGATTCACCGGCGAGCGCAGGCGCGGTCGGCGGATGCTGATGATCGGCGCGGGCGCCGGCGTCGCGCCCCTGGTGTCCCTGCTCGAGGGAGAGCCGTATGCGCCCGGCGAAGCGGTGATCCTCACCCGCGACACGACTCCCGAGGCGGCGCTGCGCACGGAGGCGCTGGCCGCCCTGGTGCGCGACCGGGGCGTGCAGCACATCGCGCTGCCCGGCCGCCGCGCGCGGTCCGGTGCCTCGTGGCTGCCGGAGTCGCACGCCCGCTGGAACGGCGTCGACGCGCTGCGTCACCTCGCTCCCGACGTGCTCGAGCACGAGGTGTACGTGTGCGGTCCGCCGGACTGGGCGGATGCCGTGCTGCACGACCTGCGCGCGGCCGGCTTCCCGCCCGAGCGCATCCACCGCGAGGCGTTCGCGATCTGAGCATCCTGACACCCGGAACCCCACGACGAGGAGAAGATCATGGAACGACCGATGAAGCGCATCGCGTACGCCGCGCTCGCCACCGTCAGCGGGCTGGTGCTGCTGTTCAGCTACCGCACCTCCACCGGGGCGGAGATCCCGACCGCGAACGCCGCGGCTCCGGCAGCGTCGACCGGCGCCTCGGGCTCGGCTTCGGGGACCGGGTCGAACTCAGGATCGGAATCCGGCACCGGTTCGGACACGGACTCGTCCGATTCGGCGTCCGCCTCGGGATCGGCATCCGGCTCCGACGCGACAGGCGGCACGACCGGATCCAGCACGACGACGGCGTCATCCGGTCTGAAGGACGGCACCTTCACCGGCGACGCGGCGAGCACCCGCTACGGCCCGGTGCAGGTGCAGGTGCAGGTCAGCGGCGGGAGGATCGCCTCCGTGGACGTCGTCGACTATCCGAATGAGAACCCTCGCGACCGGCAGATCAATCAGCAGGCCGTGCCGATGCTGATCAGCGAGACCACCTCTGCGCAGTCGGCGCAGATCGACATGATCTCGGGTGCCACCTACACAAGCCGGGGGTATCAGCAGTCCCTGCAGAGCGCCCTCGACCAGGCGACATCATGACCGCCCGGCACGCGCAGGTGTGCCCCGTGATGGGCACTGTCGCCAGTGCGCACGTGATCGGCGGTGCCGCCGGTGTCGAGCTCGAGGCCGCGATCGAGGGCTGCTTCGGCATGCTGCGCCGCGCAGATCGGGTGTTCTCGATGTACGACTCCGCATCCGATGTGCAGCGCATCGCCCGTGGCGAGCTGCGGATGGCGGATGCCGACCCGTGGGTGGCCGAGGTCGAGGCGGCCTGCGACGGAGCGGAGTTCGAGACGCGCGGCCTGTTCAGCGCGTACCTGGGCGGGGTCTTCGACCCGACCGGGTACGTGAAGGGCTGGGCGACCGAGCGCGCGGCTCGTGAGCACCTCCTGCCGCTGCTGAAGGTCCCGGGCCTGCAGGCCGTCGGCCTCGACGTCGGCGGCGACCTGCAGGTCTTCACCGCCGAGGAGTCGGACTGGACCTGGAACATCGGCATCGTCGACCCCGCCGATCGCACTCAGGTGATCGCGACCGTCCCGGTGCGCAACGGCGCCGTGGCGACCTCGGGCACGGCGGAGCGCGGTGCGCACATCGTCGACCCCCGCACGGGCGCAGCCGCCACGGGCATCCGCTCGGCGACGGTCATCGCGGAGAGCCTCACCCGTGCGGATGTCTGGGCGACAGCGATCGTCGCCGCCGGCGCCGACCTGGGCTGGCTGCCCCGCGCCGCCGGCACCTCGGGCCTGCTCGTCGACACCGCCGGCAGCATCCGCCGGTGGGTCGAGGGCGTGACCGTCGAGGTGCAGCCCGCCTGATTGCGCCCGCCTGATCCTGACGCTCCAGGTATCAGCATTCGCCGTTTCAGCGCGCCCGATTCCCGCCGATCTTGATACCTGGAGCATCCTTGCGAGCGTGACCCACCGGGGGCGCAACCGGTCAGACGGAGACGGACTCCCGGATGTCGGCGCGGGTCAGCGGCACGGTCGGGGTGCCGTCCAGATCGTCCGGCAACCGCGGCGGTGCGGATGCCGTCGGCTCCGGGGCCTCCTCCGCCACGATCGCTGCGCGGTCGCGGAAGCCGTCGGCGGTCACGCGGTCGAGCTCGACCTGCTTGCGGATCGCGGCGGTCTTCTCGTACAGCGACGGGTCTCCGTAGCTGGTGAGCACCTTCACCAGGACCGGCAGCAGCTCGATCATGAAGAACAGCGCAGCGATCAGCCAGTGCGCCCAGAAGATCGCGGGCTCCTTGTCGGCCAGGCGGTTCAGGCCGGTGATCTGGCTGAGCAGCCCGATCGCCCCGGCGTTCCCCTGCGCGACTGAATCCGCCCGCGCGTTGTATGCGGCGAGCGCGTTCTCGTAGGTCTTCTTCGCCGCAGGCAGCTGGTCCTTCGCCTGCTGGCGGTTGGTCGACTCGGATGCCGTGGTGTTGGCCTTCTCGGCCGTCTCGGCGCTGGACAGGTCGCCGTTGGCGGCGCGCAGCTGCGCGGCCAGGGCGTCGTAGGTCTGCTGGGCCTGCGCGAGCTGGGCCTTCGCCGCATCCGAGCTGGAGCCCTGGCCGTGCACGCCGGTGCAGCCGGGAACCGTGCCCGCGCCCTCGCCGGTCAGCTCGCACTGGTACAGCGCACGGGCGGAGTCGATCACCTTCTGCTGCTCGGCCATCTTGCCGGTGAGGTCGTCGACGGTGGCCTTGGCGGCGGCAGTCGATGCGGAGCCCTTGTCGGTGCCGGCGACGATGCCCGTGGCAGCCTGGTTCTCGAGCGCGGCGACCCGCTTGGTGGCGGCGTCCAGAGCCTTCTTCTCCGGCCCCTTCTCGAGCGCCTTCTGATCGGACTGCGACTGGGTGATATTGGTGGACGCCACCTCGCGGGCGATGTCGTTGTGGAACACCTGCAGCACGAGCGGCTCCGCGACGAGGAAGCCGATCAGCGCCGCCATCGCCACACGCGGGACGGCCAGCGCGATCAGCTTGCCGATGCTGCGCGACGAGGACATGGTCGCCGTGAGGAAGCGGTCGAGGTTGAAGATGATCGCCGCCCACACGATCGCCAGCGGCACGGCCAGCCAGATCGCCACCTGCACGCCGGTCGTGAGCGCGAACAGCATCGAGATCGCGGAGACCAGCGCGGTGCCGGCGAGCACGAAGAACATCTGCACGAAGCGGGGCGTCTCGCCCGGAACGCGGTCGAGGATCGGGCCGTCGGCACCGCCGAGGATCGCCAGCGTGCGCAGGCGGGAACCAGGAACGCGCGGGCGGCGCTCGCGCTTGGGTCGTGGCGAGCGCGGAGGCGTCGGCTCGTCAACCGCGATCGGCTCGGCTGTCGCCGGCTCGGATGCCGCGGTCTCGGCCTCGTCGACGATCACCCGGCTCGGCCGGGAGGGCTCGTCGAAGAACGGGAAGTCCTCGACGTCGAACGACTCGGTCTCCTGCGCGTCCTGCACGATCGGGTTGGGCCGAGTGGAGCGGTCTGCCGCGTCGTCGAGGGTGCTCGCGGCGATGCCGGCATCCGCGTCGGGGCCGGACGGCCGGTACTCGCGGGTGAAGTACTCGGGCACCTCGGCGGCCGGCGTCGCGTCGTTCGAGCCGTCGCCGTCGACCTCGATGCGGTCCTGCGAGCCCATCCGTCCAGGGCGATGCGCGGAGTATGACATCCCTCCAGGCTAGGAAACCCCGGCTGTGCGGCTCCCGGACGAACCCTGCGAACGGCTCCCAGGAAAGGGATGCGGTGTCGTCGACGCCCTGTCAGGCTGGACGCATGAAGACGCTGCTGCTGGCCCGCCACGCGAAGTCGGACTGGGGCCTGCACGGCCTCGCCGATCACGACCGTCCGCTGAACGGCCGAGGTCGTCGTGACGCCCCGGCGATGGCCGCCCGTCTGCTCGACGACGGGGTCGCGATCCAGCGCATCGTGTCGAGCACGGCCGTCCGCGCACGCAGCACCGCTGACGAGTACGCCGCGGCCTTCAGCATCCCCGTGATCGAGGAGGACGCACTGTACGCGGCATCCGCCCGCACGATCCTCGAGGTCGCGTCAGCCCTGCCCGACGAGGTCGACGTCGCGATGCTGGTCGGCCACAACCCCGGCATGACGGACGCCGTCGCCGAGCTGACGGGCGCCTTCGTGGAGTTCCCGACCTGCGCCGTCGCGGAGTGCGCCGTCGACGTCGGCTCCTGGCCCGAGCTCATCGAGGGGTCGGGCCGGATGCTGCGCCTCCGGACGCCTGGGGCCGCCTGGGGGCGCTCAGGCCGTGCGCGCCGCGGCGGCCGCGCCCTCGGTGGTCGCGACCAGCGGACCGCAGGCGCCGGCGATCTCCTTGCCGCGGGGGTCGCGCAGGGTGGTCGGGATGCCGGCGTCGTTCAGGCGGCGCACGAACTCGTTCTGCACGTCGATGTCGGACGAGGTCCAGATCGAGCCGGGCGTCGGGTTCAGCGGGATCGGGTTCACGTGCACCCAGCCGCGGCCGCGCGCATTGAGCTTCTCCGCGAGCAGGTCGGCGCGCCAGGCGTGGTCGTTCATGTCCTTGATCAGCGCGTACTCGATCGAGACACGGCGGCCGGTCTTCTCGAAGTACTCCCTCGCGGCATCCAGCGCCTCGTCGACCTTCCAGCGGGAGTTGACCGGGATCAGCTCGTCGCGCAGCTGGTCGTCGGACGCATGCAGCGAAAGCGCGAACGTGACGGGGATGTTCTCGTCGGCGAGCTTGCGGATCGCCGGCACCAGGCCGACGGTCGACACCGTGATGCCGCGAGCGCTCATGCCCAGGCCGTTCGGCTGCGGCGCGACCATGACGCGCACGGCGTCCATCACGCGCTTGTAGTTGGCCAGCGGCTCACCCATGCCCATGAACACGATGTTCGAGACCCGCTCCATCGAGTGGTCGTCGCGCTTCTTGCCGCCCAGCTCGCCGTTCGCGATGGCGCGGTTGGCGCGCACGATCTGCTCCACGATCTCGGCCGTCGACATGTTGCGGGTCAGACCCGCCTGGCCGGTGGCGCAGAAGGGGCAGTTCATGCCGCAGCCCGCCTGCGACGACACGCACAGCGTGATGCGGCCGGGGTAGCGCATCAGCACCGACTCGACCAGGGCGCCGTCGTGCAGCCGCCAGAGGAACTTGATCGTGTCGCCGCGATCGGTGGTCAGCCGGCGCACCTCGGTCATGAGCGGCGGCAGCATCCCGCCGACGAGCTCCTCGCGCTGCTCCGCGGGGAGGTCGGTCATGTGCGCCGGGTCGGAGGTGTAGTGCGTGAAGTAGTGCGTGGACAGCTGCTTGGCGCGGAAGCCGGGCAGGCCCAGCTCCTTCACCTTCGCGATGCGCTCCTCGGGCGTCATGTCGGCCAGGTGCACGGGCGGCTTGCCGCGCTTGGGGCTCGCGAACTGCAGCAGCGGCCGCCCCTCGGCATCCTTCTTCTGCGTCCACCCCTCCGTCGCAGGGCGCACCTGCGTGCGAGCGGGCCCGGTGGTGCGCACGGGCGTGCTGCGGGCAGGCGGGGTCTTGTCGGATGCAGGCATGCATCAAGGGTACGGGGAACGACCCGCGAGAGGGCTGGATGCCCGGCATCCGAGCCTCCGTGCTGGCAGGCTGGTCGGCATGGAACCGTGGATGTGGATCGTGGCCGTCGTCGTCCTGCTGGTGCTCGTGCCGTGGGCCACGAAGGGGATGCGACCGAAGGCGCCGCAGCCGTCGGTGTCCGTCGCGCCTCGCAGCCTCACACCTGCGGAGTCGGCTGAGATCGACGCCCTGGTCGCCGGCGACCGGAAGATCGCCGCGATCAAGCGGCTGCGCGAGCTGCAGTCCCTGAGTCTGCAGGAGGCGAAGGACGCGATCGACGCCTGGGTTCCGGGAACGGCGTGGACCGCGGATGCCGCGGCATCCGCTCCCCGCCCGACGGATGCATTGAGCCCCGCCGCCCGCGCCGAGATCGCCGCGCTCATCGCCGACGATCAGAAGATCAGCGCGATCAAGCGCTACCGCGAGGAGACCGGCGTGGGCCTGAAGCAGGCGAAGGACGCGATCGAGAACTGGTGATCCCGACTTGTAATTACAAGTCATTCCGGCGCACAATGGAGCGACGAACGGAGCCCTCATGACCGACCGCCTCTCCCGCGCCCGCGCCGCCGGCGTCCTCGCCGTGCTGCGCGCACCCTCCCCCGAATCCGCCCTGGAAGCCGCCGACGCGATCATCCGCGGCGGCATCCCCGGCATCGAGGTCACCTACTCCACACCGGATGCGCCCACGGTGATCCGCGAGCTGATCGCCCGCCATGGCGACGCGGCGTACATCGGCGCCGGCACGGTCACCACGCCCGAGCAGGCGGCTGCTGCGGCCGAGGCGGGCGCCGAGTTCCTGGTGAGTCCGGGCACGCTCCCCGCCCTCACCCGCGCCATGCTCGACACGGGCAAGGTCGTCATGACCGGCGCGCTGACGCCGACCGAGGTCATGACGGCGCTCGAACTGGGCGTCGACGTCGTCAAGATCTTCCCGGCATCCCTCGGCGGACCGGCCTACCTCGGCGCGCTGCGCGGCCCCTTCCCCGACGCGCCTCTGATGCCCACGGGCGGCGTCAAGCCCGAGAACGTGGCGGACTGGTTCGCGGCCGGCGCCGTCGCCGTCGGCGCCGGCGGCGACCTGGCGAACTCGGCATCCATCACGGCCGGCGACTGGGCCGACCTCGAGGCCCGCGCCAGCAGCTTCGCCGCAGCCCTGGCGGCCGTGCGCGGCTGAGGGGCGCGGGTGGTGCATGTGCGTCTTCTGCCGGATGCTCGATTGACTCCCGAATGAGGGACGGCGGGCGCACCCGAACCTCACCGTGAAAGACTGAGCCCCGACCCGAACAGGAGACCTGGATGCTCGATCTCGCACCGTGGGCTTGGGCGCTCCTCGGCCTCGGCGCCCTCGTCGCGGGGCTGGGCAAGACCGCGATCCCGGGCAGCTCGACCGTGACCGTGGTGGTGGCGGCATCGATCCTCCCCGCGCGCACCTCGACGGCGACGGTGCTGCTGCTCTTCATCGTCGGTGACGTGTTCGCGCTCACGACGTACCGGCGGCACGCCGACTGGCGCACCCTGCTCCGGCTCGCGCCCGCGGTGATCGTCGGCCTGCTGGTCGGCGCCGTCTTCCTCGCGCTGGCCCAGGACGGGATCGTCCGCCGCACGATCGCCGTCATCCTGCTCGCGATGATCGCGATCACCCTGTGGCGGCGATGGCGCTCGCGCACCGAGAAGTCCGGGCGCATCGCCGCCGCCGGCTACGGCACGCTCGCGGGCTTCACGACCATGGTGGCCAACTCGGGCGGCCCGGTGATGTCGATGTACTTCCTCGCCACCCGCACGCCCGTGAAGGTGTTCCTGGGCACCTCGGCATGGTTCTTCGCGATCGTGAACCTGACCAAGGTGCCGTTCCTGGCGGGCATCGGTCTGATCACGCCGTCCGTGCTGCTGCTGGACCTGCTGCTCGCGCCCCTGGTCGTGATCGGCGCGCTGATCGGCATCCGCCTGGCGAAGCGGATGCCGCAGCAGCTGTTCGATCGCCTGGTGACCGTGCTCACGATCGCCGGGGCGCTGTACCTGCTGGTCTGAGCGGACTCGGCCCGGGACGAGTGCAGTCCGGGAAGAGTGCAGCCCGGGAAACAGGATCCGCAGGATATGCGCGATACTCAAGGCATGAAAGATCTTGCAGACCCCGAAATCGCCGTGATCGGCACCGACGACATCATCGAGGGGATCCGGCGCCTCGGCATAGCGGACGGCGACGACGTGCTCGTGCACTGCTCGCTCTCCGCCTTCGGCCTGGTCGCAGGCGGAGAGCAGACCGTGCTCGCCGCCCTGCAGAGCGCCGTCGGCACCGCGGGCACGCTGTTCATGCCCGCCCAGAGCTGGCAGCTCTGCGACCCGGACTTCCTCGACGATCCCGCACTCCCCGCCGCGACCAGAGTCGCCGTCCGGGCCGCCCTTCCAGCCTTCGACCCCGTCCTCACTCCGACGAGGACGATGGGCCGGGTCGCCGAGCTGTTCCGCTGCCAGCCGGGTGCGTTGCGCAGCAGGCATCCGCACCGCTCGTTCGCGGGCCGCGGCCCGGCGGCCGCCCAGGTGCTGGCCGACCACGCCGTCGAAGACCCGTTCGGCGAGTCCTCGCCGCTCGCGCGCCTCTACGACCTGGGCGCGAAGATCCTGCTGCTCGGTGTCGGCTACGACTCATGCACCGCCCTGCATCTGGCGGAGGGCCGCGCGCGGACCGACGTCCCCCTCGTGCGCAACGGCGTCGCGGAGATCGGCGGCGACGGCATCCGGCGCTGGCGCACCTGGGACGAGCCCGTCGTCGACGACTCCCTGTTCCCGCGGATCGGAGCCGAGTTCGAGACTCTCGCGGCGGTCCCGGTCACGAGGATAGGCTCGGCCGAGTGCCGAGCGGTACCGCTCGCACCGCTCGTCGATCATGCGGTCGACCTCCTTCGGAAAGCACAGAGCTGAAATTTCTTGCAGCTTTCGAAAACGTCTGCCATGATTCAACGGATGGCATCGACGCCTCGCTTCACAGCACACTGGAAGCGTTTGCAGCGATGCACCCGTTGATCACATGAAAGGCAGCACCAATGAAGGTGAGACGCATCACTGCGGTGGCGTTGATCGCGAGCATGGCCGCCCTGGCCCTGTCCGGATGCACAGCGGCCGGAAGCGGCGCCTCCGGCTCCGACGGCGGTTCGAAGAAGACGCTCACGGTGTGGGTGGACGCGAACCGAGTCGACGAGCTCAAGGACATCGCCGCGCAGTTCCAGAAGGACAAGGGCATCACGGTCAAGCTCGTGCAGAAGGAGTACGGCGACGTGATGAAGGAGGACTTCGTCAAGCAGGTACCGACCGGCAAGGGCCCCGATGTCATCATCGGCGGGCACGACTGGCTCGGCCTGTTCGTGCAGAACGGCGTGATCGCGCCGCTTGAGCTCGGCGATGCCGCCTCCGACTACGCCGACGTGGCCATCCAGGCCATGAGCTACGAAGGCACCCTGTACGGGCTGCCCGCCTCGATCGAGAACATCGCGCTCGTCCGCAACAAGGCACTGGCGCCGTCCACGCCCGCGAACTGGGACGACCTGATCGCCGAGGGGCAGAAGATCGTCGCCTCCGGTGCGGCGCAGTACCCGGTGATCATCCCGTCCGGGCCGGAATCGGACCCGTACCACCTGTACCCGCTGCAGGCCTCGTACGGCGCCCCGCTGTTCGGCACGAACGACGACGGCAGCTTCAACCCGAAGGACCTGCTGATCGGGAATCCCGGCGGCGAGAAGTTCGCCGCCAAGCTGGTCGAGTGGGGCGCCGAGGGCGTGCTCAACACCAACATCACCGGTGACATCGCCCGCGACGAGTTCGCGGCGGGCAAGTCCCCGTTCATGCTGTCCGGCCCGTGGAACCTCCCGGCGTTCAAGGAGGGTGGGATCGACTACGCCATCGACCCGATCCCGCAGGCCGGGCCGGAGAAGCCGACGCCGTTCGTCGGCGTGCAGGGCTTCTTCGTCAGCGCCAAGAGCGAGAACCCCCTCGCCGCCAACGAGTTCGTCGTGAACTACCTCGGCACCGAGAAGGTGCAGCTCGCCCTGTACGAGGCCGGCGGACGCCCTCCGGCACTCACCTCGGCCTTCGAGATCGCCACGAAGAGCAACCCCGACGTCGGCGCGTACGGCGAGATCGGGCGCGATGGCGTGCCGATGCCGGCCATCCCGGAGATGGGCGCCGTGTGGAACTACTGGGGCTCCACGCAGGCCGCCCTGGTGAACAACACGGCGGGAGACCCCGCCAAGGCGTGGGCGACCATGGCCCAGCGCATCGCCGCAGACATCGGCTGAGAGAGGGTGCGGGCCCGGCAGCAGGCCGGGCCCGCACCCCGTTCCGACACCGACAGCCGCAATCGAGGAACCGATGACCAAGACGACCGACGCGCCCGACACCGCGCACAGCCCGACACCGACGTCCCGGCGGACCGGGCGGAGACCGCAGGCCGGCACGACCCCGAAGACCGGCGCGACCCCGAAGATCCACCGCACGACCGGCGTCGTGGGCATCCTTCTCAAGATCGTCGCGCTCGGCGTCATCGACGCCCTGGCGGTCTACGCCGCGTTCGTGCTGCTCCTCGACGGGTCCTGGCCCGTCGCCCTGGCCGTGGTGATCGTCGCGCTCGCGATCACCGTCGTCTACCTGCGTCCGGGGATGCTGCCCGCCAAGTACCTCGTGCCGGGCACCGTCTTCCTCATCATGTTCCAGCTGGTCGTCGTGGTGTACAGCGGCTACATCGCCTTCACCAACTACGGCGACGGTCACGTCGGCGACAAGGATGACGCGATCGCCGCGCTCATCCAGAAGTCGTTCGCCCGCACGCCCGACACGCCCGGCCTGGACATGGTCGTCGTCGATCAGGCGGGGCAGCTCTCCTTCCTCGTCACGGATGCCGAGGGGCGGGCGATGCTCGGCGGCGAGGACCGTCCGCTCACCGAGGTCCCGGATGCCGAGTTCGATGGCGGAGCAGCCGTCGGCATCCCCGGCTACACGACGCTCGACCTCTCACAGAAGCTCGACAGGCAGCAGGAGATCGCCCATCTCAGCGTCCCGCTCGCCGACGATCTCGACGAGGGCGTGCTGCGCACCAAGGACGGCACCACGGCGTACGTCTACACGGCATCCATGCACTACGACGAGGCCGAGGACGCCTTCACGGATTCGTCGACGGGCACGGTCTACCGCGACAACGGCACCGGGGCGTTCACCTCGGATGCGGGCAAGGCGCTCCTGCCCGGCTGGAAGATCGACGTCGGATTCGACAACTTCGTCCGCGCGTTCGGCGAGGAGTCGATCCGCGGCCCGCTGCTGCAGGTGATCGTGTGGACCTTCGTGTTCGCAGGTTTCACGGTGCTCGCCACCTTCGCGGTCGGAGTCCTCCTCGCGATCCTGCTCGACAACCCCCGGCTGCGCTTCCGTCGCACGTTCCGTGTGCTCGTGATCCTCCCCTACGCCTTCCCCGCCTTCCTCTCGGCGCTGATCTGGAGCGGCCTTCTCAACTCCCAGTTCGGGTTCGTCAACCAGGTCCTCCTCGGCGGCGCGCAGGTGCCGTGGCTGACCGACCCCCTGCTCGCGAAGGTGAGCATCCTGATCGTGAACCTGTGGCTCGGCTACCCGTACATGTTCCTCGTCGCCACGGGTGCCCTGCAGTCGATCCCCGGCGAGTACGTCGAGGCGGCTCGGGTCGACGGGGCAGGGGCCTGGACGGTGTTCCGGCGGGTCAAACTCCCGCTGCTCATGGTGACGATGGCCCCGCTCATGGTGGCGGCGTTCGCGTTCAACTTCAACAACTTCAACGTCATCTACATGCTCACCGAGGGCGGCCCGCAGGACATCTCCACCGACATGAACGTCGGCGCCACCGACATCCTCATCACTCTCGTGTACAAGGTCGCGTTCGGCGAGACCAGCGGCCGTGACTACGGGCTCGCCAGCGCCTTCTCGATCATCATCTTCCTGCTGGTCGCCGCGATGTCGATCGCCGGATTCCGCCGCACCAAGGCCCTGGAGGACCTCCACTGATGACCGCCACTTCCGTCCACCCCGCAGTCAACCCCGAGCATCGTCCCGCGTCGGCGCCCTCGCAGCGCCGCAGGGCGAGGCTCGCCCTCATCGCCTCCTACATCGTGATCATCGCGGCCTGCGTGATCGCGGTGTTCCCGATCCTGTACATCGTCTCCGCATCGCTCAATCCGAACGGAAGCCTCGTCGGCGCGAACGCCATGTTCACGTCCTTCGACCTCGGCAACTACATCACGCTGTTCACCTCGCCGGCCCAGCCCTATGCCGCGTGGTTCGTGAACACCCTGATCGTCGGGCTCGCCGCCTCCGCAGGAACCGTGCTCCTGGGCGGTCTGGCCGCCTACGCCTTCTCGCGGATGCGCTTCACGGGGCGGCGCTTCGGGCTGACCGCCATCCTGCTGGTGCAGATGTTCCCGCAGCTGCTGGGCGTCGTCGCGATCTTCCTGATCATGATCGCGATCGGCGACATCTTCCCGGCGCTCGGCCTCGACACGCTGCTCGGACTGATCCTGGTCTACCTGGGCGGCGCGCTCGGCGTGAACACCTACCTCATGTACGGCTTCTTCAACACCGTGCCCTCGTCGATCGATGAGGCCGCGAAGCTCGACGGAGCCGGCCACGCGCGGATCTTCTTCACGATCATCCTGCGCCTGTCCGCCCCGATCCTCGCAGTGGTCGGGCTGTTGTCCTTCATCGGCACGGTCAGCGAGTTCGTCGTCGCCAGCGTGCTGCTCGCCGACCCCGCCAAGCAGACGCTCGCCGTGGGGCTGTTCCAGTTCGTCTCCCAGGAGACCTCGGCGAACTGGCCCGTGTTCGCGGCGGGTGCGGTGCTGGCCGCGCTCCCGGTCGTGGTGCTGTTCTTCGCGCTGCAGAAGTACATCGTGGGCGGGCTGACGGCCGGGGCGGTGAAGTGAGGGCGGCGCAGTGCGGGTGCTAGCCTTTCCGTCATGAGTGCGACGCTGGCAGAGATCGCGGCGCACGCCGGGGTGAGCCAGGCCACCGTCAGCCGGGTTCTCAACGAGAAGCCGGGAGTGGCACCGGACAAGCGCCGGGCGGTGCTCACCTCCCTCGACCTCCTCGGCTACGAACGACCGTCCCGGCTCCGCGCACGCACGGCCCGTCCGGTGGGCCTGCTGCTGCCCGAACTGGGCAACCCGATCTTCCCCGCGTTCGCGCAGGCGCTCGCCCCCAACTTCGCCCGCCGCGGCTTCACGCCGGTCATCGGCACGCAGAGCGAGGGCGGGCTGCACGAGGACGAGATCATCGACATGTTCGTCGAGGCCGGCGTCGCGGGCATCCTGTTCGTCGCCGGGCGCCATGCCGACACCGCGGCGTCGACCGAGCACTATCGCCGCCTCCGTGATCGCGGTCTTCCGCTCGGCTTCGTGAACGGCCACCGCGACGACGTCGACGCCCCGTTCTTCTCGTTCGACGATCTCACCGCGATGTCCCTCGCGGTGAGGCATCTCACGGCCATGGGGCACCGCCGCATCGGCTTCGCCGCGGGTCCGGAGACGCTGGTGCCGTCCCGCCGGGCCACGAAGGGCTTCGAGCTCGCCATCCGGGAATCGCTCGGACCGGATGCTGCTCCGCTCGTCGTGCACTCGCTGATCTCCGACGACGGCGGCGTCAGCGCCGCGCGGTCGCTCATCGGCGAGGGGTGCACGGCCATCGTCTGCGCCAGCGATCTCATCGCGATCGGCGTGCTCGCGGAGGCCCGCAGGAGCGGCCTTCGCGTGCCCGAGGACCTCTCCGTCGTCGGGCTGGACGACTCGATCCTGGCGCGCAGCAGCTGGCCGCCCCTCACGACCATCCGCCAGCCCGTCGCACTGATGGGCGTCGCCGTGGCGGATGCGTTCGTCGGGGAGATGAACGGGGTTCCCGCATCACGCACCGAGTATCTCTTCCAGCCGGAGCTGGTGCTGCGCGAGTCGACGGGGCCGGTGCCGGACTCTGCCTGACCGGCCCCGTCCGGGTCAGCGGGATGCCGCCTGGATGGCGAGCGCCGGGGTGTCGCCCGGCATCCGCTCCGCGCCCAGCATCCAGACACCGAAGGCCGGTCCCGACACCTCTATCTCGACGACGCCGAGGCGCTCGAGGGCCCGGAGGGAGCCGGATGCCAGCAGTGCGGCAGCCGGCGTTCCGATCGCGTCGTCGGGGATGACGATGCGATCGTCACCACGGGAGGCGACGACGAGCACTGACTGATCGGTGGTCTCCCGGACGAAGGCGAGCGAGTCGTCGCCGGCGTGCAGCCAGCGCAGACCGCCGGTGCGCAGAGCGGGCATGCCGCGGCGGAGGCGGGAGAGCTCGGCGTAGAAGCCCGACAGCTCGGGAACCGTGCCCCAGGGCAGGGGGGTGCGCGCCTCCTCGCCGAGGGCGCCGCGAAGGCCGAACTCGTCTCCGGCGAACAGCACCGGCGTGCCGGGGAGGGCGAAGGACAGCCCGGCCGCGACCCGCTGCAGCTGTTCGTCTGCGCGTTCCCGGAACCGCGGGGTGTCGTGCGTGTCGAGCGCGTTCATGACGAGCTGATTGACGGGCCAGGGGAAGGAGCCGGTGAAGCGGCGATGCGCACGGACGAACTCCCCCGCCGTCGCCTGGGGGGTCTGCGCATAGGGGATGCCGAAGTGGTGCTCGGGCTGCGCAGCCGGGCGCTGCAGCCAGTGCCACAGCGGGCGGGTGAACGCCGAGTAGCTCATCGGCGCCTGCCAGCCGAGACCGTCGAAGTCGCGCGTCGCGTCATTGGTCGACTCCGCGAACAGCACGGTGTCCGGCGCAACCTCCTGCATGGTGCGGCGCACGCTGCGCTGCACCAAGCGGTTGAGGTCGTCGTCGCCATGCCGCCCGGTCATGTTCGCCACGTCGATGCGCCATCCGTCCAGTTCGAAGGGCGGGAGCAGCCACTTCGCGACGACGCTCTCGCGGCCCTCGATGAAGCGGGATCGCAGTTCGGGCGAGTTCCAGTCGAGCTTGGGCAGGGTGGGGACCCCGTACCAGGCGACGTAGTCGGTGTGCGCGTCGTCGTTCCAGTAGTAGAAGGCGCCTTCGGGCGCGGACGGGTCGCCGAGGGCCGCACGGAACCATTCGTGCCGGTCGCCGGTGTGGTTCGTGGTCAGGTCTCCGATCACGCGGATGCCCCGCTGGTGGGCCGCCTGGACGAGACGGATGAGCGCCTCATCGCCGCCGAGCAGCGGATCCACCCGGTCGAAGGTCGTCGCGTCGTAGCGGTGGTTGGACCCGGCGGGGAAGAACGGCGTCAGGTAGATCAGGGTGACGCCCAGGTCGACGAGATGCCCCAGGCGTTCCCGCACCCCGTCGAGGTCTCCTCCGAACACCTGCAGCGGGGTGTCCGAGCCGGTGTGGATGACCTCGTCGTCCCACGCGGCGGGGATCGCCCAGGAGGGGAGTGCACGCGCCGCCGCTCCGACGGACCGGGCGAACCGGTCTGGGAAGACCTGGTACATGATCTGACCGGATGCCCACTCCGGCGGCGGCACCGCGCCGGTGACGCGGAAGTCGGCAGCGTCGAGCGGCTCGACCTCGTCGACGCCCTCGGGGTTCAGCCAGAGCGCGCCCGCATCGAGACGGTTGAGCAGGAACCGGTACCCGACGACGGGGTTGAGCAGCTCGATCGCGCCCTCCCACCAGTCGGCGAGGTCTCCGGCGAGCGGGGACGGGATCGGATGCATCGGAAGGTAGCGCGGTTCGGCATCGACGACGACTCGCACCCAGACGCTGGCGAGGGGTCCGAAGGCGCGGGGCACGCGGACGCGCACATTCCTGACGCTCGGCTCAGATCCCGCCGTGGAGTAGAGCTCGGAGCCGTCGTGATGGGGGTGATGGTGCAGGTGCATGGTGCTGCCTTCGGTCGTGCGCGATCGCGCTCCAGGTACGGCGACCGAGGTCGCACGGGAGTGACCTGCACAACTTAGCAAGCAGATTCATCAACTGCAAGAATATTCATACCGCGATGTCGGACGCAGCATCCGCCCCGGGCACGTCCGAAACGGGAAGACCTCAGTCCAGGAAGATGTCCGGGAACAGCCGGTCGTCGGGGGTGCCGGGCACGGCCGCGTACTTCGAGAAGTCGGTCACTCCCGCCTCCGACAGCACGTCCTCGACGATGAGCGTCTGACCCGTGCGCTCACGCGACGGCGTCGTCAGCACGACGTAGGCGGCATCCGCATAGATGTCCGCGGTGCGGCTGGCCGCCATCACGCGGTCCCCGCCGAGCAGGTTCTGCACGGCGGCGGTGGCGATCGTGGTGCGCGGCCAGAGCGTGTTGGCGGCGATGCCGGCATCCGCGAACTCGGCAGCAAGACCGAGCGGCGCCATCGTCATGCCGTACTTCGCCAGCGTGTAACCGGTGTGGGCCCCGAGCCACTTCGCCGAGATGTTCAGCGGCGGCGACAGCGAGAGGATGTGCGGGTTCGGCGCATCCTTCATCACCGGCACCGCCGCGCGCGAGAGCATGAACGTGCCGCGCACGTTGACGTCCTGCATCAGGTCGTACTTCTTGGCTGCGAGGTCGGCGGAGCGAGAGAGGTCGATCACACTCGCGTTGTTGATCACGATGTCGATGCCGCCGAACTCGCCCTGCGTCTTCAGCACGGCCTCGGTGATGTCGTCGTCGCTGCGCACATCGCCAACGATCGGCAGGGCCTTCCCGCCCGCCGCACGGATGGCCTCGGCGGCGGTGTGCACGGTGCCCTCGAGCTTGGGGTGCGGGGTGTCGGTCTTGGCGAGCATCGCGATGTTCGCGCCGTCGGCTGCGGCGCGCAGCGCGATGGCGAGGCCGATGCCGCGGCTGCCGCCCGACATCAGGATGGTCTTTCCTGCGAGGGACATGGGTTCTCCTTCGAGCGTGCGTTCAGGTCGGCGAGGGGTCACTTCGGGGCCATGCGGATGGCGCCGTCCAGGCGGATGGTCTCGCCGTTCAGGTAGCCGTTGGCGACGATGTGCTCCACCAGCGCGGCGTACTCGTCGGGCCTGCCGAGGCGGGACGGGTACGGCACCCGCTGGCCGAGCGAGTCCTGCGCCGCCTGCGGAAGGCCGGCGAGCATCGGGGGCTCCATGATGCCCGGGGCGATCGTGCAGACGCGGGTGCCGTAGCGGGCGAGCCCGGGCGCGAGCGGCCGGGGCATGGCGGGGACGGCGCCCCCCGGCGCCGGGGACGGGTGGCGGGCGGCCGGCCCCGCGAACGCCGGCG
>Ga0066256_1000724_pt1 | contig 64602 bp, 46 predicted proteins | sample ThiBio_1000_biof_FD_87107 | JGI IMG/M metagenome (GOLD analysis project Ga0066256, IMG submission 87107) | Wastewater bioreactor microbial communities from Cape Town, South Africa - Thiocy_expt_1000_biof (version 2) | ecosystem: Engineered > Bioreactor > Thiocyanate-remediating >... | reverse complement strand
AACTGAGATGCGTGTAGTTTTTTGACATAAGTAATCCAAAGATTGCACTACTCAGTCAAAAGAAAAAAGCCCTTAAAAGCTTTTTTCTTTTGTTTTCAAAAATTGCACTTATCTATTGAACTCAGCATTTGAAAATCATTCATCGATGGTGCGGGAAAGAATGAATAAATCAAAATTCAAAAGTCAGAAATCAAAAACCCTATGCCTTCCACCTTAGGCCGAAGCTTCGGCCCGAAGTGTCGGGCCTTATGCCTTCTTCCTTTCACCTTTCACCTCCTCTTCGGCAGCACATCCTCTTTGGATGGGAGCACATCCGGATTGGGGATGGTCTTGATCCAGATTTTTTGTTCGAGGCGGAGAGTGGGATCGCTGATCAGCTCGGCCCTGACGGTGACGAAGGCCACGGTGGTATTTTCGGGAAGCACGAGTTCGTTGCCTTCAAAGCGGCCGTAATCCGTGGTGAAGCGGATATCTTTTGCCGTCAGCGGCAGCCAGCGGCCGTTGGAGAGTTTACCGTCGACATTGATATAATTATGTGTGCCCTTTTTCAGGCTGTCGGTGTACAAATGAAAATGAATGCTTTCTACCTTCTGGGCATGGGCAGTTGCTGCAAAACCAATCAGGAGAAATAAGGGTAGAAGATGTTTCATCGGCTTTTTTTATAAGACGAATACAGCTGGACAGAAGTGGCCCGGTGCCAGTGGCTTTAACATTTCTGTCAGCTCAGCAGCGAAAAATACAGCAGCACAAATAGCACGAACAGAAAAAAGCGTAGTGCGGTATTCATATCATTGGTTTAAAGAGTGATATTTCTACTGCTTCCGCAGCTATATTCAAACCAGCGTCAACTGGCGTTTATACAACTGGATCGTATTTTCCAATCCTAAATACAAGGCGTCACAGATCAGCGCGTGTCCGATACTTACTTCGGCCAATCCCTGTACGCGCTGATTGAAAAAAGCGAGGTTGTGCATGTCGAGGTCATGTCCGGCATTCAATCCCAGGCCCAGTTCCACTGCTCTTGCGGCAGCTAAGGTATAAGGCGCCACCGCGGCGTCCTCTTCACCCGCGGCAAATTGACGTGCATATCCTTCCGTGTACAATTCAATGCGGTCGGTACCCGTTTCTGCGGCGCCTTCCACCATCTCGATCACGGGGTCTACAAAAATGCTGACACGGATGCCGGCTTTCCTGAATACACTTATTATATCGCGCAGGTATTGTTTATGCTTGATTGTGTCCCATCCGTGATCGGAGGTAAGTTGCCCCAGGGCATCCGGAACAAGCGTCACCTGATCGGGTTTTACTTCCAGCACAAGGTCTACAAATTTCTGTTCGGTGCAATTACCTTCAATATTGAATTCGGTTGTAATGAGTTGGCGGATGTCCCGTACATCCTGGTAGCGGATATGCCGTTCATCGGGTCGTGGATGTACGGTCACGCCATCCGCGCCGAAGAGCTGGATATCACGCGTTACTTTCAGCAGATCGGGATTGTTTCCTCCCCGCGAATTGCGCAGCGTGGCAATTTTATTGATGTTGACGGAGAGTTTGGTCATAGTGTCGCTAAAGGTAACAATTTTAGAAAAGTCTTAGGGACGTTTGAGTACCGAACGGATGGCAGAATCTTTCTGCGCAGGAGTCAGGTCATACCGGTTGCCGTAAACGGCATCTTCCCAGCCACCATAGTTGGTGTTGGGCAATACGATATAGCGTTTGCCAAAATAATCTGCCAGTTGCTGTACCGACGCGTTGCGTTCGGCAACAGATTTTTTATCGAATAAAGCGTTGAAATCGGAAAGGTTATCGCCGAGCAGCAACACAATCTCGTGTGTGGCAGCCACCTGGTTGCGGCGGCCTTCTTTGCTTGAAACATTCTGACGCAGGATCAGGTGTTTGTTATCGGCATAGGGAAAGGAGAAATGCTGAAGATTACGGAGTGTGCCTTCGCGTTCGCGTTCATCGCGGTTGGTGATGTAATAGACTTCCACACCTTTCGATGCGGCATAATTGAAAAAGGCGAGTCCGCCGGTAAGCGTATCGGCTATTCCGCGTGTGGTCCAGGCATTCCACGAAGCGGCGTCGTAGTCTTTTCCTTTAAACGCCTGATCAACCGCATAAGGGCTGTTATCGAGAAAGGTTTCATCGATATCGGTAACGATGGCCAATGGTTTGCTGTGCGGAGCTTTCAATGCTTCATCCAATCGCAGGCGCGCGATATTGAACGCCTGCAGACAAAGCGCGCGGTATTCACCGGCTGATTGCTGGAAAAAAGATGACCATATTTTGCCATCTGCCACCAGGTTGGCAGCGCCGGTTGATCCGGTGCCGGTTTGACGGGAAGTTGAGCAGGCGGAAAGTGCTGCAAGCAGTACGAGAATGGATAATCGACGCATAGTTGTAAGTAAACCTGCAAATTAACACACCAGCGGTAAAGCAAAAAATCAGTTGTTTATTACACCCTGATCCAGCTCATCGCCGAGAAGTGATACATTGTCTGCAATCCATTGAGGGAGGGGCTGCTCCGAAGAAACGCTCCAGTTTCCATCGCGTTTGTGCATCCGGAACAGGATCCGGTTACCCCGGTCGTCTACCGTGTCCACATTAAACAACTCTTCTCCTTCAGCCTTCAATTTACGGAAGTTGAACTCCCGGAGGCGACCTCCAGTCTTAACAAGACGGGTAAAATGAACGATCTTCGAAAAATTCACGTGCATATCTGATTTATTGCGCAAACAATGATAGTTACAATTTCTATGCTAATCACCCGGGAGAAACCTTAAAATTTTGGTAACAGCCATAATTGCGCTGAAAATATCTTCAGATACCTGCGGAAAGGTATAGAATGGCAGATAATGCCATGAATCCATCCAATATAAAATAATACAATAAGTCAGAAACGTGACGCTTTGCGTAGTCATAGAGACAGGCTGTCAGCACCGACGGTAACAACAGGGAGAATACAGACGACCATCCTGTAACAGTACCTGCTAATATCAGTATACACATCACATTTGCCAGTAAAGACCCCCAAAAGATATAACCGGCCTGTTTTACGCTCAGGATCGTTATCAGGCTGCGTATGCCTGTTTTTTTATCATAATCCCGGTCGCGTATGTCAAACAGGATACAGATCGGATATAGCAGAAAAAAACGGCTCAATATAAACCAAAGCCATCCCGGTGGGGCCGGTTCATCGGAAAGCATGACGGGCAGTACCGCCGTGGCATAGGTCCACATGAATGCGAGGAATAATGTTTTGCCAATGGCGATGGTGCGCAGCCACGCAAAGAAACGATAGGGGAGTTTGGGGGCCGAATAGAGGAATGTGGCCAGGGCGCCGCCCAACATCCAGAACCAATAGGCGGCCAGCGGTACAAAAAAATAAATCGTTCCGGCCATGCCCGCCACAAAAAGCGCCAGGTGCACAGGACGGAAATGCTGCAACCACCGCACCCTCGATGAATTGCCGGTATAAGCAGGTGTAAGGTACCAGTGAAAACTATAACTGAGCAAGGTGGAAAAAAAGAGAAAGCCCGCGAGCGACCCGATGGAAATATCCGTGTGCAATCTTCTGCAGGTTTCCCATGCCATCAGCACGGCGCAGGCGGCAATAAACAGGTTGCTGTAAACAAGAAAGTAAAGTAGCCGTCTCAGCACAATAACAGGCCGGGTTTACTAACGTAAAATGACAATTTGCTCTGTGGTGATGGTGTCGCTGGTATTATTTGCGCGATCCGTAACGGCGAAACGGAATTGTATCGTGTCCTGTACAAGCAGGTTGTCCTTCAGGTCATCATACCGGAGACGGAAGATGATTTCTCCCTGGTCTTTGTTGGTAAAAGCGGGGATCGGCTGTGTATAGGAATCGGGGCGGCCATTGCCTGGCTGCGGCTGGCCAATTGTGTTCAGACGTTTACGTTCTGCATACAAAGTGCCTTCTCCGATATCACCCTGTTTGTCGAAAAAGTTGAGCGTGACAACGAGTTCAGTATCGAAACCGGGAGGAGGCTCAGGTATTTCCCTTGAATTATATCCTTTGATCTCAATGCGGGGAGTAGTCTCAAACTTATCTTTGCTGCACGCAACCAGTACAAAACTGAGCGAGAGAATATAAAACAGGGATAATGTTTTCATATTAAACATTGTAGGTAAACAAATATACTTCTTTTTCCCATAAACAGGCTGATGACTACACAAGCATGGATAGAAAAAATTTTTAATGCAGGCACCGCTGATCAGGCTGAACTTGCACTGGAATTATTTCACTATCAATACAGCCAGAACAGTCTTTACCGCGATTATACGGATGCGTTGAAAGTAAAACCTGCGCAGGTTACGCAACCGGAACAGATCCCGTTCCTGCCCATCCGTTTCTTCAAAACACAGCCGGTGATAACAACGCAGTTTGAGCCCGCTTTAGTATTTGAAAGCAGCGGCACAACAGGTATGATCAACAGCCGTCACCTGGTAAAGGACGCCGCTATCTACGAAGCCAGTTTCAATAAAGCGTTCGCACAATTCTACGGCAATCCAGGTGAATGGTGTATCATCGGCTTATTGCCGGCTTATCTTGAACGTCAGCATTCGTCGCTGGTATACATGGTAGACCGCCTGATTCAACAAAGCGTCCATCCGGCGAGCGGATTTTATTTATACGAATACGACCGGCTGGCAGCCCTGCTGAAAGAACTGGAAGCGGCCGGACAAAAAGTGTGGTTGATCGGGGTAACGTTTGCACTGCTGGACTTTGCCGAACAATATCCGCAACCGTTAAAGCATACCGTGATGCTGGAAACAGGAGGAATGAAAGGAAGGAGGGAAGAATTGATAAGGCCGGCGGTACACGAAAAATTGCAACAGGCATTTGGACTGTCTTCGGTGCACGCAGAATACGGCATGACCGAATTATTGTCGCAGGCTTATTCCACCGGAAAAGGGTTATTTAATTGTCCGCCGTGGATGCAGGTGGCCGTGCGGGAAGAAGAAGATCCGCTGACGGTCCGGTTCCGGGGAAACAAAGCAGTCAGCGGAGCTATTAATGTCATTGATCTGGCCAATTTGTATTCCTGCGCATTTATTGCCACAGATGATGCCGGACGAATTTATCCCGATGGCAGTTTTGAAGTGCTGGGTCGGCTTGATAACAGCGATCTGCGGGGATGTAGTTTGCTGGTAGTGTGAGTGAATGGTGAATAGGGAATGGTCAATCGTCAATCGTCAATGCCTTGGTTCGTGTATACACGAACCAAGGGGCTGCGGTTTATTATATTTCGGCGCTTTATCTTGCCTCATACCTCATGCCTTCTGCCTTACGCCTTTTACCTTCCCTTATGCATTATACATCCACTCGCGGAACTGCGGCGCCATCTCCTGGCTCACAATAATAAAATGATTAAGCTCGGGTAGGGTAAGATCGATCAGCAATTTCACTTTCTCATACGTTTTAAATCCGCGGACAAAGTTGATATTGATGATATATTGCCGGTTGGCGCGGAAGAAAATGCCCCGGTCGAGTTCTAATTCCAGTTCGGAGAGATTGCGGTCGGCAATGTATTTTTTACCCCAGCGGTCTATTACATAAACAATTTTGTTCTCTGTATAGAAAAGCGCAATGTCTTCCAGTTTGAGTGCAATATTCTCGACGCCCTTTTTTACAATCAGGCGCTGTTTCTTCGGAGCGCCGATATGTTGCAATAAGTGGTCAAGCGAATGTTGATTGGTAAAATGTTTTTCCAGCATCCGGTATTTGACCAGCGCTTTGCGGATATCTGCCTGCTGTACGGGTTTCAGTAAATAATCGATACCGTTTGACTCGAATGCGTCGAGCATAAATTCATCGTAGCCGGTTATAAAAATGGCGGGAGTGCGGATATTACAGGCGTTAAAAATTTCAAAGGACAAGCCGTCTGTCAGTTGCACATCGCTGAAGATGAGATCTACTTCATGGCGTTTGGTGAAATAATCAACGCCTTCCGCTACGCTGCCCAGCCGGGCTGTAACGCGCACATCGTCGGCTACAGCCGCGAGCGCTTCCACCAGGTTTTCCTGAGCTGCTTTTTCATCTTCAATAATAATCGTGTTTAACATGCTATCTGGTTTTGAGTAATGAGAGGGAGTGTGACGATAAAGTGATCACTTGTTTGTTCTACCTGTATGTTCTTATGACAGATAATGCGATACCGCGACCGCAGATTTTTTAGTCCCACCCCCGTGGAGTAGGATTTATATTTCCTGGGCGAACTGGAATTACGCACTTTAAGCAACAGCCCGCTGATGGTGATATTGATCTCCAGCGGATGTTCTTCAGAAAAATCGTTGTGTTTAATGGAGTTTTCTACCAGCAGTTGCAGGGCACAGGGTGGAATGAAGAAGCTATCGGTGTCCACCTGCATGTCTTTTACCATGGCGAGTTTGTTTTCATGACGGATCTGCAGCAGGAAGAAATAGTTGTCGATGAATTCGATTTCGTCGGTGAGGGACACGAGTTCTTTGTTCCGGTTGACAAGGATGTATTTGTAAACCTGCGCCAGGCGGTTATTGAACAGCAGAGCCTGGGGCGCGTCGTGCGCGATCAGGTAATTGAGGGTGTTCAGGGAATTGAAAATAAAATGCGGATCGAGTTCGCTGCGGAGCGCCTGCAGGGTAGCCTGGGAACGTTCCTGGTCCATGATCTGCACGATCTTGCTGTCGAGTTCTCGCTCTTTGTTGAGGAAAAGGATTTCGTAGGCGAGGGTGAAGAGAATGACCACGAAAACGCAAACGGCCACAAAATTATAGATGGGTGTCCAACTGAAGGTTTCGTAGGAGAGGTTCATCCAGCCGATGACCGAGAGTCCGCCTACGCAGGCCGCATAAAGCGCGGAAACGGCGCAAACGGTCAGCAGTTTATAGGCAGGTTTGTGTTGTTCGGTATACAGCACGCGTAGTTTGCTGTGCAGCCAGAGGCAGCCGGCCCATATAACGAAGGAGGTCAGGATGAAAAAGCAGTGAGCCGCAATAAGTTCGAAGGTTGTATAATAGGCATAGCTGATAATACCGGCCGTAAGGGGCAGTACTATTCCCAGCAGCGGAATGAAAATCAGTTTCAGAAGGAAGTCCTTGATCATGGATTCCAGGTTTGGTTTGGTTTTTTGCGGCTTTGTCCGCGGAATGGTCAGTCCCGCGCGATTAAAAATTTAAAACGGAAATCCGCCATAAAACTATTTGCATGCCTTGTTAAGCAAGTACAAATTTTTTTTCATGGGCGTATTTCATTACAAGTGGTAAAAGGAATAACAACCCGGTTACGCCGGTAGTCGGAGGTGTGTAGTGTCATCCCTCTGATCCCTTCTGACCGGAAAACGCTGCATCGGAACCGGCCGGGTTCCGCAGAAAGCTGATTTTGAAGGTTTGACGAGCAAAATTAAGATATTTGAGACAGGAATCCGTTATTTCATGTTTAAGTTTTGTATTTTCATGACTCGGTAAAACAAAAAAGTTATGTTAAAAGTATATGAAGAAATTGCCGCCCGCCGGTTTTATCCCCGGTCCACGACATGAATCATAGCTATGATGTGCAAAAACCAACGGTCAGCTGCTTTCCAAAACAATTTAACTCAACCTGTTGTAATCACGTCTCGGTATTTCTTATTCATGTCTGACGTAAAATAAGACTTGCCAGTGAAGCAACATGGATAACCGGATTGTCTTCATCAAACTGCTTATCCCGCCCCATGTCCCTTTTGTATTCACATATATACTGCTTAAGACAGTAACAAACCAAAATTCATTTACATGAAAAAAGCACTAGTATTCTTTGCACTGATGTTGCCTGTTTTTCTCTGGGCACAGACACAGGTGTCAGGTATCGTGACAGATGCGAGCGACGCGCCCCTTCCGGGTGTAAGCGTATCTGTTAAAGGTACCCGTACTGGCACAACCACCGGCGCTGATGGCCGGTATTCGATTTCCGTTCCCGCCAATGCTACCCTGGTTTTCTCCATCGTTGGTTATACCAACCAGGAGGTTTCCGTTGCCAGCGGTCAATTCAACGTTCAACTGAAAGAAGCTGAAGCAAATGATCTCCGTGAGGTGGTTATCACCGGTTACACTGTACAAAACAAAAGAACATATACTGGTTCGACTGCTAAAGTTGCCGGAGCTGAAGTTAATCTCCAGCCCATCGCTTCTCTCGAGCAATTGCTCCAGGGTAAGGCTCCCGGCCTGCTGATCCAGTCTCAGAGCGGTCAGCCCGGTTCTGCTTCCAGCGTTACCATCCGTGGTAAAGGTTCTGTACTGGGAGGCACTCAACCTTTGTATATCGTTGACGGTATCCAGGTTACAGCCAATGACTTTTCCAGCATCAACCCTACCGATATCGAAACCTACAACGTGCTGAAAGACGCGGTTTCTACTTCACAGTACGGTTCCCGTGGTGCGAACGGCGTGATCGTTGTTACCACCAAACGTGGCCGCAACGCTAAAACCGTTATCAACTACGACTATCAATATGGTGTGCAGCAAATGCCCGAAAGCAAGCTGAAACTGATGAACAGCCGTGAGAAACTGGATTATGAAATGAATTATGACCGTCCGGATGGTGTGAACCCCTTCGGTTGGACACAAGCCGAGGCTGACAGCCTTGCCAACGTAAATCCCGACTGGCAAGACCTGGTTTTCCGCAAATCAGTTACCCAGCAGCACGTGCTGAGTGCTACCGGCGGTAACGACAAAACGCGTTTCTTCCTCTCCGGTTCTATTTTCGATCAGCAAGGTCTGGTAAGAACAACCGGTCTGAAACGTTATACAGGTCGTATGAACCTCGACCATACTGCAGGCAACCTGAAAATCGGTTTGTCTACAACACTTGGTTATTCTAAAAGATCAGGTACTCCTGAAAACGATAACGTGGTGAACACTCCGCTCAACGCTTACCGTTGGATCCTGCCTTACTTTACTCCTTATGCCGCTGACGGTTCGCTTCAGCTGGCTGACCCGGGTGGTAACTACAGCCCGCTGCCTGACCTGCTGCGCAACTACAACACACGCCGTCAGATCAAAGGTGTTGGTGCAGTCAGCCTCGATTACAAGATCGCTGCCGTTAAAGGTCTGAGCGTCCGTACACAATGGGGTATCGACTTTACCGACACGCAGAACGACATTTATACCGACCGCAATACGCAGTCAAACACAGTTGTGCCAGGACGTAACGGCGCGTTTCAGTTCGCTACTGCCCGCACATTCCGTTTCACCGGTACTTCTTCTGTGAACTACGAGCGTAAGTCTGGCGACCACACTTTCGGTGCAGGTCTGTTCCATGAGATCGTTAACCGCCGCGCAACATCTGCCGGTTATACAGGCTTCGGTCTTGTAGGACCGTTCAAGAATGCTGCGGGCATTACACCTGGTACGCCTACCAACAGCTTTATCCCTACGGTTAACGGCAACCAGGTTAACGACGCGATCCTGTCATACTTCTTCATCGGTAACTACGATTACAAGAACAAATATTTCGTGAACGTTACCGGTCGTCGCGACGGAAGCTCCCGTCTGGCAGAAGGCAAGAAATTCGTAAACTACGGTGGTATCGGTCTGGGCTGGGCACTGACTTCAGAAGAATTCATGGCTAACCAGAACATCTTCGATAACATCAAAGTAAAAGCGAGCTACGGTTCTGCGGGTAACGCAGATATCGGTGGCGCTTACGAAGCGATTGAGCAATTCAGCTCTGTTACCTACAATGGTATCGGTGGTCTGGCTATCAGCAACCTCAGAAAGGATCAGCTTAGCTGGGAAACACGTACAACACTTAACGCAGGTGTTGACTTCACCCTGCTGAAAAATGCACTGACCATCGGCTTCGAAATCTACAGCAGCGAAACAAAAGGTCTGTACCTGAACCGCCAGTTGTCTTCTACCAATGGTGTTTCAAGCATCCTGACCAACATGGGTCGCCTGCGCAACGCTGGTATCGAACTTTCTGCTGCTTATACAGTATTCCAGAACAAAGACTGGAATGTTAACGTAAACGGTAACTGGACTACCAACCGTTCTAAAGTACTCGAACTGGATGGTAACAACGAGATCATCGATGGTATCTCTATCAACCGTGTAGGTGAGCGTGCCAACAGCATCTACCTCGTACGTTATGCAGGTGTTGATCCTGACAATGGCGATGCACTGTACTATCAGGCTGATGGCAAGACCATCACCAACCAATACGATCCTAACGATGCAGTAATCGTAGGTTCTTTCGATCCTAAAGGATTCGGTGGCTTTGGTGCTGATGTTGCTTATAAAGGAATATCCCTGTCTGCCCAGTTTGTTTATACTTATGGTTATAAGATCTACAACCAGGCTCGCGTAGACATCGAGAACCCTCAGTACTACACGTCTAACCTGCACCGTGCTCTGCTGCGTGAGTGGCAGCAACCAGGCGATATCACTGATATCCCATCTTCTTTCAACGATTTCTTTGAGAACACTACACGTTTCGTTGAAAAAGGTGACTATATCCGCCTCCGTAACGTAATGCTGAGCTATACTCTTCCCAAAACCGTACTCGGCAAATGGAAGATCAGCAACCTGCGTGTATTTGCACAAGGTCAGAACCTCGTTACCTGGACCAAATTCCTGGGCTACGACCCTGAAGTCAGCTCAGGCGTACTCACAGGTGCAGTATACCCTGCACTGAAAGCTGTGACTATTGGTGCAAGCATCGGGCTCTAATCTAACGCTAACAACAAGAAAAAAATGAACATGAAAAAGACGATTTTATATACAGCGCTTTTTATTGCAGCAGGTGCTTTGTTCACCTCCTGTAAAAAGTCGGTGGAGCTTGATCCCACCCATACAATCGGCGGCGATGAACTCACCTCTATCGATGACCATGACCGCATCATGACCGGAGCTTACGCTGCTATGCGCAACAACGCCCTTTATGCGGGTGTTAACGGCGGTAGCGTATGGCTGTCAGGTCCGGATATCGCAGCAGATAACTTCTACGGCGGTTCTCAAAACCTTGGTAACCTCAACACGTTGTTCCGCTGGAACTATACGGCTGATAACACCGTAACCGAAGCTGCCTGGCAAGGTGCTTACCAGGTTATCCGTCAGACCAACCTGGTAACCCGCGGCATTGATAAATATCGCGCAACCGAGCCAACCAAAGTAAACCGTATCGAAGGACAGGCAAGAGCACTCCGTGCTTTCATGCACTTCGAACTGCTTCGCTGGTGGGCTAATGACTACGACCGCAACGCTACCTCTCTGGGTATTCCTTATGTAGAGGTATTCGATATCGAGCAGATGCCTGCACGCGGAACTGTTAAACAGACATACGACAAGATCGAAGCTGATCTGAAATCAGCCAAGACCATGTTGTCCAATACTGATCGTTCTATCCAGTCTACCAGCGCTGTTACCGCAACCAACCGTGCCTACATCGACAGCCTGGTGGTGAACGCCATGCTCGCCCGTGTATACATCTATGCTAACCAGCTCGACAGTGCTATCAAGTACTCTACACTGGCTATCAATGCACGTCCGCTGGCTACTGCAGCTCAGTTCCCTCAGATCTGGGAAGATGCTACATCAGCCGAGCTGATCTGGTCATTCAAAATGTTCGCAGGTAACGCAGCCCTGGGCCGCGAGATCTATGACGTTTCTGCTGACCGCGCTTCCTGGCTGCCTGTAACTGCGCTGACCAGCCTTTACAGTGGCTCTGACGTTCGCGGTCCTGCTTACTTCCGTGTAAGAACAGGCCGTACCGTATTGGGTAAATACTGGGCAAAATCTACCGCTGCCGGTAACCCCGATGGTGTAGTGGATATCAAACTGTTCCGTACAGCCGAAATGTACCTGATCCGCGCCGAGGCTTATGCCCGTAAAGGCGGTCTGGATGTACCTGCACTTGCCGACCTGAATGCACTTCGCGCAATACGCGGTGCTGCTGTAGGCGCCGAGACAGGCACTGCGCTGCAAACGGCTATCCAGACAGAACGTCGCAAGGAACTGGTTGCCGAAGGACACCGCTTCTTCGACATCAAGCGTACCGCCCGTGTGATCAACCGTACGCAGAACTGTGCAACGTTCTGTACACTGGCATCTACCAACCGTGCATGGGCGTTCCCCATTCCGCAGTCTGAGATTCTTGCCAATGACAACATTGATCAGAATCCCGGCTACTAATTAAACCGACTAAACCTCCAACAAGACCAACATGAAATTAAGTTTAAGTAAATCCCTGCTGGGTCTTGCAGCACTGACTGCCGTCGTATTTTATTCCTGTAAAAAGGATGACGTATTCGGCGACATCAATGAGAATACCAAGCGTCCCGTAGTAGAATTTACCGACGGCGCGGCAGGTAGAAACGTAAACATGGAATACAGCGATCAGATCGTGGAAATCGATCTGGCCGAGCTGCGTTTCATGACACGTTCTTACATCACTTCTAATGCCACAGTGAAACTCGTCGACATGCCGGGTGTGGTATATGATTACAATGATGCGAACGGTACGAGCCTGCAGGCATTGTCTCCTGCAAACTATGCACTGGTGCCGGGTAATGAAGTAACGCTCACTCCCGATCAGCGTAAGCTGATGCTGCGTGTGAAACTTCGCCCTTCACAGATCGCACAGGGTAGCTGGGCCATCGGCCTTGCCATCTCTTCGATCAACGGTGCAGAGATCAGCGGTATCAAACCTACCATCGTAGTACGGGTTGCTGTAAAGAACAAATATGACGGCGTATACCGGCTGAAAGGACATTTTACCTACAGCCCGACACCTTCCTATACCGGTTCTTTCGACGAAGAAGTGGAAATGATCACTACAGGACCAAGCTCCGTTGCGATGTACTGGCCGTTCGCCGATGGTTTTTACCAGCCATTCAGCGACGGTGGTTCTCCGGCAGGATTTACCAATGTGGGACCTGAAGTAGTCTTTGGTTCTTCTGACCAGGTAACAGCGGTGAACAATTACACCGGTGGGGCCGCACTGCCGTTTAACGTTTTCCCCGGTTCCAACAGCCGGTACGATGAAAGCGGCAGCACTCCCGTGATCTACGTGAAGTATTATTTCGGCGCATCTACATCAGATCGCATATTCGCCGACACCCTGATTTATATCGGACCTCGTTAAGAGATCCTTCTTATAATCTATCAGTAAAAGGAGCCGGTTTTTCCGGCTCCTTTTCGTTTCCGGTAACCGTATTGTGCAACCGGTCCGCAAAATTCACGGTTGGGTCAGCCTTAACAAATTGTGCGCAAACTCGGATGATATCTTTAATTCGTTCGATTCGTAACGATCTGACATTTCAACCGTTATAATAAAATAATGCCATAACGATTTTTAAGAGTTTCTCATGTGAACGGTCAACGAAGACCAAACGCAGGTGGTTGTCTAGCCAGCCTGCTTTTTTTTAGTCAAAATTCAAAAGTCAAAAAGGTCTATTGCCTGCGTGATTCGTTATATTTAGTAGGTATAATTCAAAAGTCTGAATAGTCACGGCGGTCGATTGACTATCCACTATTCACACTTTTTGAATTTTGACTTTTTACTTTTGAATTTTGTAGTCCACAGTTATGCGCAAAACCTTACCAACCTCCGACGAGCAGGGCAAAGGAGCTTCACGCCGCGACTTTTTGAAATGGTCCGGCGCGGCAGTAGCCGTGTCCCTTACACCATCAGTGGTCACCCGTGCTGCCGGTGAAAGAGCCGATGAAACCATCGCCGGTTTCTTTGAAAAAATGCCACTCAAACTTGAGGTCAATGGCAAACTACACCAGCTCCAGGTAGAACCCCGCACCACATTGCTTGATCTCCTCCGCGAGCAGATCGGTCTTACCGGTACCAAAAAAGGTTGCGATCACGGCCAGTGCGGTGCATGCACCGTGCATGTCAACGGCCGTCGCATCAATTCCTGCCTCAGCCTCGCCGTGATGAACGAAGGACAGAAGATCACCACCATCGAAGGGCTGGCGAAAGGAGACGACCTGCATCCGCTGCAGGAAGCCTTTATCAAGCATGATGCTTTTCAATGCGGATACTGCACACCCGGTCAGATCATGAGTGGTGTAGCCTGCATCAACGAAGGACATGCCGGATCTGCAGACGAGATACGCGAATTCATGAGCGGCAACCTTTGCCGCTGCGGTGCCTACCCGCATATCGTGGACGCTATTCTTGAAACAAAAAAAGGAGGGAACAACCTATGATCAATTTCGATTACCTCCGCACTGCTTCCGTCAACGCTACACTCAACGCCATCAAACGTGAACCACGTGCCGCCTTTATTGCCGGTGGTACCAATCTCGTGGATCTGATGAAACGTGGTGTTACCAGCCCGCCGCGGCTGATCGATATCAACAACCTGCCACTTAAAAATATTGAACGGACATCTTCCGGTATTTCCATCGGTGCATTGGCCACCAACAGCGCCGTTGCCGTCAACGAAATGATCCGCAGCGATTTTCCATTGCTGAGCCAGGCACTGCATGCAGGCGCTTCGCCGCAGTTGCGCAACATGGCAACAGTGGGCGGCAATATGCTGCAACGTACGCGCTGCACTTATTTTTATGATACCACTATGCCCTGCAATAAACGACAAGCCGGTTCGGGATGCGGCGCCATCGGTGGCTATAATCGTATGCACGCTATTTTCGGTGCGTCGGATAAATGCATTGCCGTGCATCCGAGCGATATGTGCGTGGCACTCGTTGCATTGAATGCAACAGTTGTTGTGCGCAGTGCCAAAGGTGAACGCCGTATTCCTTTTGGTGATTTTCATCGCCTGCCCGCTGATACACCCCAAACCGATAACCAATTGAAGGCAGGCGAACTCATCACCGCAGTAGAGATTCCTTCCAATAAATTTCAGCAGCATTCTTTTTATCTCAAGATCCGCGACCGATCTTCCTATGCCTTTGCCTTGGTGTCGGTAGCGGCTGCTTTGTCGATCGAAAACAACCGCATCAGCGATGCGCGCATTGCCGCAGGCGGAGTAGCGCACAAACCGTGGCGCCTGCTCAATGTTGAAAAAGCATTGATCGGCCAACCGGCATCGGTTGATACTTTTCAAAAAGCAGCATCGATCGCCATACAGGGAGCGAAAGGATACGGGCAAAATAGTTTCAAATTGAAGCTACTGCCACAGGCAATTATACAGGCACTCGAAACGGCCACCTCCTAAAACATGACCGATGGGAAATTATTTTTTTGAAACAGATGGACCGATTGACCGGGTCGATGGCAAACAGAAAGTAACCGGTCAGGCTTTGTATGCAGGTGAATATCCGTTGGAGAAATTGTGTTATGGCGTGCTTGTCGGCAGCGCCATAGCGCGAGGCAACATTACTGCCATTGCTACCAAAGAAGCGGAGAACGCCGCCGGCGTACTTGCTGTTATCACACACATCAACCGCCCGGCTATTCCCGGTTATACAGGTGAGGGAGATAGCGGGCCCGCGGGTATGAAACTGATGTCCAGCCCTGCAATCTATTTTGCCGGCCAACCTGTTGCGCTCGTGATAGCCGACACCTTCGAACGCGCCCAACACGCCGCTTCACTGGTAAAAGTTGCGTACAAAACAACAGAATCGTCAACCGATCTTTCTACACAGTTGTCCAAAGCCGCCGCGCCGCGCCGCGGTAAAAGCGAATACAGCCGCGGTGAAAAAAACGCCTATAAAAAAGCGGCCGTATGGATCGAAGAGGGCTATGTTATTCCGCATGAAGTACACAACCCGATGGAACTCGGCAGCATCACCGCGGTATGGAACGGCGACCAGTTGACCGTTTACGATAAAACACAAGGAGTAAAGGCATCGCAGCGTTCGTATGCACAGTTGTTCGGTGTACCGCAGGATAATGTGCGCGTGGTGGCACCGTTTGTCGGTGGCGGTTTTGGTATGGCTTTGCGTACCTGGCCGTATGAAGTGGCGGCGGTGATGGGTGCACGCAAGGTTGGACAGCCATTGAAGCTGATGCTTTCAAGAAGCCAGATGTTTACGTTGGTCGGTTATCGTCCGCATACCATTCAACAGGTCGGTATCGGCGCTACGCGCGATGGTATACTCACCGGTATCAGTCACGATGCTACAGCTGCCACAGCATCTTATGAAGAGTTTACCGAAGGTGTTGTGCGCATGACGCAGTTCATGTACAGTTGTGCAAACGTCGATACGCGTTACCGCCTTGTGCCGCTGGATGTGAGCGTACCAACCTGGATGCGGGGGCCCGGTGAGGCCACGGGCGCATTTGCTTTGGAGTCTGCCCTCGATGAACTGGCTTATAAACTGGACATGGATGCGCTGGATCTGCGTAAGAAAAATTATGCCTACACTGATCCTGAAAGCGGTTTGCCTTATTCGAGTAAGTTCCTGATGGATTGTTATGATCAGGGTGCAGAAAAAATCGGGTGGTATAAAAGAAACCGCCAGCCCCGTTCGATGAAAAACGGGGAGTGGCTCGAAGGTTACGGTATGAGCAGTGGTGTATTCGGCGCACACCGTCCTGCGGCAACCGCCAGAGCGGTGCTTGCGGCCGATGGTACATTACTCGTGCAAAGTGCGGCCAGTGATATTGGTCCGGGTACGGGCACGGCCATGGTAAAAATTGCGGCCGATGTATTAGGGCTGCCCTATGATAAGGTCCGGTTTGAATTAGGCGATTCGCGTTTGCCACCGGCGCCAACACAAGGCGGGTCCGGTACCAACTCCGGGGTTGGCGCAGCCGTGCATGATGTGTGTACAGCGGTGAAAGAAAAACTTATCCTGGCTATGAACGAAGGCAAAGCCGGTTTTTCAAAACAACCACAACAGGAATGGCTGTTTGAGAAGGGACGCATCAGTAATGGTGCTGATTCAATTTCCTTCAGCGACTTGTTAAAAAATATGGAGCAATCCGCGATCGATCTTACCCGTGATTCGAAAAGTGGTGAGGAGCGGCAGAAGTATGCATTCTATTCTTTTTCCGTACACTTTACGCGCTTGTGGGTGCATGCCCGTACGGGTGTTGTCCGTATCAAACAGATCGTTACGGTAGCCGATGCCGGAAAGATCGTAAGTGAAAAGACAGCCCGCAGCCAGATGGTCGGCGGGGCTATCGGCGGTATCGGAATGGCTTTGATGGAAGAAGCCGTTTTTGATCATCGTTTCGGAAGAATGGTCAATAACAATTTTGCCGATTATCACATTCCGGTAAATGCCGATGTGCCGGATATCGATACTATTTTCATCAACAAACCCGATCCCTATATCAACCCGATGGGAGCAAAGGGAATGGGGGAGATAGCGCTGATTGGTTATGCAGCCTCCGTCACCAATGCCATCTACCACGCCACGGGCAAACGCATCCGCGAGTTGCCGGTAACGCCCGATAAGTTATTATAAGCAGCCGGTCGCTTCTTTAATGACAATACAATGACGGAAGGGATTTTTATTGCGGCAAAGGCCCATGTCGGCTATATTTGCGAACTATGGCGGACGATTTTATCCTTACCGTTACGTACCGGGGCACTGCTTCGGACTATGCTGCCGAGTTAAGGGTTCGCGGTTTCAGTTATCATATTGCCGTATGGGTGGATCAGACAGAAGTAATGTTTGAGCCGGATGAAGAACGAAATTACCGCGCTATTGTGCCGCATAACGGTAACGTACCCGTTGAATTATTAAAGGCCATCGCCGAAGAACTGGAAAAACAATTTAAAGAATGAGTTTACTCACCAAAGAAGAATTGCTCGTAAAGAAATCATCATTGCCCGATTCTGGCAAAGGGTTATTCACCCGCGTATTTATTCCGAAAGGAACACGCATCGTTGAATACACAGGTACGGTTACCACCTGGAAAGAAGTGGAAGACGATGCCGACAACGGATACATTTATTTCTATAACAGCAAACATGTGATCGATGCTGCGCCGCACAAAGATGCGTTGGCCCGCTATGCCAACGATGCCGCCGGGCTCAGCCGTGTGAAAGGTATCTCCAACAACAGCGTTTACGAAAAGTCCAAAGGACGCGTATACATCAAAGCGGAAAAGGACATTCCTGCCGGTGCCGAAATATTGGTGAGCTACGGCAAAGATTATTGGGACCAGGTACGGAAGAACATAAAGATCGAAGCCGGGAACAAACGCAAATCATCCTGAGGCTGCCGGTATGCTATGAGATTATTTCTGTCATCTGCGGTTGTATTTCTCCTGCTGTGTATGCAGCCTTCGCAGGCCGCAGATACCCTGCGTTTTTCCCGTAACCATTATACGGATGAACATGGCCTGCCGCAGAACAGCGTCAAGGCCATCGCAAAGGACACATACGGATATATATGGATGACTACTGAAGACGGATTAGTCCGCTTCGATGGAGAACGGTTTGCGCGCATTGGCAAAGCCGACATCGCCATATCCTCCAACCGCTTTGTCTATTTTTTCCGCGGCCCCGACCGGAAGTCGATTTATGCATTCAATGACATGAATGAAATTGTGCGGATAAAAGACGGCCGTGCATATACCGACACTCAGACATTGACGCCGGAACGACAATGGAAGAAAATTCATCCCTCGTTTGCCGGCGAAGCTTCCGTCAACTATTCTACGGGTCTTCCCAATAAGGCCGATCATTTCATTATGCCGGATCATGTCATCATTTCCACAGATAATGATCAGTATTTTCATTGTTCAGCCAAAGAAGTAGTACGGTACCGTTCGGCTTCTTTGCAACAACGCACACCCTTCAATGCCAAAGATCTCTGGAGTTTTTTTGTCATCGGCAGCGATCTTTTCTATTTTGACAATGCCCTTAAAAAATTCTCTTGCTTTAGCAAAAACGGTCAAATCATCGACTGCCGGCTGGAAGGTGACCTGCTCAGCGACCCGGCTTTTCTGAAAGGCAATGAACCCGTGCGCTTGTTCTGGAATCTTTTTTCTCCCGGTTTTGTTCTCTGCTATATCAACGGTTCCTTTTATCAGCTTGAGCAAAAAGGAGAGGGACAATTGCAAAGCCGGTTTATTCTGTCGGGAATAGAACTCGAACGCAACATCAACTATACGGCTTTCTATGATGAGAAAATGCAACGGCTTTTCCTGGGAAATGACACCAAGGGTTTACATGTCTACGCGGCGCAGCCGTTCGTCACGCTTACCGCAGGTCAATACGATGATGTTTATTATGGGCAGATGGCCTATGACGACAAAACTATTTTAACGGCACAGGGAAATCTGCTCAGTCTCTCGTCGCCACCAGGGGTTGTGCCCTTCATCAAGAAATTTATGCAAACAGATTTTTACAGCATTCTTGGTGACACACGGGGGCGTATTTGGGTTAAGCAGCAAAACCGGCTCTACCGGTTCAGGAAAAACGATGGAACACTCGAGCAAAAATGGGAATTCAAGGCGGATGTTAAAGTACTTTACTGGGGACAGGACAGCACTTTGTGGATCGCCACAGATGGCGAGGGGCTTTTCAGTTTATCCCCTGACAAACAGGACCAGCAACCCGAAAAAGTTATAAACGACATAACGGGATTAAGTTACCTGTTGCAGACATCACCGGATTTTCTTTGGCTGGGAACGGCTAAAGGGTTGATGCGTTATTATTTTAAAGACAAACGCCGTGACTCGGTCACGGGATTAAACGGACAATACATACGGAGTCTTTATGCTGAAAACAACCGGCTCTGGATCACGACTTATGAGCGCGGTTTCTTTTTGTATGAGACCGGTAAACTCACCAACTTTCCGCTGGATCGTGGCAGCTTTCTGACAGCATCACATTGCATCCTGGAAGATAAAAAAGGTTATTTCTGGATCACCACCAACAAAGGACTTTTCCAGATAGCCAAAGCCGATTTGTTGCGTTATGCGGAAGGCAAACAGGAAGAAGTGTATTATTTTTATTATGATAAAAGATCAGGCTTTCTCACCAATGAGTTCAATGGCGGATGTGAACCCTGCGGACTCCAATTGAAAAACGGTTATTTTTCCCTTCCTTCTCTGAATGGCCTGGTGCTTTTTCATCCGGAAAAAATTCAGCCGCTGTTGCCGGACGGTACTATTCTCATCGATCATATTCTTTTGGATCAGCGAAAAATAACCGACTCGCAACATATTCACCTGCCCCGTCAGTTCGGTCGTTTGTCGGTTCAGCTCAGTACTTCGTATTACGGAAATCGCCGCAATGTGCAAATATTTTATGCATTGGTGCGCGGAAATGATGCGCCCGTGTGGCTGCCGCTTGGTGATGATGGGTTGGTGTCCTTCTCTACCTTGCCTTCAGGCGAGTATGCTTTGCATATCCGCAAATTGAACGGATTCGGCCAAAACAATTATACGGAGCGCGTGCTTTATCTGCATGTAGCGGCGGCCTGGTTTCAGCAAACCTGGTTTTATCTTTTATGCGTAGCGGCGGTAGGCGGACTGTTCTGGTTATTCATGTGGCTCCGCTTGCGTTTTATCAAACGGCACAACCGCTTCCTGGCAGAAGGTATTCAGCGCAAGACGAGTGAACTTACGCATCGCAACGATATACAGGAAAAGATCATCCGTTCGGTAAGCCATGACATCCGTACACCTTTGCAGTACCAATGGCTGCTCGCGAAAAAGATGTACGAGAATATGGAGAAGGACGGTAATGTATTATTCATACAGCAGGCTCGGACATTAAGTGATAACAGTTCGCGGATGTACCACATGGTCGATAACCTGTTGCGTTACCTAAAAAGCCAGGTGAGTGGAAAAGTTCAAAATGCTGAACGTGTTAGTCTGCATGAGCTGGTAGAAGATAAGATACAGGTGTTCCGGGAAATAGCCCAGGGACGCGGAACACAGATCATCAATGAACTTACGGCCGATAGTTATTTTGCCGGCGACGCACAACTGCTGGCAGTGATCCTCCATAATATTATTGACAACGCGGTTAAGTTTTCCCGCAAAGGGACCATTACCCTTTCGCCCTTAAAAGAAGGGGAACGTAATGGACTTCGTATCTGCGATACAGGTCCGGGACTGGAACCGGCTTACCAGCATTGGTTAAATAATCCGCATTCCACTGAAGTACCTTCCGAACAGGCAGGACTGGGTCTGCTGATGGTGAAAGAATTGACAAGCCTGCTTCAGATCAGGCTGAAAGTAACTGCCACGGCCGATAACGGTACGTGTTTTCACCTGTTATTCCCCGTTGAAACACTTGCCTGATTCGAAAAAATTCGAGTGACCTTTCTGAAAAATTACGAACATCACTGACACCTTACTATCCTAGTTTTGCGACATCATTCTCTCAGCCCCCTAAACATTTATTGCTAAACCATTCTCTGACGGTTGATAGCCGGCAGGGATACTATTGCCTTAACATGAACCCAAAGCAAAAATGCCTGGTCCTCGTGGCCGCGGTGGGGCTGCACCTTTGTGCAGGCGCACAGGAATTACGTCCTTTTACTCCTCGTTACAGTACGGATCTTAAAGGGCGGCTGGTATTCGTTTCCAATAACATCATTACAACGAAGCAACGTTCCGGAGGATCGGCTGTGGCCTATAACCAGGCACCACCCGCATGTCCGACCGGCAGCGTGTTATGTAAAAATGATAACGAGTACCCAACCAATATTGATATAGATGGAGATCCGTCTACGTACAACAGTTCCAGTTCACAACTGACATTGCCCGATTGCAGCGGCGTGGCTTTTGCCGGACTCTACTGGGGTGCGGGAATCGCTATCAGCCAGGGAAGCAACGGCGCGGCACCCATGAGTCCGGGCAACTGGAACACGGTACGTTTCCGTACGCCTAATGGCGCTTATCAGACTATTACAGCCAATAACGTAGATACGGTTAATACCGTCTTTCACGGTTACCAGTCTTATGCCGATGTTACCAATCTTGTGCGCAGCGGTGGAAGTGGTTACTATACAGTGGCGAATGTAAAATGCGATACGGTCAACGCAGGCAATACACCGATGGTGAATGCCTACGGCGGATGGACGATGGTCGTCATCTACCGCGATTCCACACAACCGATGCGCAACCTTACCGTGTTCGACGGTATGGCCGTTGTAGGTACAAGTGGCGGGGCCTCTACCAGTACACGGGATATCGGAGTATCCGGTTTCAGTTGCCCTCCTACAGGCGATGTTAATGCACGTTTAGGGGTGATCGTATATGATGGCGACCGTGGTGCCATCGACGGGTTCCAGATGCGCCGCAACAGCGACGGCGTATTCGCCGATCAGACCGCCGCTGGCGAAAGCGCGGCTACAACCAGCGGCGTACGCGATGCCTGGAACAGTTCCATTAGCGACACCGGCTCACTCGTTACATCACGTATACCCGCGCATCAGAATACATACGGGTATGACGCTCACCTGTTCAAATTGAACAACAGCGGATTTGAATACCTGCGAAACAACGATCAATCCACGGTGATCCGTATCAGCACAACCTCGGAGGGTTATGTATTAGGGGTGGTAACGGCAGAGATCGATACCTACGAACCGGAAATGATCATGGAGAACACCCTGACGAATACCCGGACAGGCGGTACATTGGTAAAAGGTGATACATTAATTCTGACTACACGTGTGCGTAATACCGGAACAGATGTGGCGGAAGGCGTACGTGCGGAAGACAAGCTGCCTCCTTACTTTAAATATGTTGAAAATTCATTGCGTATAGATGGCGCCTCACAAACAGATGCGTTGAATGACGACCGCGCCGGTTATAATGCAGCGACAAGAACAGTTGTGGCTTACATGGGCCAGGGAAGCGGAGCCGGAACAGGAGGCGACGTAGCACCGGCCGGTGCAAGCTATGAATTGCAATACAGGATCACGATCAGTGATAATTGTGCAGATATCGGTGTTACACCGCTGGCACTGGTACAACAAAGCCGGCTTTTCTACCAGGGACAGGCAGGCGGAACCAGTGATTCCACTGCATCGCGCCCACTGAGCAGCACCCAGTGTCTGAGTCCGGTTTCACCCGACACCTTGTTCCTGCTCACCGGATGCGACCAGACCCTGCCCGTACGTTTGCTTTCCTTCACCGGTCAGGCGGTTGGCAACGGCGCATTGCTGCAATGGCAGGCCCAAGAACAGGGCGATGGACGCGAATATGTACTGGAAGCCTCTGCCGATGGTGTGCAGTATGCACCGGTATACCAATTGCAACCGGGAGCCAACTTCGGTGTGATGGAGTACGACTATCTCGATGCATCTTTTGATGCACGAGCAGGACGGTATTACCGGTTGCTGGTGAAAAGTATTGACGGTGCTCCTTACTATAGTCATGTAGTACGCATAAGAGAAGCCGGCGCCCCCGCTTCATTCTCTCTCGGACCTGTGCCCGCGGGAGAAACGGTCATCTTCCGTACAACCACAAAAGTGGAAAGACTCGAAGCCTATACGGCGGCGGGACAACAGGTACGTGTATGGAATAAACCGGTTAACGGACAAAACTTGTCACTGGGCGGTATGGCCACAGGTGTATACTTCATCAAAGCCTACACCGCAAACGGAACATTGTTACAAAAACTGATTAAGCGATAATTACTCAGAGCCTACGTTAGCAACGATCCCTGGGGTTAAGGACGAACCTCAACGGGGTGTTTCTCAAGAAAGGTTGACTGTCGCAGGATTTTCCTGTGGCAGCAACCTTTTCTTTTTTGTACTTTCGCCAGCGAAAAAAGTAAGGCTGACAGGGAAGATGATCTAAATCCTGTTAGTCATGTGTACTCAACTAGAAATAATAATAATAGCATTAAGCACCATGAAGAAGCACCTGTTCCCCATCTTATTGTTTTTAATTACATCCGGTTCATCCGCACAGGAAAAAGTAAACTTTTCAGAGAAATTCAAAAAGGCAAATCAGGGAAAATATAAAATTGAAATCAATGAGGTAAAAGAACTGCTTCATATTATGATTGCCATTACGAATTCAGGCAAGGAAAACGACGATATGATTCAGCAGGAGGGACAGTATTATAAGGACGTACGTTCTTATTTTAAACCCTATGAAAATGAAAAAATTATTAAGACTTTCGATTCATTAATGGTGGTCTCTCCTTATAATTATATTTTTCTGACGGGAAATGCCATTTCATATAATTTCAAAGGCAATAAGCTGGTAAAAAGTGATGTTTTTCAATTTCCAGCCACAGGGGTTGCTAATATAAAAATTGATGAAAATCCGATTACCAGGTATAAAAAGGAAATAGAAGACTTTGCAAAAAAAGCTAAGTTCAAAAAGTTCTATGCTAATCACAAGCAGTTTTATGCCGGAGTTATTTCAGACTATGATAAAAAAGCCAATCTAGGAAAGCAGTGGAAATGGCTGGAAAACAACTTCGAAACGAAAAAAAACAGTTACATCGTTTTCTGTTCTCCTTTGATTAACGGATTGAATTATACAGGACAGTTTACGAATAATAACTTTACGCTGATCCATATGAACCTGCCTCCCGTTGATAATTTTCCAAATCTTACTCCGCTTGAAAATGAATTATTCAATACAAGAGTAATGTTTACCGAAATTGATCACAATTATGTGCATGCTCCCACACAAGCGAATAAAGAACTTATTAACCAGGTTTTTGCTCAACGAAAAACATGGGTGAATGAAGAAGCTAACGGAACATTTGCCTATCCTAATCCCGTGCAGGTATTTAATGAATATATGACCTTTGGTGTTTTCCTGCTTTACTGCCAAGATCATTATGACCAAGCTACATTGGATAAGGTGACAAATGATGTTATTACTGTGATGACGGAGAGAGGTTTTCCGAAAATGAAAATATTTACCGAAAATCTTTTCAAAATCCGTTTAGCGCATCCAAATGAAAAAATTGACAAATGGTACCCCGAATTTTTGCAACAGTTTGCAGATAAAAAGTAACGGATTTTATAAACAGGCTTATTGATATCCGGATAGCAATCAGGACTCCTGGTTCATCAGGTAAATGAGATGAGGAAAGCTGCTGATGTTATTTTTTTGCAGCATGCGGCGGCGGTGGGTTTTCACCGTTTCGATACTGATCCCGAGTTTGGGGCCTATCTGTTTGGACGAAAGTCCCATACCAACCATTTCCGCAATTTCTTTTTCACGTTCGGTCAATTCCAGCCGGCCGGGGTTGGTATTTTTTTCTTTATTGAAAAGTTTGAAGAAAGCCATTTGCACGGCCACGAGTAGTTGCGTATCGCTGTAAGGTTTTACCACGTACATCACAGGATCTTTGCTGAAAGCGTCCTGCAAGGTGCGGTTATCGGTGTAAGCAGTGAGGAAAATAATCTCGCAGCCATAAAGACTTTTGAGTTGCGCAGCCAGTTCGGTGCCATTCACATCGCCTTTAATCGTAATATCACAGACCACAACAGCCGGCACAGGCTCGGCCTGGCTGCACAAACGCAAGGCGGTGGCAGCGCTGGAAGCGATGCCGGTGACCCGGTAATCTTCTTCTTCCAGCAGTTCCCGGATACTGGTAGCGGTGATCAGCTCATCTTCAACGATTAATATGGACGCACGTTCCTTCATTTTCAGGGTCAAATTTCAACTGTAAAGATAGGGTTCGTTGCGTTGCGCCGTTGCAGTATCTGTTTCAGGGAACCGGCCGGCCCACGAGCCAGCTTTTAAAGGTGGTTACCCGGTCGCGGCTGATGAGGACATCCGCTTCCGCCGCCGGTTCCAGTTGCAGGATGAGCCGGCTGTTATAGTAGGTTGTTATTTTTTTGATCGCATCCACGTGTACGATAAACTGGCGGTTGATGCGGAAAAAGGAGTGGCGGTCCAGCATTTGCTCGATTTGTTCGAGAGAATAATCAAGTGGCCATTTTTGCCCGGCAAAAGTAATGGCCCAGGTAATGCCTTTGGCAAATTGCACATAGGCAATATCTGTAGCTTTTACATAGATTAATTGATTGTTGATCCGTCCAAGAAAACGTGTGTGATCGCGGCGCATAAACGCTTCGGCCAGTCTCCCCACATCGAGTGAATACTGATCGGTTCTCAACTGCTGCCATTTGGTAAGGGCACGTTGCAGATCCGCCTGGTCGATCGGCTTGAGCAGGTAGTCGATGCTGTTGACCTTGAAGGCCTGCAGCGTGAAGCTGTCGTAGGCCGTGGTAAAGATCACCGGCGTACGCAATAATTGTTCATCGAACAATTCAAAACAATTGCCGTCCGAAAGCTGGATGTCCATCAGTAAGAGATCTACAGATGGCACTTCGCCCAGCCAGGCTCGTCCTTTTGCCACTGAATCGATAACGGCAATGACTTCCGTTGCCGGCGAGCATCGATCCAGCAGGTGGGTCAGGCGCTCCGCGTTGTGCGGTTCATCTTCAAATATGGCCACTTTCATCATGAAAAGATAACGGGTATTTTAACGATGAATTGTTCTGTTGTTTCGGTTATTTCCACCCGCGGCGCATTGATCAGTTCATAACGTTTGCGGATATTTTCCAGCCCGATGCCGGTACCGGTATCGCGTTGTGTTTTCAACCGTAGCGGGTTGGTAACGATCAGCCAGCCGTTTTCATCGCGAACGGAAATATTGATCGGATCATTAGACGAGAAACGGTTGTGCTTGATCGCGTTTTCAACCAGCAGTTGCAGCGATGCCGGCGGAATGCTGCCTTTGTCGCGCGTGTGTTGATCGATCTGCAGGCTGACGCGGATGCTTTCCTGATGCCGGATCCGCATGAGGTATAAAAATGAATCCAGGAATTCCAGTTCTGCTTTTACCGGCACAAGCGTTTCTAATTTTCTGTCAAGAATATACCGGTAGGTACGCGCGAGTTGTGTAATATATTCAGCGGAAAGATCCGCACTCTTGTACACCAGGTTGGTGAGCACGCTCAGCGAGTTAAAGAAAAAATGCGGATCGATCTGGTTGCGCAGCGCTTCGTAACGCGATTGGATATTTTCACGCATCAATCGTTCGGTATGCAGTTGGTATTGCTGCCAGGCTTTGTAATAAAAGATAATACCGTTGAAGGTGAGCGTAAGCAGGTAGAACATGAAAATGCCGAGGATCAGATCGTAGCTCAATGCTTTGAAACTTTCCCATGCCTCATAACGATTGAAAAGCCAGATATCAAAAAGTCCGTATAGCAAACCATACACATAACTGGCCACCATACCGAAGAGCAATAGCCCACCGCATAAAAAAAGTAAACGTGCGGTTGTTTTGAGTGTACGTACCCGTTTTTCGATCTTTTCAGCGATCCACGAAGCGGCTTGCCATACGATCAGCCCATACAATACATAAAACAGGCTGAACAACTGGCCGCGTAAATTGAAAATGCCCAGGTTGGTGACGAACGTATGATCGAATGTTTTGAAGATGACGCTGAACAGGTATAACAATAAGACGCGTGAAAGATACCGCATCCATTTGTGTTGAAAGAAACGGCCGTCATTGGGAAAATCGGGTTCGCTGTCGCTTTGTAGCATCGTTAAATTAAAAGTAGTTATTTTCTTTAAACCAGTCCAGAGCCCGGTGTATGGCCTGTCCCGCGGGCGAAAAGCGGACATCCAATTCCCGTTCGGCTTTCCTGGCTGAATAATAATTGCCGATACAGGCCATGTACGTTACGGAACGGTTGAGTGGCAGGGAGCGTCCTCTTATATACCCGATCAGCGAACCCGCCATACCGGTGAAACGCAGCAGCCATCCCGGTAAAGAGATCATCATGCTGCGTTGTCCGGACCAGCGGCTGATCACGCGAAAGAATTCACGGTAAGAAAGATTTTCACCGGCCAGCAGGTAACATTCGCCGGTGCGGCCTTTTTCCAATGCGGCGATCACACCGGTACACACATCGGCAACGTCAACAAAATTTTTCCCTCCCGGTGGATAAAACAGCAGGAAGCGATTCATGCCGTACAACAACAAACGACCGGAACTGGGTTTGAAATCACCCGGACCGATCATAAAAGTGGGGTTTACGATCACAGCGGGCAGTTTATGCTGCGCGGTTTGTTCGAGTATGTATTGCTGTGCGAGGTACTTGGTGTCGATGTAAGCGGAGCCTGCGCTGAAAAGGGTAAAAGGACTCAGCTCGGTACCGGGATGTTGAAGGGTTCCCGGCGCCAGTGTATTGGCCGTGCTTACATAAACCAATTTGCGGATTTTATGCTGGATGCAGGCGTCCGCGAGCATACGTGTGGCGGCGTAATTGATGCGTTCGTAATGCGAAAAAGGAAACCCCCAGGGCGTGGTAACAGATGCGGCATGAATGACAAAATCGATGCCGCCCAATGCCACGTCGATATCGTTTTTGTTATCGACGGCTCCTTCAAAAATTTCGCAGGGGATATCGGCAATGCTTCTGCGGTCGGCACCGGCGCGGATCATCGCGCGTACAGCAAAACCTTTCCTGTACAACTCGCGCGTAAGATGTGCTCCTAAAAAGCCATTGGCACCGGTAATGAGAACTGTTTCCATACTAATCAGCCGAGGGCTATTTCTTTTTTTACTTCACGTGATACCATGCGCAGCTTCCATCCCGAAGGAAGCCAGTACATCAGGCGTTGGTTGATACGATTCATGACGCCGGGAATAATAACGGGTTCGCCTTCCCATGTTTTTTTCAGGGCAAAAAAGGCGATGGCCGCCGTGGATAATAGTCCCAGTCGCGCTTTCAATCCCTGCGCCAGTATACGCCTTGACGTATTAGAGTTGGTCATGATGGGTCCCGGATAAACCACACTCACGGAAATGCCGGTGCCCGCAAGTTCTTCGCGAAGACCGAGAGAGAAGGAGGAAATGAATGCTTTGGAAGCGGGATAAACCGTTTTATACGCAATAGGTGTAAAAGCTGCCATGCTCGATACATTCAGGATAAAACTGCTTGGTTGTTTCAGTAAATAAGGGATAAGCATACGCGTGAGCATGGCCGTGCCACGCACGTTGAGTTGGATGATGCGGTCGATCATATCGATTGAAGAACCGGCGATCGGAGACGTGCCGCCGATACCCGCATTGTTGAGCAGGAAATCGACAGGATAGGCTTCGAGCAGGGGAGGAATGACAGCTTGCAACTGATCGATATCGCTGAGGTCCACTTCAACTGCAACTGCACGAATGGCGTATTCCCATTCAAGCTGTGTGGCAACGCTGGCTATGCCGCTGCCGGGCAACGCAAGCAATAAAAGATTACGGCCGCTTGCGGCACATTGGCGCGCAAATTCTTTGCCCAGGCCCGCGCCCGCGCCGGTAATAAGGGTGTAGGTTAACAACTGGTTTGTCATGATCAATGTTTTAAAATGATTTATCGGGTACGTCACCGTTTTTAGCCGGGAACATGGTGCCGAAAACTTTATCCCACAACACCGAGCTCACACCAAAACCTTTTTCTTCGTCTTTGTAATGATGCAGGTGATGATTGCGCCACAAAGGTTTGAGCCATTTGAACGGAGGAGCAAATGCATGAATGGCATAATGCATGCTGCCGTACAAAAGATAACCGGAAATAAAACCCGGGAAGAAAGCCAAAGCTCTTGTGTCCATGATCAGGTAAAAGATGGCGAACAATACACTTGAAATAAGTATGCTCGGTACGGGCGGCATGAACAGGCGTTGTTTATCGCGCGGATATTCGTGATGATTGCCGTGCAGTACATAGGTGACGCGGCTCAGCCGCTGGTTGCGGCTGACAAGGTGAAACAAAAAACGGTGAGCGATGTATTCGAATAATGTCCAGAAGAAGATGGCACCGATATAGGTGAGCATTGTTTGCCACAAGGGGTAACCGGCCCGCGCGGTGCTGTACCACAACAAATAGATAATAACGGGTACGTACATCGCAAAGATGACCGCAGGATGCGTTTTGGTCAACAGTTCGAGGTATTTGTTGCGGAAGATCGTGGCCTGGCCTTTATTCTTTGTTTTCATCGGCGGTGCTGATTTGCATGCAAGTTGGAGTGGGGAGGGATAAAAACCTTGAAAGGAGGCATGAGTTGCAGGCTGAGGTTGTTGAAGCGGGGAATAGAGCTGTCGGATCGTTTTACTTGAATGTAAAAAATGATATAAGGGAGTCTTTGAAACGAAAATCTTCGTGAACAATAGTTTTGATATTAGAAAAAACTAAATGCCACGTCGTACTTGTACGATTCGTAAATCTTCTCCATCTTTGCCGTGAGCCACCACCAAACTGTCCACCACCATGCCTCAACGGAGGAGCTATGTCCTTGCCACCACAAGGGTAGCTATTTTCATATTCGCCACTTTGTGCGCGCGCCCTTTACTGGCGCAGCATAATGTTTATGCGTTGAAGCAGGAACTCCCCGATTCCCTGGTTTTCCGCACTTTTTGCAAACAATATTTTCTCTTCGGTCAGGCACAGGTTTCAACCCCATCCGTTGATACAACAACCGGCAGTTCCAAAGTCCCGCTGTTGACGATCCACGGCAATGTCCGCTACGATTTCCTCTACCGCTCTTACCTGGATACACCATACGCGCAGCGCGATTTCCGCCAGCATACCATTCAGACTAATCTGCAGGTTACGGTCAAAGACAAATATCCGATGCGTGTCAACCTTGTTGCGCGCACCAGTAATTCACCTTTCTTTAGAAATTTTCTCGATGCCAATCTTCAGTTCGACCGATACGCCTATCAACAAAAATACCGCGAGCGCCTGCTGAACCGGATCAAAGAAGTTGAATTTAATAAACCCGACCTCAAAATGCTCGAAGGCGAACTGGATAACCAACGCCATCGTATCGACTCATTGCGGAAGATGTTGAATGATCCCGGTCTGCAACAACGATTGGTCAGGGAAAGGGAACAACAATACAATAAAAGCCGTCGCCTCGCAGCACAACCAACCCGCGAGTCGCTGACTGATTCAATAGGCAGTATTTCCGCGTCAGATAGCGCCAGCGCAAGGTTAGCTGCTGCCACAGATTCGCTTGGGCAGTATGCAGACTGGATTGCTAAAAAACAACAGGAACTTGATTCATTGGAGAAAAGGATGGGCAAATTGCAGGTTAAGTATGACAGCACACGTCTTGCCATCAACAATAAATTGTACAAAGTAACCCGGCAGCTTAATCAAAAGCCCGATATGAAGGAGTGGCAAAAAATTGCCGCTGAATACGGAATGGATGCCGGCAAGCCCAAAGGCTTCGACCGCTTTTTGTCAGGTATCCGCAATGTAGGTATCGGCCGTTCGGTGTTGAACTATTCCGAACTCACCGCCATGAATGTATCGCTCACGGGATTGCAGGTAGAGTATAATGATAAATTATATGCGGCCGCGGCAATCGGTCAAATCGATTTTGGTTTCCGTGATTTCTTTGGCCGCAACAATCGTCAGCGCGGTCAGCAACTCGCCATGCTGCGTTTAGGCAGAGGAGATATCGACAGGGCCGCAGTGATCGTTTCCGTATTTACCGGCAGACGTTATCCCTATGGCGGCTTCGGCGGCGATTCGGTTAACAGCCGCATACAATTGGTCGGCTATTCCGTGGAAGGTATTTTGCGTAAAGATGCACGCACCGGTATCAGCGCGGAGATCGCCAAGTCTACCGGACCAGCCTCCGGATCTCCGGGCAAGAATGGCGAGATGAACCGCCTCGTGCAGTTCTCCGATGCGTCAAATCTTGCCGTCAGTATCAAGGGCGAAACATTTTTTCCTAAAACATCCACCGCGGTCAGCGGCTTCATCCGCAAGACCGGAGAGCGGTATCAATCTTTCAGTCTCTTTACTTACAATACCGACCAGCTTGCCTGGTTGCTCAAACTCGAACAGCCTTTCTGGCAACGCCGTATTAGTTTGACAACGATGCTCCGCCGCAACGATTTTACCAATCCCTTTACCGAAAAGACTTTCCGTACCACCGCTGTTTTCAAAAGCTTGTTGCTGAATATACGGATACCACGTTATCCTTCATTAAGCGTAGGCTATTATCCCGGTACGCAATTATACCTGATCGACAAAGAACGCATCCGTGAGAATGTCTATTATATTTTGAATGGTACACTCATGCATCATTACAAAGTGGGTGGATTGCAAATGTTGTCTTCCGCTATTTATAATCGGTTTGATTCAAAGGGTACGGACACTGGTTTCATCGCTTACAGCGGTATAAATTATCAATTGGCGCATTCAATCATGTGGCCGGCTGTTCAGTTGCAGGGTATCTACAGCTATACCGGTCAAAGTGAAATGAATTTTTATACACTCGAAAGCCAGGCCGATATCCGTTTGGGAAAATGGTTTGCTGTCGGCGGCGGGCTTCGCTACAACCGGGTGATAAGCGGAGATATTTACTGGGGTGGACGTTTGATGGCGATGGTGACGGCCGGACGTCTTGGTGGCCTGCAGGTGCAATACGAAAAAAGTCATTTACCAACCATACATAAAACACTTTACGGAATAGAGACAGGACGTGTGTCCTGGTTTAAAAACTTTTGATATGTACAAAACTCTTGCTGCTTTTTGCCTGTTGCTGCTGCATCTTACTGTTGAAGCACAGGTGAGTCTGAGTGTGCAGCTTCCCCCGGGAGGCATGGTCAGCCGCGACCAGTTGTGGAATGTGGCTGTGATGAACAATGGCGGCAGTACCGTTGAAGCAACACTGGCGCTCGAGCTGCGTGATGCTGTTTCCGGACAAACCGTTCTTTCCGCAGGCACCGGCAATTTTTCCGCAGGTAAAGGAGTGAAGATGGTCAACATCCGCGAGGTACAACCGGTATTGTATAATCATTTGTCCGGTGATTTTACAGGCAGTTATCTGCCACTCGGTTCTTACGTAGCCTGTTATCGTTTGTTTCAGCAAACAGCCAAAGGCCCGGTGCCGCTGGCGGATGAATGTATACGCATTAATATCAGCCCGCTTAGTCCGCCTTTGCTGAATACGCCTTCTGATAAATCACAGCTCGAAACCACCAATCCGCAGTTCGCATGGTTGCCACCGGCGCCATTGGATATGTTTCGTAACCTTAGCTACGACCTGGTGGTAGCAGAAGTCCTCGAAGGACAATCACCTTCGGAAGCGGTTCAATACAATACGCCTGTTTATGCACGCCCCGATATCCGCATGCCGGTGGATGTATATCCTTCTACCTACAGCAAACTCGACACGGGTCGTTTATATGCCTGGCAGGTGATTGCACGTAATGGTACACAATACGCTGCGGCTACTGAAGTGTGGACGTTTTCCATCAAAGGACCGGAGAAAGAAAACAAGTATGTGAAGAAGGCACCCTATATAAAAATGATGATGGGCAATGCTGCCGATATCGGTATTGCACCGAATGGTATACTGAAGCTGATGTATAATAACCGTACCAACGATTCCCTGGTGACGATCAAAATCGATATTCCGGGTGAGGCTGCAAAGACATTTGAGCTGAACGTGAAGCAAGGCGAGAACTACCTCGAGTATCCATTGACCAAAGTAATTAAGTACAAAGAAAATATTGTTTACAGAGCCAGTCTTGTGAATTCGCTTCGCGAAACATGGTCTCTGCAATTCAAAGTTGTTTTATTCAAAGACGGGCAGAACTGATTCTGAAACGGTAAACCTATTGTTGAGTTATGTTAGCAAAATTATCAACGCGTTACAACCAACTGATTGCGTATTTTTTTCTCAACCTGTTCCTCCTTTCGGGACTGGGTGGCTGGGCTATGAATGGAGGTGACACACCGCGGTATACAGTTGCAACTGATTATGCACGTCATTCAAGCGCAGCATCATTTTCATTAGAGAAAAAAGCCGCTCCTGTTGTTACCGCCACCGAAGAAAAGGTGTCTGCGGATGAACCCGTAGCCGTTACCGGTAAAGCCGATATAGGTGGCCCGGGCCAACCCGAAATGTCGGCTTTCAAACCCGTTGGCGCGGATAATCTCGTAGACCTCTTCTCCGGCGACTTCTCGTATAATATTCCTTTACTCGACGTAGGCGGTTACCCGGTGAATATTTTTTACAACAGTGGCGTGACGATGGACCAGGAAGCAAGTTGGGTAGGATTGGGATGGAATATCAATCCCGGCACTGTGAGCAGAAACATGAGAGGCGTACCCGATGACTTCAACGGGCAGGATGAGATCACCAAAACACAGTCAGTAAAACCTGATAAAACCTATGGTGTACATGTTGGTGGTGGCATTGAATTGCTGGGCAGCGACATGCTAAGATTGAATGGATCGCTTGGGCTTGCTTATAATAATATGCGTGGCCTGGATATTTCAGTCGGGTTGTCGCCTTCGTTTTCTATTTCGAAGGATGGTGCGGATTCCAAGACGGCAGGTGTTCGCCTGGGATGGGATCTTTCGCTGAGTTCTCAATCCGGCGCCAGCCAGGGTTTCTCTGTGAGACTTGAGCGTGATAATAATGTAACAACCAAAGGTGCTACTGCCAGCCTGGGCTATCATTCACGTGTTGGTCTGCAGTCGTTGCACCTGGCGATGGAAAGCAGCAAAAACAAAATCCTGGCGGGTAATGCCAGCAGCCAGGCAATGGTGATGGACGACAAACATTCCACCAGCATCAATTTTGCTTATCCTGCTACCACGCCTTCGATCCGGATGCCTTATTACAGTGAGAACTGGGCCTTGCAATTGCAGAATGGACCAGAAAGCTGGGGTGTGTTTGCTAAAATGTCACTCGGCGGTTTTTATTCACGTAAGCGTATCCGCGAGCAGGACATGGTCCGAAAGCAACGGGTATACGGTATGTTGTATGCACAGACCGGAAAAAATGATAAGGACGGGTTGCTCGATTTCAACCGGCTCAATGATGGCGTATATACACCCAATTCACCTACGGTGGCTATCCCTGTTTATACCTATGATATTTTCAGTGTAAGCGGCGAAGGAACAGGCGGGGCTTTCCGCGTTTACCGCGGTGACCTTGGTTCCATTAGTGATCCTGAAATGGAATCAGGCAGTGAGTCCGGTTCATTGGGACTCGATCTTGGCGGCGGTACGATCTTCAAAGGCGGTATCAATGCCAGTTATGTACATGCTCCCACATCAGTGAGTAGCTGGAATATAGGTAACCTCGCCAAACGTTTCATGGAGTTTAAGGAAAACAGCGGCACCTACCAGGCTGCTTATTTCCGTAACCCCGGCGAAAAGACAATTCCGGATACCAGCTTCCAGAATGCATTGGGTGGTGAAGAACTGGTGCGGTTGAAAATGACCGGCACGGGAAAAGGAAATCCTACTTTGGTTCCGTCCCTTCTCCGTTATTCCGACACGCGTCAATATCGTCCCGGGCAGGACCTCACGTTTAATGATGTAGCGGTTGGCCGCAAACGCGACAAACGCACACAGGTAATCAGTTTCCTTACAGCCGAAGAAGCCGGCAGGGTAGGACTGGACAAAAAGATCCGCTCATCTCTGCAACCGCTGAGCGCTGCTACCTATCTCGGATGTGATACCGCCAACGTTGCCCAGACAGACAGAGTAGATGCTGATCATAAAAAGCATCATATTTCCGAAGTGAATGTATTGGGCTCCGATGGCCGTAAATATGTATACGGTATTCCCGTCTACAACACACGCCAGGTGGAAGTGACCTTCAGCAACAATGGTGATGCAGAAACGCAATTAAGCACCTACACCGGCACCGATATCACTCCCGGTTCGAATGGTAATAACAAAGGCAAAGACAATTACGTGGAAAAGCAGGAAATGCCGCCTTATGCACATTCCTTTCTGCTCACGGGGTTGATTTCTCCTAACTATGTAGATGTAAAAGGTGATGGTATCACCGAAGACGATATGGGCGATGCCATCCGTTTTAACTATAGCAAAATGGCGGAGAAGTTTACCTGGCGTACCCCGATCGGCGCCAACAAAGCTGTCTTCAACGAAGGATTGAAAACCGATCCCAACGACGATAAATCAAACTACACTTACGGCGAACGCGAGCAATGGTACTTATATACCATCGAGTCGAAAAACATGATCGCCCGTTTTTATGTTGACAGTAACCGCGCCGACAGCCGCTGTGTGGCGGAAGACGGAAACATCGTTCCAGATAAAGGCGCTTACCGACTAAAAAAGATTTCTCTTTTCTCCAAAGCCGATCTGCTGAAGAACGGAGCCAATGCCAAACCGGTGAAGACGGTTCATTTCGAATACGATTATTCGCTTTGCCGCAATAACGCTGGCAGCCGGTCAGGAGAAGGAAAGCTGACATTGAAGAAGATTTATTTTACGTATAACGGTAACAACCGCACGAAGAAAAACAGTTACCAGTTCAACTATGCGGCACCCGGTGCTACGGAAAACCCGAACTACGATTTCACCGCTTCCGACCGTTGGGGCAACTACAAACCTGCGTCTGCCAATCCGGGCAGCCTCCTGAACCCTGATTATCCTTATGTAGGTAATAACGCGACGAACAACGATAAATATGCACAGGCCTGGACGCTCCAGGAAATTTTGTTGCCAACAGGCGGCAAAATGAATATTACCTACGAAGCCGATGATTATGCCTTTGTGCAGGATCGCCGTGCCGCGAAAATGGTGGCCATTAAAGGGTTTGGCGATACGCCCACCCCTTCCGGTGGCATGCTCACCAATGCCAGCCTTTATGCCAACAAAAATCTGACTTACGATTATATCTATCTCGAAGTGCCGAATGCGATCACGGCCACCACTACCGCCGCCATTCAGCAGGAGATTAAAGTGAATTACCTCGCCAATATTGATAAGAGCAAACAGTTGTACCTGAAGCTGGCAGTGAATATGCCGAAAAACGGCTTCGAGATGATCCCCGTTTATGCCGATATCAAATCTTACGGTCTGGTGCCGGGCAATAGCAATAAAGTCATCTATATCCAGGTCAGCAAACTGGAATCCGGGTATACACCGATGGTGCATCACAGTCTTCAGTTCATGAAGAACTATTTACCTGCCCAGGCTTATCCCGGTTATGATGTAAGTGATGCCGGAGGCATGAAGCAGGTAGTGCAGGCACTGAGCGGTTTGTACGGTTCGCTGAAAGAAGCTTTTTCTGCAGGCATGAACCTGTTCATTGCAGAGAATAAATGTAAAACTGTACAGTTGCCAAAATCCTTTGTACGACTCACGGACCCCAACCTGAAAAAACAAGGAGGTGGTCTGCGCGTGAAAAAAGTGGTGATCAATGACAACTGGAATAAGATGACCAACAACGCCGGTTCGGGCAACCCGTCCAACGGCATGCACAGCGCGACCTATGGTACGGAATATTTTTATACCAAAAAAGAAGTGGTCGGCACAGAAGTGCGTACGATCAGCAGCGGTGTGGCTTCATGGGAACCTGCCATCGGTGGTGAGGAAAATCCGCACCGCGAGATGATGACATTTTATAATAAAAATAAAATGGGCCCCTATGATTACAGTACGGTAGAACTGCCTTTAGCGGAAATGTTCTTCCCGTCTGCATCGGTTGGTTACAGCCGTGTGGAAGTCCGCAGCATTCACCGCGATACGGTAAAGAATGCACCGGGAATCCAGGTGTCGGAGTTTTATACCACAAGGGAATTTCCTTTTGCCTCTAACTACACACCGTTGGACGAACACAATGCAACGGATAAATTCAAAACATCCCCCATCCTGAAATTCCTGAAAATGGATGTGAAGAATGCGGTGTCGCTGAGCCAGGGTTTTAAAGTGGACATCAACGACATGAATGGTAAGATGAAAAAACAGGCGAGTTATTCGCAGGCCAATACCGTTGATCCGATCACGTATACGGAGAACTTTTACAATATCGTACCGACAGGTGACCGCAAGTATGCTTTCAATCACTACTTCCCTGTATTGGACAGTACGGATGGTGTGATCCGTAAAAGCGTGATCGGCCGTGATGTGGAGATCATGACGGATTTCCGTCAGCACCGCACGGATATGATTTCTGCCAATCTCAACATCAACCTCGATCTGTTGTCCGGAGGTCCTATACCCTTCCCGGTGATCACGCTTTTTGCCCCCGTACAAAAAGAAACGGAAATCTACCGTTCAGCGGCCGTACTGAAAATCGTGAACCACTATTCGATCCTGGATAGTGTGGTAGTGGTAGACAAAGGCAGCATGGTCAGCACCAAAAACATGGTGTACGACGGTGAAACCGGCAATGTGTTGCTGAGTCGTACCAATAACCAGTTCAATAAACCTGTCTACAATTTCAGCTATCCCGCGCACTGGGTTTACAGCGGGATGGGGCTGGCGTATAAAAACATCGATGCCACATTCAAAGGATTGAATTTCCGTGAAGGCAAATTGCTCACGGCTATGGATATGTCGGTATTTGAAAGCGGCGACGAGATCTATGTGCTGGCGGAAAATAATCGTGGTGTAAAAGGTAATGACCGATGCACGGAAACGATCGAAGCACCCAAAACGGAAACCTTCAAAATCTGGGCGATCTATACCGGCAAATCCGGAAGTGCCACGCCGCAGTTTGTCTTCATTGATGCGCAGGGCACGCCTTTTACCGCGGCCAATGCGACTATCCGCATTATCCGTTCGGGTAAGCGCAATATGCTGGGCGAAGGAGTAGGATCGGTAGCCACGCTCGAATCGCCGATCACGCGAACGGATAATGTAGACCGGATTGATTTTACGAATGAAAACCTGATGGTGTTACAGGCCTCAGCCGGCGTGTTCAAAGATCACTGGAGAGTGGATCAATCGAAATACCGTTTTGATACGGTCATGACGGTTATTCCAAAGGCACGTGTGAAACTTAAAGAATTCAGGATAGACAGCCAGATGAACGTGATGACGGAGAAAATGTTTGTAGGTTCAGATATGACGCATGCATCTTTTACCGGCGATTATCTGCACAATTATAAAAAATTAGTAAACTTCAAACTGCATTATCAACGTACGTATTTGCTTTTTGATCTGAATAGTGAAGGGGGCATCCCGCCAGGTGCCAGGTTGTACAGCGCAAAACTCTCTTTATATTCCCATTACAGGAGAAACGCAAACGGTATACACGATGGAGTGCATGGCAATGAAGGACCCCAAAGCCTTAATATCTTTGGTGAAATACGTAGCCTTAAAGCAGGGTGGTATTCATCCTCCGCATCGGCAGACTGGGGAAATACCTATCAGAAAAATGAACAAAATTTGTCGGATGGCATGGCCATTCTTCCTGCCACTCAAAATTCCACCGAAGATTATTACCTGAGAAAAGACGTTAACCCACCTGTAGATACCAGGGTTGATATCACCAATGTGGTTGCAGGAAACCAGGGGTCGTTGAAGAACGAGGGTAAAATTGGCTTACAACTGCGTCTTAATAAGGATAATGAGTTTTCCGGAGCTACCCTTAACGGAGTATACCGCTGTTTCTGGTCGGCAGCTCCGATCGGTAAAATGTGGGCTCCACCCGTTATCAGTTATTATTACTACATCTGCGGTGACACCACTTCCGTACCGAACTACGAAAACGATCCTTACATCAATACTATCGTAACTTGCCCGCCCGAATATGCTCCCGGCTGGGAATGCCGCAACACCTTCGACCTGAAACGCATTAACCCCTACGTGGAAGGAATATGGGGCAACTGGCGTGGCGATACATCTTTTGTTTATTACAGCGCCCGTAGCGAACAAAACCCGCAACTCGCTCCAGATATGCGCATCGCCGGTGCTTACAAAGGCTACAAGCAGTTCTGGAATTTTGGCGGCAAATGGGCCACACGCAACTATGCGTCTCTCGATGTATGGTCGTGGAACAGCGTGGTCACGCAATACAACCGCAAAGGATATGATGTAGAAAACAAAGATCCTTTGCAACGCTACAATGCCGGCCTGTATGGTTACAACCAGCAGTTACCGGTGGCCGTGGCCAATAATTCCCGCTACCGCGAAATTTATTTCGATGGCTTCGAGGATTATGACTATCACAGCACGGCCTGCCAGAGCGATTGTGCCGTACCAAGACACGCCACGTTCAACGGCGTTGCCGCTAATATCGATGCCACACAAAAACACAGCGGCTTGTACAGTGCAAAAGTAAATGCGGGTGAGTACCTGCAACTGAATGCGCCCGTGCGTGCAGCAACCGAACAACCTTACAGCGTCCGCGTGAAGATCGATTCCACCGCTTACAGCGATACCATCTTTACACCAATTGGCACGGGTATGCGTGGTCAGTATTATAACTGGCCGGGCGGCAGCAAGAGCGGTTCGGGGCTTGATGCAATATCATGGGGAACAGTACGCCATACCGATGAAGCGGATTATCCGTATATCGCTCCCAGCAGGAACGCTCCCAAGCCGGGGGTGGCAGTAGATTATATTGTGAGATGGACGGGTAAGTTTCAGCCCGTTCGTACAGGCACTTATGCTTTTCATGCATTTACCGACAATGGATTCCGCATTAAAGTAAATGGGGTTACACTGAGCTGTAACCAATGCTGGAGTAAAAGCCCGTACGTATGGGGTGATAACTATCCGGCCCCATACTATTTCGTCAAAGGCCAGGTATATGACCTGGAGATAGAATTTTACGATTCGGATGAAAAAGGTGAATTCGATCTGTGGGCGTCCATTAACGGGGCTCCTGAAGAAAGGATTTCGCGGAACCAGCTTTATCCACCCAATCAATACGCAAGTATACCCACGCCTGTTTACCAGAATAGCTGGTGCACACGTCTCGATACCATCCAGGTGCGTGGTGCCGCATTGAACGACACGCTTGCCCTGGTGCCCGGACAAAAAATGGTGCTCAGCGCCTGGGTGAAGGAAGGAGGCAATGATTGCAAATGTTCCACCTATGTGAAGAACACGATCACGGTTGGATTTACCGGTGCTTCGGAAAATTTCACCTTTACACCCAAAGGCAGCATCATCGAAGGCTGGCAACGTTACGAATCCGTATTCACGGTTCCGGCCAACGCAACAGCCATACAGGTGAAAATGAATAATACCAATGCTTCCGGCGGCGGCGCTCCGGCTGTTTATTTCGATGATTTCCGTTTGCATCCTTTCAATGCCAATATGAAGAGTTTTGTTTATCACCCGGTAACATTGCGGCTGGCGGCGGAACTGGATGAGAACAACTATGCCGCTTATTACGAGTATGACGATGACGGTACGCTCAACCGCGTGAAGAAAGAAACACAGCGCGGCGTTAAAACCATTTCCGAAACCCGCAGCGCCATGCAAAAACAAGATTAACCATGAAACAGACTATAAATAATAAAGGAATGAGAGCGAACTGGTTTTTACGGATGGCCATTGTGTTGCTGGTCTTCGCCGCAATAACAAAACCGCAACAGGCCAAAGCACAGACGCTGACCGATACCATTCAACGGTTGTATGGTATTTATGACAGCATGCAATACCTCAGTTTTGATGTGCGCTACGTCTATACCACCGATACGGTCAATGGCGAAACGGAAACGGAGCAAATGCTCGGCTCTTATACGATGAGCAGACGCCGTGCCCTCTATCGCCTGGGCAATATCGAATTTATGCAGAATGATTCCGTGCTCATTTCCGTTTATCACGACGACAAGATCATGATGATCACCCCGCGGACAGTGAATAATGCAGGCAGCCTGCTTCCGCTTCGTGAAGCGATCGACAGCATGGTGTCTACGTACAGCGCGCATTATACGATCACCCATCAGCATAATACGACCGACAGCATCAGCACTATTCATTTTGAAGGAGACAGCATAGCGCCTTTTGCACATTTTTACGTTTTGTATAACCGCGAAAGCCAGTTGATCACGGAAATGCGGTATATCTACTACGAGGAAGATGAAGATATCGATCTGCCACGCTCTTCACTGCCCGATCCATCTCGGAGGAAACGGAAACTGACGCTTTATCTCGATAACTACCGTTTCGATAATATTTCGCCTGATTTGTATGATCCCTCCAATTATGCCTGGAAGGAAGGAGAGAAGTGGACACCCGTACGTAAGTACATCGACTACCGGGTTTATTCCAACCAACCGCTTTAATAAGAACCGAACCGATCACTGACCAATTCCAACATATATGTATTCTATCGTCAGGAATAGTTGTTTTACGTTATTGCTGCTGTTATTAACAGCATCGGCAGCTAGCTCACAAGGCAATGTAATAAGCTCACAAGCGCTGCTTGGCCGGGATGGCAGCATCGTTGTTAATGCCGAATTGGAAAATGCCGACCTGAATTTTCAGGCATATCCTGCATTGATCGAGTCTACCCGCCAGATACGGAATATGATCTGGCTGGGCATCGATGAGGAAAGCCCGTATATGCTGCAGTCCGACTTTGAAGTGTCGTTGCAACTGGCCATTACAACGGTAGATGCCGCCAATAACAGCACTACCTACAATCGTACGCTGACGGTAAATTACAAGAAAGATGAAGGCACACCTTACAAGGCGATGGCCTATCATTCATTTTTTGGCAAGGTGGAGGTAACGGTAAAAGTATTGAGCATTACCAGCAATGTGGCCTGGGATGTAACCAAAGTGCTCAAATTGCGCAGTGAGATCGATCCGCAACGGGATTGGATATTTAATTGTTCCGCGTTACTCTCAGGTTTTGCGGACGATGGCGTTGCAGGTGGTGAATGGAAAGTGGAATGGAATGCGCCCACCACTTTTTATGCAGGCGAATACGACCTCGAATGGGCATGGATCGACAACGCCGCACTTGCTAATTATATGACGGGCGGCAATCCCGATCCCGTTAAAATCTTCGAGCAGAATGCAACACGCGTTACCATAACGAAGAATGAATACAAAATTCCCTTGCTGTATGATGATACGGGAAGAATATATGTAAGAGTACGGCCTGCCCAGCTAAAACTGGATGGCCAGCGGATCGAAGGAACATGGACCTATGGCACGGGTGGGGCAATGCTGTATTATGCATTCGATGGTCACCAGAACAATCTTAATTGGCAGGCAACGACTACGTTTGCCGAAGAGGGAAAAAGAAAATCCGTCGTACAGTATTTCGACGGCAGCCTGCGGGGACGACAAACCGTTACCAAAGACAATACCACCGATAGCATCGTTGTGGCGGAGACGATGTACGATTACCAGGGACGCCCGGTGATCCAGGTGATGCCGGTGCCTTCGCTGAGCAATATGATCGCGTTTACCAAAAATTTCAACAGCTTCAGTGAAACGCAGGCCGCCAAATCCGTGTATGATAAACTGGATAATGCGACCGCCTGCACCGTTACCTCCCCGGGTTTGCTGACCAATCTCGGTAAAGGCGCCGCCTATTATTATTCCACCTTAAACCCGGAGAAGAATACCGACAAGGGACAGTTCATCCCGGATGCGGGTGGTTATCCTTTTACCGAAACACGTTATACCAACGATGGTACGGGCCGGGTGGATGCGCAGGGAGGTGTAGGCGCCGTGCACCAGGTTAATGGCGGACACGATACAAAATATTATTACGAGTCGCCCACACAGACCGAACTGGATGCCTTGTTTGGAACGGATGCAGGTTATGCTTCACATTATTCCAAAAACTGGGTACGCGATGCCAACGGGCAGTACAGTGTGGCGTACGTGGACATGACCGGTAAAACCGTAGCGACTGCGCTCGCGGGGCCGGTGCCGGCCAACCTGCAAGCTTTGTCCTCCGCAGCGGCTGCCACCAAAGAAATCACCCGCCAGCTCATCGATCCCGAAACCAACAATGTACATGGCCGCAGTATAATATCCAGCAAAGCACTGGTAGTGCCGGAACAGGCTGCTTATACCTTTGATTATTCACTGACGCCTGCCAACCTGCAACTGGAAAATTGTAACGAGACCGAAATCTGTTACGATTGCCTGTATGAATTACGTATCAGTGTATTGTCTGATTGTGAGGGCACCGCTATTCCGGGATTGACCAATCCTGTCGTACAGCGAAACTTCACCTTAGGCGAATACCTCAATAATTGCAACAGCGCCGATACCTCCAAGGGTTTTGGCGTCAACTTCACCGTTACACTTCCCGAAGGAAGTTATACCATCGTAAAAGAACTGGTATTGTCTGCCGAAGCGCAAACCTATTACCGCGATTCGGTTTACCTGCCCAACAATGCTTGCAAATCACTGCAGGATTTTATCGATGAGCAATATGACCTGGCCATGGAGCAGGCGGATTGTAACGTTACCTGCGAAAGCTGTAATGATAAATTAGGCACGTTGCAGGAATTTACCGATGCATTTGCCGAAGCGAGCGGACTGGATGCACCCACGATTGCCTCGATGCAGCACGAGATCGATGCCGCTTATTTGGAAGCGAAAAAAACCTGCGAAGAAATATGCCGTAATGAAACAACCGATGGCTTTGATGAAATCCGCAGCCTGCGCGACATGATGCTGGCCGACGTCACGCCGCCTTACGGCCAGTATGCACGCCCCGAAGACAAAAGCAAACCCTTTAATATTTTTAACCCGGTTGTATCCGGCGGATTGATCCTGCCCGCACCTTATCAGCAACCGAAGCAATACAATGCTACAACCAACACAGTAGCTGACGGCCCTTACCTGAATGAATATGGTGTGGCCGATAATGAATTTACGGCAAAGGCAAGAGCCGGTCAGTTGACTCCCGATCAATTTGCTGCTGCATTCCAATCTTCTTTTGCGGAGCAATTATTACCACACCATCCTGAATATTGCAAACTACTGGCTGCAGAAAATAACCTGAAGCCCAGCTTCCAGTTTGCGGCAGATATGGAAGAAACGACTTCGTGGGATGCGGCCGTCACGGCAGGATATGTTGCCAATATCATCAACCTCGATCCCTTCTTCCAGAGCGGTGCGCCCGGTTATACTTACCGCACGGAGATGCTGCAGAAAATGAACACGCAGTATACACAGATGAGCTGTGGTGGTCAGACCAAAAACCTGAGCATCTGGCAGATCGCGCAGTTTACGGTATTGTGCAGAAAACAACTGGAGGCTTCGGAAACAATCCTGACAGACGGCAACGGTTGCCTGATCAACTCTGCGGCCGTAACGGAATGCATGAACAGCCTTTCCGCTGCTTATCCGACATTCGGCAGCGAAGTATGCACGGCCGATAGAAATAAAGTGTGGGAAATCTTCCGCTCGATCTATTTGTCGCAACGCCGCGAGATCATGTCACGCTACCTCGACAATCCATCCATCAACTGCCAGGGCACACAAAAAGTGAGCAGTACCGTACTGCGCCCGGCGTACCAGCCGCGGTTCCCGCTGATCAACAGCACCGGCAACAATCCGAACTGGACGGAATTGAACGATCTGATTACCAATGGTACTAACCCGGCTTATTATAACACCGAACCTCAGAAGCAGGGAGAAGAAATATGCAAAGCCAATGCCGGCAACTGGATGTGGGAAATGCGTCAATGTCCCGAACTGGCTACCTGGATCGCGGCCAATGGTGCGCAATGGGCGCTCGACTCGGTGGCTTTGAATAGCCAGTTGGTGGGTATATGCAAACAAGGCTATGATTCTCCCGGTCATCCTTTTGGTGCGTCCAGCATTCCTCCGGGTGGTACGCCGGTAAGCGGTCATAGTAATTTTGCCGATGTGATCCGTGCTTACCTGCTCAGCAGAAGTATTACCATCAGCGCGGAATGTCATCCATATCTCATTACCTATCCGGCGGCCTACGAAGCAGCACCGGCGGTGCTGGAACATTCGGTGATCACCAAACCTTCGAACTGTGATTGCGAACGCATCAGTACTTACAAACAGGAATGGGAAGCCAGTGCGCCGTCGATGACATTTACGGCTTACCTGCAGGCGGAACATGGAACGGTGATCGACTCGGCCAAGCTGCAACTGTTGCTGGATCTGTGTGAAGGACGCTATGCCTGCAACTTCCTCGAAGAACCGGTGAAACTGCCGGCGATCTTCCAATGCCGCGGTAATGCTCCGGTGGCGAAGACCTGTATCGAATGTGTGGACCTGAACCGCATGCGGGCAGACTTCCGTACAGAATTCAATCAATCCGCTCCGGTCATCGATCCGCAGACGGAGGCGGATATTGCACTGAACAAAGCCTTTGCGCTGTTTGCCAACAACCGGACAGGCTTCACTAAGTTGTGGACCGATTATGCGGCTTTCTTCCAGGAATGTATCACGGCCAACGATACAATATCTACGGGTACCGGTTGCGATGACCTGCGGACGATTGCGGCGCAATACAAACTGATCAAGCAGCAGGTGGACAATGCGCAATCTGCTTACGGCTTCAGCATCACCCCGATCTTTGAAGAACTGCGTTGGGGTATGAACGGCCTGCTGGAATGGAAACAACGCAACAGCACAGGCCGTCATCTGTCTTCACGATATCGTTACGAGCCTCACAACTTTGATCTCAATAACAAGCTCTACAAGATCGCGTATTCGACTTATTCGGGATCGGACTCATTGTTCAATATTGTATTGCCGCTGAACCTGGCGCATTGGGATAACTGGGGAAGCTGGTTCAATGATATGCTGACCAACCAGGTGGTATCGGATACTGATTTTGTGGGACTGCATACGGCTATCGAAAAAACGAGACAATACCATGCCGTGAACCTCATGGAGGAATGGGGGCGTTTCCGTTACATGATCGGCTCGGAGAATGCGTGGAAAGGAGGAGTGGAGAGCTGTACGCTGGCTTCCTTGTCACAGTACTATGGCGTGAGCGCACCGGATAAAAAATTCCTGGTGGATGATATCTGTGGCGACATATCGAACGGTTATACCACATTGGCTTTTTATCCCTTGCCCGAACGGATCAAAACCGTTACGCAATACCAGGCCTATCTCGATACCATTTATTATAAAGTATATAAGCTGCCGGGCACGCCGGGCAACTTCGATGACCGTTTGCCGGACTATGATCTGAAGGATACGTTGAAGACCACCAACTTCCTGTACCAGACAGAGGATATTAAGCGGGTAGTTCGGTTTTACCTGGACACGGCATTGCTCCGCAACTACTATGAAACTTCAGCCGGTTACTATCACCTCAACAACGGCGACTTTGTGATGGCCACTCTCGAGATGGTGGATGGCAGCACGAAGGAAGCGCACTTCTGGGGTTATCCTAACCTGCAGTTGTATAAGAGTTTTGTCAGCCCGTCGGTCTATCAGAAAGACTGCCTGGCTGGTTTTACCTGGTATTTCTATTCGGTCAAAGGTGTATGGCATACCACGGAGCAAATACAAACGATGTATGCGGCTTGTGGTGTGAAACTTCCCTGCGACACCACCACCGGTCCGCGCATGTGCGGACTGAATGCACCGGTTTACGATGATCCTGCTCCGGGAATCGTTGACAGTTGTACGGTGCCGTACTCGGTAGTGGTAACGACGGCTACGGAAAAATATGAACTGTACCTGGACAGCCTGCGCAATGCGTTTGACGCGGCCTATCAGCAAAAATGTTATGCGGCCAAAGAGCTGGAAAGCTTTACCGTCACCAACGAGCAGGCAGAGCATCATTACACGTTGTACTACTATGATCATGCGGGTAACCTATTAAAGACGGTGCCACCGGAAGGTGTACACCCGGAATACGGCAGCGTGTTTTTGAACAATGTGCGTACAGCGAGATCGACCAACGGAACTGCTGTAGTGCCTTCTCATACGCTCACCACCAACTACCGTTACAACACGCTGAACCAGGTGATCGCGCAAGTAAGCCCTGATGGCGGCCAAAGCGAGTTCTGGTACGATGTGCTGGGAAGACTGGTAGTGAGCCAGAATGCCAAGCAGCGAAAGCCGGATCACTATAGCTATACGGTGTATGATGACTTAGGCCGTATCAGTGAAGTGGGAGAAATGACCAGTGCAACAGCCATGAACGCGGCGATCGCCAGAAGCCCGCAGGACCTCGGCGAGTGGATGCACACCAATGCCGTAAGAGATGTAACGGTCACCAACTATGATATCGCTTACGGAGAATCGCCTTCCGATCCCGAAGGCATACTGGCGGGCACTGTATTAACGCAGCGCAATTTAAGAAACCGCGTGAGCTGGTCGGCCTTGTATGACAATGGTACTTTTGGCAACCTGGGCCTCGGCGATCATGCCAGCGCCACTTTTTACACGTATGATATCCACGGCAACGTAGACACCCTGGTGCAGGATTATTTAGGGTTATTCGGTGAAACGGACTTCTCGCGCTTTAAGAAGATCGAATACGACTACGACCTGATCAGTGGTAAAGTGAACAAGGTGAGTTACCAGCGCGCAAGACCAGATCAGTTTTACCATAGATATGCATACGATGCAGAAAACAGATTGACCGGCGTGCAAACCAGCCACGATGGCTGGGTATGGGAAAACGAAGCGAACTATGAGTATTACAAACACGGTATGCTTGCTAGAACAGTGCTTGGTCAGCAGCAGGTGCAGGGATTGGACTATGCGTATACAGTGCAGGGATGGATCAAAGGCGTGAATGGTACACAAGTGGGTGATGGTACTTATGACATGGGCGAAGACGGCAAGACCGGCTCGATTCATTCCAAAGTAGCAAGGGATGCATATGGCTTTAGTTTAAATTATTTTGACAATAATACGCCATCAGGAACAGACTATTATGCCATCGGCCCATCCGCCAATAAATTTACGTCAGTAATCTCTGTATTGTCAACTAATGCCAAATCACTATATCATGGTAACGTAGCCGCAATGACAGTGAACATCCGAGGACTAGGCGACGCCAAACTCTACAACTACCAATACGACCAACTGAACCGGATCGTGGCGATGGACGCGTATACAGGTCTGCAAAGCAACAATACCTGGACACCGGTAGCAAGTGATGACTACAAAGAAAGAGTCACTTACGATGCGAATGGAAATATCCTGACCTACCTCAGAAATGGCGCCACGAGTGTGAACGGTCTGGCCATGGACTCGTTGACTTACCAATACGGAAGAAACAATGCAGGTCAACTGATCAATAACAGATTAAGATATGTCCACGACCGGGTAGCGGACAATGCCTATACCGAGGACATCGACAGCCAGACGCCGTTAACCTTAAGCCAGGTGCAGGCAGAAAAACTCGATGCGCAAACCACCGACAACTATGCCTACGACGAGATCGGTAACTTAATCAAGGATGCCAAAGAAGGCATCACGTCGATCGAATGGAACGTGTATGGCAAGATCAAAAGCATCACCAAGGGATCGATGACGATCACCTACACCTATGATGCGGCCGGCAACCGGATCAGCAAGGAAGTGGCTCCCGCCAGCGGCCCGACCAGGAAGACCTATTATGTAAGGGACGCCACAGGCAATGTAATGAGTGTATACGAAGAAGGTGGCCTGGTGAACGACGGCAACCTGACCCAATCGGAGGTGCATTTGTACGGCAGCAGCAGACTCGGTATCTTTAAACCGGATGTGGACATGACGAGCCTCGTCGCTACGGATGTGTATGGTTTTGACAGAGGCAAGAAGTTCTTTGAGTTGAGCAACCATTTGGGGAATGTATTGGTTAGCATTACCGACCGGAAGAATGGGGTACGCTTGTCAACGGATACGGCACAGGTAGATTATTACCTGCCGGATGTTGCGAGTGCGAATGATTACTATCCTTTCGGAATGACGATGCCGGGTAGGACTAGTCACAGTGATAAGTACCGGTATGGGTTTAATGGACAGGAGAAATCGACGGAGATAAACCCCTATGGAAGTAGCATGACGGCGGAATTTTGGGAATACGATGCCAGGCTGGGAAGAAGATGGAATGTGGATCCAATGAGCCGAATACAGCCAGGACAGGGGCCTTATTGCGCCTTTGATAATGGACCTATTTGGAAAAACGATCCCAAAGGAAATATAGCACCGATTGTTATATGGCTATTGAAGAAAATGGGAGATGCTGCCATTGGTGTAATGACAGATGTCGGTATTCAACTGGTAGCGGAACGATATTTTGCCAACAATGGCAGAGGACACCCGAGTTGGGGCGATGCCTGGGATAAGCTTGATGTGGATTGGGTACAGGCTGCTTCCTCTGGTGCTGCAAACCTTGTTAAAAATAAGCATCTAGCAGCGGCACTGAATGCAGGCGGTTCTATGTTGAGTTATTATTTCAGGGAAGATAACCCAACTTGGGATGGGGCGATGGAAAGGGGGGTTGTAGCTGCGTTAGCTTCGTATATCGCAGGGAGTGCTTCTAAATTTATAGCTAAGTACGGTGCTAGAGCTGTATCGTCAGGTCTTACTAAAATGGGTATTGCTAGGGAAACTATTGAAAAAATAACGGGTATAAAGAATTGGAACCATTATGTATCTGCTAAAACAGATCCTAAAGTAGGAGATTTTGCAAACACAATTGATGATTTTTTGGGGCCTGGAACAGTAAAAGATGTTTCACAAAAATTCCCAGCGAGATTTGGATATGGTGAAGGAGATTTTGATATAGTCTTACAAAAAATTAATATTGAGATTAAAACGGGCGGAGGTAAAAGTGCCACCAGCCAATCTATAAAGAATAAAGGACAGTCACTTTTAAATAATAAAAATTATATTTTTGTCTCTCTGGACAAAAAATTTAAAGGTTCTGTGGAAAAAGACTTGAGAAAAAATGGAATAGAAGTTTTTAAAATAATTGATAAATCGGGTGCGATCGATATGAAGGAAGCGAATCGACTTTTTGAGTATATAAAAAAGTTCAATAAATGAGTGCAGGAGCAATTGTTATTAGTACTAAAAGAGGGCTACTGAAAGAATTTGCCAATGAATTAATTAAAAACAACTTTAATGTTGAAGTCTCACGCTCAATAGTTGTCTCTCAAATTATTGATAACGAGGGCATAAAACTGATTGATAGAGTATTTATAGATGATGGAGAAGAGATATTTGTCGATAAAAATGGGTTTGAAGAATTTGAAATTCAGGAATACAGAAGGTTACTGAACGAAGAAAGTTGTCCTTTAATGCAGTATTATTTTAAATATCGCGATCGTGATTTTATTATTGATATTTTATTATTAGTTGCAAATCGATCAGATGTAGTAATAGACGATGACGACTCTTTGATTGTGAGGGGAGATGAGTTCGCTCAACGTGTGAACGAATTTAAATAGCACAATACTATCATTTTTAGCAAGAATATATGACTCTTTTTTTAAGGTTAAAATCTGCTTGTTAGGTGTGTTTTGATATCAATTGGTGGTACACTGAAGTGTCTGTTTCTGCAAAGTTTTTCTAATAAGTTATTCTCAGAGGCCTTTTATAAGGCTTCTTTTCTTTTACACAGTACGGTTTATTTCATTCGACTAGATATCCCTTTTTTTGTTGCTAAATTACTCATTGGTACAGCCATGTTGATAAATGAAAGCGGGTAACGACAATTTTGACAACTCACTTTTCTACTATTGTATAAAGTATCATAGCGGACCTTTTGTCGAACTACCGCTACAACACGCTGAACCAGGTGATCGCGCAAGTAAGCCCTGATGGCGGCCAAAGCGAGTTCTGGTACGATGTGCTGGGAAGACTGGTAGTGAGCCAGAATGCCAAGCAGCGAAAGCCGGATCATTACAGCTATACGGTGTATGATGACTTAGGCCGTATCAGTGAAGTGGGCGAGATGACCAATGCAACGGCAATGAACGCGGCTATCTCGCGAGATCCGCAGGACCTGGCCGAATGGATGCACACCAAAGCGGTGCGGGATGTAACGGTAACCAGTTATGATATCGCTTACGGAGAATCTCCTTCCGATCCCGAAGGCATACTGGCGGGCACTGTATTAACGCAGCGCAACTTAAGAAACCGCGTGAGCTGGTCAGCTATTTATAATAGTGGCACATTCGGCGGGCTGAGCCTCGGCGATCATGCCAGCGCCACTTTTTACACGTATGATATTCACGGCAACGTGGACACACTGGTGCAGGATTACCTGGCACTGTTTGGAGAAACGGACTTCTCGCGCTTTAAGAAGATCGAATACGACTACGACCTGATCAGCGGCAAAGTGAACAAGGTGAGTTACCAGCGCGGCAGACCGGATCAGTTTTACCATAGATATGCATACGATGCAGAAAACAGATTAACCGGTGTGCAAACCAGCCACGATGGATGGGTATGGGAAAACGATGCGAACTACGAATATTATAAACATGGCCCGCTGGCAAGGACAGTGATCGGTCAGCAGCAGGTGCAGGGCATCGACTATGCCTATACGGTACAGGGATGGCTCAAAGGTGTGAACGGTACGCAGGTCGGTGATGGAACCTATGACATGGGCGAAGACGGCAAGACCGGATCGGCTCACTCCAAAGTGGCAAGAGATGCCTATGGCTTCAGCCTGAACTACTACACTGGCTCACCATGGTCGGACTACCACGCGATCGGCGCAACGGGCAATAAATTTGCTTCGGTGCTCTCCGCGCTCTCAACCAACGCTAAGTCTCTTTACAACGGCAACATCGCAGCGATGGCGGTGAACATCCGCGGCATTGGTGATGCGAAGTTGTACCACTACCAATACGATCAACTGAACCGCATCGTTTCGATGGATGCGTACTCGGGTCTGCAGAATAACAATACCTGGACACCGGTAGCAAGCGATGACTACAAAGAGAGAGTGAGCTATGATGCGAACGGCAATATTTTAACCTACCTAAGAAATGGCGCAACAGCCGTGAATGGTTTGGCGATGGATAGCCTGACGTATCAATATGCAAAGAACAACAGCGGTCAACTGATCAATAACAGATTAAGATATGTCCACGACCGGGTAGCGGGCAATGCGTATACCGAAGACATCGACAGCCAGACACCGTTGACACTGGCACAAGTACAAACAGAAAAACTCGATGCACAAACCACCGACAATTACCAATACGATGAAATCGGTAACCTGATCAAAGACACGAAGGAAGGTATCACGGAGATAGAATGGAATGTATACGGCAAGATCCGGAGCATCACCAAAGGTGCGATGACGATCACCTACACCTATGATGCATCCGGCAACCGGATCAGCAAAGTGGTAACACCAGCCAGCGGCCCGACCAGAAAGACTTATTACGTAAGGGACGCGAGCGGCAACGTGATGAGTGTGTACGAAGAAGGCGGCCTGGTAAACGACGGCAACCTGACGCAATCGGAAGTGCATTTGTACGGCAGCAGCAGACTCGGTATCTTTAAACCGGATGTGGACATGACGAGCCTTGTAGCGACTGATGTCTACGGCTACGACAGAGGCAAAAAGTTCTTTGAGTTGAGTAACCATCTGGGGAATGTGCTGGTTAGCATTACCGACCGGAAAAATGGCGTACGCTTGTCTACGGATACGGCGCTGGTGGATTATTACCTGCCTGATATAGCGAGTGCGAATGATTATTATCCTTTTGGCATGACAATGCCGGGACGGAGTATGCATAGTGATAAATACCGGTATGGGTTTAATGGGAAGGAGAATGATGAGGATATAGCTCAAGCAGCGCAGGATTATGGCATGCGGATTTATGACCCACGATTAGGCCGTTTTACAAGTGTAGATCCGCTGGCAAATAAATTTGCTTGGAATAGTGTGTATGCTTTTGCCGAAGGTGATCCTGTAAATTATATTGACTTGGATGGGATGGAGCGGCCAGAAGAGCGCGCACAAAATCGCCGGACACTCCTCCAACCACAACTTCAGCCAGCAAGAGACAATGCAAGAGTTGAGCGGATAATTAGACCTGATCCCGCCGATTTGAGACCTCGGAGTCAGCCTGTACCTCAATCCTCGACACTGGAACTCCCGGATAACTTGAAGAGGGCTGCGTCTACCGTAAAAATGATAAGGACCGTAACAAGTGTTCCTCTCGCTGTATTAACTCCCCTTGAGGCAAATGCACCTAATCCTCAATCGGCGCCAATTCCTGCGCCAGAACCCGAACGAGCACCCGCTCCGGCGCAGGTGCCAGCTCCACAGGGCGCCCCCAAAACCCGGCCTGGAAAAACTAGAGAAGGGGAGGATGGCTATTATATTTATGAAACGATGAGAGATGTTAAACAAAGGAAAGGTATTGTTGAACCGGGCAAACTTTTGCCTTATTTTGGTATAACTGGAGATGCATTTTCAGGCGGAAGATACTCACCGCTTAGCGTAGAAGGCATCAATTTTCAACAAGTAATAGGTGTGACAAATTATTATACAGCCAAAGGTGTTGAAACAGCACTAATAAATTTAAATACTAAAGGATTTTCGATGGTTTCGCAAAGTACTCGAATTGATAATGATCGAGTTTCAACCAATGATTTCGCTCGTGAGGTGTCAGGTAGAATTTGGTTAAACATTAATTATCCAGATTGGCAGACTCGTTTCTTAAGACCTGATAATCCTCCTTCAAGCTCAAATCAACCGAGTCAATCTCAAACTTCTGAATCAAAAAGTAAAACACCTTAGTATATGATATTCGGCGATAAACAAATTTTTGCTATTGAAATTCAAGATCTCGATAGCAAAAAAATGAAAAGTAAGCTTCGGTTATGGTTCAAAAATGAATCAGCCGGTATAATGAAAGTAAATTTTACACTTTCTTATGCGATTAAAACTTTCGAAGACTTGTTAACAAAAGGGGATGAATTCTATGATGAAGATTTTAATGGAATGAACGAAAGGCAGATTTTTAAATATTGCTTTTTGTTAGGTAAATCTCTGGATGACTGGAATCAAAGTGATTACGCCAAGTTCGAAAAGTACAAGAGGTTCTCGCCTTATTTTGGTGACCAACTGGACACTGTGACCAAGATTATCTATATAAAAGAAGGATATCTGACGTTTATTTGGTCCGAGAATACAAATTACTATAAACCTACAGTGGATTATATGAAAAATTTAAAAGATGCCACTGTTTCGGTCGAATATTTTAGGAAAGTGGTATTAGATTTCTTGGAGTATGTCAGAGGGCAATAACTTGTTGTGCGCTCTATTATATGTTCCCCCAGATTTATACTGAATAAGTTATTCTCAGAGTTCTTTTAAATGGCCTCTTTTCTTTAGTTTTTTTAATAAGAATGGTTTTTGACTTTAGCTTGTCCCTTATTTAAGCTGGATTTGGACATGACGATCCTCGTTGCTACGGATATTTATGGACTTGACAGAGGCAAGAAGTTCTTTGAGTTGAGCAACCATTTGGGGAATGTGCTGGTGACGGTGACGGACCGGAAGAATGGTGTGCAGTTGTCATCGAGCACTGATTTGGTGGATTATTACCTGCCGGATTTTGCGAGTGCCAGCGATTATTATCCGTTCGGTCCCGAAGCTTCGGGATGACGATGCCGGGGCGGAGTGTTCATAGTGATAGGTACCGGTATGGGTTTAATGGGAAGGCGAATGATGAGGAGACGGGGTTGCAGGATTATTGCAGGATTATGGGTTCGGGATATATAATCCTGGATTAGGCAAGTTTTTAAGTGTGGATCCGATTACAGCGGATTATCCAGAGCTAACGCCATTCCAATTTGCTAGCAATACCCCAATTGCAGCGGTTGATATGGATGGCCTTGAGTCGGCTGTTGTTATTATACCTCGAGGAGTCAACATTACGGCGAGAGATAAAGATGATTTGAGAAGGGCTATGAGTTTCCAAACCCCCGCTAGTAGAAAAATCCTATCAGCTAGCTTAGATTTCTCCCAAGTAGGAACCTTAAAAGGCTTGACAGAAGCTGTTTCCGGAAAAGACCTTGTTACTGGTGAAAAATTGACTTGGTGGGAGAGAGGACTTAATTTACTTCCATTAGTCGGAGGTTTAAGAAAGGCAAAGGCTCTTAATGCTATTGATGATCTTAAAGATGCTAATAAAACAATCAACGCAGCTTCTGACGCGAGAACCACTGTTAGTACTCTTACCACGGCTTCAGATGTAACTGTCTCAGCTTCGAATGTATCGGCCACCGCTGCAAAGGTTTATAAAAGTGCCAAGCTCAATGCTATCGCCGCGAACATGGAGATGATATAGCGAAAGTAATAGCACAGTCGGGCAAAGAAGGGTCAAATCTACTTAGGAATGCTTTGGAAAAAGCGAAACAAGGCTTAACCGTTTCTTGGCAGGTGCACCACGTATTGCCTACAGAATTATTAGAGAAAAACAAGATTTTGAGGGAGGCTGTAAAAAAAGGATTTGACTTTAATGGTGTGGTAAATGGAGTCGCTCTTGATCTAGCTAGACATAGGGGCAGTCATAATAGGTATACCGAAATGGCTCTCAAAATGCTAGAAGAGAATTTCCAAAATTTGAGAGGTAAGCGTAATTATAAGAAATAGCGGAAATAACTGCCGGGCAACTGAAGGCTAAGATAAATAATACCTCAGGGAAAATCAATGATATACCAAGATAAGGTCCATTGACGGGTGAGATATCAAAACAAAAAAAAAGAACTACAATCAAGATCATCTTGCAGTTCTTTTTTGTTAATTGATCTTGCTGATATTTTTGATGCTACTAAATAATGTACGGTTAAACTTTGTAATGCGGTTTATGTGTATATATAATTATGCGGAGTAAAAATTTTGCTCTTTATAGCTTAGACCCGTTATTTTTTTTTGTTGTAGTAGTAAACAAATATGCTCGGCTACAAGGATATCGTGAAATATGCCTGGCAGACAAAAGACGTCAACCTTTAAATTAACTTTTAATGATAACTTGTCAATAGTCAGCGGGTTCAGGTCATATGACTCATAGTATCTGTCATATTCGGAATATGAGTTGAACGTGCGAATAATTTTTTCCTGAGTGGGCAAAGTTTCCAGAAAAACTGACTTTTCGAAATCGATGATAGATAATGTTGGAGAAATTAAATGTAACCAATAGTAGTCTAAAATTTGAGTATTAGTTTTTAACGTAGCAAGATAAAACTGATGTGGTATAATCTTCGCTTTGCTGAAAATTTCTCTTGTTCTGGCATTCATCAAAAGTCCGGTAGCGAAGTCGAGGTTGGAGGGACTGACTACGTCGGTTAAAATTGCATTGTCCTCTATAATAAATCTTAAATCAGGTATGAAATTTGGGAAACAGTCCGATGTTAAATTTTCCATTGAATTAGGCGCATTCCGGTTATAACCAGGATATGTTCCGGTCGTTTGAGGATATTCACCTACTTCATCTTCTTCAACGGACGGGGCGATTAAATAGTACTTCATTTGCAGATTTTTATTAGACCCTTGATTTTTGAGTTATTTCCAGTATTGAAAAGACGAGCAAACTTAAGAAGGACGGACTATATTTTCAACAGGGAAATCCAGCTAACGTTTGCATCCGATTATCTGTTTGAATAGTCCTAAAAAAGGTTTTCTATTTTTTGGTTGCTTTTCCACGAACACTTTTCTGTTAATGTACTAATTATAATGGGTTAATGTAGATGAAGCAAAAGAGATATATCAACAAACAATTGAGCTTTTAAGCCCTCGTTCTATTAGGTATCAATACAAGCTTCACCGTCACCAACGAACAGGCAGAGCATCATTACACGTTGTACTACTATGATCATGCGGGTAATTTATTGAAAACGGTTCCTCCGGAAGGTGTACACCCGGAATACGGCAGCACGTTTTTGAACAATGTGCGTACAGCGAGAGCGACCAACGGAAGTGCCGTAGTACCGGCTCATACACTCACCACCAACTATCGTTACAACACGCTGAAACAGGTGATCGCGCAGGTGAGTCCTGACGGTGGCCAAAGCGATTTCTGGTACGATGTACTGGGAAGACTGGTGGTAAGCCGGAATGCCAAACAAAAAAATGCGGATCACTACAGTTATACGGTGTACGATCAATTGGGCCGTATCAGCGAAGTAGGCGAGATGACCAATGCAACGGCAATGAACGCGGCTATCTCGCGAAATCCGCAGGACCTGGCCGAATGGATGCATAACAAAGCGGTGCGGGATGTAACGGTAACCAGTTATGATATCGCTTACGGAGAATCGCCTTCCGATCCAGAAGGTATTCTGGCAGGCACTGTATTAACGCAGCGCAACTTAAGAAACCGCGTGAGCTGGTCGGCTTTGTATGACAATGGTACTTTTGGCAACCTGGGCCTCGGCGATCATGCCAGCGCCACTTTTTACACGTATGATATCCACGGTAACGTAGATACATTGGTGCAGGATTACCTGGCACTGTTTGGGGAAACGGACTTCTCGCGTTTCAAGAAAATAGTCTACGACTACGACCTGATCAGCGGCAAGGTGAACCAAGTAGCTTACCAGCGCGGAAGACCGGACCAGTTTTACCATAGATATGCATACGATGCCGAGAACAGGTTGACCGGTGTGCAAACCAGCCATGATGGCTGGGTATGGGAAAACGAAGCGAACTATGACTACTACAAGCATGGTCCGCTGGCCAGAACAGTGATCGGTCAGCAGCAGGTGCAGGGCATCGACTATGCCTATACGGTACAGGGATGGCTCAAAGGTGTGAACGGTACGCAGGTAGGTGATGGAACCTATAACATGGGCGAAGACGGCAAAGCCGGCTCGGTTCATTCCAAAGTAGCAAGAGATGCCTATGGTTTTAGCCTGAACTACTACACTAGCTCGCCGTGGTCGGACTACCACGCGATCGGTACAACGGGCAATAAATTTGCTTCGGTGCTCTCCTCGCTCTCAACCAATGCTAAGTCTCTTTACAACGGCAACATTGCGGCGATGGCGGTGAACATCCGCGGCATCGGCGATGCCAAACTGTACAATTACCAATACGATCAATTGAACCGGATCGTGGCGATGGATGCGTACTCGGGTCTGCAAAGCAACAATACCTGGACACCGGTAGCGAGTGATGATTATAAAGAAAGAGTGAGCTACGATGCGACGGTAATATTTTAACCTACCTCAGAAATGGCGCAACGAGTGTGAACGGTCTGGCCATGGACACGTTAACTTACCAATACGGAAGAAACAATGCAGGACAATTACTCAACAACCGGTTAAGATATGTCCACGACCGGGTGGCAGACAATGCGTATACGGAAGACATCGACAGCCAGACACCGTTGACTCTCTCACAGGTACAGGCTGAAAAACTCGACGCACAAACCACGGACAACTATCAATACGACGAGATCGGCAATTTAATCAAAGACACCAAAGAGGGCATCACGTCGATCGAATGGAACGTGTATGGCAAGATCAGGAGTATCACCAAAGGGTCAATGACGATCACCTACACCTACGATGCTGCGGGCAACCGGATCAGCAAGGAAATAGACCCGGCGAGCGGCCCGACAAGAAAAACCTACTACATAAGGGACGCGACAGGCAACGTAATGAGCGTGTATGAAGAAGGCGGGCTGCTAAACGACGGCAACCTGACGCAATCGGAAGTGCACTTGTACGGCAGCAGCAGACTCGGTATCTTTAAACCGGATGTGGACATGACGAGCCTTGTAGCGACCGATGTGTACAGCTACGACCGGGGCAAGAAGTTCTTTGAGTTGAGTAACCATCTGGGGAATGTGCTGGTTAGCATCACCGACCGGAAGAACGGAGTAGCGCAATCAGTGGATACGACACTGGTAGATTATTACTTGCCGGATGTTGCGAGTGCGAATGATTATTATCCGTTTGGGATGACGATGCCGGGACGGAGTAGTCATAGTGATAAGTACCGGTATGGGTTTAATGGGAAGGAGAATGACTTAGAGACAGGGTTGCAGGATTATGGGTTCAGGATTTATAATCCGGCGTTGGGAAGGTTCTTGAGTGTAGATCCGTTGACTGACAGTTATCCTTGGAACAGCCCCTACTCTTACGCAGAAGGCGATCCTGTCAATTATATTGATATAGATGGGGCGGAAAACGGCGCTGCTACCGCAGCAGCGACAGTAAGACCTACCGTGCCACAACTAGGGGTTTTATATGTGGGTCGGGAAACGTCGGGAGCTATTAAACGCATACCTGCTCCAAACGCTGGATGAAGTACGGCAGAAAGCAGAAGAATGGAGAGCCGATTACAACAAACAAAGACCACATAAGTCACTCGGGTATGTACCTCCGGCAGAATACAAACCCATATCCTGATCCTATAAAACTAAAAATTGAATACCTTTCTAAACTTTTAAATGCAGTCGAAAATAGGGAAGCTTACAATCCGACTTCAAGCTTCATTGAGGTGTACTGCCGACTATTCGACGATAATTCGTTCGACACGTTTGTTGATCTCGAAGTAAGCAGGCTTAAATTACCTGCGTCTTTTACAAGAAAACCTGAATTGCTAAGGGATAAATTGAATGCGTACGATGAAAGTGGCCTGACTCAGCAGGAAATTATACAGGATCCCAAATGGATGGAATTAATGCAGCAGGCTAAGTTGGTCATAGATAATTGGGATGATGCATTTAAAGGAAATGATTTGTGACGGCAGTGAAATCTATCTTCAAACAAAAAAAATGCAGACCTCTCAGCCTGCATCAATCACTTGGAGTATTGGTTTAAAAAACGGGTACCACCACACATCTAGTTACGACAGAAAAGCCATAAAAAGAAATCACCCTTTCGAAAGGGAAAAGATTCTAGCGAAATCATAGAAATTTTTCTATGGCTCCCGGAGCGGGATAAATAACGATCTTCTCGGTTCCTGGCGGACATTTCTCGTGCGATGCCCTTTACCGGTCACATCTTCCAGCAGCAACACGTCGCCGGCCTTGAATGTTCTTTTTTCTCCCAGAGATGTTTCTATCTCGATCTCTCCGTCCAGCAACACCAGGAATTGCCGCTGCGGTGCATGGTGAAAGTCATAGTCATAATTCGCTTCCACCTCACGAAAGATGATACCTTCTACCGGAAATAGCTCTGACAAAAAACCGATCGTCCCGGCTGATCGCATGGGAATCGTTTTGTCTTCGAAACGACTTTCCCCGCGCGAGTCGGAATACAGTCTTGTATACTTAAATTCCATAGGTCATTGCTTTTGAGCGCCTTTGCTCCTTATGCTTCTTTGCGTGAATTTTTCACGCATCGGCGCAAAGTAGTTAAGGCGCAAAGAGAGTTTACTAACTACTAAATACGACTTTATTCGCCTCATTTATTTCTTCCTTCGTTATCGTATGCCCCATGCCCGGATATATTCGCTCCGTTACTTTCGCGCCCATTTTTTCCAAAACCGACGTTGTCAATTTCACACGCTCCACCGGTACATGCGGATCGGGATCGCTGGTGCCTATGTAAACAGGCATGCCACCGAAGTTACCTTTGTAAACCGATTGATCCGGCGTTTCGCCGATTAGCCCACCTGTGAAGGCCGCCGCGCCTCCATACTCTTCTCCATTGCGCGCCAGGTATTCCAGCATCAAACACGCTCCCTGCGAAAAGCCCGCGAAGTAGATGTCCTTTTTTTCTACACCAGCTTTTATTGCTTCATCCACTACTGCCGCTACATTTTCAAGGGCACTGGTCAACCATGGCTCATTGGCTTTATGCGGCATCATAAACGAATACGGATACCAGGTATTATTTGTTGCCTGCGGCACCAGTAACGTAAATCCATCTACCGATAAGTGATTCGCCAATCCGGTTATGTCTTCTGCCGATCCGCCGCGTCCATGCAGCAGGATCAACACCCGCGAAGTGCCGTCCAACGGACGGCCACTTTGGCGGATATCTAATGTATGTTGTTGTGCGTTGCTCATGCCTGTGTGAGTTTAGGTAAGATTTTTTCGATTTGCTCACGCGCCTGCTCATATTGCTTCGGCAAACGCAGACTTGTTCCCAGGTTCTCGACCGTTTCATCAGTCGCAAATCCCGGATTGTCAGTAGCCAGTTCAAATAATACGCCGCCGGGTTCTCTGAAATAAAGTGAGAAGAAATAGTCACGGTTGATCTTGGGCGTGATGTTGAATCCTGCAGATAATATTTTCTCCCTGAAATGCATCAACACTTCTTCGTCACTCACCCTGAATGCCACGTGGTGATTGGTTCCCGCTGCATTGATACCATGACCTGCTTCCGGGTCGAGAATCAGATCGACGAGATTGGCGGTTTCAATTACGTCAGTTTTGAAACGATAGCGGTTATTTTCTTGTTTGTCGAGATTATAACCAAAGATATCGGTCAGTATTTTAGCCGTATCATCGGTGTTTTTTAAACTAAGCGCCACACTGTGAAAACCGCGTGTGGCTTTGTTTTCATTCACTGCGTTGGTTGCCCAGGGTTTGCGTGGATCTGCATTAGCAGGAACCACCAGTTTCAGTTGCAACCCGTCAGGATCGGAAAAAGGTAATACCGTGTCACCAAATTCTTCGCGGACAGGACCGTGTGGCACATTCATTTCTTTAAAACGTTGTTGCCAGAAGTCAAGGCTGTCAGCGGGTACAGCATACCCGATTTCCGTAGCCATACCGGTACCGGGTTTGCCGGCGCGGGCATGTGTCCAGGGAAAGAAAGTGAGAATGGTGCCGGGCGTACCTTGTTCATCGCCAAAATAGAAATGATAGGTTTGCGGATCGTCGAAGTTGACGGTCTTCTTTACCATGCGTAAACCCAGTATGCGTGTATAGAAATCGTAGTTACGTTGCGCGTCAGATGCAATGGCCGTAATGTGATGCAGGCCTTTTATTTGATTATTCATGATCTGTGGTTTTATAGAGCAAATATCCTGTTTGTATTGGCGGCAAACATTGAACCAGGACAAGAAATACTAATTAGGTAATTTGAAGATTTGATAATTTGAAAAGCATTTTTTTATTATCAATCCCGAGGTGTCAGGGTAAATTTTCAAATTACAGCTCTTATTTCGCCAAACAATAATCCACTTCCGCCGCCGTAATGTTCGATGATGCGGGCGTTGGGATGTTTTTGTTGCAAATGATTGCAAAGTTCTTTGTCGGCTGACAGTGAAAAGCCACTGCCGAGTAAGATGACATCATAGTTGCCTTTTGCCTGCAATGCCTCTTCTGCATTGATGGCGGCTTCGGCATTCCAATCAGCTTCTGCAGACAGCAAGCGTAAGATGGTGTCTTTTATTTCGGGTTGTTTGCACAATACCAGTATGTTCAGTTTCATAACATTGTTATTCTGCGTTAAGGAGAAATTCATTTAGTGATTTGCGCGTTCGGGGTGCCAGTTCACGCGTACGGTAAGGCTCATCCAATTTCTCATGCGTATCAGGATAACCCATTGCCAGCATGATCACAGGTTGCAGCCCTTCGGGCAAAAATGATTCCGCTGCTGCTTTATCAAATCCTGCCATCGGGTGAACGCCGATGCCCATGCTTCCCGCCTGTAATGTCAGCAACATATTGGCAGCGCCTGCATCATGCAACGCATCAGGGTAAGGACGGCCACTCGCAAACGAAGTAACGGTGCTGCTCAGCACTAAAGCCGCTGCATGCTTCGCCCAAGGCTGATTGCCGGCCGCCAGCCAGGATGAAAAGGTGTCGAAGAGTGCCGTTCCGCGATAAGCAACGGCATATCGCCAGGGTTGTTCGTTCATGGCGCTGAACGACCACGATGCAGCTTCGAGGATCGTATGCATATCGTCCGGCGAAATGGCTTTGTCTGCAAAACTCCGCGGACTCCAGCGCTGACGAATGAGATCGATAACGGGATATTGTGTAGTGGCTGTTTTATTGATTGACATGCTTCTTTTTTTATGAAATGGTCATCGGGATTTCCATGATCAGTAGTTCTGTATCGTTACTCAGTGATTGCATCGAAAGTCCGGAGATATTCCAAATGCCCAGGCCATCACGTTTATCAAGTGTGACATCGTCGATCTGCACGCTGCCATTGATCACAAATACATAAATGCCGTTGTCTTTTTTCTTCAGTGAATAATCAACGGAAATGTCTTTGTCGAATCGCCCCATGTGAAACCAGGCGTCCTGGTGAATCCATACACCTTCATCGCCCGGATTGGGGGAAAGGATTTGTTGCAATTTATTTTTGCGTGCATTTATATCCAGCGTTAACTGATCATAACGCGGCTCCACATTGCGTTGACGCGGGAACACCCAGATTTGTAAAAAACGCGCTTCGCGATCGTCGTTCTTATTGTATTCGCTGTGAAACACACCAGTGCCGGCACTCATCACCTGGATGTCGCCTGCGCGGATCACGGCGGTGTTGCCGAGGCTGTCTTTGTGTTCGAGGTCTCCTTCCAGTGGTATGGAAATGATTTCCATGTTGTCGTGCGGATGACGGCCAAAACCTTTTGACGCATCGATGCGGTCATCATTCAGCACACGCAGCACACCGAAATGCATGCGGTCAGGATTATAATAGTTGGCAAAACTGAAAGTCTGGTGACTGTCGAGCCAACCGTGCGCAGCAAGACCGCGGGTATTGGCGCGATGCAGTACTGCAAAAGGTCCCTGCCATGTTTCCGGGTTGGGTAAGTGATTCAAACCCATAACTTCCAGCTCTTTCAGTTCGTCGATGTCGTTGCGGAGCACTCCGCCCAATGCCGCATTGGTAACCAGCATGCCGGTCCCCAATAAGCCTTTTTTCAGAAAATCTTTTCGTTCCATCCTGCGTGATTTTGTACCTCAAAACTGGCACAACCGGAACGGAAAAACATTGAACCAGGACAAGAAATACTAATTAGACGATTTGAGAATTTGAAAATGTTTTTTATTGCCAAATGCTGAGTTCAATAGATAAGTGCAATTTTTGAAAACAAAAGAAAAAAGCTTTTAAGGGCTTTTTTCTTTTGACTGAGTAGTGCAATCTTTGGATTACTTATGTCAAAAAACTACACGCATCTCAGTT
>Ga0066256_1000697_pt2 | contig 65141 bp, 70 predicted proteins | sample ThiBio_1000_biof_FD_87107 | JGI IMG/M metagenome (GOLD analysis project Ga0066256, IMG submission 87107) | Wastewater bioreactor microbial communities from Cape Town, South Africa - Thiocy_expt_1000_biof (version 2) | ecosystem: Engineered > Bioreactor > Thiocyanate-remediating >... | reverse complement strand
GGCGGGCCAGGAGGGCGCCGCGGAGGGCGACCGGCGACAGCCGGTAGAGCCGCGGCGGGTCGAAGCGGGCGGTGGCGATCGGCGCCGGCGATTTCGCGGTCGACAGCGCCGTCGGGAACATGGCCAGCGAAAAGATGATGCCGCAGACGATGAACAGCACGGTCGTCTTGGGATCGCCGAGCGGCACGAGATATTGCCCGCCGATCGAGCCGACCAGGCAGGCGATCATGTAGACCGAAAACAGCGCGCCGCGATTTTCATTGGTGACGCGCTCGTTCAGCCAGCTTTCGATGATCAGGTAAGCGCCGGCGATGGCAAAGCCGGCCAGGCCGCGAAACGCCACCCAGGCCCGCCATTCCACGACCAGCGCGCAAAGCAGGATGGCGACGGTGAGCAGCGTGATCAATGCCCCGAACACCCGCACATGCCCGACGCGCTTCACCAGCATCGGCGTAACGATGCAGGAGGCGGTGAATCCGACCGTGTAGCCGGTCGCGATAATCGAGATGGTGAAGGTCGACCATTGCTCGGCCAGCGCCCGCACCGGCAGCAGGTAGCTCATCAAGCCGAAGCCGACCATCATCAACAGCGTCGACACCATCAAGCTGGCGATCGAAAACAGGCTGCCCAGCATCACAATCCCCTCGACATGTCACGCCAGTCTGCGCAGCTTCGGCGCCCGGTGCCCTGTCGATTACGACAGATCGCCGCGAAATTCCGATGCGTTGGCGGATTCTCCGCGCCGAATCGGATGGTTTTCCCCGGAAATCTCGTGCTATATCATCGCCTTGCAATTGATGTTCTCCAGGTCGGCGAAATTTTCGCGCATTGCGTGCGCAGCGCCGTGGTGTAGCGGAAAGTTCGAAACCATGGCATTCACGGCCGAGAGCCTGGCGGCCCACCCGGCGTTCATCGGCGTTCTGGGACATCTGGCGCGCGGGCTGCGTTCCGTTCACGACGAAACGCCGCGGCTGGCGCGCGCGCTCGCCTCCCATCAACGCTGGCTGCTCAGCCAGGCCGCCTTCGCTTTGCATTTCGAGCATGATCCCGACGATCCGGGCAGCGGCCTGACGACGGTGCGGTTGAAGGAGATGATCACCGGCATCGGCGGCGCCAGCCGCAACACGGTGCTGAACTATCTCGACGAGATGGTGTCCTATCGTTTCGCCCGTTATGTCGACGTGCCCGGGCGGCGCTATCGCCGGCTGGAAATCACCGAGAAAACCTATGCCGGCATGATGCGCTGGTTCGTCGCCAATCTCATGGCGCTGGATGGGCTGGACGGCGGCTGCCGCGCCGTGACGATGACGGCGCATCCGCATCTGCTGCGGCTGGCGCAGCCGGTTGCGGCGCGCGCCTGCCTGGACGATCCGCTATGGTGCGATCCGCCGCCGCGCATCGCCGCCTTCCTGTGGACCGAATCCGGCGGGCTGGTCGTGGATGAACTGGTCGCCCGCACCGATCCGGAAAAGGAGCGGGACGGTCGCATCGAGATCGGCCGCATCGATGCGCGCCGCATGGCCGAGCAGTTGATGATGTCGCGCACGCATCTGCAACGCCTGTTCAAGCGCGCCGAGCTTTTGGGATGCCTTGGCTGGACCGGCCCGCCGCGTGCGTCGGCCATGTGGTTTGCGAGCGATTTCCTGCGCGAATATGCGGGCTGGCAGGCGGTGAAATTCGCCGCCGTCGACCAAGCTTTTGCCAAGGCCCTGGCGACCCTGCCGGTAGACTTGGCGCTCTCGCCGCAAAGCGATGACGTGCTGCGCACCGGTTGAGGATAAGGCCGCCAAACGCAAAATACCGCAGGACGGCGACGTCATGCGGTATGGAGGGCGAGGGTAGCGACCGCCGAATCAGCGTTCGCGAAAATCCGCGAAGATTTCGGATTGCCGCGTGATGTGGCGATAGCCGATCGCGGTCAACTGTTCGTTGGTCGGCGTGCCGAAGCGATGATAATCGCGGCTCGTGCGGCCTGCGCTTCCGGCGATGCGCAGAGTTTCAAAACCGGAATGGATAGGGCGAAAACGCGGGGTCATGGCCTTGGTTCCTGTACAAAGAATTTCCTCCCAAGACACAATGCCTATATTGCACTGCAACAAAGATTCGGCAATTGCCATGCCTGCGCTCCTGTTATGCGCAAGTTGCATGGCTTGTTTCATATTTCGTTAATATTTGCCGCTGTTTTAGGCAGACGGCTGGCCGCGGCCGGCCTTGAAGGCAAGGAGATCGGTCCAGGCGAGGCGCTTGTTGATCGGTGCGGCCATCAGGTCGACGGGGTGCAGGGTGGCGAGCGCCGGCAGCACCCGGTCGCCTGCGGAAATTTCCCGCCATTCGCCGCGCAAGGCATGGATGGTCTCGCCGGTGCCGAAGAAGAAGCGGGCGGTGAAATTGCCGAGGATCAGCACGGATTTCGGCGCGGCGAGCGCGATCTGCCGCTCGGTGAACGGCCGGCAGATATCCATTTCCGGCTGCGACGGCGTTCGGTTGCCGGGCGGCCGCCAAGGCAGGATATTGGTCAGCAGCACCGTTTCGCGCGACAGGCCGATGGCGCCCAGCATGCGGTCGAGCATCTGCCCGGCGCGGCCGGAGAAGGGCAGGCCCTCGCGGTCGTCGTCCGCGTTCGGCATCGGACCGATGACCATCAACCCGCTCGTCGCTTCACCGCTGGCAAACACCGTGCTACGGGCGCTGTTCTTCAAGTTGCAGCCGGTAAAAGTGGTCAGCGCGCTGCGCAACTCCTCCAGCGTCCCGGCGCTTTCGGCGGCGAATCGCGCCTGAGCAACGGCCTGGTCGTCCGGAATGGCAGGCGGGGGGGCAGCGGCGGCGCGGGGCGCGGGCGGCTGGCGATTGCCGGCATTGCGGGCAGGGGTTGCGGCCTCGGACGCGGTGGTTTCCGCGCGCGGCGCGCTGCGGACGGCGGCCTGTCGGCTGGCGCGCATCGCCTCGAATTCCGCGAAACGGTCTACCGCCTCCGGTTCCAGCAGCGCATCGACGCCCGCATCCGCATAGAAATGCAGGAGGGCGGCGAGTTCACCGGCGGAGAGGGTGGCGGCTGAGGTCATCGGGCTTGTTTATCCTATCGGTCGGGCGGGGGAAAGTCGCCCACGCTGCTTCGCGCCCGGGTTTTCGCCGCCATTTCACCGATCCACTGGCGAAAGGCCTGCATGGCCGCGCTTTCCGGCCGGGATTTCAGGCGGGTCAGCCAGTAAAATCCCTTGGAGACATAGATCGGGAAGGGCTGCTCGATATCCCCGGCCGCCAGTTGCCGGCTGAACATCATCGGCGGCGCCAGCGCCACGCCCGCACCCTGAGTTGCGGCCTCGACCATCAGGATCGACGAATCGAAGACGAGGCCGCGCACCGGCGGCGGCTCGATGCCGGCGGCCTCGAACCAGCCCGGCCATTCGTCGGCGCGGTAGGAGCGCAGCAGCGGTTGCCGGGTGATATCCTCGGGCGTTTTCAGCCCGCGCGCGATGGCGGGGATGCACAGCGCCGAAAGCGGCGCCTCGAACAACGCTTCCGCCTCGGTATCGTGCCAGGCGCCATTGCCGAAGCGGATGGCGTAATCCAGCCCCTCGGCGGCGATGTCGACGCGGTTGTTGTTGGTCGAAAGCCGGAGGTCGATATAGGGAAAACGCGCCCGAAAATCCGCAAGCCGCGGCAGCAACCAGCCCACTGCGAAGGTGCCGACCGCGCCGAGCGTCAGCACGTCGCGCACATGCCCGCCCTCGAACCGGTCGAGCATGTCGGCCATGCGATCGAAGGCCTCTTGCAAAGTCGGCAGCAGCGCCCGGCCTTCCTCCGTGATCATCAGCCCGCGCGGCAGGCGGCGAAACAGGGCGGTGGCGAGCCGCTGCTCCAGCAATTTCACCTGATGGCTGACGGCCGCCTGCGTCACGCAAAGCTCGATGGCGGCGCGGGTAAAGCTCAGATGCCGGGCCGAGGCCTCGAAAGCGCGCAGCGCATTCAGCGGAAGATGTGGCCGAACCATGGCAGAGACCCAAATTTTTCTAATAGCTGGTCACAGATGTCATCGTTTGTCGGAAGCCGGCAAGCTGGGCTAGGACATGGGGCATCGATGCAACGGAGCCTGTCCATGAGCGGAAAAAGACATTTTATCTTTGCAGTATCATTCGCTGTTTCAACGGCTTATCTTTCGTTCTCCCCGGCGAATGCGGCGCAAAAACTGACCTGCACGCTGATCGTTGACGAGGTGAGCGCCGACCTGCTGCACCGGGAAGGCAGTTGCGACAAGGCTTTTGCGCCGATGTCGACGTTCAAACTGCCTTTGGCCATCATGGGCTACGATGCCGATATCCTGCTCGACGCCACCACGCCGCGCTGGGATTACAAGCCGGAATTCAACGGCTACAAATCGCAGCAGAAGCCGACCGACCCGACCATCTGGCTGAAGGATTCCATCGTCTGGTATTCGCAGGAACTGACGCGCCGCCTCGGCGAAAACCGCTTTTCCGATTACGTGCAGCGCTTCGACTACGGCAACAAGGATATATCAGGCGATCCCGGCAAGCATAATGGGCTCACCCATGCCTGGCTTGCCTCGTCGCTGAAAATCTCGCCGGGAGAGCAGGTGCGTTTCCTGCGCCGCTTCCTGCGCGGTGAGCTGCCGGTTTCCGAGGATGCGCTGGAAATGACAAAGGCCGTTGTGCCGCATTTCGAGGCCGGAGATTGGGACGTGCAGGGCAAGACCGGCACCGGTTCACTCACCGATGCCAAGGGCGGCAAGGCGCCGATCGGCTGGTTCATCGGCTGGGCGACACGCGACGACCGCCGCGTCGTCTTCGCCCGCCTGACGGTCGGGGCGAGGAAGGGCGAGCAGCCGGCCGGGCCCGCCGCTCGCGACGAGTTCCTCAACACCCTGCCGGCCCTGTCGGAAAACTTCTGACCAGTCAGGCCGTCCACTGTGTGATGTCGTCGCGCTCGCCGATGAGCGCGAGACCATGGGCGATGGACAGCAATTCGCCGCCGCTTTCGATGCAGTCGGCATCGAAGCGCTGGGTGAACAGGCGGCGCACCGCCGGCACGAAGGAGGTGCCGCCGGTCAGGAACACCTTGTCGATATCCCCCGCCTTGCTGTCGGTTTTTGCGAGGATCTCATCAAGCGCGCCCTCGATGCGCGCGAGGTCGGGGGCGATCCAACCCTCGAAATCGGCGCGCTTGACCACAGTGTGGCCGTCACGGCCGAGCGGCGCGAAGTCGAATGCCGCTTCCTCCGCCTGCGACAGCGCCATCTTGGTGGCCGAGACCGCCTGATAAAGCGGATAACCCTCGTCATGCTCGATCAGCTCGATGAAGGTTTCCAGCTTTTCCGGCTCCAGGCTGGAGCGCACCAGCTTTTTCAGGTCGGCGAATTCCTTCGAGGTCTTGAACACCGAAAGCTGGTTCCAGCGGCTGAAATTGGCGTAATAGCCGCTCGGCACTTCCAGCACCTTGTCGAAACTCTTGAAATGGCTGCCTTTGCCGATGCGCGGCGCCACGATGTTATCGACGATGCGCGCATCGAACTGGTCGCCGGCAATGCCGACGCCGGAATGGCCGACCGGCGTCGCCGTCAGCCGTCCGCCATGGGTTTCGAAACGGATCAGCGAATAGTCGGTGGTGCCGCCGCCGAAGTCGGCAACCAGTACATTGGCATCGGCCTTGAGGTTCTGCGCGAAATAGAAGGCGGCGGCCACCGGCTCGTAGACATAGTGGATTTCCGGGAAGCCGAGTCGGGTCAGCGCGTCGTTATAGCGGGAAATCGCCAGCGCCTCGTCGGGATTGGCGCCGGCGAAGCTGACCGGGCGGCCGACGACGAGGCGGGAGAAATCGCCGTGCCATTCCGTCCCCGCATAGGTCTTCAGCCGCCGCAGGAAGACTTCCATCAGGTCGTCGAAATTATAGCGCTTGGCAAAGATCAGCGTGCCCTGGAACAGGGCGCTGGCGGCAAAGGTCTTGATCGATTGCAGGAAACGACAGTCGCCGGGATTGTCGATGAATTGCTGGATCGCCGCCTTGCCGGCCTCCGCCTTGATGGTGCTGGCCTTGTCCTTCATGAAGGACAGCGCCGTGCGCATCGTATCGGTGACGCCGGCGCTGCTGGTGAAATGCATCGAATGTGTGGACGTCCCGCCATCGGCCAGCGCCAGAACCGTATTCGTCGTGCCGAAGTCGAGACCGAGTGCGCCAGCCATATCCGCGCCCTTTCCATATTTTCCAAGTCGTTTCGTCTGAAATGCCTACAGGGCAAAAGGCCGGCGAAACGCCGGCCGCAATGAAGAGCGGCGCTCTTGGCATGAACAGGCCGTCAAGGCAAGCGCCCTTGGACGAAGACTCGAAAAACGGCAGGCTCAGACCGAGTGAGCCGCGCCCCCGTCGCAACGGATGACGCTGCCGGTGATGTAGCTTGCCGGCTGACTGCACAGGAAAACAGCGGTGGCGGCGAATTCCTCGACGCGGCCATAGCGGCCGGCGGGAATGCGCGCTTCCGACTCGGCGCGGATGTCATCGATGCTGCGCCCGCTGCGCTTGGCGGCGGCGCCGTCGAGTTCGTCGAGACGGTCGGTGTGGATGCTGCCCGGCAGCAGCAGGTTGGTGGTGATGCCGTAGGGCGCCACTTCGCTCGCCAGCGTCTTCGACCAGCCGGCCAGCGCCGGCCGCAGCGTGTTGGAGAGCGCAAGACCCGGGATCGGCTCTATCACCCCCGAGGAGGCGACGGTCAGGATGCGGCCCCAGCGGCGCTCTTTCATGCCCGGCAGCAGCCGGTTGGCGAGCGTGATCTGCTGCAGCACCATGGAATGGAAATAGGTGATCAGCTTTTCCTCGCTCATCTCCTCCGTCGAGCCGGGCGTCGGCCCGCCGCTGTTGTTGACGAGAATATCGACGCCGCCGAGCTTGTCCTGAGCCGCTTGCGTGATGTTTTCGACGAAATCGGCATCGGTGAGATCGCCCCAGATCCAGTCGGCCCGGCCGTTGCCGGCGGCATTGATCTCGGCGCAATTGTCGGCCAGCCGTTCGCCGTTGCGGCCGCACAGCAGCACGTTGACGCCCTCGCGCGCCAGCGCCATGGCAATGCCGCGGCCAAGGCCGCGCGACGAGGCCAGCACGACGGCGCGTTTTCCCTGAAGTCCCAGATCCATCACCTTAACTCCTATAAAATTGTCAGAATGGAACCTTGCCCGGATTGAACAGCCCGTTCGGGTCGAGCGCCGCCTTGATCTGGCGGGCGAGCAGGCGTTTGACCGGATTGCCGAAGGTCTCGTAGGCGTGGCGCTTTTCCTGGCCGACACCGTGCTCGGCCGAAAAACTGCCCGCCGCCTCGCGCACGCCGCTATAGACGGCCGCCTCGATCTCCAACGCCCGTTCCGCCGAAATGTTCGCCGTATTGGTGATCGACAGATGCAGGTTGCCGTCGGCGATATGGCCGTAGACATAGGCGCTATGTGCCGGATCGACGGCCGCCAGCCGCGCCCGCATCTCCGCGACATAGGTATCGAGATAGCTCGGCGGCAGCGAGATGTCATAGGACAGCGCCGCCGGATGCAGGCGGTAGATGAATTCGGATTCTTCGCGCAGCTGCCAGAACTTTCGCGCCTGGTCGAGCGACTGGGCGACGATGCCACCGGTCAGCCCCAGTGGCTCCCACAGCGTTTCCAGCCCGGCCTCGAACAGTTCCATCGTCCGCTCGATGCTTTCGCCGGAGAGCTCCAGCAGCAGCACCGCCGGCGTTTCTTCTTCCAGCCAGCCCGCGTCGAAGCCGAAGATACCGGCGGCATCGCGGAAGAACTGGCGCCACATCAGTTCCGCGCCCTCGACCAGCACCTCCGGCCGCGCCTGGAAATGCCCGACGATATCGAGCGCGGCCTGCGCGTTCGGCACGCCGATCAGCGCTGTCGCCCGCTCCGTACGCCGGCTTTCCAGCTTGACGACGACGCGGGTGACGATCCCCAGCGCGCCTTCCGCGCCGATGAACAGGTGCTTCAGGTCCGGTCCGGCGCTGACCTTGACCACGCGGGTGAGGTCGCTGAAGATCTCGCCGTTCGGCAACACGGCCTCGATGCCGAGCACCTGATGGCGCATGACGCCGTTGCGGAAGGCGAGGATGCCGCCGGCATTGGTGGAGACCATGCCGCCGATCGTGGCCGTGCCGCGCGAGGGCAGGTCGATGCCGGTCGTCAGCCCATGTTCGGCGGCGGCCTCCTGCAGCGCCTGCAGCGTCACGCCGGCCTGGACGACGGCGGTGCGCTCGGCCGCATGGATGGCCTCGATGGTCGCCAGCTTCGCCGTCGAGATGATCAATTCCCCTGGCCGGCTGATGCCGCCGCCGACAAGGCCGGTGCGCCCGCCCTGCGGCACGATGGCGATGCCTTCCGACGCGCACCAGCGCACCAGGTCGGACACGGCTTCGACGGTATGGGGCAGGGCCATGACGCCGCCCTGAAAATTCAGCGGATGCTCCCCTGGCGCGCGCGTCGAGAGGTCGTCGGGGCCGATCAGGCTCATCTCCAGATCGAGCGTTTTCAGCCTGTCGAAAAGTGCTGCGGCTGCGTCTTCGGCCATGCTGCGTCTCCCATTCCCGCCGATTGCCCGTCGGCTATGGCGTAGCGCCCCTGGCGCAATAAATGCAAGCGCTGGCGGGAAAAACCGAAAAATAATTATGCAAGCGTACAATGGGGCGAAACACGTCGCATCCAAGCTCGACAAACCCCCTTGCTTTTGACAAGAGATAAACAAACAGGCGTATCGGCTGTGCCGTGAATTTGGAGACTGAGAGCATGAGTGAACCCCTCGACCTCCCCGAACGCGAGAGCATGGAGTTCGATGTCGTAATCGTCGGTGCTGGTCCTGCGGGGCTTTCGGCGGCGATCCGACTGAAGCAGGTCAATCCGGACCTGTCCGTCGTCGTGCTGGAAAAGGGCGCGGAAGTCGGCGCCCATATCCTGTCCGGCGCCGTGGTCGATCCCATCGGCATCGATGCCCTGTTGCCCGGTTGGCGCGAGGATGACAGCCATCCCTTCAAGACCGAGGTGACGGACGACCATTTCCTCTTCCTCGGCCCGGCCGGCTCGATCCGTCTGCCGAATTTCGCCATGCCGCCGCTGATGAACAATCACGGCAATTATATCGTCTCGCTCGGCAATGTCTGTCGCTGGCTGGCGACCAAGGCGGAAGAGCTTGGCGTCGAAATCTATCCGGGCTTTGCCGCCGCCGAAGTGCTCTATAACGACAAGGGCGCGGTTATCGGCGTCGCGACCGGCGACATGGGCATCGAGCGCAACGGCGAGCCCGGCCCGAATTTTACCCGCGGCATGGAACTGCTCGGCAAGTATACGCTGATTTCGGAGGGCGTGCGCGGCTCGCTGGCCAAGCAGCTGATTTCCAAGTTCAAGCTGGATGAGGGCCGCGAGCCCCAGAAATTCGGCATCGGCATCAAGGAGCTTTGGCAGGTCAGGCCGGAGAAGCACCGCCAAGGCCTCGTCCAGCATTCCTTCGGCTGGCCGCTCGACATGAAGACCGGTGGCGGGTCTTTCCTCTATCACCTGGAAGACAACCTCGTCGCCGTCGGCTTCGTGCTGCACCTGAACTACAAGAACCCCTATCTCTTCCCGTTCGAGGAATTCCAGCGTTTCAAGACCCATCCGGCGATCCGCGACACGTTCGAGGGTGGCAAGCGCCTGTCCTATGGCGCGCGCGCCATCACCGAGGGCGGTTACCAGTCGGTGCCGAAACTGTCCTTCCCAGGCGGGGCGCTGATTGGCTGCTCGGCCGGCTTCGTCAACGTGCCGCGCATCAAGGGCAGCCACAATGCGGTGCTGTCCGGCATCCTCGCCGCCGACAAGCTGGCGGATGCGATCGCGGCTGGCCGTTCTCACGACGAGCCGGTGGAAATCGAGAATGAATGGCGCAAGACCGCCATCGGCAAGGATCTGAAGAAGGTCCGCAACGTCAAGCCGTTGTGGTCGAAGTTCGGCACGGCGATCGGCATCGGCCTCGGTGCGCTCGACATGTGGACGAACACGTTGTTCGGCGGCTCGCTGTTCGGAACGCTCAAGCACGGCAAGACAGACGCCCAAAGCCTCGAACCGGCGGCCAAGCACAAGAAGATCGACTATCCGAAGCCCGACGGCGTCCTGACCTTCGACCGCCTGTCCTCGGTGTTCCTGTCGAACACCAACCACGAGGAAGATCAGCCGATCCATTTGCAGCTCAAGAATCCGGCTTTGCAAAAGACTTCGGAACTGGACGTCTATGCCGGCCCGTCGACGCGCTACTGTCCGGCTGGCGTGTACGAATGGGTGGAGAAGGACGGTCAGGAGGTCTACGTCATCAACGCGCAGAACTGCGTCCACTGCAAGACCTGCGACATCAAGGATCCAAACCAGAACATCAACTGGGTGCCGCCGCAAGGCGGCGAGGGGCCGGTCTATCCGAACATGTAAAATGCCAAGAGGCCGGCGGGTGATCCGCCGGCCTCTTGCTTTGATGTGATGTTTTAAAGCAGCGTGCCGCTCAAGATCACCAGCGCCACGCTGAAATAGATCCCCAGGCCGCTGACATCGACCAGCGTCGCAACGAAAGGCGCGGAGGCGCTGGCCGGGTCGAGCCGCAGCTTCTGCAGCACGAAGGGCAGCATCGAGCCGGCCATCGAGCCGAAGGTGACGATGCCGATCAGCGCGGCGAAGACGGTCAGGCCGACGAGCTGCCAGTGCGGACCGTAGTCGTAGAAACCGGCCGACTGCCACAGCGCGATGCGGGCGAAGCCGACGAGGCCGAGAATGCCGCCGAGCACCAGCCCGGTCGGCAGTTCGCGCAGCGCCACCCGCCACCAGTCGGAAAGCTTCAGCTCGCCGAGCGCCAGCGCCCGGATGATCAGCGAGGTCGCCTGCGATCCGGAATTGCCGCCGGAGCTCATGATCAGCGGCACGAACAGGGTCAGCACGATGGCTTTTTCCAGCTCGGTCTCGAAATGCTGCATGGCGCTGGCCGTCAGCATTTCGCCGAGGAAGAGCGCGGCCAGCCAGCCGGCGCGTTTCTGGATCATGCCGGCCATGCTGATCTTCATGTAGGGCTTGCCGAGCGCCTCCATGCCGCCGAACTTCTGGGCGTCCTCGGTCGTATCGGCGATCATCGTGTCGATGACGTCGTCGACGGTGACGATGCCGAGAACGCGGGCATAGTCGTCGAGAACCGGCAGCGCCAGCAGGTTGTTGGCGCGGATCAGCCGGGCAACCTCTTCCTGCGGCGTCAACGGCGTGGCGCTGACCACGCCGTCGCGGCGGGCAACCGACAGGATATTGGCGTCAGGCTCGCCCATGATCAGCCGCCGCAGCGTGACGACGCCGAGCAGATTGCCATGCACCCGGTCGAGCACGTAAATGGCATAGATCGTTTCGCTGGCCTTTTCGACCTTGCGGATATGAGCCAGTGCATCGGCGACGGTGCAGTTTTCCGGCACGCTGACGAATTCCGTGGTCATCATCGCGCCGGCGGTGCGCTGTGGATAATGCATCAGATGCTCGACCGCCCGCGCTGTGGCCGGATCCAGCCGTGCGAAGATGACGTTGCGGCGCGTCGCGTCGTCCATGGCCTGGAAAAGGTCGGTCACGCGGTCATGGGCCGTGCCCTTCAGAAGCTTGACGGCCTGTTCGACAGGCAGCGCGGCGACGATGTCGGCGGCGTGATGCAGTTCCGGCCGGGCCAGAAGCGCTATGGCCTTGTTTTCCGGAAGGCTGGTCAGAACCTGGGCGGCCTCGGCCACGGTCATGCCGTTCATCTGCTCGACGCGGTCGGCAAGCGATGGCATCCCGGCAGTCGGGTTCAGAAAGATACGGGCGGCGCGGCCGGCCCGTTCGGGAAAGCTTTGAAAGTTCATATTGCTCGCCTTTCCGTCGATCGCACACCCCGTGCGACCGCGTGGACGAGCTGACGGGCGTCAGACCACGATGGCCGCTCGGGGCTTGCTCAATCGACCGCTACTGTCGCTTGGCATCGTAATGATGGCTCCGTTGAACTCCGCGCGGGTGAGAAAAAGTCAGCGCGTGAGGCATGAGGTGAGCCAGTTTTTCCCAAAAGTCAAGCGACGGAATGTCGCAGCCGGTGGAGCGGTCGCAAGCGCGTGGCGGCGCCGGATTTCCGCCGCAGAGGTTAAGCGAAAAGACGGTGTGTTTACCAGGCGTTAACCATGTTCTCCGTAAGTTTCGCGTCATCAACGAAACGTTTACGAGAGCGAGCCGATGTCGATTTCCCGCCGCCACCTGTTGCTCGGATTGTCCGCCATGCTGGCCGGCTGTACCGCGCAGACCTCCAGCCAACTGGCCAATTACGGTCCTCGCCCGGACGAGAAGCATCCCATGCCGGCGATGCCGCTGGAAAAGGTCAAGCCGGAGCTGCGCCGCCAGGAAGTCGCCTATGCGACCGAGCAGGCGCCGGGCACCATCGTCGTCGACACGCCGGCGCGCCGTCTCTATTACGTACTCGGCGCCGGCCGGGCGATGCGTTACGGCATCGGCGTCGGGCGCGAAGGCTATGCGCTCGCCGGCAATGCCTATGTCGGCCGCAAGGCCGAATGGCCGAGCTGGACGCCGACGCCCAACATGATCCGTCGCGATCCGCAGAAAAACCTGAAATATGCCGGCGGCCTGCCTGGCGGGCTCACCAATCCGCTCGGCGCCCGCGCGATCTATCTTTATCGCGGTGGCAACGACACCATGTTCCGCATTCACGGCACCAACCAGCCCTGGTCGATCGGCCAGGCGATGTCGAGCGGCTGCGTGCGCATGCTGAACCACGATGTCATCGATCTCTACGAACGCGTGAAACCCGGCACCAAGGTCGTTGTCCTGCAGGCCTGATGCGCTGCAAATAGAAGCGGAATACGAAAAGCCCGCGCCTTCACGCGGGCTTTTCGGCGCTCGCCGCTGCTTCATGTCGCAGCCGTGTCAGATCGAGGCGCATCTGGAGCGACATCGCGCACCCGTCATGCAAGACTGCCATGCGATTGAAAAGAAAGGTCGGGCGATCCGTTCGGGATTGTTGAACGGCCTCGCTTCGCATGTGCAGGATTGGGCGCGGCGGTGCGCCGGTCGTGTGCGGATGTCACACACCGCCAGATCAAGGGAACGAGACATGAAGAAACTGCTTGCAACGACCTGCCTTGCCGTCGGCCTCATCGGGTTCGGTGGCGCAGCCAACGCCGCCTGCGGCGATGTCACCATTGCCAGCATGAACTGGCAGAGCGCCGAAGTGCTCGCCAGCCTCGACAAGTTCATCCTCAACGAGGGCTATGGCTGCAAGGCCGAAATCATCGTCGGCGACACCGTGCCGACCATCACCTCGATGGTCGAGAAGGGCGCCCCGGATCTGGCCCCGGAAGGCTGGGTCGACCTGTTGCCGGACGTCGTCAAGCGTGGCCTCGACGATGGCAAGCTGATCGGCGCTGCAACCGCACTTTCCGATGGCGCCGTGCAGGGTTGGTGGATCCCGAAATACATCGCTGACGCCCATCCCGACATCAAGACCATCGACGACGCGCTGAAGCACCCGGAACTCTTCCCCGACCCGGAAGACGCCAGCAAGGGCGCCGTGCATAACGGCCCGCAGGGCTGGGGCGGCACGGTGGTGACAGCGCAGCTCTTCAAGGCCTATGGCGGCGAAGCGGCGAAGTTCACGCTGATCGATACCGGCTCGGCTGCCGGCCTCGATGGCTCCATCGCCAAGGCTTACGAGCGCAAGCAGGGCTGGGTCGGCTATTACTGGGCTCCGACCGCGCTGCTCGGCAAATACGAGATGGTGAAGCTCGAGCATGGCGTGCCCTATGACGCGGCCGAATGGAAGCGTTGCAACACGGTTGCCGAATGCCCCGATCCGAAGAAGAACGACTGGCCGAAGGACACGGTCAAGACGCTGGTCGCCAAGCCCTTCTCCGAGAAGGCCGGCCCCGAGGTCATGGATTACCTCAACAAGCGCGCCTGGACCAACGTCACCGTCAACAAGCTGATGGCCTGGATGACCGACAATCAGGCAAGCGGTGACGATGGCGCCAAGCATTTCCTGAAGGAAAACGAAGACCTCTGGAGCAAGTGGGTCTCGCCGGAAGCCGCGGAAAAGATCAAGGCGGCGCTCTGAGCCGTTTTTGAGCGCATACCGCGCCGGAGACAGGAAAAGCGCGTGCCGGTTCGCCCGGCACGCGCTTTTTGCATTTCAGGACTTCGACAGGATACCCGTGGAAAGCGCGACACCGGCGCCGGTGACAAGGGCAGCGAGCAGGGCGGTGAGACCAACCGGCTCGCCGAGCAGATAGCCGCTGCCGAGCGTCGCCAGCACCGGTGTCAGCGCCGTGAAGGCGGCGGCCTGCGAACCGCCGAGCGCCCGGATCGCGGTGCCATAGGCCAGGGTCGCGACGAGGCCGGAGAGGATGCCCTGGCTCAGGACCTGCGGCAGCAGCTCGGCAAGGCTTGCCTGGGTCACATGCTGGCCGAAGACGGCGACCAGCGGCAGGTTGAGCAGGAAGGACCAGGCGGCGATGATCGCCGCACCCTGCAGGGCGCTTAGCCCAGACCGGCGGAAGGCATGGGTGAAGCCGGCCCAGAGCAGGGCGCCGAGCGGCAGCAGCACGAGACCGCCAAGCGTCATGCCGCTGCCCGTCAGGCTGCCGGCCAGCAGGATGGCGACGCCGGCGACGATGCCGCTAAGGCCGAGCAGCCGCATCCGATCCGGCCGCTCGCCGAAGAGGAGTATGCCGATCAGCGCTGTCGCGAGCGGCATGGCGCCGCCGAGCAGGATGGCGGCCGGGCCGGCCGGCGTCACCTGCAATGCCGTTGCCGCCACATGCAGGAAGACGATGCCCGAGCCTGCCACCATCGGCAGCAGGATGCGCAGGGGCACACCGCGCGGCAGAAGTCCGGTGCGCCACCAGACCGGCGCCAGCACCAGTGCCGGAATGCCGAAGCGGATCAGGCCGATATCGATGGAGTTCAGCGATGTCGCGGCCGATTGGCGCGTCGCCAGCATCCAGGCCGCCCAGATCAGCACGGTGACGACGGCCCCGGCATAGCCGGTAGCCTGCGAGGGAGTGTCGGTGTGAATGTCGGTAACGAGGGCCATGGGTCCGATCCTTGTCGCTGGAAGCGATGACGATGACGATGACCGAACTCTAGCGCTGCGGGGCAGGGCATGTCCTTGCGTTCTGTGGCTTGAAATTCCCCACTGGCGCAATATCCTGCCAATATAAATGCGTGGAGTTCCCGATTATGCCAAATCTCGATAAATTCGATATCGCCATCCTCAAGCTGCTGCAAAACGATGCGCGCGCTACCAATGTCGAAATCGCCGAAAAGGTGAACCTGTCGCCGTCGCCCTGCCTCAGGCGCATCCGCAATCTGGAAAATCCGGCATCCTGCGCGGCTATCGCGCCGATATCGACCGCAAGGAAGTGGGGCTCGGCCTCACCGTCTTCGTCGAAATCAAGGTCGGGCTGCATTCGCGCGACAATGCGCAGGCGCAGCAGGAGGCGCTGCTCGCCATACCCGAGGTGGTCTCCTGCTTCCTGATTTCCGGCAATGCGGATTTCCTGGCGGAGGTGGTGGTCGAAGACCTCTCCGCCTATGAACGGTTGCTGACCGAAACCCTGCTGACCATGCCGGGCGTCACCGACATCCGCTCCAACTTCGCCATCCGCTCGATCAAGACCGGCGGCCCGTTGAAGCTTCCCGAACGTTAAGGATCAGGCGCGCGCCTTTTCCTTGCGATCCAAGATGTAGGAGACGGCAAATACGCCCGCGCCCGCAATCGACAGGAGTGCGCCGACAAAGCCGGTGGCGGCGAAGCCGTAGCCCCAGGCGATGACGAGGCCGCCGAGCCAGGCGCCAAGCGCATTGGCGATGTTGAAGGCGGAATGATTGGAGGCGGCGGCCAGCGTCTGCGCGTCGGCGGCGACATCCATCAGCCGCGTCTGGATCGCCGGGCCGGCGGCGAAGCCGCAGCCGATCAGGAAGGTGCAGAGGCACAGCATCGTCGGGCTCGCCGCCGTCAGCGAGAACAGCGTGAGGATGACGATGTTGTAGAGGATCGAGCCGCCGATGGTGTTCATGATCGAGCGGTCGGCCAGCCAGCCGCCGACGATATTGCCGGTGATCATGCCGACGCCGAACAGCGCCATCAGCACCGAGACCATGCTTTCCGGCATCATCGCCACCTTGGTCGCCGTCGAGGCGATGTAGGTGAAGACCGCGAACATGCCGCCATAACCGACGGCGGCGATGCCGAGCGTCAACCACACCTGCTTGCGCTTGAAGGCGCCGAGTTCGCGCTTGAAGCTCGCGCCTTCCGCCACAGTGTCCCTGGGCAGGTAAAGGAAGATCAGTGCCACCGTCAGCAGTCCGATGGCCCCGACCGCGAGGAAGGCGATGCGCCAGCTGAAAGCCTGGCCGAAGAAGGTGGCGACCGGCGTTCCCACCAGTGTGGCCACGGTGAGGCCGAGCATGACGCGGCCGACGGCGCTCGCCCGCTTGTGCGGCGGCGCAAGCGAGGCGGCGACCAGGGCCGCGACGCCGAAATAGGCGCCATGCGGCAGGCCGGTGACGAAGCGCAGCAGGGCGAAGCTTTCGAAGCTCGGCGCCAGCGCACTGAAAATATTGCCGACCGCGAAAATGCCCATCAGCAGCAACAGCAGGTCGCGCCGCGCCATGCGCGCGGTCGCGACCGCAATCACCGGCGCACCGATCACGACGCCGAGCGCATAGGCGCCGATGACATAGCCTGCGTGCGACGGGGTGACGCCAAATTCCGAGGCCGTGTTGGGCAGCAGGCCCATGATGGCGAATTCGCCGGTGCCGATGCCGAAGCCGCCGACGGCCAGCGCCAGCTCGATCAGGATGGCGGCCAGCCGCGAAACCGGGGCCGGAACGGCAACGGGCGCCTGAACATGATCCTGATCTTGCGAATCGGTCGATTGGCCCGGCGAATCCAGGTCGATGGCGGCGAATTTCGTCATGATATCCTCTTGAGGCGCGCAAACGGCGTTTCGCTGCCACGTCGGGCAGGAGCGCCGGTTTTCGGGCCGCACGATGGGGAAATAAGGCTGTCAAAGCAATTTCGCCCTTTATCGGTCCAAGGCGGGCGCGCGTCGAGAGGCATTTTTTGCGCTGCGGCAAATTTTTGGTCAGCTGTGGGCTGGTTGCATCAGATACCCTTTTAACTTCCAAGGGCAGCAACTATCTCAGTCCCCGGATCGCAAACCAGGCACGAAACGGTTGGCATATGAGATTAAAGGCCTTTCTCAATCGCGACGGCGGCACCTTCAGGACGACCGATATGGCCGAGTATGAAAGGCTGGCCGAGCATATCTTCCGTCAGGCCGGCCACGATTTCGACTGCGTCGTCGTCTCGGGCAAGGATATCGTCGAGACGATGCAGCGGGAAGCGGCGAGCGGCGATCTCGACGGGCTGATCGCCGGTGGCGGCGACGGCACCATCTCGACGGCCGCCTCGATCTGCTGGAAGAACGGCATCGCGCTCGGCGTCATTCCCGCCGGCACGATGAACCTGTTCGCCCGGTCGTTGAAGTTGCCGCTCGATATCCGCGTCGTCCTCGAAACGCTGGCCAACGGCCATGTCGAGGCCGTCGATATCGGCAGCGCCAACGGCAAATCCTTCGTGCATCAGTTTTCCGCCGGCCTGCATGCGCGCATGGTGCGCTACCGCAATGCCATGACCTTTGCCTCGCGGCTTGGGAAAATGCGCGCCAGCGCCCGCGCCGCCGTCGGCGTGGTGTTCAATCCGCCGGTCTTCGACGTCGAGTTCAAGGTCGACGGCCATATGCAGCATCGTACGGTCTCGGCCATCTCGGTGTCGAACAACGAGTTCGGTCCCGATCCGCTGATGTTCGCCGACAATCTCAAGGGTGGGCGGCTCGGCTTTTATCTGGCGCAGGAAATGCGGCCCGCCGGGGTCGCGCGGCTGGCCTTCGATATCCTGCGCGGTCGGCTGAAGGACAATATCGACGTCACCGCCATGGCCTCGACATCGATCGACCTGCATTTCCCGAAAGAGGGCGGGCGCAGCAATTGCGTCATCGACGGTGAATTGCTGCCTATGCCGCGCGACGTGGCGCTGCGCCTGCATCCGGGCGAACTGAAGGTGATCGTCGGCGATCCGCCGGTCGCCCCGACGCTGATCGAGCGCGTCGCGGCGGTGCTTCCCGCGGGCCGGCCCGCGGGACTGGATGCCTGATCAGAGACGCGGCAGATAGGTCTGGTAGTCGAAGTCCGAAATGGTCTTCAGGTAGAGCAGGGCTTCCTTGCGCTTGGTGACGCCGTAGAGCTTGCGATACTCCTCGCCGAAGGTATCGGCGATGAAGGCGGAGGCGGAGAATTGCTCGACTGCCGCCAGGAAATCGTAGGTCAGCCGTTCGGCATGGCTTTCGACGCCAGGCTCCGTCGCCGGGCCGGGATCGAGGTCGTTGTCGAGACCGAGCAGCATGCCGCCGAGGATCGCGGCCAGCAGCAGGTGCGGATTGGCGTCGGCGCCGGCGACGCGATGCTCGACGCGGGCGGCCGGGCCGTCCTTGTCGGGGATGCGGATCGCCGTGCCGCGATTGCCGAAGCCCCAGGTGAGATCGACCGGCGCGAAGGAGCCGGGCTGGAAGCGGCGATAGGAATTGGCGAACGGCGCGAAGATGAGTTGCGCGTCGCGCATCGTCTGGAGCATGCCGGCGCAGACGGATTTCAGGCGCTTGGGATCGCCGCCCTTGGCGTCGAGCACGTTCTTCCCGTCCTTGTCGATGACGCTGGCATGGACATGCAGGCCGGAGCCGGCGTGCTCGGCATAGGGCTTGGCCATGCAGGTGGATTTCAGCCCGTGATGGCGGGCCGCCTGTTCGGCAAGACGCTTGAGGTAGATGCAATCGTCGGCGGCAGCCAGCGCATCCGGGCGGTGCAGCAGGTTGATCTCGAACTGGCCGGGGCCGAATTCCGCCGTGGTGGCGTCGGCCGGCAGGCCTTGAGCCTTGGCCCAGCTGCGCAGCGTCTGCAGATAGCCTTCGAGCGCATCGACGGCGGACATGTCGTAGAGCTGATAGCCGTTCGGCTGGCCGCGATAGGTAAGGCGTTGCGGCGGACGCGGGCGGCCGGTCTCGCGCCAGTCGTCTTCGACCACGTAGAATTCCAGCTCGGTGGCGACGACCGGCGTCAGGCCGCGCGCGTCGTATTTCTTCAGCACCGAGGCGAGGATGGCGCGCGGGTCCATGAAGCTGGGCGTGCCGTCGAGCTCATGCATGGTTGCCAGCACCTGGGTCGAGCCGGCCGGGGCCCAGGGCATCGGCGCATGCGAACGCCGGTCGGGAATACACACGCCGTCCGGGTCGCCGATCGACAGCGACAGGCCGGTGAGGTCGTCATTGTCGTCGCCCCAGATGTCCAGCGACTGGGTGGAGGAGGGCAAGCGCACGCTGCCTTCCCAGACCTTCTTTTCCGCTTCCAGGGGGATCTGCTTGCCGCGCAGGTCGCCGTTCATGCCGACGAGAAGGATTTCGATACGCGGCGGAGCGCCGACAACGGATGTGCCGGCGGAAGAGGAAGCGTCTGTCATGGATGATGCTCACAAAGGAAAAACTTGCTTTCTGTTATACGAGCGAAAAACAATTCTGCGCAATCCCTTGCAAATCCGAATTTGTCGCGTCATCTTCGGCGCGCGATCAATCTGCCTTCAATCAGCAAGTCAGCGCAGGGGCGGCAAAAGCGCCGCCTGTCGCCGTTCGCACGGCCTGACTGTGGCGAGGATATTGTCATGAACACACATGTTGCCCAATCCAATCTCGGCGCGATCGATGCGGCCCATCACCTGCATCCGTTCACGGATATGAAGAAGCTGAATGCCGCCGGAACGCGGATCATCCAGCGAGCCGAAGGGGTGCATGTCTTCGACAATCACGGCAAGAGATATCTCGATGCTTTTGCCGGCCTGTGGTGCGTCAATATCGGCTATGGCCGCAAGGAGATCGCCGACGCCGTCTATCGCCAGATGAACGAACTGCCCTATTACAACACCTTCTTCGGCACCACGACCGAGCCGACCATCCTGCTGGCGGAAAAGATCACCGCCCATGCCGGCCCGCATTTGAACCACGTCTTCTTCGCCGGCTCCGGCTCGGAAGCCAACGACACCTGGTTCCGCATGGCCCGCGTCTACTGGAAGGCGCTCGGCCATCCCACCAAGACGACGGTGATTTCCCGCAAGAACGGCTATCACGGCTCGACGGTTGCCGGCGCCAGCCTCGGCGGCATGAAATGGATGCATGAGCAGGGCAACCTGCCGATCCCCGGCATCGCCCATATCAACCAGCCCTACTGGTATGCCGAGGGCGGCGACCTGTCGCCGGCCGAATTCGGCCTGAAGATCGCCCGCGAGCTGGAAGAGAAGATCGACGAACTCGGCGAGGACAACGTTGCCGCCTTCGTCGCCGAGCCGATCCAGGGCGCCGGCGGCGTCATCGTTCCGCCGGAAACCTACTGGCCGGAAATCGCCCGCATCTGCAAGGAGCGCAACATCCTGCTGGTCGCCGACGAAGTCATCTGCGGCTTCGGCCGTCTCGGCTCGTGGTTCGGCCATCAGCATTACGGCATCGAGCCGGATCTCTGCCCGGTCGCCAAGGGCCTGTCCTCCGGCTACCTGCCGATCGGCGGCGTGCTGGTCAGCGACCGCGTCGCCGACGTGATGATCAACGAGGTCGGCGATTTCTTCCACGGCTTCACCTATTCCGGCCATCCGGTCTGCGCCGCGGCGGCGCTGGAAAACCTGCGCATCATCGAGGAAGAAAAGCTGGTCGAGCGCGTGCGCGACGATATCGGCCCCTATTTCGCCAAGGCTTGGGGCAGCCTTGCCGACCACGACATGGTCGGTGAAACCGTCTCCGTCGGCCTGATGGCCGGCCTGCAACTCGCCAAGGACAAGAAGACGCGCCAGCGTTACGCCAAGCCGGACGATATCGGCACCATGGTGCGCAATGTCTGCGTCGAGAACGGCGTCATCCTGCGCGCCACCGGCGACCGCATGCTCGCCTCGCCGCCGCTGACCATCACCGAAGAGGACGTCGACCTGATGGTCTCCACCCTGCGCAAGGGGCTGGACAAGGTCTGGGCCGAAGCGAAGGACTGATCGTCCCGAAGAACCACATGGAAAAGGCGCCGAAAGGCGCCTTTTCTCTTTGGGGATGGGCGGCCCTTACTGGAACGCCGTCTCGTAAAAGCTGCGCAACTTGCGCGAATGCAGTGCCTCATTCGGCATCGCCGCCAGTTTCTGTACGGCGCGGATGCCGATCTGCAGGTGCTGGCTGACCTGCGTCTTATAGAAGGCGGTCGCCATGCCAGGCAGCTTCAATTCGCCATGCAGCGGCTTGTCGGAGACGCAGAGCAGCGTGCCGTAGGGCACGCGGAAGCGGAAACCGTTGGCGGCGATGGTGGCCGATTCCATGTCGAGCGCGATGGCGCGCGATTGCGACAGGCGCTTGACCGGCCCACGCTGGTCGCGAAGCTCCCAGTTGCGGTTGTCGATGGTGGCGACGGTGCCGGTGCGCATGATGCGCTTCAGCTCAAAACCCTCGTAACCGGTGACTTCGGCGACAGCGGCCTCCAGCGCCACCTGCACTTCGGCAAGCGCGGGGATCGGCACCCAGACCGGCAGGTCGTCGTCGAGAACATGGTCCTCGCGCACATAGGCATGGGCAAGCACATAGTCGCCGAGCCGCTGGCTGTTGCGAAGCCCGGCGCAATGACCGAGCATCAGCCAGGCATGCGGGCGCAACACCGCGACATGGTCGGTGATCGTCTTGGCGTTGGAGGGGCCGACGCCGATATTGACCATGGTGATGCCGGCATGGCCCTTTTTCTTCAGGTGATAGGCCGGCATCTGCGGCAGGCGGCCAAGCGTCAAATCCGTCTCCGGCCTGTCGGAGCCAGCGGGCGTGACGATATTGCCGGGCTCGACGAACTCGGTATAGCCTTCGCCGCCTCTGGCCATCAGCTCGCGCGCGAAGGTGCAGAATTCGTCGATATAGAACTGGTAATTGGTGAACAGCACGAAATTCTGGAAATGGTTCGGGCTGGTCGCCGTGTAGTGGCTGAGCCGCGCCAGCGAATAATCGATGCGCTGGGCGGTGAAGGGCGCGAGCGGCGCAGGTTCGCCCGCCGGCTGCTCGTATTCGCCATTGGTGATCTGGTCGTCCGTGTTGTTGAGGTCGGGCGTGTCGAACAGGTCGCGCATGGGCACGTCGGAAAGCGAGGAGCTGGCTTCCGCCTCGACATAGGCGCCTTCGCCAAAAGCGAAATGCAGCGGGATCGGCGTCGCAGATTCCGAGACGAGGATCGGAACATTGTGGTTTCGCAGCAGCAGGTCGATCTGCTGCTTGAGATAATGCCGGAACAGTTTCGGGCGGGTGACGGTCGTCGTGTAGATGCCGGGCGCCGTGACGTGGCCGTAGGACAGGCGTGAATCCACATGTCCGAAGCTGCTGGTTTCCAGGCTGACCTGCGGGTAGCAGGCGCGGTAGCGGCCGATGATCGGCGCACCCTTGGCCAGCGCCTTGAACGCCTCGGTCAGGAAGGCGGTATTGCGCTCGTAAAGCGCGGTCAGCGCATCGACGGCCTCGACGGCATTGTCGAAGCTTTGCGGTTTGAACGTCTCGGGCGAGACGAAGGGTAGCGGAGAGATTCGTTTGTTCATGCGCCAGTATAGGAGCAGAACGGTGACAAGCAAAAGATCCTGCTCGAATATCCCGCAAATTTCCTCAGAGGATCGCGGTGCAATAGGGGCTTTCGGTGTGATAGCAGGGGGCTGCGGTGCCGCTGCGCATCTTCAGCGGCGATTGCGCCGAATGGTTCACCGCCGCCGAAAAGCCCATGGCGAAGACGAAGGCGCTGAGCATGATGATGGTGAGGCGGCGTGCGACGACTTCCATGGCTGTTCCCCTTGATATTCCCGATCCCACTTGATGATCTCAAAATGGAACACTGCATCTGAATACCGGCTGAGACGGCCGTTCATCCTGGGTTCAGCCGCACCCTTCGAATGCGAAAAAAGATATCGAGCGGATTCGTGGTAAAGCAAGGGTTGAAATCCAAGTCTTGCATTTTCGTAAAATTCGAGGCGAAACCCTTCATTTGCAAGGGCCGGAATGTTTAATCGAATCCTGCATTTACCGCGTGTTTGCATTTTGTTTGTCGCCTCTTAAGCATGCATTTTAAACGCGTGTTGAAAGCCCTCTGGCATAGTCAAGCCATCAAACGAGCAGGGAAAACCTGCCGCCCCGACCGACCGGACAAGCCCCGAAAAACAAGGGCGACGGCCGCAAGGGGAGCCCTTCAAGGGCGATCGAAACAGGGACTTGGAAGACCAACAGGCATCAACAGGGACAAATCCGATGGCACGCTTTGAAATTCGCAATTCCGAAATGGCCACCATGGGTGGCGAAGCCCGCGCTGACGTCCTCTGCGATATGGGGCTGATGTATGCGACCGGACGCGGTTGCGACATCGATCTGGTCGCGGCGCACAAATGGTTGAATATCGCCGCGATCAAGGGGTCCGACCGTGCCGCAGAACTGCGCGCCGATCTCGCCGCCACGATGAGCAAGATGCAGCTCGCCGAGGCCCTGCGCGCCGCCCGCGAATGGATGACCCATCACTGACATGGACTTTTTGACGACTGGAAACCGCGACCGGCAGGAACAAGGCCGGCGCGGTTTTGTCGTATCTAGCCTATGCTTTTCAGGACTTTCGGTAGCGTTTCGGCCAGCAGGTCGAGATCGGGCTGCGGCCCGACACTGATGCGGATGCAGCGGTTGAGCGGCGCGACGCCGGGCATGCGGATGAAGACGCCGTGCTCCATCAGACCGTCGACGATGGCGCGCGCATAAGTGCCATCGCGCAAGCAATCGACGGCGACGAAATTGGTCGCCGAGGGCAGGGCGACGAGACCACTGTCTCGGGCGATGACGCCGATCCGCTCCCGCGCCGCGGCGATCTTCCCGACGACTTCATGCAGGTAATCCTGATCGGCCAGCGCCGCCAGTGCTGCCGCCATGCCGATGCGGTTCATGCCGAAATGATGGCGGATCTTGTCGAAGGCCTGAATCGTGCCGGGCGTGCCGATGGCGTAACCGACCCGCGCGCCGGCCAGACCATAGGCTTTCGAGAAGGTGCGGGTGCGGATGACGTTCGGCCGGTCGAGCAGCGAGGCAAGCGAAGGAAGGGCGCTCATCGGCCCGGTCTCGCAATAGGCCTCGTCGAGGATGACGAGGCAGGTTTCCGGCACGGCGCGGGCGAAGGCCAGCACCTCGTCCGCCTCCCGCCAGCTTCCCATGGGATTGTCGGGATTGGCGAAATAGACGAGCGTTGCGTCTTCCTGGCCCACCGCGTCGAGCAGGCCGGAGAGATCCTCCCTGTCACCGGCATAGGGCACGGTGACCAGCCGGCAGCCGAAACCGTTGGCATGATAATTGAAGGTCGGATAGGCGCCGAGCGAGGTGACGACGGTCGTGCCCGGCTCGACCACCAGCCGCACGATCAGTCCCAGCAGGCTGTCGATGCCTTCGCCGATGGCGATATTATCAGGCCGGATGCCGTGATGGGCGGCGAGCGCCTGCTTCAGCTCGAAGTTTTCCGGATCATTGTATTTCCATGTCTCCGCCGCCGCCGCTGTGATGGCTTCCAGAACCGAGGGCGCCGGCCCGAAACCGTTTTCATTGGCGCCGATGCGCGCCCGGACCTTGAGGCCGCGCTGGCGCTCGATGGCTTCGGGGCCGACGAAGGGAACGGTGGCGGGAAGGGCGCCGACCAGCGGCGTGAAGCGCGAGAATGTGGACATGCGGGCAGGAATTCCGGGTGAAACGATGGTGGCGAACGGTCGCCACCATAAAGCATTTCCAGGAAAAGTGGGAACCGGTTTTCCGTTCGGAAATGCCACAAAACAAAGGGATGCAGTTTCATGGCTACTGCAAACCGGTTTCGCCAGATGTGTTCAGTGCGTCGTTTCGTGCCCCAGCCGCAGCACATGCATCAGGAATTCCTGGGCCAGCAGCATGTTGAAGCCGATGGTGACGATTTCCTCCTCGCGGGTGATGATCGTGCAGCCGATCTCGTCGCGGATGCCGAGGATCTCCAGGAAGAAATTGTTCGGGAAGCTGAGATAGGGGCTGACCTCCAGCACGGCGCCGTAAAGCGAGATGCTCTTGACGATGCAACGGATATGCGTCTTGGCGCTGAGATGATGGCCGACCAGGATGATCCGGCCGGGAATATGGGTTTGGTAAGGTTGCAGTGTCCGGTCCGGGCGGTCGAAACCCTGTCTTGTCTGGCTACGCGGGGTCAGGGGCATGGTAACCTCCGTTTCTCCTCCTTGGGATCTTGAAGATAACAGAGGAAAGCTGCCGTCCCATTGATGGAATGGATAAAATGCCGTGCAGTGTGAAAAGCACATGCTATGAGTGTATTTTCGGGGGCGAAAGCAGCAGGCGCCGAGACCAGCCGGTTCGCTGGCGAGGATGGGCCGCGTCAGCATGGGCGAGTGCCTCGCCCTCGATACGGAGGTGAGAATGATGTGGTTCATCCCCATCAGGATCGCGCTGACGATAAGAAAAACCCGGACGAGCTGGTCAGTGACCGTCCGGGTTGAACTTATAGGATAGCTAAACGGTTGGCAGAGCGCGAACTCTGCCAACCACTCCGTAAAAATAACGCAAATCCCCGCTTTTGCAATATAGAGGTTAGGCAGGGCATTTCCCGGAAATGCGAAAACAGAGATGTCGGAGGAATGACGTGACGGGCAGGTTGATTATTGTGGGCGCTGGGCAGGCCGGTTTCGCGCTGGCCGCCAAGCTGCGGAATTTGAAGGACACGCGTCCGATCACGCTGATCGGCGCGGAAGAGACGCTGCCCTATCAGCGCCCGCCGCTGTCCAAGAAATATCTGATGGGCGAGATGAGCTTCGAACGCCTGCTGTTCCGTCCCGAGCAATGGTTCAAGGATAACGATGTCGAGGTCCACCTCTCCTCCTGGGTCGAGAAAATCGACCGGACGGCCTGCGAAGTCGTGATGCAGGACGGCACCCGCCTCGGCTACGAAACGCTGGCGCTGGCAACCGGCTCGACGCCGCGCCGCCTGCCGGCCAGCGTCGGTGGCGATCTCGATGGCGTCTACACCATGCGCGACAAGCGCGACGCCGACCTGCTGACCGGCGAAATGCGCGCCGGCCGGCGGCTGCTGGTCATCGGCGGCGGCTATATCGGGCTGGAGGCGGCGGCTGTCGCCCGCCATCTCGGCCTCGAAGTCACCGTCATCGAAATGGCCGAGCGTATCCTGCAGCGCGTCGCTGCCAAGGAAACGGCCGATATCATGCGCGTCATCCATTGCGACCATGATGTGGTGATCCGCGAGGGCACCGGCCTGACCCGGCTGATCGGCAAGGACGGCCACGTTACCGCCGCCGAATTGTCGGACGGTTCGGTGATCGAGGTCGATTTCGTCATCGTCGGCATCGGCGTCAGTGCGAACGACCAGCTTGCCAAGGAAGCCGGCCTCGACGTTGCCAACGGCATTGTTGTCGACGAGTTCGCCCGCACCTCCGACGCGAACATCTTCGCCATGGGCGATTGCACCATGCTGCCCTGGCGCGGCCAGCGCATCCGCCTGGAATCGGTGCAGAACGCGGTCGACCAGGCTGAAGCCGCCGCCGCCGTCATGATGGGCGGTGAAACGCCCTATGACGCCAAGCCGTGGTTCTGGTCGGACCAGTACGACGTCAAGCTTCAGATTGCAGGCTTCAACCTCGGCTACGATGCGACGCTGCTGCGCCCCGGCAGCCGCGAGGGCAGCGCCTCGGTCTGGTATTTCAAGCAAGGCAAGCTGATCGCCGTCGATGCCATCAACGACGCCAAGGCCTATGTCTCCGGCAAGAAGATGATCGAAAACGGCATCACCCCGGACAAGACCTTGCTGGCCGATCCGGCCACCGATCTCAAGCAATTCATCGTTTAAGGATTTTTCGATTATGCCTGCGCCGACAAACCGCCTCAAGGCGGCGCTCAAGGAAAATCGCCCGGTCTACGGGCTCTGGCTCGCCATGGCCGACACCTATGCCGCCGAAATCGCCGGTGGCGCCGGCTTCGACTGGCTGCTCGTCGATGGCGAGCATGGGCCGAACGACGTGCGCAGCATCATGCGGCAATTGCAGGTGCTGCAAGCCTCGCCGTCCGAAGTGGTGGTGCGCCCGCCGGTTGGCGAGAGCTGGCTGATCAAGCAGCTTCTCGATATCGGCGCCCGCTCGCTGCTGGTGCCGATGGTCAACAGCGCCGAGCAGGCGCGCGATCTGGTGCGCGCCTGCCAGTATCCGCCGAAGGGCGTGCGCGGCGTCGGCGCGGCGATTGCCCGTGCTTCCGGGTTCAATGCGGTGCCGGATTACGTGCAGACGGCGGACGCCGAGATCTGCCTGATCGTCCAAGCCGAAAGCCGCGCCGCCATCGACGATCTCGAACGCATCGTTGCGGTGGAGGGCGTCGACGGCGTCTTCATCGGCCCCGCCGATCTCGCCGCCGACATGGGCCTGCCGGGGCAGGCGGATGCGCCGGAGGTCCGCGCCGTGGTCGAAGACGCAATTCGCACCATCCGCGCCGCCGGCAAGGCGGCCGGCATCCTGACGCTCGACGATGCGATCACCCGGCATTATGTGAAGACCGGGGCCACCTTCGTCGGCGTCGGAACCGACGTCACCTTCCTCTCCAGCGGCCTCAAACGGCTTGCGTCGTCATTCACCGTCCGGGGCGGTGAGGTGGGCTCGGGAGCGAGTTACTGACGGATTTGCGGGAACCTGCGGGGCGCATGGGCGTTAGGCTTTCACAGTCTGTGAGGTGTCGGCCATGGTAATCCGCTATCCGAGTTTTTATGACGACGGCTTCGTGCCCGAGCGATCGGGTCGCGAGGCGGTCGAGGCGGCGGTCACCCAGGCGCTTGCCTCGGCCTATGACATCGATTCGTCGCAAATCACGGTGACGACGCTCGGTTCCTATGTGATCCTCAGCGGCATGGTGCGCTCGCCTTTCGAGCGCCTGCGGGCAGAAGAGATCGCCGGCGATATTGTCGGTGAAGACTATGTCCGCAGCCGTCTGCTGCATCGCATGCCCTGAGACATGCAAAACGCCGGTGCTGTCCCACCGGCGTTTTCCTCAAATGTCGAAATCCGTCGCGTCAGACCAGTCCGATCCACAACGGAACGGCCATCATCGTCATCGCGGCAAAGCAGAGCAGACCCAGCTTGAAATGGTTTGCCCGGCGGGTGCGCGCGCCCGTCCAGTCGTATTCCATGAAAAGCGCCCCTTTCCTCCGTACATGAAGGTCGTTTTCCTTAGACGGGCGACATAAAAACAAGAATCCGGCGCAGAGTCGAGAGCGACCCCCGGATTCTTTAGGGAGCAATTAACAATCTTTAATATTTGGTTAACGCTAACCCGGACTCGGCAGGGTTGCCGCAGACAGGGTTAGGGCGGAATTACCGTTTTACAAGGCTTGAAAAACGTCCCGAACAGGAGTCTGTATGGCGTGTATCTTATTGATTCGGGGACATTTTTATGCGCAAGGCGGATGCGGAAACCATTCTCGGCGGCACGTCGGATTCGGCCGGCAATGCAAACGACAACGGTTCGCAGGCCCTGCACGCATTATTCCTGGCGCTGCGCTCCGGCGACGAGCGCGCCAGCGCCGCTCTGGCGCGGATTGCCCGCCAATACGACCTGGCCGCCATGGCGTTCGCCGGCTGAGAGGGCTCTCTCGCGTTAGAGCGCTTGCGCTTTCCGCGAGAAAAGCAGAAACGCTCCATCTCTTTGTTTTCACGCATTTCCGGACGCGAAACCGCTTCGCACTTTTGCTGGAAATGCTCTAGCGGCTGTTGACCAGTCCGAGCACCAGTTGCTGGATATTGCCGCCCTCGCTCATTTCCACGCGGTCAAAATCGCGGCTGCGCTGCCGCTGCGTTTGCGAGAGGGCGCCGAGTCTCTTGGTCATCTCCGCCTTGATCTTTGTGCAGCCGGGATCGTCCGGCACCGTCAGGCCGATGGTTTCCGCTTCGATGGCATGCACCAGATCACGGATATAATCGCCATGCACCTTCTCATGGGCGCGGACGCCCTCGTAAAAACGCTGCCAATGCGGCTGCAGCGCCGCCGGCAGTTTGCCCTTCGGCTTGGGAAGCACATAGGTGATGATCAGCTTCGGCACCGCCGACACCAAGACGCAATTTCCGCCCTGCGGTTCGTAGTTGCGCCTCCAGGTCAGCTTGAAGCTGGTATGGGCGATGGTGCGCATGCCAAGGCTGATTTCCGGCCCGTTGCGGCCGATCGCCTCATATAGCTCCGCCCCGGTCTGACCGGAAACGGGATAGGATTTGATCTGCTCGACCGCCTGCCAGTCGCCCGCCCGCGCCGGCAGTGCTGCGAGAGCCGCGGCAAGAAAGCATATGCCTGCCTTCACGCCAGAGTCTCCGGCACATTGCGGCGCAGTTCGTCGATCCAGATGCGGGCATTGCCATCGGAGGGCGCGCGCCAGTCGCCGCGCGGCGACAGCGAGCCGCCGGAAGTGACCTTCGGCCCGTTCGGCGATGCCGAGCGCTTGAACTGGCTGATGGTGAAGAAGCGGAACAGGAAGGTCTCCATCCATTTGCGGATGATGGGCAGGGGGAATTCCCGTCGCTTCTCCGCCGGGAAATGCGGCGGCCAGGCGCCGGCATCGGTATCGCGCCAGGCATGCCAGGCGAGGAAGGCGACCTTGGAGGGCTTCAGCCCGAAGCGGGTGGTGTAGAACAGGAAGAAATCGTGCAGGTCGTAGGGACCGATCTTGTCTTCCGTGCTCTGGATCGCGCCGCTTTCGTCGGCCGGCACCAGTTCCGGCGAGATGATCGTATCGAGGATGCTTTCCAGCGTCGAATTGGCCGCCGGGCTCAGGTCGCCGGTGCGCGCCACCCAGCGGATCAGGTGCTGGATCAGCGTTTTCGGCACCGAGGCGTTGACATTGTAATGGCTCATCTGGTCGCCGACGCCATACGTACACCAGCCGAGCCCGATTTCCGAGAGATCGCCGGTGCCGAGCACCAGCGCGTTGCGCTGGTTGGCGGCGCGGAACAGGAAATCGGTGCGCAGGCCCGCCTGCACGTTCTGGAAGGTGACGTCATAGACGGGCTCGCGGCGGGAAAGGGGGTGGCCGAGATCCTTAAGCAATGGCAGGGCGAGCGGCCGTATATCGACTTCCTCCGCCGTGATGCCGAGCGCCCGCATCAGCGCCCAGGCATTGGTCTTGGTCTCGTCGCCGGTGGCGAAGCCCGGCATTGTGAAGCCGAGGATATCGCTGCGCGGCCAGCCGAGCCGGTCATAGGCGCGCGCGGCCACCAGCAACGCATGGGTGGAGTCGAGCCCGCCGGAAATGCCGATGCACAACCGCTTGATGCCGGTGGATTTCAGCCGCTTCATCAAGCCATGGACCTGGATGTTGAAGGTCTCGTAGCAATCCTGGTCGAGCCTGGCGGCATCGGCCGGCACGAAGGGAAAGCGGGCAACGATACGGTTCAGGCCGATATCGCCCTGCGGCGCGTCGAAATCGAAACCGATGCGGCGGAACGTCTTGTCAGGGCCGAGGTTCAACGTCGCGGCATCGTTGAAGGTGCCGGTGCGCAGCCGTTCCAGCCGCAGGCGCTCGACATCGACATCGGCCATGCACATCTGCGATCCCGCGGGAAAGCGCTCGGTCTCGGCCAGCAGGCTGCCGAGTTCGTAGATGCAGGCCTGCCCGTCCCAGGCAAGATCCGTGGTCGATTCGCCGGGCCCGGCGGCGGAATAGATGTAGGCGGCCCAGTTGCTCGCCGATTTGGCGGCGCACAGCAGCTTGCGGGTATCGGCCTTGCCGACGGTGATGTTGCTGGCGGAGAGATTGGCGAGGATGGTCGCCCCGGCCAGCGCCCCGAAATCGGAGGGTGGGGCCGGGGCCCAGAGATCCTCGCAGATCTCGATATGGAAAGTGAAATCGGGTCGGTCGGCGGCGCTAAAGATCAGGTCGGTGCCGAAAGGAACGGTCTGGCCGGCCAGCGTGATCTGCGTATTGCGCACGTCGCGGCCGGAGGCGAACCAGCGCTTCTCGTAGAATTCGCGATAGTTCGGCAGATGTGTCTTCGGCACGACGCCGAGGATGCGGCCGTCATGAATGGCGAGCGCGCAATTGTAGAGCCGGCCGTTCTGCGCCAGGGGCGCGCCGACCAGCAACACCGGCCGCAGCGAGCGGCTGGCGGCGAGAAGCTCGGCGATGCCCGCTTCGACCGCATCGAGCAGCACCTCCTGCCCCAGCAGGTCGTCGATCGAATAGCCTGATATCCCGAGCTCGGGGAACGCCATCAGCCCGACGCCGGCCGCATGCCCCTCGCGCGCCAGCGCCAGCGTGGCGGCGACATTGGCGGGCGGATCGGCGATCTCGCAGGCCGGGGTGCAGGCCGCCACCCGAATGAAGCCCTGATCGTAAGCCGATGCAAAATCCATGAAAGCCATCCCGTCGTCGATATCCCGGACCCGCCGCCTGTCACGGCAACGCGCGATCGCGGCGGGCGTTCCAGTGATAACCTTCGCAAACGCGCTTGGCCATCCCTTCCAACGGGCGTCGGATCAGCGCGGCTCGACGCGGCAGCTCAGATAAGTCGGGTCGAACTGGGCGAGCGCCGCCAGCCGCGGCCAGTCGTGAATGGTGATCGTATGGTTCACCCAGCTCAGCAATCCGTCGTGGCGCAGCGGCTGCAACGTCTTGTTCAGATGCACCACGGAAATGCCGAGCACGTCGGCGAGTTCCATCTGCGTCAGCGGAAAATGGAAGCTGAAGTCGACGGTCTTGCGCACCGCTTGCAGCCGGTAGAACAATTCGCACACCAGATGCGCCAGATGCGCGCGCTTGGAACGCCGTCCCATGGCGACGATCCATTCGCGATGGATCGCCCCGTCGATCAGCGTATCGAGCCAGAGCAGGCGGGAAAGATGCGGCTGCGTCTCGGTCACTTCCTTCAGCGCCGCATGGTCGGCGAAACCGACATGGCATGAAGAAAGCGCGATGATGCCGTGGTCCATTGTCTTCAGCAGAAAGGCATGCAGATCCATGAAATCGCCGGCGACATGCAGGGCGGTGATCTGCCGCGTACCGTCAGCCATATATTTGTAACGCGCGGCAAAGCCGTCGAGCAGCACGGCGCTGTGCTGCGGGCGCGCGCCTTCGGAAACGATGTCCTCGTCGACATCGAACACGCGGTCGCGCGACACCAGCCGCCGTAAGGTTGCCTGTTCCTCGACGCTGAGGCTATCCCGATTCATGAAATTGAGCAGAAGAGAATCGATCAACACGCGCCCCGCTAAAATGCATCGGCGTCGGGTAAACCAAGCGGGCGGGACCGACATTTAACTTTTACAGGTCGGCACGAAAATCAGTGATTTTGAAACTGCCAGTGCCTTCAATAGCTTCACGGCGGTCACCCCTCTGGCCTGTTGCAAACTTGCCGAAGCGTCGCGAAACGGGGAAGCCGGGAGATGGCGCCTGGACGAAAGTCACTGGACTTTGGACTCCAGTGCTGCAAGATGCATCAAACTGAGACGCGCGAGCCCGTATGCTGATCGATCGACACCTGCTGGATGAAAAACTCGCCCACTTCGAGGAACGCGCCCTCGACGTCTCGGCATCCCCGACCGTATTTTACGCCATGTCCATCGCGCTGCGCTACGGCGATGCGCGCGACATCGAATCGACCATATCGATGGCGCGGCTGCTGCGCGAATCGGCGCGCAGCATCGATTTCAATGCATGAGCTTGTAAAGGCCGTAGAGGCCGATCAGAGCGGCTGCGGCCAGCGCTGACAGAAGCCCGAGCCGCTTCTCGATGAAATCGCGGATGGCTTCGCCATACCGGTGCAACAGCCAGGCGATCAGCAGGAAGCGTCCGCCGCGCGTGATGACCGCCGAGGCGACGAAGGTTCCCAGCGACACGTTCACCACCCCCGCCAGGATCGTCACCACCTTGATTGGCGGCAGATGCGCCAGCCCGGATGTGATCAGCAGCAGCAGGATCGTCTTGTAGTCGACGGACGCGCTGAGATGCTCGAAGGTGTCGAGCTTGCCGTAGAAGGCGAGCACCGGCTTGGCGATCGATTCGAAGGCGAAGCGGCCGATGAACCAGCCGGCAATGCCGCCCAGCACCGAAAAAACGGTGGCGAGCAACGCATAGCGCCAGGCCCGGTGCGGCCGCGACAGGATCATCGGCATCAGCAGCACATCGGCCGGCACCAGGAAGATCGAGCTTTCCAGGAAGGCGATGATCGCCAGCCACCAGGCGGCGGAGGGACGTGCCGCCAGGGTAAGGGTCCAGGTGTAAAGGCTTTTCAGCATGGGTGGCGCGACCGGTGGTGGGAGGAAAGGGCGGCGGATTGTCCATAGTCCAAGCCGCGCGCGCTTGCAAATCCCTCTGGTCTTGGCTGCATTGCTTTCAGGTTGGTGTCAGGCTCGGCGCGCAAAGGGAGCGCAATGACCCATGCGCGCCCGCGGATGATGCCGGTCTTTTCGGCTTCCCTCGTGCGCTGGATTGCCTCGACGGAGCCGCCATGACAACAAGAACCGACCGACGTTTCGCAATCGGCAGCGCAACCCTTTCCCTTCTCGTCGCCTTTTATCTGCTGGCGGTCTTCAATCTCGCCTTCTGGCGCCATGCGCTTATCGGCTTCGGTGGCGTCAACGCCGCGTTCCTCGCCTTTTCCGCGGCGCTGACGCTGCTGACGATCGCCGGCATGGTGGCGCTGTCGGTCAAGTATCTGATCAAGCCGTTTCTGATCTTCCTGCTGATCAGCGGCGCAATCGCCTCCTATTACGCCGATGTTTTCGGCATCGTCATCGACCGGGAGATGATGCGCAACGTCGTGGTCACCACGCCGCAGGAGGCGAAGCACCTGATCACGCCGCAATTCTTCCTGCATGTGCTGTTCTACGGCGTCGTGCCGTCGCTGCTGGTCGCGCTGGTGCGGGTGCGCCATCGCCGCTTCCTCGGCAAGCTTGTCCATAACTCGGCGATCGTCGTGGTGAGCCTGGTGCTGGCAGCCGGGCTGATCCTGTCGCATTTCGCCGCCATCGCCTCGACCGTTCGCGAACATCACGAGATGATGGCGCGCATCAATCCTTTCGGCCCGATGAGCGCCGCCATCAATCTCGGCATCATGACCTATGACGAACTGACCCTCGTGCGCCGGCCGATCGGCACGGATGCGCATGTCGGTCCGCTGGTCGCCAGCTCGTCGCGGCCGGTGGTCACGGTCATCGTCGCCGGCGAGACCGCGCGCTCCATGAATTTTTCGCTGAACGGCTATGCCAGGCCGACCAATCCCGAACTGGCGGCGCTCGACGTCCTGAATTTCACGCATACGACGAGCTGCGGCACGGAAACCGCCGTGTCGCTGCCCTGCATGTTTTCCGTCTATCCGCGCGTGGATTATACCGATCGCAAGGGGCGCTCGACCGACAGCCTGATCGACATTCTGGATCATGCCGGCATCGATGCCTATTGGTGGGACAACAATACCGGCAGCAAGGGTGTCGCCGATCGCGTCAGCTATGAAAGCTTCAACGATGCCAAGGATGCCCGTTATTGCCGCGAAGGCGAATGCGACGACGGCATCTTCCTCGACAGGCTCGATGCGAAGCTGGCCGGGATCACCAGGAATACCACCATCGTGTTGCACCAGATCGGCAGCCACGGCCCATCCTATTTTCTGCGCTATCCGGAGGCGTTCGAGAGGTTCCAGCCGGCCTGCCACACGGCGCAGCTTACCGATTGCAGCCCGCAGGAAATCGTCAACGCCTATGACAATACCGTCCTCTATACCGACCATTTCCTGGCAAGCGTCATCGGCCTGCTGCAGAAGAACGCGGCGCGCATCGACGGTGCGATGATCTACATGTCGGACCATGGCGAATCGCTTGGCGAAAACGGCCTTTACCTGCATGGCGCGCCTTATGCGCTGGCGCCCGAGCAGCAGACGCATGTGCCTTTCGTCGCCTGGTTCACGGATGGCTTCGCCAGCCGCACCGGCCTGTCGTTAAGCTGCCTGCGCGCCAAGGCCGATGCGCCGATGTCGCATGACAACCTGTTCCACACCGTGCTCGGATTGATGAATATCGAGACCTCGGTCTATGACGGCGCGCTCGATGCCTTCGCTTCCTGCCGGGCGCCGTCCGGCAATGCGCCGCTCCAGTCGTGACGGCTGACATCGTGAGCATCCGCACCCGTTCTCGCCAGTCGAGGTTTCGCTGCCGGCCTGGCCCGGTCGTCTATTTCGCCGCGCTGCTGTTGCTCGCACTCAGCCTGATCGCGGTCGAGCGGACACGGACGGAGCCGCAGCCGCGCCCGCCGCTTTTCGCGCCCGAGCGTCTTGCCGGCTGATCCCGGTATTTTCCCTTCCCGCGTCGGTTTCAGGCGTCTGTCAGCTTGGGCAGTCATGGATCGACGGTAATGTACGAGGTGTCCCATGTCCGTGCTGTTGATCGAAGATGACGAAACCATCGGGGGGGCGGTATGCAGTCACCTGACAGCGGCCGGAGAGGATGTCTTCTGGGCAAAGACACTGGCCGAGGGCCGGGCGGCACTTGCCAGTTGCGACGTGGTCATCCTCGACCTGCAATTGCCCGATGGCGAAGGACTGGCCTTCATCGCCGAAATCCGGGCGTGCGGCGTGACGACGCCGCTGATCGTGGTTTCGTCCGTCAACGATGTGCGCAGGCGGCTGGATTGCCTGCGCGCCGGCGCCGACGACTATCTGGCCAAACCCTTTCACCTGCGGGAGCTTGCCTTGAGGGTCCGCCGGCTTTCCGCAGACCGGCCGTTCGCCGGCCGAATCGCGGCGGCCGAACCACCGCCGCGATGCAAGGCTGCCGCTGAACCGCAGCCTGCAAGACGAGGCGCCTGGGCGCGGCTGCGCGGGTACCTCAGCGTCAATCGTCCGATAGTCGCCATACCCCTGGCCGTGGCGGTGACGATGGGCGGCTATCTCGGCTATCTGCAGATATCCGGTAATTTCCACACCGTGATCGAAGGCGAGCTATACCGCTCCGGCCAGCCGACGGCGCATCGGCTGGAACGCTACATCGTCACGCATGGCATCCGCACGGTGGTCAACCTGCGTGGCCCCAGCGCACAGGACTGGTACAAGCAGGAAGTCGCCACCGCCGCGCGGCTGAACGTGCGCCACATCGATTTCGCGATGAGTTCCGGCGAGGAACTGACGCCGGCGCGGGCCGACGAGATCGTCGCGCTCCTCAAGGATGCGCCGAAGCCGATCCTCATCCATTGCCGGGCCGGCTCTGATCGCACCGGTCTGGTGTCCGTTCTCTATACCGCCCGCATTGCCGGCCAGCCCGAATCCAGGGCCGAGCGGCAGCTATCGGTCTTTTATGGCCATATCGCCTTGCCTTACATTTCGAGCACCTTCGCCATGGACGAAAGCTGGGAAATGCTGGAGCGCTATTACGGCATCAGCGAGGATATCGACCGGGTGGCCGCGGGCGAAGCGGCGCTGGACGAGGAAACGGGCTGAATCGCCCGCAAAGTCACATCGGCCTGGCCGTCACGCGGTGCGGTCGAAGAGGATTCGTGCTTCGAAGCCATCCTCGCGCCCGGGTGCCGGCGAGCGCAAATCGAGCCGCGCCTGCATATGCGCCAGCATCCGGTCGACGATCGACAGACCGAGGCCGGTGCCGGTGGCGCGTGTCTTGCCGCGACCGAAACGCTGGCGGATGGTGTCCAGTTCATCGACGGTCAGCGCTGGGCAGTGGTTGCGGATGGCGATGGCGCCGTTCGAGGCCTCCACCTCGACCGGCGTATCGGCGCGGCCATGGCGCAGGGCGTTTTCGATCAGGTTGCGCACGCCGATGGCGAAGGCGTCCTCGTTGTAATGGCCGACGAGGCGAAGATCCGCCGGCCGGCGGTAGAGGATGCGGTTTTCGCTGGCGCCCTGCCGTTCGAAATCGTCGATGACGACGTCGAGCACCGGCGTCAGGTCGGTCATCGCCGCGCTGGAGCCGATGCCGGCATCGGCGCGGGCAAGCTGCAGCAGCTTTTCCGCCAGATGCACCAGCTTGACCAGTGAGGCCTCGATCTGCTCGGCGCGGCGGCGCGGGCCGTCCTCCCGCAGCAGCGAGATCAGCAATTGCGTCTGCGCCAACGCACCGGCGATCGGGGTACGCAATTCATGGGCGCTGTTGGCGGTGAATTCGCGCTCCGCCTCGAAGGCAGCCTCCAGCCGGCCGAGCAGCAGGTTGACCGAACGGCCGATGGAGGCGAGTTCCTGCGGCAGGCCGGTCAGCGGGATCGGGGCCATGTTGCCGCCGTCCTTGCGTTCGATCGCCTGGCGCAGATCCGCAACCGGCCTCAACGCCCGGCGCACGATGATCATGATCAGCCCAGCGCTGACCGGGATCAGCACCGCAAGCGGGATGAGCAGCGCCGTGGCGGCCTCCGTCACCGCCTCCTGACGATTGGCAAGCGCATCCGCCACCTGGATGAAGAGCGTGCCCTCGGTATTGGCGGCACTGTAGAAACGGTAGGTCCGGTCCTGAAAAAAGCCGGTGACCAGAGGCGCGGAGAAAGGCGCCGCCGGTGCATCGCGCGAGCGCAGCACCACTGCGCCGCTCTGGTCGCGAACCTGGTAGACGAGATATTCCTCCTCGTTTTCCAGCGCCTGCTCGTCCAGTCTGCGCGTCTCCGGCGAACCGATCCGTTTGGCGAGATCGTCAACCATCAGCGGCATCAGCCGCTGGGCGGTTTCCTGCAACGAGCCGTCAAAAATCTCGTCGAATTCCTCACGCATGACGAAGGCGCCAAGACCGGCGGCGAGCAGCCAGAAGCCGGTCAGCGCCGCGATCAGCCAGGCGATCAACTGCCGTGTCATCGGCTCTCCATTGTTCTCGCATCCCCGACCGGCATGCCTGGCGGTCGCGGCTCAGGCAGCCGATCCGCCGCAGGTTTCGCTCATCTTGTAGCCGACGCCGCGCAGCGTGAGAATGGCTTGCCTGCCAAGTTTCTTACGCAGCCGGCTGACATAGACTTCGACGGTGTTGCTTTCGATCTCGGAGCCGAAGGCATAGAGCGCTTCCTCGATCTGCCCCTTGGAGACGATGGCGCCCGGCCGGGCGATCAAAACATCGAGCACCGCCCATTCGCGCCCGGAAAGGCTGACCTCGTCCTGGCCGGCCACGATCTGCCGGTCGGCGCGGTTGATGCGAAAATCGCCGAAGGCGAGGACAGGCGCGACGTTGCCGCCCGCCCGGCGGCTGACGGCGAGAATGCGCGCCGTCAATTCGCCGAGATCGAACGGCTTGACGAGATAATCGTCGGCGCCGCTGTTCAGCCCCTCGATGCGGTCGGAGATCTGGTCATGGGCGGTGAGGATGATGACCGGCCTCGCATCGCTGCGCCGCCGCAGCGCCCGCAGGAAATCGATGCCGCTGCCGTCGGGCAGGCGCAGGTCGAGCAGGATCAGCGCGTAATCGACGACGCGCAGGGCATCGCGTGCATCGCCCAGCGTCTGCATCCAGTCCACCGCATGCCCCTGGCCGGCGACATGGTCGCGCAGGGCCTCGCCCAGCACCGGATCGTCCTCGATCAACAATATGCGCATTGTCTGCCTCGCTGAATGTCTGACGCTCGCCAACCCGTCGCAGAAACGCCCGCGCGAGCGTAGTGAAGTCTGCTGTCATCCACAATCTTGCTCCCATCATGGCGAGCGAAAACGAAGGTCGGAGCTATTTCATGGATACATCTTTTAAGTGTATTGACGATTGTCAATCCGATCGCCTCCTTAAATCCGCGATCGCCTACCGATGATTGTCCCTCATGGTTTCAGGGGATTCCGGCGAATGCGGGAAGGTGCCGGAGCCGTGGCGCTCTCAACCTACGGTAAAACCTTCATTCTGAAAAAATTATCGTTTATTTATCTATGCTTAAACGGATTGATTCTTGTTCTTCACCATGCATTAATCATGTCGGAACTGTGGCCATGTCGGTCTGAACCTCCAAGGAGGCCGGAATGTCTATGATCGATCGATACAAACCATCAGTCGTTAAAATTCCCGACATGGGCGCATGGCGCCTACAGGAGATCGACCGTTTTTCGTGGCTTCGGCAGCGGAGGACGAAGGTCTGATGGAGCGGCTCAAGGGAAAGCGCATCTATGTCGCCGGGCATCGCGGCATGGTCGGATCGGCCATCGTCCGGCGCCTGGCCTGCGAAGGCTGCGAGGTTCTGACCGCGACGCGGGAGGAACTCGACCTGCGCCGACAGGCCGATGTCGAGCGCTGGATGCAAAGTCAGCGGCCGGATGCCGTGTTCCTGGCCGCAGCCCGAGTCGGCGGCATTCTCGCCAACGAGCGCTACCCCGCCGATTTTCTCTACGACAACCTCGCGCTGGAAACCAACGTCATCCAGGCCGCGCATCGCGCCGGCGTCGGCAAGCTGTTGTTTCTCGGCTCCTCCTGCATCTATCCGAAACTTGCCGCCCAGCCGATCGCCGAGGAGGCGCTGATGAGCGGCGCGCTGGAGCCGACCAACGAATGGTATGCGATCGCCAAGATCGCCGGCATCAAGCTATGCCAGGCCTATCGCCGGCAATATGGTGCGGATTTCATCGCTGCCATGCCGACCAATCTCTACGGCCCCGGCGACAATTTCGACCTGCAGAGCAGCCATGTGCTGCCGGCCCTGATCCGCAAGGCTCATGAGGCCAAGCGCGCCGGCGCCCGCGAGATGAACCTGTGGGGCAGCGGCACGCCGCGTCGGGAATTCCTGCATGTCGACGATTGTGCCGATGCCTGTGTGCACCTGATGCGCGGATATTCCGGCGAGGCCCCGGTCAATGTCGGCGCCGGCGAGGATATCGCCATTCTCGACCTGGCGCGGCTGGTCTGCAAGGTCGTCGGCTTCACGGGCTCGATCTTCCTCGATTCCACCAGGCCGGACGGCACGCCGCGCAAGCTGATGGACAGCGCGCGGCTGCGTGGGCTCGGCTGGGCGCCGCGCATCGGATTGGAAGCTGGCATAGAGGAGACCTATCATTGTTTCCTGCGCGGCGATTATCGCGAGCGCCGTCTGGAGGATGCGGCATGAGCTTGGTCTTCGGCGACAGCTTGAGAAAGTCCAGCCAGGCGCGCACCGCCGCCGTTTCGGCGCGCCGCATCCTGATCTATGCCATGAACCATGCGCCGGAATTCGTCGGCGTCGGCCGCTATACTGGCGAAATCGCCGATCATCTCGCCGCCTCCGGTGCGAATGTCACCGTCATCACGACTCCGCCGCATTATCCCGACTGGTCCGTGCAGCCCGGCTATCGCAACCGTTATTCGGCCACTGTCGAGAACGGCGTGCGGGTGCTGCGCGCCCCGCTGTTCCTGCGCCGCCCGATGAAGGGCGTCTGGAGGCTGATCGCCCCGCTTTCCTTCGCGATGAGTTCCGCGCCGCTGGCGCTCTGGCATATTCTGCGGCATCGGCCGCACACCGTGCTCTGCATCGAGCCGACGCTGCTTGCTGCCCCCGCCGCGCAATTGGCGGCGTGGTTGGTCGGGGCGAAAGCCGCCCTGCATGTTCAGGATCTGGAGGTGGATGCCGCCTTCGCGGTCGGCCATCTGAGCGGCGGCTGGCTGAAACGGCTGGGGCTTGCCTTCGAGCGCTTGACCGTGCCGCGCTTCGACCGCGTCCTGACCATCTCCAGCCGCATGGCCGAACGCCTGGCCGCCAAGGGTGTCCCGCCCCAACGCCTCTGCGTGGTTCGCAACTGGGTCGATCTCGCCGCCATTTATCCGCTCGAAGGCCCAAGTCCCTACCGAACCGAACTCGGCTTTGCGGAAGATGATTTCGTTGTCCTCTACTCCGGCTCCATCGGCGCCAAGCAGGGTCTTTCCGTCCTTATGGATGCCGCTGAACGCTTGTCCGAAAACAAGCATATCCGCTTCGTCATCGCCGGCGAAGGCCCGGCAAAGGCCACCCTCCAGGCTCGCCATGGCCACCTGCCGACCGTCGTCTTCCTGCCTTTCCAGCCACAGGCGCGGCTGAACGCCTTCCTCAACATGGCGGACCTGCATGTGCTGCCGCAGGAAAAGGACGCCGCCGACCTGGTACTGCCCTCAAAACTTGGAGCGATGCTCGCCTCGGGAAAACCGCTGCTGGTCACCGCCGAACCGCAAACGGAACTGGCCGCGTTTCTCGGCCCGGCCGCCACCCTGACACCGCCCGGCGATGCCGACGCCTTGGCGCATACCATTTCCCGCGCCGCACACGGCAATCTCCCGGACGATGCCGAAGCACGGCGTGACCGGGCGCGGCAATTGTCGCGCGCCGATGGTCTTGCCGCGCTCAGCCGCCTGTTGTGAGCCGGCCATGGCGGCTGCGCTCTCACTCCGGACCCAGTACGACAATCTCGGCGACGAGATCATCAATGCGATCCTGTTGAAGGAGCTGGCGCAGCGCATGCCGGTTCTGGCGCTCGGCCATGCCGTTCCCGACTGGTATCTGGCAAATCTCCGCAATCATCTCGGTCCGGCCTGGAAAAACGTTGTCTGCCACGACGATCGCGCCGCGTTCGCCACAAAACTGCTGCGAAAAGGCCTCGGCCGCGCCCGCCATTGGCTGTTCACCGCCTGCGGCGATGTCGGCGGCACAAGGTCGCATTATCGCCGCGATGGAATGCTGGCGATGATGACCGCTTTGCCGTCCTTGCGCCTGGCGTCGGTCGGTGCGTCCTGCGCGAACCTGTCTGCCTCGAAGGCGACTTTGCTGCGACAGGCAAGCCGCCGGGGCGCGCTCATCGGCGTCCGCGATACCCTGTCTGCCGCCACACTTTCCGCACGGGGTATCGAGGCGATGCTCGTTCCCGATCTTGCCTTCAAGCTGCCCTGGTCGGCGCGGCCCGACGCGAGGCGGGCAATCCTGAGTTTTCGCGAGGTTGCCGGACAGGATCGGGCGGCTCTGCTTCAGAGCTTGGCGGGCATCGTCATCTCGGTTCGCCGCGCAGGCTTCCAGCCGGCCATGACCTGGCAGGTGTCGAAGGACGAATCCTTCTGCAAGAGCCTCGCAGACGCCCTCGGCATCCCCGCCATCGATTGCCTTGGTTCGAGCACCGGGCGCTTTGAACGGGCTATGACATTTTACGACGAGGCCGCGCTCGTCGTCAGCAATCGCTTGCATGTCCTCCTGATCACCGCCGCGCGCGGCGGTGCGCCTTTCGCCATGCTGCAGCCGGGCGAGGCCAAGATCGCGCCGCTGCTATCCGATCAGGGCATGGCCGATTGCATCCTGCCGGCGAACGGCGCCGGCTTCGATAGGCTGCTCGACGATCTGCCGGCGCGACGACAGGCCTGGCAAGGTATCTTTGCCAACAATTGTGCACAACTGGACGCCTGTTTCGACCGGCTGGCCGGGGCGGAGGGGTAAATGGCGCTCTCCGTCGCCTTGCCGCTGGAAAAGGCGAGGCCGCATCTGGCCTCGGCCATCCGCCTTGTCCTGTTGCTGACGGTGTCGAAGGGGCTGGCGCTGGCGGCTTCCATCGTCATTGCTCGCCAGTTCGACCGGCAGGTTTCCGGCCTTCTGTTTTTCGTCACCGGTCTCGTCACGCTCAGCCTTTCCTTCACCACGCTCGGCCTGACGGCTTCGGCCAGCTATCATTATGCCCGCAATCTCGCCCGCCGGCGTCTTGCCCGCAACCATCAGGCGCTGTTGCTGGCGCTCGTTGTCGCCTTGCCATCATCCGCCGCCTTCGGCCTGCTGGCGCTGGCGATGCCGGAAGCGCGCGAGACGGGGACGACGGGATTGATCCTTGCCGTGACGCTCACCTGTTTTTTCGCGGCGATCCGGCAATGGGCAAAGACAGCGCTCGCCATCGAAGGCCAGCGGGAATGGAGCCTCGTGCATGACGGCATCCTGTTTCAGGCTGTGCTGGTGCCAGGCCTTCTCCTGTTGCCGGAAAAATCCGCCGCCGCCGCCCTGATCGTTCTGACCCTTGCCGCGGTGATCGCCGGCCTGCCGGCGCTGTGGCATGCCGCTTCCTATCCGCATGGGCCATGGATCCTGCCGCCGCGTCGCTATGCGAAACGGCTGCTTGCCATCGGCCTGCCGGCGATGGCGGCGCAGGGCAGCGCGCTGTTGCTGAACCGGCTGGATGTCGTCATGCTCGGCCCGCTCTCGACAGCCGGCGCGGTCGCCGATTATGCGGTGGCGATGCGGCTCACCTATATGGCCGGCCTGCCGGGCGAGATCGTCACCATTCTGCTGATGCCGCATCTGGCCGCGGCGGCGGCAAGCCGCGAACCAGCCCGGCAATGGCGGCTGCTGAAATTGACGATGGTGTCACAGGTGTTCGCGACAGGTCTCGTCGCCCTGCCGCTGATGCTGTTTGCCGGCGATGTCGTTACGCTGGTTTTTGGCGCGGCCTATCTTTCGGCCGTGCCCGTCTTTCTGCTGCTGCAGGCCGGCAAGCTGCTGACATCGGCGTTTTCGCCGGCGCTGGCCTTGTTCACCGGTCTGGGCTACAGCGCTGCGCTCGCCCGCACCAATCTCGCCGCCGCTGTCATCAACCTGCTCCTCAATGCCGCGCTGATCCCGGCTTGGGGCGCGCAAGGCGCGGCAGTGGCGACCTTCTTCAGCCTGTGCTTGATGGCGTTCCGTTATGCCGCCATCGCCCGTGATCTCCGCCGGCGGGGAGGTGCCCATGCGTCCTGACCCCGCCCGCCGGCAAAATCCGCTGCTGCGCCAATGGCTGCTGTTCGGCGCCGGGATCGGTATGGCGCTGGTCTATTCCGGCTATATCCTCGCCTGGACGCGGACGAGCGGCACGGGCGAGGGCAGCTTTGCCGAAATCGGCGTGGTTCTGGCCTTCGGCATGGGCCTGATTGTGCTCTGTGCCTGCCGGCGCGAAACGCGGCTGCGCCTGTCTCACTATGCGTCCTGCCTGCCGCTGCTCCTGTGGCTCGGCATGTCCTTCATCGCGGCGCTGGCGCAAGGAGAGGGAAAATTCATCGCCTGGCTGGCCTTCGCGTTGCTGCTGTTTGCGCTGATGGCCCATGTCGATATCGCCCGGGCGCGGTTGGTCGAGGCGTTCCTCGTCCTCGGCCTGATCGAAGCCGTCGCCTTCCTGCTTTTCAATCGCGAGGCGCTGTTTGCCTATGCCGGCGGTCGTGGCCGCGTTTCCTTCGACAATCCCGCCTACACGCTCAGCGCCTATGCCATGTCAGGCGGATTGCTGGCGGCGGTCTACAGCTTCGTGCATCTCGGCCGGGCGAGACTGATGTCGCTCTGCGTGCTGGCGCTCACCGTCACTATCATTCTCGGCACCGGCACCCGCTCGGTGCTGGCAGGGGTGGCCGTGTCGGTCACCGTGCTGCTGACGCTCGGCGGCGGCATGACCGCGCCTGGCGGCCTGCGCCGCACGTTTTTCACAGGCGGCGCGGTGGTCGCGGTAATGGTCATCGTCCCCGGCCTGTGGGCTCGGCTGTCGCAGACACTCGAACTCGTCGTCACCGGCCTCGGCTCGCTGTCCGGCGCCAATGCACTGGAGCGTTCGGCGGAGGGGCGGCGCTATTTTCGCGAGATCGGCTTGCAAAATATCGCCGATCACCCTTGGGCGGGATCGGGTTTCATGACACGCCAACTCGATTTCCCGCTATTGCAGGCGGCGCAGGATTTTGGCCTGTTCCTCGGTGCCTGCTTTATCATCGCCGCCCTGCTGCTGCCGGGCCTCTGGTCGCTGAAGGCCCTGCGGCACGGGCGGGATGCGGAAAAATTCATCGCCGCCCTCTTTATCCTCAACAGTCCGCGCCTGTTCCTGCACGGTACGCCGTATGACTGGGTCACCTTCACCTATCTGCTGCCGGTCTATGGCATGGCGCTTTGCCGGCCTTTGCCGAACCCGCGTCCTGCCGCCCGGCTCCCTGCATTCTGGCCGGAGCCCATCGATGGCTAGAGTCAACGTTATCTATCACCACTATCCCCATTATCGCCGCCCGGTGATGGAAGCGCTGGCCTGCAGCGGAGCGCATGATTACCGCTTCTGGGGCAGCCTCGACGATGTCGCCGGCATAAAAACCTTTCGCGGCGATGCCCGTATCCCCGTCCGCCCCCTGCGGTTTCGCCTGCGCGGGCCGTTCTGGCTGCTCGGCGGCTATTGGCCGGCGGTGCTGGATCGCAGCGCCGATGCCCTCATCGTCCACGGCCATCCCAACATGCCGGCAAGCTGGCTGATCGGCCTTGCCGGCCGCCTGACGGGCAAGCCGGTGCTTTACTGGGCGCATGGCTGGCTGAAGCGCGAATCGCGCTGGAAAGCGTTTTTGCGGCGGCTGCATTATCGCCTCGGCCAACGCGTCCTGACCTATGGCCTCCGCGCCCACCAGCTTGCGTCAGCCAGTGGTTTTCCAGCCGAACGGATCGTGCCGGTGTGGAATTCGCTCGACTGGCCGGCGGCGCGGGATGTGCTGCATCGGCTGGAAACCGAAGGTGTCGCGGCCGTGCGCCGCCGTCTCGGCCTGCCGCCTGCCGCTTTCGTCGTCCAATGCTCGGCGCGGCTGATGCCGGTCTGCCGGTTCGACCTGCTGCTGGAGGCGGCCGGGCTTTTGAAGGGGCGCGGAATGGAAACCCATGTCGTGCTGATCGGCGAGGGGCCGCAGCGCGCCGCTTTGGAAGCCCAAGCCGAAGAACTCGGCGTCAAAATCCTGTTCCCCGGCGCGATCTATGAAGAGGCGGTGCTGGGCGCCTGGATTTTCGCCAGCGATGTCACCGCCAGCCCGGGCAAGATTGGCCTCAGCGCCATCCATTCGCTGATGTACGGCACCCCGGTCGTCACCCATGGCGACATGGACCGGCAGATGCCGGAGGCCGAGGCGATCATTCCCGGAGAAACCGGCAGCTTCTTTCCGCCCGGCGATGCGGCGGCGCTGGCGGAAGCCTTGCTTGCCTGGCGGGATAAGAAAAGCGCTGCGCTGCGCGCCCGCTGCAGGGAGGCGATCGAGACGCGCTACAATCCGCAGGCGCAGGCAGCGATCATCGATGCCGTTGTCAGCGAGGTCTGCCATGCGCGTTGAACCGCTCGACGCCTCGCTGTCGCGCCCGCGCCAGGGCGGCCCGAGCTTTTCGCGGCGGAACCGGCTGTACCGGGCGGTCTGGCGTCTCGCCTGGCTGCTGCTGGCGGCGTGGACGCCGCCCTTTGCCCGGCGGTGGCGGCGCGGCCTGTTGCGCGCCTTCGGCGCGACGATGCAGGGCAGCGCCGATGTCCGCGCCAGCGCCCGCATCTGGTTTCCGCGACACCTGACCATGGGCGACGGCTCGGTGCTCGCCGGCGGCGTCACCTGCTACAACATGGCGACTGTCACCATCGGCGAGGGCACCATCGTCTCGCAAGGAGCGCATCTGTGCTGCGGCTCTCATGAATTGGAGGATCCGCATTTCCAACTCGTCGCCAAGCCGATCCGCATCGGCCGCCATTGCTGGATCGCGGCGGAAGCCTTTGTCGGGCCGGGCGTGACCGTCGGCGACCGGGCGGTGCTCGGCGCCCGCTCCGTCGCCTTTGCCGATCTGGAGGCAGGCGGCGTCTATGTCGGCAATCCCGCTCGAAAAATCCGCGAGCGTGGGTGATGACGACGCTTGCCGTCGTCATTCTTACCTATAACGAGGAGCGCCACATCGTCCGCGCCCTCGACAGCATCGCCGCCATCGCCACGCAGATATTCGTCATCGATTCCTTCTCGACGGACCGCACGGTGGAAATCGCCCGTGCCCGTGGCGCCACCGTGCTGCAACATGCCTTCGTCAATCAGGCGCGGCAATTGCAATGGGCGCTGGAGCACGCATCCGTCACCACCGACTGGGTGATGCGTCTCGATGCCGACGAGGTGGTGGAGCCAGCGCTGGCGGCTGAAATCGCCGCGAAGCTTCCGAACCTCCCGCCCGAAATCACCGGCATCAACCTGCGCCGCCGTCACATCTTCCTCGGACGCTGGATCCGTCATGGCGGGCGCTATCCGTTGATCCTGCTGCGCCTGTGGCGACGCGGGCAGGCGCGGGTCGAGGATCGCTGGATGGACGAGCATATGACGCTGACCAACGGCCGCGCTGTCCTCTTCGATGCCCCCTTCACGGATGACAATGTCGGCGATCTCACCGCCTTCCCCGCCAAGCACAATGCCTATGCCGCCCGCGAGGCGGTCGACGTGCTGGCACGCCGCTATGGACTGGCGGCGGCGGAGGCGCAACATCTGGCCTCGCGGCAGGCCGCCTTCAAGCGTGCGGTGAAGGAGAGGGTCTATAATCGCCTGCCGTTTCCAATCGCCGCCCTCGGCTATTTCCTGTTTCGTTATATCTGCCAGTTCGGCTTTCTCGACGGGCGGGAAGGGCTGATCTATCATGGCCTGCAGGGGTTCTGGTATCGCTTCCTGGTCGGCGCCAAACTGCAGGAATTCGACCGTGTCTTGCGCAACCTGCCGACGCCGGAGGACAGGCGCGCGATGCTGGCGCGCCTGTCCGGCCTTCCGCTCTGATGATCAGAAACCGAGCGCCGTCAGCTTCGCTGCAATCGCCCCGCCGATAACGGCCATGGCGGCCGGCGTCAGATGCACGCCGTCGCCCTGCAGGCAGGAGGGCGGCACGCGGTTTGCGGCCAGCGCGGCCAGATCGCCGGACGAGCCGTCCGACAGCGCCGCCAGCGCCGGATGCGGATCGAGATAACGCGCCCCGAAGCGGCTCGCCAGCCAGCCATTGCGCTGGTCGACCGCACCGGCCAGAGCGGCGTTATTGGCGCGGCGAGTCGCGCCGACGAAGACATGGCGCGGGCAAAACGTTGCCATCGCCTCGAAGATCGCCTTGTCTTCCTCGACGCTGACGCCATTGGCGTCGCCATCCCAATGGACAAGCGGGCAGCCGGCAAGGCCGGGGTTCGGCTGCATGGCGGCAAGCTGGGCGGCGATGGCGCTGCCGCTGATGCCGGTCGCCAGCACCTGCCGGCTGGAAGACGCCTCCACGCCCTGCTCGACGGAGGCGCCGCCGATGCTGGCGACATAGCTGTCGCCCACCGCCCAGACGAACCAGCCCGGCACCACCTCGCGATTGAAGAAGGCAGCATCGAGGATCTGCCCGGTCCAGTCCTCGCCGCCGGCCGGCGAGGTGCCGAGCCGCAGCCAGGCCGCCCCCGCCGGCACCATCGAGCCGACTTGGCTGCCGAACAGGTTTGTGCCATCGAGCGCCGCCAGAAACCGCGTGGCGCCATTGCTCGAAAGGTGCAGCCGGTGCTCGCCATTCAGCGTCACCAATGCGGCGGGTATCGTCAGCGTGATGCGGTTGACGCCGTTGCTGTCGAGCAGGATCGACAGCGTGCCGTCCGTATTCAGGCCGATGCGGTAGCGATTGCGCGCCCCGCCATCGTCGAAGGAAAACAGCACACGAGTCGCGGCCGGCAGGCTGGCCGGCATGCGAAACCGCAGGAGGGCGGTGAATTCCGGTGCTGAAAAACCGCGAAACGCGGCTGCCTCCTTCACCGAGAAATCGTCGCCGATGACGGTGCCGTTGGGGCCGCTGGCGGTGCGCAGCGCGATGTAGGACGCAGTGGCTTCGACCGCGAAAATCCGCTGCTGGGTGATGTTGGCGGTGGTGGCATTGGCCGGCAAGCTGTTACCGACAGGCGAAAGCGATGTCGCGCGGCTGGAGACGACCAGCGGGCTGGACGAGCTGGTGCCGCGCCGATAGGTGGCCTTCATGCGATAGGCCTTGCCCTGCACGGTGGGGATCGCGCCGGAGCGGATGGAGGGGTTGGTCAGTCCGCTGCCGCTCATTTCCAGAGCGCCGGCATTGACGGCGGCCGTCGCGCCGTTCACCGCCGTCCAGTCGCCGAGGCCGGCGGACAGGTCGCCATTGGCGAGCAGTTCCGGCGCATCTGCCGCAACGTAGTCGCCGATCGTGCGGGTGATGCCGCTGGCCACGCCGTTGATTGCCGCAAGGGTGGCGGATTCGCTTGCGAAGACCGCGCCATCGAACCAGCCGCGATTATTGGCGGCATCGAGCATCAGCAGGGCCGGCAGGCCAGCCATGTCGCGCGCCACCCAGTCCGGTGCGCCGTGGGGAAGGCGCAGCGTCGCCGCGCCGAGAAGGTCCATGGGAAGGCCGAGCATCACGGTTGGCCTCCGCGTCCGGTCGGATCGAGTTTCATGCCGTCTCTCCTTTCGTCCTTCAAAGGCTTCGATGGTAGAAGCGAACGGGAGGGGTGCGGACGGCGGAGGATGATTTTTGTCAGCCGCCAAGCACCAGACGAGCCGCAATCGAGCCCATGACCACGGCGATCAACCCGTCAAGGATGCGCCAGGCGAGCGGCTGGGCAAACAGCGGGCTCAGATAGCGCGCGCCATAACCGAGCCCGAAGAAGAACAGGAAGGAGGCGCTGGTAGCGCCGAGCGCGAAGGCCAGCCTCTCGCCGGAAAATTGCGTCGCGATCGAGCCGAGCAGCGCCACCGTATCCAGCCAGACATGCGGATTGAGCCAGGTCAGCGCCAGGCAGGTGGCGAGCGTCGCCTTGAGCGGTGTGCCGATGCCGTTGTCGACCTTCAGCGCATCGGTGGAGGTCATTGCCGATCTGAGGCTGCGCAGAGCATACCAGAGCAGGAAGGCCGCGCCGCCATAGCGCATCGCCGGCTCCAGCCAGGGCATGAGCGCGATCACCTGCGCCAGGCTGGTGACGCCGAGCGCGATCAGCAGCGCATCGGAAAGCGCGCAGGCCAGCACGACCGGCAGGACATGCTCCCGCTTCAGGCCCTGCCGCAGCACGAAGGCGTTCTGCGCGCCGATGGCGACGATGAGGCCGAGGCCCATGGAAAGACCGGTCATGTAAACGGAAGGCGACATGAAAACTCCTGGGGACACGCCCGCCTGCCTAGCTGTCGGAGCGAGTTTAGGCTAATTAATCCTGCTAAATAGAGATTAGGAAAATTAACGACATGTTCGATTATCCGGCGTTGAAGGCGGTTGCCGCCGTGGTCCAGACCGGCAGCTTCGACCGGGCGGCACGACGGCTGAACGTCACACCCTCGGCGGTGTCGCAACGGGTCAAACAGCTGGAGGACCGGCTGGGCGCAGTGCTGATCGTGCGCGGCAATCCCTGCACGGCGACGGAGCAGGGGCAATGGCTCTGCCGCCATGTCGAGCAGGTGGAGATGCTGGAGGGGCGGCTGGCCGGGCAATTGCCCGCACTGGCGCCGTCCGGCGAACCGGCGGAGCGCGTCACGGTGCAGATCGCTACCAATGCCGACAGCCTCGGCACCTGGTTCCTTGCCGCCGCTGCCCGCTTTGCCCGCTCCAGCGATTACCTGCTCGGCATTGCCGTCGACGATCAGGATCACACCGCCGAATGGCTGCGGCGCGGCCGGGTGCTTGCCGCCGTCACAGGGCTGGAAAAGCCGGTGCAGGGCTGCCGCCGTCTGTCGCTTGGCAGTTTGCGTTATCGCGCCACCGCCAGCCCGGATTTCATGGCGCGGTATTTTCCGCGAGGCGTGACGGCGGAAGCGTTGTTGAACGCCCCGGCGATCACCTTCGACCAGAAAGATCGGCTACAGGCCGGTTGGGTGCGGCAGGTCACCGGCGCGGATCTGTCGGTGCCGACCCACTGGCTGCCCTCGACCCAAGGCTTCGTCGAGGCGGCGCTCTCGGGCATGGGCTGGGGCATGAACCCGCAGGCGCTTGTGCGCGATCACCTTGCCAGCGGCCGGCTGGTGGATATCGTCCCCGGCGTCACCGTCGATATCCCTCTGTTCTGGCAGATCAACCGCATGGCCGCCGACCAGCTTTCCGATCTGACGCGCGCCGTGGTCGAGACCGCCCGGCAGGCGCTTGTCGCCTCATGAGGCGGGCGTTGGCATTTGGAAGACAGGCGTTGTCCAAAGCCCCTTCTTCCCCTCGCGAGGAAGGGGCTTTCGGCATTGCGTGCCTGCTTTCATCAGGCCGGCCGGTCGCTGAGATAGGCGCCGTAGCGGTCGCCATAGGCCTCGCTGGAATCGGCGGCGGCATAGGCCGGCATCTGCTGCCGGTCGACCTTGGTCAGTACCGCGCCGAGGCAGCGATCCTCGATGATGCCGGCGCCGACCAGCGTGTCGCGCACCAGGACGCGTGACGGGCCGCCCCATTCGATGGCGAGGATGAAGCCGTCGATGATGCCGGCCATCGCCCGGCTGTCGATAACCGGCGCCAGCGGCGGCAGGTCGAGCAGGATGTAATCGTAGTCGTGGCCGGCCTCCTGCAGGAGGCGCGCCATCGCCGCCGAGGTCAACAATTCGGCTGAATGGCTGATGGGACGGTGCGCGGCGGCGGGCAGGATATGCAGCGCGCCCTGTTGCGCCCGCGCTTGGCTTAGCGGCAGGCCTTCGGTCAGCACCTCGACGAGCCCCGGTCGCGCCGACAGGCCGATCATCCGGCTGGCGCCCGGATTGCGCAGGTCGGCATCGATCAGCAGCGTCCGACGGCCGGCGGCCAGAACCTGCGCCAGATTGACCGCCAGTGTCGTCTTTCCCTCGCCGGGAAGAGTGGAAACGACGCCGATGACTTTCGCCTGTTTGCGCAGCCGGATATCGATGGCGAGCCGGCAATTGCGCAGCGTCTCTGTGAAGCCCGAAAGCGGGAAATCGAGCGCGTGGCGGGCGAGGTCGTTCCCTGTCTCGGTGAGCGGTATCGCACCGAGATATTCGAGGCCGAGCAGGCTGCGGATCTGCCCGCCATTGCGGAAAAACCGCTCGCGATATTCGCGCAGAAGAGCCATGCCGCAGGCCGCGGCCGCACCGGACAGCACCGCAAGCGCCATGACCAGCCCCTTGCGCGGGCTGCTCGGTCCTTCCGGCAGGCGCGCTTCGGTGATGATCCGCGCATCGGTCAGCGGAAAATCCTGGCCTTGAACCGCATCCTGGTAGCGGCGCAAGAAACTTTCATGCAGAAGGCGATCATTTTCGGCGCTGCGCTCCAGCGCCCCTAACTCCGCCTGCTTTTCGCCGGCGAGCGCGCTGTCTCGCGTCGCCCGCGCCAGGTTTTCGGTAAGATTGACCTCGCGTGAGCGGGCGACGTCGAGGTCGCTGCGATAACCCTCGGCGATGCGACCGAGTTCCTCGCCCATCAATCGGCTGAATTCCTGCATGTCGCGGCGCAGGCGCACCGCCTGGGCATGATCGGCGCCGAAGCGGGCGCGGATGTCCGCCTCGCGTTTCGAGGCTTCGAGATAGCGGGCGCGAAACGCGGTGATGACGGCGTTGTCGAGCGCATCGGCAACGATGGCCTCGCCGCTGCCGCTCGCCAATATCGCCTCGATGCGATCCAGCCGCGCCTTGGCCTTCGCGGTATCGGCCCGCGCGACGATCAGCGCCGTATTGAGATCGGCCACCTGCTGGTCGGGCATCGACCGGTTGTTGGCCGGCAACAGTCCGTTTTCGGCCTTGAAGCGCTGCACCGCCAAATCCGACGCCACCGACTGTCGACGCAAGTCCTCGATGCGCTCGGCCAGCCAGTCGCCCGCGCGCCGCGCCGCCGCATAGCGCGCTTCAAGCTTGTCGGCGAGATAGGCCTCGGCGACAGCGGTGGCGACGGCGCGGGCATGCTCGGGCGAGGGGGATTCGAAGGAGATGGTCAGCACATAGCTGCGCCCGACCCGCTCGACATCAAGCCCCTCCTGCACGATGGCGAGCGCCTGCCGCCGGTCGCGCACGTTGCTGCTTGTCTCACGTGCCGCTGAAAACATGCCGCGCAGGGCGCCGAGCAGCCGACGCGGTAGCGCCCCGACGGAGCGGACCGGCGCCATGAAATCCGCATCCCGCTCCAGCTGTAACCTGTCGACCGCCGCAAGCCCGATGGTTTCGGACCTGATCAGCTCGATCTGGCTGAGCACGGAGGCCTCGTCGTCCACCGCCCCGCCGAGCGTCGACAGCCTTTGCGTCATGTCGGAAGTGCTGCGATCGATCAGCACGCCGACCGAGGCGTTGTAGAGTGGCATGGCGGTGAGCAGATAGGCGATGGCGGGCAGGCAGACGGCCGCAAGCGTCACCAGGCCCGCCTTCCATTGCCGCCTGACGATGCCGAGGATGACAGCGACATCGATCGAAATCCCGGCTTCCGGTGGCTCCTGTTCCGGGGTGCGGGCGAGCAACAGCCGGTTCATGACCGTCGCCCGGCCTTAGCACCGGCGCCAGCGCCACCCGGCCCTGGCGCGAAATGCATCGCCACTCTGCCTGCCTGTGCGGCGTCCCTGGCCATGGGCCCATCCCCTTCTTTCCCGATCGTGAGATTAACCCTTTCCTGCCGCGTGACAATGGTATTCATTGCATCATGAACACTTTTAAAGTGTGATCGATTGTATCTGACACGACATCGCCAGGAGGCGGAGAGGGCAGGTGGCAGGCGCGACAACCGGACGGATCGACAAGACCGGAGCACGAAACGCACAAGACGCCGCGCATTGGCTGCTGCGTGAGCGCCAGCCCGGCGACAGGCGTGTTCTGTATCTCTCCACGTTTGCCATCCTCTGTGCCATCGCCGCCACGGTGTTGTTTGCCAATGGCCAGCGCAATCTGCATCGCTTGCTTGGCGCTCAGCAAATGCGTGTCGTTCAGCCGGCGCTGCCCGTGATGCGGGAGAAGCCGGCGCAGGCCCGGCATCTGCCGCCGCGGTATTTCTCGACCGAGGATATGCCTGCCTTTTCGACCTTCGTGCGGCTCACCAGTCTTCCGGCGCAAAATCTCTGCCGTTTCCTGGCCGAGGCCGGCCTGCGCAACGAGGGCTGGCGTGCCAGCGAGCTCGATCCGCGCAGTCATGAATGCCCCTCGGTGCTGCGCCTGTTTTCCGCGGCACCGGGCGGCGGTTTCGACACGGTCTTCGCCGATGTGAAGGGCGATGCCGCCGGCCGCATCCTGCGTCTGCGCCTGAAGATCAGCGCCCGTGATCGCGTCAACCGCACAATCCTGAACGCCAGAGCCGCCGCGATTCTCGATTTCGTGGTGTCGGAATCCGGCTGGTCGGACCTTTCGGGATTGGGGAGCAGGGTGCTGGCATCGGGCGATTTCAGTATCGAAAGCCATGGGCTGCGCATCAGCCGCCGGCGCGAGCGGCTCGCGCCGGAAAGCGACAATCTCGTGCTGACGCCGATCTTCGAAACGCCGGCGGCGCGCAATGCCTATGACTATTTCCTGGCGACGCACCGCCTGCTGCCGGTCGCCCCCCGCAACCGGACGACGCCGGAGCAATGGCATCGCTTCCTGCATCATGGTCTTGCATCGCAGTGGGATATAAATGCACACGAACGCGTCTTCGCCCGGCTTTTCCCGCCACCTGGCTGAAGATGGTCGATACGTGTTATGAGTGTTATCGCTGTAACTTTATGCAATTGACTCTCGATATCACCCATGTTCACTATGGGTTAACCAAACATCTTCCGGCAGACAGGCCGGCGGCGGGCAAGCCCGGTCGCCGAACCCTGTCGTCATGCTTTTGAGCGGGGAAACATGCAGCGTAAGGCATGGGGTATCGCGTTTGCCGTGCTTGTCGTTCCGCTTTTCGGTTGCAGCGCGTTGCCGGGCTCCGGTCCGGATATGCAGGCCGTCGCGGCGCAGACGCGCCAGCAGATACGCTCCCCGGCGGGGGCGGCCGGCATAGAGTATGCGCTGGTGGATATCGACGCGCGCGTGCTTGGCGTGGCTGCGCCGGTGACGCCGCTGGCCTTTGTCGCCGCGCCCGGCGTTGCGCGCGGCGGGCCGCCGACGCCGGTCCTGGGTGTCGGTGATGTCGTGCGGGTTTCGGTGTTCGAATCCCAGGCGGGTGGTCTTTTCATTCCGGCCGAGGCCGGCGCGCGGCCGGGCAATTTCATCAATCTGCCGGCCCAGACGATCGATCGCGACGGCGCGATCGGCGTGCCCTATGCCGGCAAGGTGCGGGCGCTCGGCCGCACGGCGGAGGCGGTGCAGAGCGATATCGCCGCCCGCCTTGCCGACCGTGCCATCGAGCCGCAGGTGGTCGTGTCGATCGAAAAGACCCGCTCCATGCAGGCCTCGGTTCTCGGCGCCGTGCATCAGCCGCAGAAGGTGGAACTGAGCCCTGCCGGCGAACGCCTGCTCGACGTCGTCTCCGCCGCCGGAGGTCTGAGCGGCCCCGAGCGCGAAACCACCATCACTCTTCAGCGACGCGGCCGCTCTCTCGTCACCCGCTACGACATGCTGACTGCGGACCCCTCGAAAAACATCTATGTGCTGCCGGGCGATACCGTGCTCGTCAACCGCAATCGTCGCACCTTCCTCGCCTTCGGCGCCGCAGGGCAGAACGGCCGCATCGATTTCGGCGAAACGGACCTGACGCTGGGCGAAGCGCTGGCCAAGGCCGGCGGCCTGCTCGATGCCCGCGCCGAACCGCGCGCCGTGCTGCTCTACCGCCGGATCGATGCCGGCACGGCGCGTCGCCTCGGTCTCGATCCTGCCCGGTTCGGCGGTGATATGCCGGTGATCTTCCGCTCGGATCTGCGTGATCCCGCCGGCTTCTTCGCTGCCCAATCCTTTGCGATGCAGGACAAGGATATCCTCTACGTCTCGAATGCGCCGACGGCGGAGCTGGCGAAATTCCTCACTTTGCTGCGCGGCGTGACGGCCCCGGCGCGCGACATCGCCGACACCCGGCGCTGGATCGGCGACTGAAGCATTTCCGGGAGACGCGTGAATCGGCATCCACCTGAAGATACATGAAACCTTTAGAGAACGGCGGCGCTTCGGGCGGTGACCTTGAGCACCGTCAGCCGGCCGGTATCATAGGCGCGGGTATCGATGCCGATACGTCCGGGGCCGGCGGTTGGTTCAGGCGAGGGCGTATGGCCATGCACGACGGTGGCCGGCAGGCCGGAGCCTTCCGTCAGGAACGGCTCGCGGATCCACAGGAGATCCTCGTCGGTCTGTTCTTCCAGCGGCACGCCTGGCCTTATGCCGGCATGGACGAAGATATAGCCACCGATCCGCAAGGCGATCGGCAGGGTTTCAAGAAGCGTGCGATGCTCGTCCGGGATGGCTTCACGCAGGACGCGCCTGAAGCCGGCCGAATCCTCGCGATAGCGCTCGAGCAGCGCCGTGCCATCGAGCCCATAGGAATGCAACGTTTCATTGCCGCCCATGTCCAGCCATTGCCGATGTTCGAGTGGGTCGTCGAGAAAGCGCCGGAACAGCTCTTCGTGATTGCCGCAGAGCGCAATCCTCCGCAGTCCGGTCTCGACGCTGTCTCCCAGATGCGAGAGCACGCCGGCGGAACTGTCGCCGCGATCGACATAATCGCCGAGAAGGACGACGAGGCCGGGACGGCCGCAAGCCTGGATATCGGAGCGGATGCGATGTTCGGCCACCAGCAACAGGTCGAGCCGGCCGTGAACATCGCCGATTGCATAAATGGAATAGGGCGGGTGGCCGCTGCCGAGATCGATGCGCCGCCGGCGCGGGCCCGGCCGCTTCTCCGGAGAGGTAAACAAAGACCTGAACATTGCCGCTGAATTTCCCCATCGCCCCTGCGGGCGCATATTTACGCGTCCTGGCCGATCCGGCAAGAGCGAGCAGCCGGCGTTCAGGGCCGGATGTAGGACAGCGCGGTAATCAGCACCGGCACCAGTTCACTGACCAGCGCGACGAGCGCCAGGACGGTCAACCCGACCGCTTTCGCCCGCCGTCGAAACCGCTCCGACGAACTCTCCGGTTCAGGCACCGGATCATCGGAGCCCGGCGGAAAAATCTCGATTCTGCCGCGGGGCTCGTCCATGCCTGTGTTTTCCGAGTACCTGTCGCTCTGATGCGGGTGGTTTATCAAACCCGGTTTCTGCGCCGAATTTGTGACGCCGGCAAGCGGAAAACCACCCGTGTCGCAACTCGCCGGCCGGTGACCGATGCATTGCATCACCGGTGTTCACGCCTTTTTCCGCTTAAAACCGCAAACGAGATTTTTTCGGAAAAAGCGGAAAATCGCAAGAAAAGCGCTTGATCCTAAAAGTCGAAGCGCCTATCAGGGCTCCACCGGAGAGGTGGCCGAGTGGTCGAAGGCGCGCCCCTGCTAAGGAAGTTTCCAAGCACATTCCGACCGTATCTAAGCTATTGTTTTTTCTTCTTATTATTGTCAACGACAAAATTTTCAACATCGTCGTGTGACGCATACGTGACACCTACCTTTTTCGCGCCAAAAACGCGGTCGATGATGTCACGGTTTCCATCCCCTTCCACATAGGTCTCCATAAGCAGCCGCCGAGATTTCCAGCCGCCGTGATCTGCTGTCGTCGCGACATCAACGGAGTTGCGGACGATCATTTCCGTCGCAAATCCATGGCGCCCGAATTCATGGCTTGTGAGCCGCTGGAGACCGGCCTTGCTCACGACCTTGTCGACACGCTTCTTGACGGTCGATCGGTTCGCGGCCGCGAAGACGAGAGTAGAGTGCGATGCCCGGATGTTCGCCATTGCGATGACCATTTTGCGCGTGAGGAACACCTTCCTCGGCACGGTCTTGGTTTTGCGCAGATATGCGACACCTGTCTGAAAATCCACATCGTCCCAGGTTAGCCGGCAGGCCTCCGACACGCGCGCAGCCGTCTCGAATAGGAACCGGGCAATCGCGGCCGTTTCGGGCATGTCAAGTTTGAGGGCGGCTTTGCAGAAAGCATCGATCCACTCTTTGCTGCCCGCCGGCCGGACGACGCGTTCTTCTTTGAAGCGCTTCACCGCCAGGCGCTTGCACTTCCCGGCATCGGCTGCGTGATTGATGATGGCCCGCATCGGGGTGATGACCTGCCGGTTCAGGGTCGCTGGGCTGCCGTTGGGATAGATCGCGCGCGCGGCCTTCCTGATTTCCTGCCCGGTAATGTCTTTGATCTTCCAGCGCATGAAATATTTCAGAAGCTGCGGGATATAGCGCATCCCCTTGCCGTCGTCGGTGTAGAGCTTCACGGCATCAGGGAATATCAGAACCGCTTCTTCGCCGTGGACAGCCGCACGACGGACGCGGGCTTCGTGTTCTGCCGCGATGTCTTCCGCGAGCCTTCGGTCACTCGTGTCAGCAGATTGTCGAGTTCTTTTTCCGTCCACCGTGAAACTGTATTGCCAGATTTCTCCCCGGCGGTAGAGGTTGGGCATTCCTTCGGCTCCAGTTTCGAAGTCTCGATTATTCGGTCAATGTCTTCCGGCATGAGGAACATGCAGCGGCCGATGACGCGACAGGCGCCAATCTGGCGGGCCTTCGCGCGAAGGGTGCGCTCCGATATTGGCACGCCGGCCTTCGCAAGCATAGCCGTTGCTTCTGTGGGGGATATTGCGCGTTCGAGTGCCGTCACCTCTCGCTCCTTTCTATCGTCTTCCCGCCCTCCAGCGCTGCCTTACCGGCTTCGGTGATGCGGTAGCGGATCGGATTGAAGGAGAAGCTACGGACCAGTTCTTTTCGCTCAAGAGCCATGAGCGCCGATCTCGCTGCGCTTCCGCAGAGGCATGGGGAGCAACCAAAGTTGCCCTCAGCGATGTCGCGCGATGACGCTCCGGCTAGGTTGTCGCCAAACTTGTTCAAGTTCTCAAGCGCGCGTCGTTGGTTCCATGTCAGCTTCACGTCTCAATCTCCAATGCTTTTCGGCCGACTTCGGTGATGACCCACCGGCGCGGTTTCATGATGACTTCGGCCAGGCCGTTTTGTCGGCAGAATTGGCGAACCCTGTCTTGAGCACGGTCTGCCAGTGGCAACACCCGATGGTCACGCACGCGTTCGAGGAAATCTCGGTGTTCCGGTGTCAGCTTCATTCCCGCTCTCCTTCGCGGTCGGGATGGGGAAGGGCGCGGATCAGAGAGGCGATGCCAGCGCTTGCCGCCTGCTCCCCTTCCCATCTGCCCACTATGGTTGATGTCGGGTTGCGGCCAACAATCGGTCTCGACGGGCCAAAGTCTTTCGCCACCTTCGCCGCCTCTTCCAACGCTTCCCGCCGCGCCGTCACCCGCGCCTCTGCAAGCTGCTGGCGGAGAGAGGCGAGCTCGGCAGTGAGCTTGTCGACTACCGCGAGATGATCTGAATGCTGAACGTAGTCGCCGTTCTTATGCTCGACCATGCAGGGACCGACATGACCTTCGCCGGCCTCGTCGTAACGGGTGATATTTACTTCTCGCAGACGTTCCACGATATCCTGCTCAGCCATGGTCGCCTCCGTTTTCAAGTTCGGAGGGCGGAGGGATGATCATAGACCGACGGTTCCAGTTTGAGACGAAATTCTCTTTTCGTCCAAACTCAACATTGCTGCTGGCTTGGCAACTCCTGCACGCGATGCACGATCCCCCCGCGTTCTCACCATCCTCGATATCGATACGCTCAGCCTCTCCACCGCAGAACGGGCAAGGTTTCAGGTCAGCCATGGTCGCCTCCGGTCGAGTTGAGATTGATCTTCGGAGGGTCTCGGAAGCGGAAGCGCGTCTTGCTCTCGATCTCAGATTTCATTTCCTCGGTCATGAAGACGCTGACATAAACGCCCGACCTGTAGAACCGGTGGTTGAACGGCCAGATTTCGCCGATGTATGCGCCTGCCGACAGAACGACAGTGAAGAATTCGCCAAGTGACGTTTTGCTCAGGTTCGGGCTATGGTGGTCATGGGAATGAAACCACCGCGCGCCGGCTTGCTTCAAGTGGATCGGTTCACTTGCCATTCTGTTCGCCTCCATTGGCCGGGGCGGGCGGGAGAGGGCGCCAAGCGATGAGATGCAGGCCGGCATGGGTATCAGGATCGCGACCCCACCATTTCCCGTCTGCAAACCATGCGACATGGCACGCCGGGGCATACTTTTTACCTTGCCATGACGACGACCCGAAGCCGAGTATTTCGGTGCCGTCCTTCGGCGCGCTCGACATGTCGGTGGTCCACCCATCCTCTGCTGGCGGCTGCGGGGCGGCGGAGAGCATGGCAGACCGAACAATTTCACGAATGCGGGCAGGGCCGCCGGCAGACTTGTGGTTATCGAACCACTTCATCTCATCCGTGCCGCCGGCTGACCTACCTTGCAGATAGCCCCATATCTGGCGGGCGAATTTGTCCTCCGCCCCTTCCGGCACGCCCACCGGCCGCGCTGGTGCGAGGTCGTCAAGCACGGCTAGCACGTCTGAGGCATGGTATTCGTTACCCGCGTCGAGAAGGTCATGCTTTACCATCCATGAGAGAACGGCGTCTGCAATGTCGTCGGTCGCCGGCTGCGCTGGTGCGGTGAGGGCGGAGCGAATGCGGGTCTCGTAGTCGGATTGAGCGGCGGCTTTGGCGGCTATGAGCGTTTCGAAATACTGAGCTAAAGAACCAGAAAATCCGCGGGCCTCAAGCTGGTATGGGTACGCCATACCAGCATATTGGGTAATGACGTAAGAACCACCAAACAGCGCGTATGCATGATGTCGTTGATGTTCTTTGCGCCACTCCATCGCCTTGACCACCACCGGCTCCTGTCCTTGCGCGGCGAGGGCGGCGGAGAGGGCATCGCGCAGTGCGTCGTAGCGCGCCTGCTCATCATCATCGAGCGAGCCTTCATCGGGTAAATAGATTTCGATGCCGCATTTCGCCGCGAATGCATCTGCGGCTTTCCGCATCATCTCCTCGCTCACAGCGGATTTAACTGCGTCAATCATGGCTGGTGTCCTGTAATTTGGTGAGGGCGGGCTTTGAGTTGTGCTGGGCCAACTGCCGTTCAAGTCCACGGCGCTTGATCTCGTGGGCTACCTCTTCGAAACGCTCATTCCAACATTCGCTGATGCCGCCAGCCTCAACAAATCCACGGTCTATCACCGCATCGACGGCGGATTGCTCATCAATCAGATCAGCGTCGCTCAAGTGCCGGGCTAAGACCTTGTTGCGCAGGCGCGCGACGCGCTCCCGCATTCGGTCGAACTGGTCGGAGGAGTAGAGGGCGGTGAACTTAGTTCTGGTTCGGATATCAGGATGAGGCTCCGGCTTGCGAAAATGAAGCTCCGTATCGAGCCACGATCCATCGTGCCAATACCGGTCGACCATCCACGCTACTGGCGCATCCTGGTTGGTGGGGGAGGTCATGGCTCGTCACCCTCCTCGTCTTCGTTACAGGGAAGCGGCTCGCCGATCAGCGCAACCACGGCTTCTTCAAGCTCTGCCACCGAGCTGGAGCAGAAACGGTCGTAAACCGCTGTCACGGCCGCCTTGACAATCCGCTCCTTGGCGTCAGTCGGTGCAGGCGCAATCGCGTTCAGCATTCCAACCTCCTTTCGGAATTGGCTGGCCAGCCATGACTGCGGCCTGCATGGTGCGGTAGCTCGGGCGGTCGCTGCGGAACATCGCCTTGGACGGGTCGCGCATGATCCGCAGCCCAGGGGCATTGTCTTCCTGATTGACCCACCAGTCAGCGCGTGACGGATCAAGCTTCAGTCTTGCTTCCAGCTTCTTCCGGCCAAAGAGGAAACAGAGGTCGCAGTTGCCCCACTCTGTTTCGCCGTCTTCATCGACAGCCAAGTTTAGATCGAAAGGCTGGCTATTCCACCACTGCAGCACGTCGGCTTTGACGGCGCCTGCATGCTTTAGCGGAACTATACGGCCAGGCACTTCGCGGTCGGCGCGCTTCTCATCCGCACGCAGGCCAACGACCGATGCCCATTTCTTCCAGCCGAGCCAATGTCGGGCATAGGCCTCAAGGCGCTTGATCTTCAGGTTTTTGGTGCAGAGCCGCGCAATGGGATTTGGCAGCATACGTTCCTGCCGGATGACCGCATCAAAGGGCTCTCCGTCTCGCGAGGCGGTAGCGTGGTCAACGATGATCGTCCGATGCGGTGCCTGGGTAGCATATTCCAGCCAAGCAATTTCGACGCCCCAATGCGTCGAGCAATCACGGACAAAGTCAAGTGTCGCTTCATGCTCTTTGCCGGTATTGGCAAAGGCGACTTTGATGTGGTCCGGTAGAGTGCCGCCGTGGGCGTCAATGATGTGCTTCAGCAGATAGCCAGACGTGCGCCCTCCGCTAAAGGAGATGAGAGCAGGTTCGTTGATGAGATAGGGGTCGCTCACGATTGCCCCTCCTTGCCGGAGAGGGCGGCGCGGACAGCCTTGATCACTGCATACATGCCTTGATGCTTGCCCATGAGGACATTCGCCTTCTTGTGGGCCTCATGCTCCGGCGCTCCGAATTTGCCGGTGCTTGCCTTAATCTCGAAGCCGCAGCATTCTGGCTTGGAGAACTGGTCGAGTGATCGGCAATATGCCGCGTCAGCTTCTTTCGATAGCGTGTTCAGCGCAGCCTCCAGCGCCTCTATGCACCGGTCTTTGGCTTCGGAGGCATGGAAAGCGGCAACGATTGATTTGTACTGCTCGTATTCCGAGACGTCGTAATCCATCCACGCGGCTTGATCGGCTTCGGAAAGCAGCGCAAGATTTCCGCGACCGCGCCCATGAAAGAACGCATCCCTGATCAGCGCATTCAATCTGAAATGGAGCTTCGTCGCCCGCAGCGCCTTCTCTCGCAGGGAGGTGTCTTCGGTCATGCTTCACCGCCCTTCGGGGCCTCGGCGTAGATAACCGTGACCATCTGGGCAGGTACGCGCGCCTTGATGTTCCCGTCGTGGTCATAGACCGCATAGAACGGCACCGGAGCGCACTGACCATTCTCGGCATAGGCGACGATCTTGCTGGTGGATTTGTCAAAACGAGCATCGGTCGAATAGCCGCCAGCATCTTCGCCAGGATACCAGATCGAGGTGATAGGACGCTCGTCCATGTGAATGAGCGGAATGTCGTTCATGCTTCACCTTTGGATTGGAGGGCGCGGAGAGTGGCGAGGACGATTGCGATAGGCAGACACGCATGCTCGGCATGCGCCTCTTCACCCATCGGCAAAGGGTCTTCTTCCTCGTCTTCGGAGGATTGATTTCCCCGCCTCTCCGACCAAAGGTCCGCGCAATGGATAGAAGTGCCACTTCCAAGGCTGATTAGACCGCCCCACCCCGGCAGAACTCGCTCCGCCAGAGCTATGGCGGCGTCAACCGATGTGGTGACGGCTGGGACAATGATCAGCCGACCGTCCGCATCCCGTGTCTCGTCTATGATGTACGGCGGCCACTGATTGGTCGTTGATTTGACTTCAAGCCAGTTGCGGGTTGTGCCCGGCGTCGTGGCAAGCCAGATTTGAGCATCAACCTCCCGATCCGGCCCCATGGCTTTCTCAAGCCGTTCGATAATCCCCGACAGGTCTGCCGACTGGATAGGTGCAGTGTTCTCCCCCATCACGCACCATCCTTCCGAGCGGCACGGCCTTCGGCGCGGGCGATTGCTGATACGGCGAGGGCGTAGGCCTCTTCCATCGCTTTATCGTAGGCCTTCATGGAGAAGGCTGGGTTGCCGGTCTGATCCTCGGCGGCAACAAAGGCCTTGAGCGCGCGGTACATCGCCGGAGCAGCCGCGCCGAGCAGAGCGTTCGCTCTTTGCTCCTCGTAGGTGATGGTGTCCGACATGGAGAAATCCGCAATGTGCCGCGTACCCTCGGTATCGTCATCGTCCGGGTAAATATCCGTTCCATTGAACGTGCGCCAATCGCCGGCAGTATGCGCCGTCTTCTCCCCCTCTACCGGGGATGGGGTGAGGGGTGCGCTCAAAGCTTTTCTCCCGCGTTTCGAAAGACTTGCTCGATCTTCCCGCGAACCTTTCCGAGGTCGCTGCAAAGCTCACCATCACGAGAGCGCGCGGAGCTTGATAGGCGGTTGAATGCGAAAGCCATGACGGTGTAGGCGTCCCTCAATGCCGTGGCGGCGTCCTGCGGGATCACCTGCGTCGTGGGTTCCTGATCATGATCAAAGGCGTCTGTCGCCTCATCCGACAGGATCGCAAGAACGAGATCAGAGAGTTTGCCGGCGGCTTGGTCGACAACCTCGGCATCGTTGGACGCCTGCACTGTCCTTGCCAGTGTCATGAGCAATCCGCGATCTTCGGGATAGGTGCTGAATGGTTTGCTCATACCCGCTCCCCTCCGCCTTTACGGGCGGTGAGAAGGGCGGCGCGGCCGGCGTCGGTTATTGTGACGCGCCCTTTCTCCCACAGGATAAAAGCTTTTTCCCTGAGCCCATGCCACGGCTCATAATTTGCGATCATCTCTTTGCGTCGGTCGGAAGGCTTGCTGGTCACCGTCTCCAAGACCAGCCGTTCTTCTGCCGTCAGTTCTGGCTCGATGTTCAAGGCGATGATAGCCGCGTTGAAATTGGGGAAATCGATCCCGTCAACGCGCCATGTGCTGGTCGATGTTTTGGTAGCCTTGTCATAGCGGTCGTATCGCGAAAGGCGAGGCTGCTGAACACAACGCATCAGATAGGCGAAAAACGTCTTGCCGCCGTTGTAGTGCGCGTCTTCTCGCAAGGTCCAGTTCTTTGCCGGCCCTCCGTCATCTACCGGGGAGGTGGGGGTGGGAGAGGATGGGGTGGTGGTCATGGTCAGAACCCCCGCTCGTCTGGCTGGCGAGGCTCATCGCCTGGGAGCAGATGGCTAACCTGCATTGCTTTCCCCTCACGGGTGACGCGATACATCGGACGGCAGGCTGAGACGTAGTCGACTGAAACGTAGTCAGCTTGGTCAAGCTCCAAGCCGAATTCTTCATCCTCGGTCATCGCGGAAGCTTTGGCGCGTGCTTCTTCTAAACTATCGGCGTTGATCGTAGTTTCGATGCTGCCGGTAACCACGAAGGGCACGCGATATTCGCCAGCGCGTTCGTTTACGGAGAAATCTGCTTTGTTCGGTGCTTCGGTCATTTCGTCCTCGCAGAGAGAATGATGGTGAGGGCCGCTTCGGTATCCCCGGTGACGGCGTAGAGATCGCGAGCCACGCGCAGCGGGTCGATGCCCTGGCGCTGCCAGAACGCCCGCTCGTCGCCGTCGTGCTGCTCGCGGTGCTCGTCGCGCGTCATCGGCACAGTCCACGCGTCGTCCGGCTTCTGCTGGCCTCCGGTGTGCTTCTTCCGGTATACCGGATCGCCGTAGCGGATATGGCAGGCGTCACAGCCGTAGGCTCCGGAGATGACAGAGGGCAGGGTGCGGATGAACGC